>Ga0247806_10000231_pt1 | contig 39013 bp, 27 predicted proteins | sample UWRJL059202B1_FD_179935 | JGI IMG/M metagenome (GOLD analysis project Ga0247806, IMG submission 179935) | Plant litter microbial communities from Arlington Agricultural Research Station in Wisconsin, United States - UWRJ-L059-202B-1 | ecosystem: Environmental > Terrestrial > Plant litter >... | reverse complement strand
TTCCTTTTTTTCATATTTCTCAAAATCAGGAATTTCCTTTCGCAATGCTTCGGAAGCGATTGTCGCAGTTATAGGATCTGAAGTTATCCAGAGACAAAATTCATTATTTATTAATCCAGTCTTGAAATAAGGAACGAGTATTTGTAGCAGGTCTTCTTTCGATTCAAAAAAATTACAAAAATGAGAGCCCCAGGGTAGTTCTCCAATAACTTCAATTCCGGAATATCTGAGTTCAGTTCGTGAGCCCTGGCCGGGTGAGTCTTTGGGCATAGAAGCAGTATTTCTTTAAATATACCCTTTCTTTACCGGCAAGGCGGTTTTAATTTGCTTTGCGGATTTACAAATCCACTTATCCTGATGTTGAAGAAGAACCCCATGCTAGCACGAAAGCCAATATTGTATGTCGCCTTTTGCTAAAACTTTTTAAAGAGACTTACAATTTCTTTGAACTTTTCAAAATTCTTTGTATATGTTGTACTCGTCGCTGTAAAGTCTATCTTAATTTATCTCTACGGCGGTCACAGACCGAATATCTTAAAACACACAAGTGATCCGGTAATGTTACAGGCCATAGAGGAAGGCTGCGGGGTGGAACACTTGCGCGAGGGGAGGCATGTTTGCTACAGACAAATACTGAGATGTTTTGAAAAGTTGAACTTAGACAATAGACTAAAACAAAAATAGGGATGAATAATCATCCCTATTTAGTCTCTTTTATAATTCGTAGCTAGTATCCACAATTACTACGAATGTAAACTCACAAACAATGCAATTAATCCTTCTACACATTTACTAGAAATCCACATTAAAAAAACAACGAATAAGGGTTGAATTGTAATTTTACAAGTATAATCATACTTAAATTTAAATTCAACCAAATTAAAAAAGGTAAAACGAAAATTGTTCGTGCCGTGTGGCTTTTTTGAGTTTCCCATAACTAAAAGGGTGACTTTATACGTCGTTTTGTAGTTATGTCTCTATTACATCACAGCAACTAGAAATTAGTTGTTGTTCGGATACTTATCAAAGAGCTTTAGTTATGAGATTATAAATCTACATTCTAAGCATAAGATTTGAGGAAATAAGAATGTTAAAAAAAGTTAAATATTATATCCTCAATTCAGAATTGTTTACCTATTTTATTTGCAACTAACGATAGGGCTTTGTGCAGGCAGGGTATTGTTGTTTGTCCAGCCCGGACCTGAAGCCAATAACGAAAATAAAAGTACAAGTTAACAACTAACTGCCAAGTAGAAATCCGTCAAGCCGGGATGCAGTACAATAGCGATTTGCAGCTGATTGATTTTCCGTCAAGCCCCATTTGCCGGCATTATATTTGTTATGCTTCGTTATTTGTGGAGTGATAAATTGAGCTACATAAAATCATGACTAAAGCCATAAATTTTATATGTCCACCATTCACCTTTACTCTGCCGCCTCTTTCAATAAATTTGTCATTTATTTTTTCAAAATAGACATCCTTTTTTCTTTCCATGTAAACTACAGATTCATCCTTCATTTCGGAAATGCTTTGGGTATTTATTTTTTTATAACTCTGCAATAATTGATTAAAAACTATCTTGTCATATTCCAATGTATGTGCTATGGAGTTTCGTAGCTTGTTCAAAAGTTTCAATTCTCTTTTTAAGTCCTTATGCTTTATAAAAAGCCCAAGTATTTGCGCAATTTCTATTTTATTGGAGTATGTAAATTTCGTTCGTGCATCTAGTTTTTCTTTGGAATGAAAGTGAATAAAAGTATCAAGACAATATTCAGTCAAAATATGTCCCTTGATGATAAGATTATCAGTGTCTTGGTAATCCAATAAAGCATCAGAAAATTTTTTCAATGTTGAATCTTGCATAAGGCTGCTTTATAATAACGCATAACACTTAAATATACGAACATTTCCCGCCACCTGTGATAGGCTCATACCCTCAGTATCACTATCCTAAATGCCACTTTTAAAAATCGAAGAAGGATTTTACGGATTGTTGATAACCTGATTGAAGGTTAGCCGTACCAGGTTTATAGATCCTCTTTAAATTATCACAACATCCGCCTTTAGCCCACAATCATCAAGCGGGCTTTGAATGTTTAAAAGTCTGTCTTTTGCTACATGCGTATATCTTTCTGTTGTTTTGATGTCAAAATGGCCCAGCATATCTTTAATATAGCGGATGTCTATTCCTTTTTCCTGTAAATGGGTGACAAAACCATGCCTCAGGCTATGAAAGCTTACAACTTTGCCGATACCGGTCATGTCTCTGGCCCGCTGAATACTTTTGTGCTGATGTGGGGAATAGAGTTGGCTGAGGCATTTGACGCCCGTTTTAGGGAATCAACCAAAAAATCCCCTTTCCCCACCCAAAAAATCGCCCTTCCCAGCAAAAACCCGTCCAAAAAGTTAAAAAATCGCATTTCAATAGTATTTTATAGTGGAATATTCACTACCTTTGCCCTCCTTTAAATTCGGGTTAGTGGCGCTAGTTGCCAATGGCCAGTTTACATAAGGGATCTTCTGCACACTAAAACGTTTTAATTACAATATGTCTGCAACAAAAACTCAAGTCCCGCAACGCTTCAATTTCGGTAAAGTTGAACTGCTTGCGGAGACGCCCGATTTGCTCGGAATCCAGATCCAGTCGTTTAAAGATTTTTTCCAGTTAGAAACCACGCCCGACAAACGCAACGTGGAAGGGCTGTTCCGCGTATTCAAGGAAAACTTTCCTATCACGGATACCCGCAACATTTTCGTACTGGAATTTCTTGACTATTTCGTAGATCCCCCACGCTACACCATCGAAGAGTGTATCGAAAGGGGACTCACCTATGCTGTTCCGTTAAAAGCAAAACTCCGGTTGAGCTGTAACGATGAAGAGCACGTGGATTTCCAGACGATCGTTCAGGATGTGTTCCTGGGTAATATCCCGTACATGACGCCCCGCGGTACTTTCGTGATCAACGGCGCCGAAAGGGTAGTGGTAAGCCAGTTGCACCGTTCACCCGGTGTATTCTTCGGACAGTCCATTCACCCCAATGGTACCAAGATCTACTCTGCAAGGGTGATCCCTTTCAAGGGCGCCTGGATGGAATTTGCGACAGACATTAATAACGTCATGTTCGCTTACATCGACCGGAAGAAGAAATTCCCCGTAACTACTTTATTGCGTTCCATCGGTTTCGAAACAGATAAGGACATCCTTGAACTGTTCGGCATGGCCAACGAAGTAAAGGCAGATAAAAAATCCCTGGCTGCTTACATCGGCAAACGCCTCGCCGCCCGCGTACTCCGTACCTGGGTAGAGGATTTCGTGGATGAAGATACCGGTGAAGTAGTGTCCATCGAAAGGAACGAGATCGTACTCGAAAGGGATACCATCCTCGACGAATCGAACATCGCCATGATCCTCGAAATGGAAGTGAAGAGCGTATTCGTACAGAAAGAAGAAGTGAGCGGCGATTATGCTATTATATATAACACGCTTAATAAGGATACCTCCAACAGTGAACTGGAAGCGGTGCAGCACATCTACAAGCAATTGCGCGGTGCTGATGCCCCGGATGATGAAACGGCACGGGGTATCATCGATAAATTATTCTTTAGTGACAAGCGTTACGACCTGGGTGAAGTTGGCCGTTACAAGATCAACCGCCGCCTGGGACTAAACTTCCCGATCACGAAGAAAGTACTCACCAAAGACGATATCATCGCCATCATCAAAACCCTGGTTCTTTTAACCAACGGTAAGAGTGAAGTGGATGACATCGATCACCTGAGCAACCGTCGTGTACGTACCGTTGGCGAACAATTGTATGCACAGTTCGGTGTTGGTTTGGCGCGTATGGCGCGTACCATCCGCGAAAGGATGAACGTAAGGGACAATGAAGTATTTACCCCGGTGGACCTGATCAACGCGCGGACACTGTCTTCCGTGATCAACTCTTTCTTTGGTACTTCTCAACTTTCCCAGTTCCTCGATCAGACCAACCCGTTGAGCGAGATCACGCACAAGCGTCGTATCTCCGCACTCGGACCCGGTGGTTTGAGCAGGGAGCGTGCGGGCTTTGAAGTACGTGACGTTCACTATTCCCACTACGGCCGTTTGTGTACGATTGAAACGCCGGAAGGTCCGAACATTGGTTTGATCTCCACGTTGTGCGTACACGCGAAGATCAACGACATGGGCTTTATCGAAACGCCGTACCGCAAGGTGGACGAAGGTAAAGTGGACATGAAGAAGATCACGTTCCTGAGCGCCGAAGAAGAAGATACAGCGAAGATCGCGCAGGCGAATATCGATATAGATGAAAAAGGAAACTTCGTTGAAGACATGATCAAGAGCCGCCAGACCGGTGACTTCCCGATCCTGCCGAAAACAGAAGTGGAATACATGGACGTGGCGCCGAACCAGATCGTTGGTTTGAGTGCTTCCCTGATCCCGTTCCTGGAACATGATGATGCCAACCGTGCATTGATGGGATCGAACATGCAACGCCAGGCCGTGCCGCTGATCAAACCCGAAGTACCCATCGTTGGTACCGGTTTGGAAGGCAAAGCTGCCCGTGATGCAAGGATCCAGGTACACGCAGATGGCGATGGCGTGATCGAGTTCGTGGATGCGAATGAAATTCATGTTCGTTACAAAAGAAATGAAACACAGCAACTGGTATCTTTTGAAGAAGACCTGGTTGTATATAAATTAACCAAGTTCGTTCGTACCAACCAGGAAACCTGCATCAACCTGCGTCCTGCCGTAGTGAAAGGCCAGAAGGTACAGGAAGGCGACTTCTTAACGGAAGGCTACGCTACCAAGGGCGGCGAACTCGCACTCGGAAGGAACATGAAAGTGGCGTTCATGCCATGGAAAGGTTACAACTTCGAGGATGCGATCGTGATCAGTGAAAAAGTGGTGAAGGAAGACCTGTTTACGTCTATCCACATCAGTGAGTTTGAAATTGAAGTACGTGATACCAAACTGGGTGAAGAAGAACTGACGCCGGATATCCCGAACGTGAGTGAAGAAGCCACCAAGGATTTGGACCAGAACGGTATCATCCGCATTGGTGCCCATATTAAAGAGGGCGACATCATCATCGGTAAGATCACACCAAAAGGTGAAAGCGATCCTACCCCTGAAGAAAAACTGTTGCGTGCGATCTTCGGTGATAAAGCCGGTGATGCGAAAGATGCTTCTTTGAAAGCACCGTCCGGTACGGAAGGCGTGGTGATCGACAAAAAATTATTCCAGCGCGCGAAGAAAGATAAGAATGCGAAAGTGCGGGAGAAGGCACAACTCGAAAAGATCGAGAAAGTGCACGAGAAGAACGAAGCAGACCTTCTGGAACTGTTGATCAACAAACTACAGACCTTGTTGAAAGACAAAAGCAGCACGGGTGTTACCAACAACTTCGGCGAAATACTGATTGGTAAAGGCGCTAAGTTCAATGCAAAGAACCTGGCCAACATCGATTATCAAAACGTAAACCCGCTGGGCTGGAGTGGTGATGCAAAGGTTGATGACCTGATCAACATCCTGTTGCACAACTACAACATTAAATACAACGAAGAACTCGGCCGTTACAAACGCGAAAAGTTCAACATCTCCATCGGTGACGAGTTGCCTGCAGGTGTGTTGAAGCTAGCGAAAGTGTACATGGCGGTTAAACGTAAGCTGAAAGTAGGTGATAAGATGGCGGGCCGTCACGGTAATAAAGGTATCGTTGCCAAGATCGTTCGCGCGGAAGACATGCCGTTCCTGGAAGATGGAACACCGGTGGACATCGTACTGAACCCGTTGGGCGTACCTAGCCGTATGAACCTCGGCCAGATCTACGAAACCGTACTCGGCTGGGCAGGTGAAAAATTAGGTATGCGTTTCGCCACCCCGATCTTCGATGGTGCGAGCGTTGCCGAAATCGACGACGAGATCACCAAGGCAGGTTTACCTAAGTTCGGTCATACTTATTTGTACGATGGTGAAACCGGCGAACGCTTCGATCAGAAAGCGACCGTGGGCATCATCTACATCATCAAACTCCATCACATGGTGGATGATAAGATGCACGCACGTTCTATCGGGCCATACAGTTTGATCACGCAGCAACCATTGGGTGGTAAAGCCCAGTTCGGTGGTCAAAGGTTTGGTGAGATGGAGGTTTGGGCACTCGAGGCTTATGGCGCCTCCAACATTTTGCAGGAACTTTTAACCCTTAAATCGGATGACATCATCGGAAGGGCGAAGACCTACGAAGCGATCGTGAAAGGTGATAACATCCCGAGGGCGGGTATCCCTGAATCGTTCAATGTATTGGTACATGAGTTACGTGGTTTGGGACTTGACCTGAAATTCGAGTAAAATAAAAATTCAAAATGCAAAAGTCAAAATACAATTCATTGTAATCCAGTTTTTGACTTTTGACTTTTAAATTTTGACTTTATCAATTACTAATTATTAATTACAAATAACATATGGCTTTTAAAAAAGAAAATCGTCCAAGACCAACCTTTTCGCAAATCACGATCGGTTTGGCTTCGCCGGATAGTATTTTAGAAAAAAGTTATGGCGAGGTGTTAAAGCCTGAAACCATCAACTACCGTACTTACAAACCCGAACGCGATGGTTTGTTTTGCGAGCGCATTTTCGGGCCGGTTAAGGACTACGAATGTGCCTGCGGCAAGTACAAGCGCATCCGTTACAAGGGCATCGTGTGCGACCGCTGCGGTGTGGAAGTAACAGAAAAGAAAGTACGCCGCGAAAGGATGGGCCACATCAAACTGGTGGTGCCGGTCGTTCACATCTGGTACTTCAAATCTTTGCCGAATAAAATTGGTTACCTGTTGGGCATGAGTTCCAAGAAACTGGAAAGCATCGTTTACTACGAACGTTTCGTGGTGATCCAATCCGGTATCCGCGCCGATAAAGGGCAGAACTATTCTGATCTTTTAACGGAAGAAGAATACCTCGACATTTTAGACACCTTACCAAAAGATAATCAGCACCTGCCGGACGAAGATCCGAACAAGTTCATCGCCAAGATGGGTGCCGAAGCGGTGCACGATATGTTGCAACGCATCGACCTGGACCAGTTGAGCTTCGACCTGCGCAATGCTGCTGCGAACGAAACTTCACAGCAACGTAAAGCAGACGCCTTAAAGCGTTTGAGCGTGGTGGAAAGTTTCCGCGATGCCAATACAAGGATCAACAACCGTCCTGAATGGATGGTGATGCAATACATCCCGGTGATTCCACCGGAACTGCGCCCGCTCGTTCCATTGGATGGCGGCCGTTTTGCCTCTTCCGATCTGAATGACCTTTACCGCCGTGTGATCATCCGCAACAACCGTTTGAAAAGGTTGTTGGAGATCAAGGCGCCGGAAGTGATCCTGCGCAATGAAAAAAGGATGTTGCAGGAAGCCATCGACTCCCTGTTCGATAACTCGCGTAAATCCAATGCCGTTAAAGCAGAAGGTGGCCGCGCGTTGAAATCTTTGAGCGATGTGCTAAAAGGTAAACAAGGTCGTTTCCGCCAGAACCTGTTGGGTAAACGCGTGGATTACTCCGGTCGTTCGGTGATCGTGGTAGGACCTGAATTGAAAATGCACGAGTGTGGTTTGCCAAAAGATATGGCGGCAGAATTGTTCAAGCCGTTCATCATCCGTAAACTCATCGAGCGTGGTATCGTTAAAACAGTAAAGAGCGCCCGCAAGCTGGTGGATAAAAAAGAAGCCATCATCTGGGATATTCTTGAAAATATATTGAAGGGTCACCCGGTTATGTTGAACAGGGCCCCAACGCTTCACCGTTTGTCGATCCAGGCTTTCCAGCCTAAACTGATCGAAGGTAAAGCGATACAGTTGCACCCGTTGGTAACTACCGCCTTCAACGCGGATTTCGATGGTGACCAGATGGCGGTACACGTGCCGTTGAGCAGTGCCGCAATCCTGGAAGCCCAGTTGCTGATGTTGAGCTCGCACAATATCCTGAACCCGCAGAACGGTACGCCGATCACCCTGCCTTCCCAGGACATGGTACTCGGACTGTATTACATCACCAAGGGTAAGAAATCAACAGAAACAGAAAAGGTAAAAGGCGAAGGCAAGGCTTTCTATTCTGCTGAAGAAGTGATCATCGCTTACAATGAAAAGCAGGTCGACCTTCACGCACCGATCAAGGTAAAAGCCAACTATCGCAACAACGATGGTACGCTTACCTATAAATTAATTGATACCACCGTTGGCCGCGTGATCTTTAACCAGCACGTGCCGAAAGAAGTGGGTTACATCAATGCATTGCTCACCAAGAAAGCATTGCGCGAGATCGTTGGCGACATCCTTAAATGGACCAGCGTTCCGGCAACGGCTAAATTCCTGGATGACATTAAAACACTCGGTTACCGCATGGCGTTCCGTGGTGGATTGTCGTTCAACATCAATGACCTGATCATCCCGGATGTGAAGGAAGAAATGATCGACAATGCACAGGGTGAAGTAAGTGAAGTGTGGGAGAACTACAACATGGGTCTCATCACCAACAACGAGCGTTACAACCAGATCATCGATATCTGGAGCCGCGTGGATACGAAAGTTACAGAAACACTGATCCGCGAACTGGCGAATGATAAACAAGGTTTCAACTCCGTTTACATGATGCTGGATTCAGGTGCGCGTGGTAGCAAGCAGCAGATCAAGCAGCTGGCAGGTTTGAGGGGATTGATGGCCAAGCCCCGTAAATCAGGTTCCTCCGGAAGTGAAATTATTGAAAACCCGATCCTCGCCAACTTTAAAGATGGCCTGAGTGTATTGGAATACTTTATCTCTACGCATGGTGCCCGTAAAGGTCTTGCGGATACGGCACTGAAAACGGCGGATGCGGGTTACCTGACCCGTCGTTTGGTGGACGTTTCACAGGATGTGGTGATCAACGAAGAAGATTGTGGCACCCTCCGCGGTATCGCTACTTCAGCGTTGAAAGACAATGAAGACATCATCGAACCGTTGAGCGACAGGATCGAAGGCCGTACCTCCCTGCACGACATCTTCAACCCGGTTACAGAAGAATTACTGATTGCCGCCGGTGAAGAGATCAGCGCCGATATGGCTAAAACCATCGACGAGATCGGCATCGAAACCGTTGAGATCCGTTCTGTACTCACCTGCGAAAGCAAACGCGGTGTGTGCGTGAAATGTTACGGTAAAAACCTGGCTTCGGGTATGCTGGCGCAAAGGGGTGATGCCGTTGGTATCATCGCTGCACAGTCCATCGGTGAGCCGGGTACACAGTTAACACTCCGTACCTTCCACGTGGGTGGTGTTGCGGGCTCTGCTTCCGTAGAATCTACGATGCCGGCCAAATTCGATGGTACCATCCAGTTCGACGGTTTGCGTACAGTAAGCACAGAAACAGCCGACGGTAAAAAAATAAACGTGGTTATCGGTCGTACCGGTGAGGTTAGGAATATCGATGTGAAGTCCGACAGGTTGCTGAACACCATGAACATTCCTTACGGTGCCATCCTCAATGTGAAAGATGGCCAGAAGGTTTCGAAAGGCGATATCATTTGTACCTGGGATCCGTTCAACAACGTTATCGTTGCGGAAGTAAACGGTACCATTAAATTTGAAAGCCTGGTAGAAGGTATCACTTACCGTGATGAAGCCGATGAGCAAACCGGTCACAGGGAAAAAGTGGTGATCGAAACAAAAGATAAAACCAAGTTGCCGGTGATCATCGTGGAAGGCAAAGAAAAGAAAACATACAACTTACCGGTAGGTTCGCACATCGTGGTAGAAGAAGGTGATGATGTACGCAGCGGCCAGGTGTTGGTGAAAATTCCAAGGGTATTGAGCAAACTGAAAGATATCACGGGTGGTCTGCCGCGCGTAACGGAATTGTTCGAGGCACGCAACCCAAGTAACCCTGCAGTTGTTTGTGAGATCGACGGTGTGGTTGCTTTCGGCGCGATCAAACGTGGTAACCGCGAGATCATCGTGGAAGCCAAGGATGGCGTGGTGAAAAAATACCTCGTTCCGTTGAGCCGCCAGATCCTGGTACAGGATGGTGACTTCGTGAAAGCAGGCGCTGCCTTGAGTGACGGTCAAACCGCACCGGCAGATATCCTGTCGATCAAAGGTCCGTTCGCCGTACAGGAATACGTAGTGAACGAAATACAGGAAGTTTACCGCTTACAGGGTGTAAAGATCAACGACAAGCACGTGGAAGTGATCGTAAGGCAGATGATGCGCAAAGTAACCGTGGAAGATGCCGGCGATACCATATTCCTCGAAGGCGATACGGAAGATAAGATAGACTTTAACTTTGAGAACGATAACATCTTCGATAAGAAGGTGGTAACGGAAGCGGGTGACAGCACCAAGTTGCGCCCGGGCCAGATTGTTACCCTGCGCGATGTACGCGAAGAAAATTCCATCTTAAGAAGGGCGGATAAGAAACTGGTTGAATTCCGTGATGCCAAACCTGCAACCTCTTCACCGTTGTTGCTCGGTATTACTAAGGCTTCACTGGGTACGCAAAGCTGGATATCTGCCGCATCGTTCCAGGAAACCACCAAGGTATTGTCTTCTGCAGCGATCAATGGTAAAACCGATCTGATGCTTGGCCTGAAAGAAAATGTTATCACCGGTCACCACATTCCTGCTGGTACAGGTTTGCGTGAATTTGAGAACATGATCGTAGGCAGCAAGGAAGAGTATGAACTGTTGATGACGACGAAAGAAGCGATGAGCTTTGATGAAGAGGAATAATTTGAAAATGTGACGATTTGAAAATTTGAAAATTTTCTATACAAAAAGGAGTAAGCGTAACAGCTTGCTCCTTTTTTTTATGTTATAGATGTTATAGCGAACTTTGCTTCCTATGCATCTTAGCGTGAAACAACCCGTTAAAGTCATTTTCACATTGCGCCATTTTCACCTTTTCACATTACCGACATTGTTATTGCTTTCCTAAAAGTTTGCTTCAAAGTGTTGCAAAATCTCCTTTTGTGCCTATCTTGCCTGTAAACAAACGATTCATTGGATGAAGCAATTTTCTCTTATATTGAATGTGTTGCTGGTTGCTGCGGTTGGTTATTTGTACTACTATAATTTCTCTGGAAAAAGAAGCGGCAAGCCGGGTGGCAGCACCACGGGTGGCGTGGCCAACTGGAAAGACAGCAATTGCAAACGGCCACCGATCGCGTACGTGGAACTGGATTCACTGAACGAACGCATCACGTACATCAAGGATAAAAGAAAGGAACTGGAAGCGGAACAAAAAGCCATTGAAACAGAATGGGAGAACGGCTACCGCAACCTGGAAGCGCAGAAGAACGAGTTCCTGAAAAAAGGCACGGCCATTACGCAGGAAGAAGCGGAAAAATTCCAGGGCGTACTGATGCAGCAGCAACAAAAGATCGACCAGAAGAAGCAGGCGCTCACGCAGAATTTAAGTGAGAAGAGCTTTGGTTTCATGGACGATATTCAAAAGAAACTGAAAGATTTCCTGACAGAATATAACCAGGAAAAGAAATACATGTACATCCTCACCACCGGTACCGGACTCGATTACATGGTGTATAAAGATTCGTCGCTCAACATTACCGACGATGTGATCCGCGGCATGAACGAGAAAATGAAAACCCTCGTAAAGCATTAATTTACGCTCAAATTATTTATCTTGTCCCGGTATTAAAACCGGGACTTTTTTATGTCGCAACCAACAACTACTGCATTCAAACCCACCCTGGGCCTTTTCGACGGAACGATGATCGTTGCCGGTTCGATGATCGGCTCCGGTATCTTCATCGTAAGTGCCGATATCACCCGCAACGTAGGCAGCGCCGGCTGGCTGATCGCCGTGTGGCTCATCACCGGCTTCATGACGCTGACGGCCGCCCTGAGTTACGGCGAGCTGAGTGCCATGTATCCAAAAGCGGGCGGGCAGTACGTTTACCTTAAAGAAGCCTTCAATCCCTTTGTGGGATTTTTATACGGCTGGAGTTTTTTTGCCGTGATACAAACCGCTACCATTGCAGCCGTAGGTGTTGCCTTCAGTAAGTTCAGCGGGTATTTTGTGCCGGCGCTCGACCTGAAGCCGGAGAACGTCATACTCGACCTCGGCTTTGTGGAGGTGCAGTATGCGCACCTGGTGTCCATCGCGCTCATCATCCTGCTTACCTACATCAATACAAAAGGTGTGAAAGGCGGTAAGATCATACAAACGATTTTCACGTCTGCAAAACTGATCGCTTTGTTCGGCCTCATCATCTTTGGTTTTTTACTGGTGAAGGATAGCAACTGGACAGCCAACTGGCAAAATCCCCTGGCTGCTGCCAAACAAACCGGTACGGCAGATGCCATTTCCTGGACGGGCATCGGCGGCGTGGCATTGATCGGCGCCATTGCGGCTTCCATGAGCGGTTCCATCTTCAGCAGCGATGCCTGGAACAACGTAACCTTCATTGCAGGTGAAATGAAAAATCCAAAACGCAACATCGGCCTGAGCCTGATGGCCGGCACGCTGATCGTAACCATTATTTATATCCTGGCCAACCTCATGTACCTGAACGTACTGCCGCTGAACGACATTGCCTTCGCTGCACAGGACAGGGTAGCAACGGCCGCATCGTATAAAATATTCGGATCAAACGGCGCATATGTTATTGCCGCCCTGATCATGGTATCTACATTTGGTTGTAACAATGGATTGATACTGGCCGGCGCCAGGGTTTACTACACCATGGCGAAAGACAAATTGTTCTTTGCAAAAGCCGGCACCTTAAATAAACATGCCGTGCCCGAATGGGCCTTGTGGGCGCAATGCATCATGGCATCGCTGCTTTGTTTAAGCGGCAAGTACAACGAGTTGCTCGATATGATCGCCTTCGTGGTGGTACTCTTTTATGCCATCACCATCATCGGTATCTTCAGGCTGCGCAAATTAAGGCCCGATGCAGAACGGCCTTACAAGGCATTCGGTTACCCCGTGTTGCCCGCTATTTATATTGTACTGGCGGCTACCTTCTGCGGCTTTCTCATTTACCTGAAACCATTGTACGCAGGCATCGGGCTCGGAATTGTACTGCTCGGCATACCTTTGTATTTCATCGCGATCGCGAACCAGAAAAAAAGTGAATAGTTTATGGGTATGAATTTCGACGGGTTATTTTCATCTTTCTCCAACATCAAAGTGGCCGTGGTGGGCGATGTGATGCTCGACACTTACTGGTGGGGCAAGGTAGATCGTATCTCTCCCGAAGCGCCCGTACCCGTGGTGGCCGTTGCTGAAAAAGAATACCGCATCGGCGGTGCTGGCAACGTGGCATTGAATGTACAATCGCTTGGCGCCAAAGTAAGTATGATCAGTGTAGTTGGCAATGATGACGATGGTAAAACTTTGTCGAAACTGTTGCAGGATAAAAGTATTGATACGCGTTACCTGGTTCAAAGCGATACGCGCATCACCACCAATAAGATCCGCATCATCAGTCGCAACCAGCACATGATGCGACTCGATGCAGAGCATACGAACGACCTCGATGTGAAAGAAGAAGCTGCGCTGTTGTCCGCTTTTGAAAATTACATCAACGCAGAAGCGCCGCAGGTCGTGATCCTGGAAGATTACAACAAAGGTGTGCTTACCGAAAATATAATTACCCGGGTAATTGCTTTGTGCAGGGAAAAGCACATCATCAGCACCGTGGATCCCAAGCGGAAAAATTTCTTTGCTTATAAAGGCGTCGACATCTTTAAACCCAACCTTAAGGAAGTAAGGGAAGGGTTGAACATCATCACCGAAGACCTGGACACAGCAGCACTAAAAAATATTCACCGCTTGTTGGCGGAACAACTGCAACACCGTATTTCTTTTATCACTTTATCAGAAAAAGGTGTGTTCTTCCAGGAAGGCAATACCGCTTCGCTGATCCCCACCCATATCCGCAACATCGCCGATGTAAGCGGTGCCGGCGACACGGTAATCGCCGTTGCCTCGCTGGTATATGCAGCTACAAAAGACAATACACTGATGGCCGAAATGGCGAACATTGCCGGGGGACTGGTTTGCGAAGAAGTGGGTACGGTGGCGATTGACAAGGAGAAGCTGTTGGCGGAATGTAAATTGTTATTGAAGTAATTGTTTAGAGGGTTTAGTTGGAAACAAATGCTGCTAGCTCTTTTCTCCTTTAGGAGAAGGGTTGGGGATGAGGTTATAACCTTCAAATCATCACATCTTCAAATTATTTTTCTCTTCTTTTTCCATCAACCCATCCAGGTCCACGAATAATTCTATGCTCAATCTTGTAAGCGCCATCACCAGGATAAACAGGTTATAAGCTCCGAAAGCCAGCAACATGCCGCCGATAATAACGATGAATTGCTGGATGAAGATCCTCACGTACGGTTGCATCATCAGCCGCGTCATGGAAATGGTTTTGTATTGGCCGCTGCCGAAAAAACCGAACAAGCCCTGCGCTGTGTAGTAGATCATAAAAATGAGTACCATTAACCTTCCTTCGTGTCCGAGCATGGCGGGTATTTTGGAATAAATACCAAAGCCGATCGCGCTCTGGTTAAGGTCGGTTACGGAAAAAAATATCTGTGTTTGTACGAATACGAAAAAACCGTAGTGTACAATAAAGAAGATAATGAAGAAGAATCCACTTTGCATGCTCTTTGCACCATTGTTATTCCATACATGTTTTGATTGTACAAACAAGGTAACGCCGGCCATTTTTAAAATGGTCACCAGTCCAACAATCACCGTCTCGATGCAATACACGATGAATATTTTCCGCGCATCCCATCCTTCGAACCAAACGCCGAAGACAGGTACCAGATTAACGGCTATCAAAAAGAAATCACTGATCGTTAGCTTACGTTTAAACATTGCCGAAAAATTGTAGAAAGTTTGTGGCAGTAAATTAGATATTTTTGGCATCAAACAAATACCCACCACTACGTATGCAAGACTTCTCGATCACCATCCACGGCGGCGCCGGCACTATACTAAAAGAAGACATGACACCCGAGCTTGAACAAGCTTACCTGCAAGGTTTGCAGGACGCGCTGGACGCGGGTTACGCCGTGCTGGAGGAAGGCGGTACGGCCACCAACGCGGTAAAAGCCGCCATCGTGATCCTGGAAGACAACCTGTTGTTCAACGCCGGCCGCGGTTCCGTATTTACAAAGAAAGGCGTACAGGAAATGGATGCCGCCATCATGGACGGTAAAACGCTCAATGCCGGTTCTGTAGCCGGTGTGCGCAACGTACGCAACCCCATTGAACTGGCAGCCGAAGTGATGATCAACAGCAACCACGTGTTCCTCAGCGGCAAGGGCGCCAACGATTTTGCCATCAAGCAGGGCATCAAACTGGAGCCCGATGAATTCTTCTTTTCACAGTTCAGGTACGATCAATGGAAGGCATTGCGCGACAGCGATAACTATTCGCTCGACCATACACACCAGGGCCTGGAAGAACTGATGAAGGATAAAAAATTCGGAACGGTAGGTGCCGCGGCCTGCGACAGCAACGGCAACATCGCCGCCGCTACCAGTACGGGCGGTATGACCAATAAAAAATATGGCCGCATCGGCGACAGTCCTATCATCGGCGCCGGTACCTATGCCAACAATAAAACCTGCGCCATCAGTTGCACAGGACATGGCGAACCTTTCATTTGCGCCGTAGCTGCGCACGATGTGAGTTGCCTCATGGAATACAAAGGCCTCAGCCTCGCCGATGCCATGAACGAAGTGGTGCACCACAAGCTGGTGGACATGGACGGCGAAGGCGGCATGATCGGCGTGGATGCCAGCGGTACTATTTCGATGCAGTTCAACAGCGCCGGGATGTACCGGGGCATGAGGAACAGCAAGGGGGAGAACGTGGTGGCGATTTATAAAGGCGAAAACTAATTAGCTAATATGCTGATTTGCTAATTGGGGAATGTGAAAATGTGAACATGTGAAAATGAAAGGCAAGTTTGCGTTCAGCTGCCGCCGCCGTCTGGTCTTTGACCAACGGCTTTATCCACTTCTCCGCCGTTTGGTCTCTTGACCAACGGCTCGTTGAATGTAATAATTTGATGATGAGATAATATGATAATGAAATGCAGGCATCGCATCCAGGTTAATCATTTTAATCACTCAAAATCATAGTTCAGACAACTGCACGTTTCGTAAATTGCACTGCATTTCTAATTTCTAATTTCAAATTTCTAATTCGTTGAAGAAGATCGCAGTAATTGTTGCCGGTGGTAATGGCAGCAGGATGAACAGCACGGTTCCCAAACAATTTTTATTGCTGAACAACAAGCCGGTATTGTATTATACCCTCCAAAGTTTTTTGCAGGCTTACGATGACCTGGAGATCATACTGGTGTTACCGGAAGAACATGTGGCGACAGGGCAGGAGATCATCGACGCTTTTTTTGATTACAACCGGATACAGATCACGATCGGCGGGCGAACCAGGTTTCATTCCGTCCAGAATGGTTTGGCGCTGATCACCGAAGAAAGCATGGTATTCGTACACGATGCGGTGCGTTGCCTGGTGAGCATTGAACTTATCCGGCGTTGTTACGATGCCGCGATTGAAAACGGATCGGCCATCCCGGTGATCGACAGCAAGGACAGCATTCGCTTGCTAACCGCCCATGGCAACGAAGCCGTGGAACGCAGCACGGTAAAGCTGGTGCAAACGCCGCAAACCTTTCACAGTAAAATATTATTACCTGCTTTCAACATCGATTATAAAGACCGGTTTACCGACGAAGCCACGGTGGTAGAAGCTTTTGGTATGAAGGTGCAACTGGTAGCAGGGGAAGAGAACAATATCAAGATTACGCAGCCTTCCGATCTTTTATTGGCCGCGCAGTTGCTGGGGGCGTAAATTTTTTTGTTTGGTGTTTGTTGTTTGGTGTTGGGAGTATGTATACGGTACGAGCCTGTAAATTGGCATAGGGTTTTGCATTCATAATTCATAACTCATAATTTGTCTTTAGTCCACTTCAACCAGAAAGGCAACCTGTTCACCCGCAGGGAAACATATTGTTCTTCCGCAGCGCGGAAACTGCTGTAGAAAAAGGCCAGCCGCTGCATATCGCTGCCCTCAAAATCGAGTATAATATTTTTACCGGCATGATCCTTTATGAAAGCATCGATCAGGGCATGGGAGGCGCCGTTGGTTTTGCTGTTGGGATGGTTGCCCACGAGGATATAATAAGCCCGCCCATGGCTATAAAAAAATACCGCGGATGCCATCAGCTCATTCAACTTTGTGTACACGCCATAGGTAGTAGCCTGTCCTTTGGCTAATAAAAACTCGTAAAGCTTTTTGAAGCGACCGAGTTCTGCATCGCTGATCTTCGAAAAGCCGGCCAGTTGGATTTTGGATAAGGCAATCACTTCTTCTACCGGTATGGCGGTGCGCACCGGGTTGCCCGACTGCACACTTTTCCTTATGTTGCGTTTGATGTTATCGCGGTAACCGGCATATAAGGTTTCGTAATTTTTGTTAAGCGGCAGGATTAAATTCTTCCTGTATTGCAGGTTGTAATGGTTCAAGGGAAAAGCATTCTGCGGATTGAGACTGATCTCCCAGAATTTAAAATGCCGGGGAACCGCATCCAGGAAGGATTTCAACAGTATGGCATCGACGCTATTTCCAAATACACCGAGGCAGGGTGTGAATGGCGGCTGATATAGATAAGAGATAAAATATTTCCTGTTCCAGGTGAGCGGCATCACGGCTTCGTAATCGTTCAGCACTAACCCATCCCAATGCTTTGACATGGCGTCGAGGTAAAAAGAATAGCCATAAATCAACCCGTTTGCTGCGTTACCGATACAGGCATCCCATTTTATTTTATCGATCCTGTCGTATGGAAGGTATTGTATCGCCACTTTATAAAGGAAGCTGTGGTATGAGTTTTTTTACGCTGATATTTTGGAGGTCGATGCTGAAAGAAATGGTACGCACGAATTTTTTCTCCGTGACCGTGGATTTATAATAATCCTTAAATACTTTACTGTACAGGATCGGGAAATATACATTCAGCACATTTTTAAACAACGATAATTGTAAACCCGCATCATAAATAAAGCGACTGGTGGCGGCATCTTTTTCCCAGGCTTCGGCGTACGTGCCAATGTCCACGAATATTTTCACCGGTAACTTGAAAGGCAATACGGCTAAGGGATTGATCGCTTTGGGAATGTCGGTGGTAAAGTTGGCGGCGACCAGCCAGTTGTCTGTTTTGCCTACTTTGCTGCTCAACAAATCCGTGCCTACTTTAAAACCGCCGTCGCGGATCATGAGTTGCTGTACGGGCAAATTCCTTACGATCTTTTTAAAACCCGAAAGGCCGGCAGGGTAGGAAGGATATTTGTCGAACTCGTTCCTGCCCACGAAATAATTGCTGTAGGTATAATCCTCGTAGCCGCGCGGGCCGGTCATGTTTAAATGGTAACGGTCCGTTTCAAATTGTTTGGTAAAGGTTTTTTCGCCGAGGTAAAAGAATTTACCTGCAAACAGGCGAACATTCATGCCACCGCCTTTTGCATAGTTGAAGTAATAATTGCCGGTGAACTGCGTGCGCATAAATCCATCACCCTGTTCCACCTGCAGCGCACCGCTGTAAGGGTACAACACGCGGTTGTTTTCCAGCACGAATTGTAACTGGTTCACGTATCTAAACCTTGTTGGAAAAGTGATCACGTCGATATTATTGACCAGGTCCCGGGTAAACAACAGTTCCTGCTCATTGATAAAAAATGTTTTCCATTGGAGGAATGCATTTCTTTTGCTGCGCGGGTTTTTGTTGGCGAACGTGTATTTAAGGGAAGGCACTATTTTGGAAAAGCGCTGGTAAGTTGTTTTACCGGAAGAGTCCGTAAAGGAATCGCCGGAAAAGGTAGCGCCGCCAACGGCTATTTCAAATTGCTGGCCGTTGTTACCGGGGTAAAAAGTATAACCCAGCCTGCCAATGCCATTCAACTGTTTGCTTTGCGTAGCATACAGGGGCGCAACAACAAATTTAAAAGCAGGTAACGGTAACGTGTAGTTGTGGATCAGCCCGCCTACCATCCAGCGGTCATATACATTGTAGCCGGGCAGCGGCGTAAAAAAAATCGAATTCTTTTTATCTGTATTCCTCAGGCTGAAGAAAGAAGTCACCCCAATACCTTTGCGGGGAGTGGGTTTCACCAGGTTGCCTTTTTTTTCCAACAAACCGAAGGTTGCCGATAAATCGCGGCCACTCACTTCCTCCATTACTTTTTTAAAATCTTCGGGGTAAGGATGTTTGAATTTCCAGCGACGGTAATATTCGCGCATGCAGCTATCAAACAAGGGCTGGCCCAGTTCCTGTTCCAGTTGTTTCATCCATTGGCCCGTTTTTACGTAAGCTACAAGGTTGTAATTAAGCTCTGTGAATTTTTCGGCACTGGTCTCAATGGGCTGGTCTTTCTTTATACCGGTAACCGTTTTCAGCAACGTAAGGGTCAGGTCTTCCGGCATTCTTTTTTTAAGGAAATTGCCGCTCACCGGTAACAGGTCGGGCGCGCTGCTGCCGTATTGTTGCAGTGAATACCGGCTGTCGTAGTAAGTATTCATGCCTTCATCCATCCATGGGTGCATTCTTTCGTTGCTCGATAAGATGCCCTGGAACCAGTTGTGGCCTACTTCGTGGTTGATGACAAAGTCGAGCAGCTTTTCAGTACCGCCCGATAACAACGTAACCGTAGGATATTCCATGCCGCCGCCATCACCCTTGATATTGTCCACCACCGATACCACGTCGAAAGGGTATTCGCCCAGCCATTCGCTTTTGGTGAGCACCGCTCTTTTGATCATGGCAATGCTGTTTGCCCAAACGGCATTGTTGCTTTCATAATGAAAAGCATATACATCGATGATCCTTTTGGAAGGCAGTTGCAGGGTGTCGTGCTTTACCACGAAAGCCTTGTCGGCAAACCACGCAAAGTCGTGCACGTTTTCCTGTACATAGACCAATGTTTTTGTTTCATTGTCGGAAACAATGCCGGCAGGTACCGCTTTTTTACCGGGGGCTGCTTTCACTGCCGGGCGTATCGTATTGTTGTATTTTTCCGTGATCTTATTTTTTGCATCCGCGCCCTGTAATTCACCCGTGGCGGCCACTACATAATTGCGCGGCAGCGTGATACTTACTTTATAAGTGCCGGGGTCGGCATAAAATTCTCCCTGGTCGAGGTAGGGCATCGGGTGCCATCCTTTGCGGTCGTACACCGCGGCTTTGGGAAACCATTGTGCGACCTGGTAGGTTTGATTGATATGCCCGCTTCTCGAAAAAACATAAGGCAGCTTAACATGAAAGGGCGTCATGATCTTCACGGAACTTTTCGGTGCCAGGGGTTTCGGTAATAACAGTTTTACGATGTCCTGGTGCTGCGGGTGATCTTCCATATCGGCCGTAACGCCATCCACTTTAAACGCAAGCCGGTTGATGTAACCGCGCTGCTCATCGTCACTGAAATAAAACCCGGTGCTGCCGTTTTCAAGCACCTGGTCGGTAAAAGCCGTACGGTCGTTTTTATAAGCATTTGGCCAGAGTTGTATCCAGATGTAGTCCAGGGTGTACGGTGAATTATTGATGTATTCCATCTCCAGGTTGGCGTCCAGGCTGTGGAGCACATCGTTGAGCGTAACTTTTATATCATAGTTCACCTGCTGTTGCCAGTACGCGCCCGTTTGGCCAAGCGTGGAAGGCAGTTGCGAACAGTACAATAAGCAGGCGAGTAGTAGCTTTTTCAAAGCGGGATGGTTTGAAAGCAAAATTATGAATTATGAGTTATGAATGCATTTAAGTTTATCAATTATAAAAGTTTAAACACTCATCTATAGCTTTTACAGTGTTTTCTAAGATCATTGTAATTATTAGATGATTGAATCAAATTTCAATCTTATTATCCCTGTTCATATCAATGAAAAGAAGTTATGCATTCATAACTCATAATTCATAACTCATAATTACTTCCCTTTTCCCGATAGAATGATCTTAATCGTATGGAGCATGATCTTGAAATCCAGCGCCAGGGATACGTTCTCGATGTAGATGAGGTCGTACGGCATGCGCTCGATCATCTCTTCTACCGATGACGCGTACCCGAACTTCACCATGCCCCAACTGCTGAGGCCGGGTTTTACCTTTAATAAATAATTGTATTCGGGGTGGCGGGCGACTACCTGGTTGATGTAAAATTTTCGTTCGGGCCTTGGACCAACGAGGCTCATTTCGCCCACGAGGATGTTCCAGAGTTGCGGCAATTCATCGAGCCGCCATTTGCGCATCACTTTGCCCCAGGACGTGATGCGGGGATCATCGTCGCTGCTGAGTTCGGGACCGTTCTTTTCCGCGTCGGGAACCATGCTGCGGAATTTGATCATGGTAAAGGGCTTGCCTTTGTAACCGATCCTTTCCTGTAGATAAAATAACGGTCCGTGCGAAGACAATTTTGTGCGGATCATGATGTAAAGGAACAACGGTGAAAGCAATACCAGGCTCAGCAATGCCGCTATGATGTCGATGATGCGCTTGATGTTTTGTTGCCACAAAGGCAATAGTCCCGAATGCAGGTCGATCAGCGGAACACCCATAACGTTACCGGTCTGCACGGCGCCGCTGATGATGTCCACCTTATCGGGCGTGATCTTGATGTTGACGTCCTTGTCGCTGAGTTGCTGCAATATTTTTTCAAGCTGGCCGCGTTCTTTCTTTTCTACCGCGATGATCACTTCTTCGATGTGCAGTTCGTCGATGATGCGCACGGCATCATCCGTATTACCCAGTTTGGTAATGCCGGCGGGCAGGGCAGAGTTGCCATTGCCATTGCTGTTGGCGAAGCCTAGTATGCGGAAGCCTGTTTTTTCGCTGTTGTTAAGAATGGCTTTGTACAGGTCGGCCGCATTTTTATTGGAGCCGATGATGAGGGTATTGAAGAAAACGGTGCCTTTGTTGAGTTGCTGTTTGGCACGGTTCAAAAATAACAACCTCGAAAAAAATGTGGCCAGCGTTTGAATGCTTAACAGGGCGATGAATTCCTTGTAATAAATATTGTAATCACCGGTAGCGTCGTACAATAAAAAGCCAAAGAGAATAAGCAGGCTGCCGATGAAAGTAGCGCTGAGCGTATTAAAAAATTCGTTCAATCTTGATTTGTGGTAGATCCTGTTGTAACTGCCCATCACCAGGTACAACGCCAGCCAGGCAAGGGGATACACGATGAGGCCGAGATAAAACTTAGGCCCGGTGATCAACGGTTCGTTGATGATCTCTTTGCGGATAAAATAAAATATAGCCCAGGCGATGAGCGCGGCGATGCCATCTCCCAAAGCGTACCAGGTGATATGGATGCGGGGTTGGTTCAAGACACAATTTGGTAATTTGGAGATTTGGCAATTTGGAAATGTGCCAAAGAAAACCAGGCGCTTTTTAATTCATAATTCATAATTCCTAATTAATTCACACTGAGTTTTCCAATCTTTTCCAAAATCTGGTGCGCTACTTCCATAGCCCTAAAGCCGTCGAGGATGGGCACTACGGTTTCCGTGTTGTTCACGATGGCGTCGCGGAAGGCTTCCAGCTCCAGTTTCATGGCATTTACTTCGGGTACGATGGGGTTGGCAATGGCGATCGTTTTTTTGCCGTTGTTGGTCTCGATGTCGAAAGTGAAAACATTTTTATCATCGGGTGTATTGAGTTTGATGACTTCCGTTTTCTTTTCCAAGAAGTCGATGCCGATGTAAGCATCTTTCTGGAAGAGCCGCATCTTGCGCATTTTTTTCATGGAGATGCGGCTGCTGGTGAGGTTGGCCACGCAGCCGTTGTCGAACTCGATGCGCACGTTGGCAATATCGGGTGTGTCGCTCATCACGGCCACGCCGTTGGCGCTGATGTAGCTTACGTTGCTTTTAACGAGGTTGAGGATGATGTCGATGTCGTGTATCATCAGGTCGAGGATCACGCTCACATCGGTACCGCGCGGGTTAAATTGCGCCAGGCGGTGTACCTCGATGAACATCGGTTGTAATGTATGTCCCTTAAGTGCAATGTAGGCAGGGTTGAACCTCTCCACATGTCCCACCTGGAATTTGATGTTCGCTTCCTTGGCCAGTTTCACCAGGATGCGCGCTTCGTCCATGGTATTGGTCAGCGGCTTTTCCACGAATACGTGTTTGTGCTTTTTAATGGCGGCCTCGCACAATTGAAAATGGAAAGTAGTGGGTGCCACGATGTCCACCGCGTCGCAGGCATCCAGCAGGGCGTCGGTGGTTTCAAAGCGGGGAATTTTATATTGTTCGGTGACCAGTTTTGCATTTTCATCATCCGTATCGGTAAACCCGATAAGTTCAACGCCTTCAATGGCTACCCAGTTATTCAGGTGAAATTTACCGAGGTGGCCGGCACCAATAATTCCAACTTTTAGCATAGCAGTGTTCTTTTGGTAAAGATAATTTTTTATCGGCCTGTTCGCGCACGAGGCATTAATTGTTTACCAGAGATATATTGTTGTTTGGGGTTTGGTGTTGGCGGATAAGTGGCAGGTGAGCATGATGCGATGGGCTTTGCGGGGAGAAAAATCGCGGGCGGAAGGCCATATATCCCCATAATTGTGTATTTAAAAGGATGTTTCGCGGTTAAACCGATGAATATTCAAACTTTATAACCTGTTTTAAAAACGGACTGTATTTTGAACTATACCAACCATGGAAATCTCTTTATATACAGGCAATGTGCTGGCGGTGGACGATGACCAGGATCTGCTCAGCCTCATGCGGTCTTCTTTGAAAAGAAAAGGCTTTCATGTGGATATTTCTGTAAACGGGGAAGACCTTAACCAGTTGATCAAGGAACACTACCCGGATGTGATCATACTCGATATTCAAATGGATGGGGTAGATGGTGGCGACCTTTGCAAAAAATTAAAAGATGACCCGGCGACGGCTCATATCCCGATCATCATGTTGTCGGCCAATACCAACCTTGCGGAAGTAACGAAAGACTGTGGCGCCGACGATTTTTTACCAAAGCCTTTTAACATGGATGAAATGGAAAGGCATATTTTGAAGCTGGTAGCCTAGTCAATTACTGGTTACCAATTACTAATTACGTTGCCTGCTGCTGAACGCTACCTGCGTAAAAATTATTAATCCGTCTTTTTGCCTTCTTCTTTTTATCGTTGTGCATCTCGCATGGTATCATAAGTATAAGTTGTGTTATGCATTCATAATTCATAACTCATAATTCATAATTACTTCACCCAGATGATCGAATTCTCCCCATCAAATTCATTTTTCTCCCACAGGTTATTGCCCGGATCTTTTATCCAGTTTCCATCAACAACAAATTTATAAAGGTGCTTGCCGGTGGTGAGGTGCAGGGGTAATACCCATTCATTACCTTCTTTTTGCATGGCGAATGCATTGGGCGACCAGCCATTGAAATCACCGGCGAGGAAAATACTTTTTGCAGTGCCATAACCTTTTAAACGAAAGACATGGTTGGCCCCCGCAACGAGGATGGAACCGGGCGCATTTTTCTTAACGGGTTTGCCCGCTGCATCCATCCATTTACCATCTACGTAAAATTTATATTCATAATTACCGGCGCCGAGTACGTAAGGGATCTGCCAGCCGCTATCCGTCTTCGTCATCTGCAATTCAAAGTCGCGCCAGTCGTTGAACGAACCTGCCAGGAAAACTTTTTGCGCAGTTGCATGACCGGGCAGCCTGAACAGCAGCGGCTTGCCGATGCTCAACACAGAATTAAATTCATTGAATTCGTTGGGGTAGCGGTTTGCATTGGCGGGATCGGCCATCCAGCGGCCATCAATAATGAAGCGGTAAGTATAGGTACCGGTATCGAGGAACACCGGCAATTCCCAGCCCGTGTTTGTTTTATTCATCCGCAGTTTATTTTCTTCCCAATGATTGAAGCTGCCGGATAAGGTCGCTTTTTTAGCGTTGGTAAAACCGTGCAGTTTAAAGATCGTATTCGTAAAAAAATAAACGGAGTTGGTATTGCCTTCGCCATCGTTCTCCACCAGCTTATTGTCCGGGTCGGTGATCCAGTTGCCATCGGCGATGAACTTATACAAATATTTTCCCGGCATCATTTTTACAGGAAGGATCCAGCCGCTGTCCGTTCGCGTCATGGGCAGGGCGCCGGTTTCCCAGTTGGTAAAATCGCCGGCCAATAGTACCTGCTTTGCGTTTTTGTTGTTGCGCAGCAGGAAGTTAACAACGCGGTCGTTTACGGTAAATGGATTTTTGCGGAAGGCATTATAACCCAGCGGCTGGTTATTAGGTGCCGAAGGAACCGGGTCGCCCGACAGGTTAACCGTTCCCGTTAGTTTAAGCAATGCGGCAGGATCATTGAAGTTACCGGCAGCAAAAAGGGGTTTACTGATCACCACAACCTCTTTATTATTTATTTCGATCATCCAGCCGAGGTTTATAACAGAATCTGTAAAGTTCTGACTGATCAATCTTTTCAGCGCCAGGTCACCAAGGTCGTATTGTTTGATGAAATTATCAAGGGCGGTGGTATCTGCCTTTTTGCCCAGCAATATCTGCATGCTGCCATTGTGCAGGCTGTATTTTATTTCCCGTTGCTGCGCGAAGGGGCACAACGGCAGCAGCACCAGCAAAAACAATAGGATGCTGCGAAATAAACCGTTGTACTTCCTTGCCTGTATATCGCTCGTCATTTCCATATATACATTTTAAGCGTTGTAAAATTAAACCCGATTCTTTGCAGGGAAAGATTATCCAGTCCCAGTACGCCATCCACGCAACCGCCGTAAGCAAAGCAGGTTTTCTCCAGGTTGGTTACCAGCACCGGCATGTCTTTGATGTTTTGATTGCCGATGTTGAAACTCGCGAGGCTACCTGTTACGGCTTCCACTTTTTTATTGCCTACGCCCACCAGCGATACCCTGCCGGTGATGGAAAGGGTTTCAAATATTTTGTTGGGCAGGCGACTGTCGAGGATGTTCGTTTCTGCCGCGCAATCAATCACGAACCTTAGCTTTTTGCCTGCCATCGTGGTTTTCACGATCATGCGGTTGTCGGTGATCTCGAAAGGCAGCGTATGGTATGCGGCTGTATCTTTCAGCAATGCATTTTTATAGGTCAATCCTTTGCGGCCCATTACGTGGAAGTACATCAGGTTTTTCTGGAAATCTATGATCAGTTCGCAGTTGGTTAAAAATTGCATGCCCACCAGTCCCAGCACTTTTACGCCCTTACTGTTCTCAATGTTTCCCAGGTTGGCCAGTTGTGCTTTCAGCCGGTGTTCCTGTATGCCGCCCATGCGAAAATCTTTTACCTCGATGTGCTCGGCGGTTTCGGCGCCTGCCATGCCGCGACTTTCGCTTTCCGGGTCGGCGGTAACGGGGTAATTACGGAAATAAGTGATGTTGAGTACCAGGCCGGGGCAGCCGGTATCGAGTATAAAATTGCCCTCCTGGTCGTCGGCCCTTGCCTTTATCAACAGCAGGTTGCCCGCGCGGCTGAAGGGAATTATAAAAGAAGAAGAATCGGCCGCTGCCAGTTGCAGGCCCGGGAAAGAAATATGATGTACGGAATTTTTTTTAAATGTTGAAACGTTCGTCAGTGTTGCTTTTGCCGGGATGGCCATGCACAAAAACAACAGGGTCCACAGGATCATATTGTTTTTATAGGGTGGCTGGCGCATGGTATTTTTTACTCTTCCCAAAAGCCCATCTTGCCAAATTTGGCGATGCGGTTGTTCACCCTTTCCTGTGCGGGAATCTGTTTTAATTTTTGTATCACGGGTAAGAGATAATCTTTAAGGATGGCTGCTGCGCCATCGTAATCCCAATGTGCGCCGCCCAGTGGTTCGGGTATCACGCCATCTACCAGTCCGAATTTCAGCATATCGTCGCCGGTTAAACGCAGTTGTTCTGCCGCTACTTCTTTTTTATCCCAGCTCCGCCATAAAATGCTGCTGCAGCTTTCGGGGGAGATCACGGTGTACCAGGTGTTTTCCATCATGAATACGTTGTCGCCAACGCCGATGCCCAGTGCACCACCGCTGGCGCCTTCGCCGATGATCACGCAGATCACGGGTACTTTAAGGCGGATCATTTCATAAATGTTGCGCGCAATGGCTTCTCCCTGTCCGCGTTCTTCCGCTTCCAGTCCTGGATAGGCCCCGGGTGTATCGATGAGGGTAATTACCGGCTTGTTGAATTTTTCCGCCAGTTTCATCAGTCGCAATGCTTTGCGGTAACCTTCGGGGTTGGCCATACCGAAGTTGCGCATCTGCCGCATCTTGGTATTGGAGCCTTTTTGCTGGCCGATGATCATTACCGTTTCGTCGCCCAGTTGCGCGAAACCGCCAACCATGGCTTTGTCGTCTTTCACGTTGCGGTCGCCGTGCAGTTCAATGAAATCGGGACACATTTTCTCGATGTATTTCAAGGTGTAGGGCCTGTCGGGATGACGGCTCAGTTGCACGCGTTGCCAGGGGGTGAGGTTATCGGTGAGGTCTTTTTTTGTTTCTACGATGCGCTGTTCCAGTTGGGCAATGGCCCCGCTCATATCTGTTTTCGATTTCTCGGAAGTTGCCTTCAATTGTTCCACCTGGTCGTATAGTTCTTTGATGGGCTTTTCGAAGTCGAGGAACTGTCTTTTTTTAAGTTCGGGCATATAGTAGTTTTGTGCCTGGGGGTTAGCAATTTAATAGTACTGGTTAGCTGTAACCTGTAATATAGTTTGTAAAATTAGGGCTTACAATTTTTTTATAAAAGTTTTGGACTGAAAATATAAAAACTCCTATCTTTGCCGTCCTTTAACGGGCAACCGGGGAAGGAAAATGGTTCGGATTGGTAGTTCAGTTGGTTAGAATGCCGCCCTGTCACGGCGGAGGTCGCGGGTTCGAGTCCCGTCCAGTCCGCAAGGCTCCGAAGCAATTCGGAGCTTTTTTAATTTGTGTGATTGTTTCACCTGCAGGTATAGAAGATTTAACCGCAGATGGCGCAGGTTTTCTCTCCTTTGATCAGTGTATTTTGATCGGCGAACTCAGCGGGAAATTTACCGCAGATATAAGAGGATTTTACCGCAGATGGCGCAGGTATTCTTTTCTCCTTTTATCAGCGTGTATTTTGATCGGCGAACTCAGCGGGACAATAACCCGCAGGTATAACAAGATTTAACCGCAGATGGCGCAGGTTTTCTTTTCTCCTTTGATCAGCGAGTATTTGATTAGCGAACTCAGCTGGATAATAACCCGCAGGTATAACAAGATTTAACTACAGATGGGGCAGGTATTCTTTTCTCCTTTGATCAGCGTGTATTTTGATCGGCGAACTCAGGGGACAATAACCCACAGGTATAAGAGGATTTAACCGCAGATGGGGCAGATATTCTTTTTTCCTTTGATCAGCGGTTTATTTTGATCGGTGAACTCAGCGGGACAATTTTACTTTAGTTACAAGTTATTTACTTTCCTGAAAATATTTTTCGAAATATCATCAGCATTAAAATTGATCAACAGTCCCAACTTTAGTCCTGATAATTTTAAATAAGTGATTAGGTGTTTATGATGTACGGCAAGCAGGTTTTCTACTGATTTGATCTCAATGATAACTTTATTTTCTACCAATAAATCGAGCCGGTAACTTAGATCAATCCTTATCGATTCATATATCATGGGTAATGGTCCTGCGCCATAACTTTCAATCCACTTTTATCCAATTCGTGGCGTAAGGCAGCTTCGTAGGCAGATTCCAGGAGGCCTGGGCCGAGGTTGCTGTATACCTTGAAAATGCAGCCACGAATGATATAGGAAATATCGTTTTCTGTCACAGGACTTTTTTATTTACAAATACCAAACAGTTTTATAAATATTTAGCAGGTATTAAATCAAATTAAGTCTACGACAGCAAAGTTCCCCGGTAATCTCAAAAAGTACCATGGTGAAAACCTCCGCCAATAATGTTTTTTCCTGTAAAGCTATATTTGGAAGCACACAAAAAAGGTCGTATTAAACGACCTTCTTTTTATTTTCATTAAGGGATATTACCTGGAAAGAATCGCACCTAAGATAAGGGCACCGATCGCACCTACCGCAACACCTTTACCAAAGTTATCGGGCTGGCGCCTTTCGTACACAACGGGTGGGGGTGGGGGCGGAGGCGGGGCAGGGAAATGTCTCCTGTTGTTGTAACGGTCATTCCTGCGGCCGTAATCCCGTTGGTCGTACCCGCGGTCATCATAGCGACGATCATGTTTGTTGTAACCACCGCGGTCATCCCGGCGATCGTTGTTGCCGTACACGGGGTAAGGCTGGTCACGATCGTATTGGCGGTTCTGTGCAAAGCCTGCACTAAAGCTAAAGGCGGCAACGAGTAGTATGATTAACTTTTTCATGATATTTTATTTTTAATGTGAGTTATCGTTGTTGTAAAAAATTGTTTGTTAAACGGGGAGAAATTGCTCTCCTGGTTTTATTTTTAGTGTAGTTATTTTTTCATGTTTCATACTTTTTAAAAGTGAACGGATGCATATAAGACGGTGCATGGAGTACTTCGTTTAAGACGTATTTCCCCAGGCAATTGAATTAACATTTCTATCGCAAATCCGCTACAACGCGATATGCTGATCAATACGGGGGCATAAAAAAACCGGCTTTAGGTGCCGGTTTTTTCCCAGGAAAAAATCTTAATTCGTCAATGCTGCTTCCGCGGATTCGTAATGAACTGGGGAGCCGGTAAACTATGCGTTTGCGGCTTACCGTTAGCAATGATGTAGGCAGCTACTTTTTCAAGATAGCCCGGAGGCGGTGATGGTTCGGCAGGTTTGCCATAGCGGCATTCGTTGGGAAACTGCCAGTATTGGTTCACGCAAAATTTACAGCCACCTTGCGTGCGGTTTAAATAATTCCTTGCATCATCGTAACCCAGTTCGCCATCGTCGTACATTTTATTCATTACCGAAGCCATGAGTGCGTGCGGATCGTAATAAAACGGTTCGAGCTGGTTGTACAGGTCGGGCTCTAAGAAAAAGAAGTGATTCGCTATGCGAATGTTGTTGGCCGGGAAGCCGGGAAGGTGTTTGAACGCTATGCCGCCGTCTGGTTTTAACCAACGGCTTTAAGGAAAATAAGTTATTCGCTACGCGAATGTTTACTGCCGGAAAGTCGGGAAGACATCAAATAGTTATGAACTCTATACATTCATAACTCATAATTCATAACTCATAATTAATGCTTCTTCTCCGTTGGAAGCAACTTAAAGCTTTTCGCCACAAACCTTTCGTTCTTCACTTCACCGGTTACTTCGGCTTTGCGGATGGCGTTGCACATGCCTTCGTTGCTGTGGGCATCGCCATAGCTATCGAGGGAAAGGGCGCCGTCTACAGGATAGGCTTTACCGTCGACCCTTACGGCGAGGAAACAACCGGGCATTTTCAGTCCAAACTGGCAGGAGCCGCAGGAAGCTTCGAGGATCCTTGCTTTGGCAACCGAACTATCAGCGGGAGCGGTTTGTGCATGCGTTATGGTAGCGAAGCAAAGAAAGAAACAGAGGCTGAAGAAGATTTTCATGACGAGATGTTTAGTTTTCAAAGGTAGGACTTAATGGTAAAACCGCAAATCAATCTAAGATGTCGCTACGCGGATTTTTTTACCGGTAAGGCGTGTAGGCAGTAAATTCCGCCAGGGTGAGTCGCTCCCTGTATTTTGAGTGGACCAGCCGGCATCGGTACACGTAATACTAACCGGGAAGGAAGATGACGTAAGTGATTCGCTACGCGAAATGTTTTTGCCGGGAAGACGGGAAGGCGTTTTAAACGCTACGCCGCCGCCTGGTTTTTAACCAACGGCTTAAGGTAAGTAAGGTATTCGCTACGCGAAATGTTTTACCGGTAAGTCTTGTAGGCGGTAAGTTCACCAGGGTGAGTCACTCCCTGTATTTTGAGTGGCCCACCCGGCCCCATTGCACGTAATGCTAACTTGGAAGGAAGATGACATAAGTGATTCGCTACGCGAAATGTTTTTGCCGGGAAGACGGGAAGGCGTTTTAAACGCTACGCCGCCGTCTGGTTTTTAACCAACGGCTTAAAGTAGTAAGGTATTCGCTACGCGAAATTTTACCGGGAAGACGTGTCGCCGGTAAGCCTCGGTTCGTGCCGCACGAAGCTAAATTTCGGCTACCCGCCAACTGGTTTTTAATCCATCGCTTAAGCGAAAAATAACACAGGATGGAAAAATATTTGCAATAATTAATTATTGTTTTACGATAATTAATACTACTTTTACAGAAATTAATCTACAAAATGATACAGGCCCGCATTGTCGCCACCGCTCTTTATTATTTGACGCGGATACTGGCGATCGCTTATTTCGCTACCGCTGCTTCTGCAACCATTAGTTTTTTATCGGGCGCCGCGCTGCGGTATACAACCGACGATAAATACTTCGAAGTATTGTTTCCTTTTACCTCGCAACCTTTTTTGCGGGGCGACAACAGCACCTGGTACATCATTGAAATGGTCGCTTTCCTGTTTTTGTATGGCCTGTTCTTTTGGCTGGTGGGCAATATTTTTAAAACCTTCCGCGAGAAAAAACTACTAACGGTAAAGGGCATACGAAGACTGAAGATTTTTTACCTGCTTAATTTCCTGGTACCCCTGCCTTTCCTGGTACTGCACCTTGCTTTTTCTTACGAAGTGAGTATCATCGTGATTTTAACGGTGCTGCATGCCGTGGTAGGCGTATTCGCGTATTTTATGGCTGCTATTTTCAGGCAGGGATTAAAACTTCAAAATGAACAAGACTTATTCATATAACCATGCCAATCATCGTAAACATTGATGTAATGCTCGCCAGGCGAAAAATGCAGTCGAAGGAATTGGCTGAAATACTAAACATAACGCCGGCCAATCTCTCCATATTGAAAACCGGGAAGGCAAAAGGTATTCGCTTTGAATCGCTGGAAGCGATCTGCAAGGCGCTGGACTGCCAGCCGGGCGACATCCTGGAGTACAGGGAAGAATAACCCATAACATATCGAATTTTTTAAAAACAATCCCAAAAGGGCAGGGCAGCGCATTGCCAAAAATCAAAGCACATGAATACACTTACCATCAACAACATCAGCAAGGTTTATCCAAACGGTGTCATGGCAATGAATGATATTTCATTGAACATCGGCAACGGCGTTTTTGGTTTACTGGGGCCAAATGGCGCCGGTAAATCTTCGCTCATGCGCACCATCGCGGGCTTGCAAAAGCCCGGCAGCGGCGACATTATTTTTAACGGCATCAACACCATCAAAGATCCCGTGTTCATTAAAAAACAACTCGGTTACCTCCCGCAGGATTTTGGCGTGTATCCCAAAATAAGTGCATTGGACCTGCTGGAACATTTAGCCGTATTGAAGGGCATGACCAACAGCAAAGAAAGAAAGGAACAGGTGCTGGCGCTGCTGGACAAAACCAACCTGTACGCGAACCGGCACAAGGCCGTCAGCGGTTTTTCCGGTGGCATGCGGCAACGGTTCGGCATCGCGCAGGCCCTGCTGGGCAACCCACAGGTGATCATCGTGGATGAACCAACGGCCGGGCTCGACCCGGAAGAACGCAACCGGTTCAACAACCTGCTGAGCGAGATCGGCGAACAGGTGATCGTGATCCTTTCTACCCACCTGGTGGAAGACGTGCGCAACCTCTGCACGCAAATGGCCATCCTCTACAAAGGCAGCGTAATCGCTTACGGGGAACCGGCCACGTTCATCAACGACATTAAAGATTGTATATGGACGAAACTCATCACGAAAGATGAACGCACAGCGCATGAACATTCCTTTAAAGTGATCTCCACGCAATTCAATGCAGGCAAACTCAACCTGCATGTGTATTCAAAAGAAGATCCCGGTAATGGCTTCATGGCAAAGCAACCCGACCTGGAAGATGTTTATTTCAGCAGGCTCGCGGGTTTGTAAGCATGGACCTGGAAAGATGTACACCACAATCAATAACGCAAATACAATTGAACGATGTTTTGGAACCTTATAAAATTTGAATGGGTTTTCTGGAAAAGAAAAAAATCATTTTACATAATGCTGGCCTTTTACCTGCTGCTGGGATTCGCAGGCGCCATCGTGGCGCGGTTTCCTTTCCCGGGTACCTATATCAACAGTCCCTATGTGTTGAATTACTTGCTGGGCCTGATCTCGCTGATCTGTATTTTTTCAACATCGATCCTTGCGGCGCAGGGTTTATTCCGTGAGCAGGATGCCCGTTTCGAGTCTATCCTGTTTGCAACGCCGCTCCGCAAACTGCCTTACGTGGCCAGCAGGTTTTTGATCATCTTTTGTATAACGTTGGGTTGCTATTTTTTGTTGGTGTGCGGACTTATGAGCGGTCATATATTGTTTGCTGCCGGCAACGATCAAACCGGCCCCTTTCATCTTTGGTATTACCTGCATCCTTTTTTTGTATTGCTTGTACCCAACATTATTTTTTGCACAGCGGTTGCCTGTAGTATCGGGCTGGCTACACGCAGTAAGATGCTGGTGTATGTGTCGGGTATCTTCCTTTATTTTTTATACTGGAGCGTGGCCATCTTTACCAATTCGCCGCTGATCGCCAACAGTACGCCCGTGTCGGCAACGGCCATGAACTGGTCTGCCCGGCTGGATCCGTTCGGACTGGCGGCTTTTATGGAACAAACGAGGTACTGGACCGCACCCGAACGAAACACGCAACTGCTGCAACTTTCGGGCAACGTATTGATTAACCGGGCGCTTTATCTTATCGTTTCTGCGCTACTGTTGTTATTCGCTTACAAACGTTTTTCGATGAGTGGCACACGGCATAAAAAAAGCCGGCAGAAAGAAGGTCGTGCTGCCAACCGCACCGCACTTACTTATCAACCGGTAGCTACTCAAACCACAGGTATTGTTTACGACCTTAAAACCATAGGCAGCCTTACCAGGATAGAATTGAAGAATATTTTTAAAAGCATTCCCCTGTGGATCATCTGCGTGGGCTGGGCAGGATTTTTCGGTATTGAACTGTTCAGCGACCTCAGCGGCAATACGCGCATCCCGCCTAAGTTTGCCACTACGGGTTTGATGGTAACACAAGTACTGTCTGCATTACCGGTTGTTGGATTGCTGGTCATTTTATTTTATGGCAGCGAAGTTTTTTGGAGAAGTAAAATGATGCGTTTCGCAGCTCTGGAAGATACAACGGCCATAAAGCCCGGCGCGAACCTGCTTTCAAAATGGCTGCCGCTTGTTTTCATCATTGCCCTGCTGATCGCTTTGAGCATTGCGATTTGTATTGGCTGCCAGTTCCTGCTTGGTTATCCCAATATAGATTTGTCTTTGTATGCTTCCCTGTTTTATCTTATTGGACTGCCGCTGGCTTTGTGCGCCGCTTTGGTTACCTGTATCCAGGCTTTTGTAAAAAATAAATACCTGGGCATTGCGGTTGCCGGTATTGCACTCGCCGTTACCAATACTTCCATGGGCAGCATCGCCGGTATCCGCCATCCCCTGTTGAAATTTGCCAATGTTTTTGACGGCACCTACAGCGATATGAACGGATTTGGGAGCGCCACCGAAGCTTTCGGCATTAAAATGTTGTACTGGAGTTTTGTAGCCGCGGTTATTTTTATGCTGGCTTCAAAAGCACGGAAGGGAACAAAACCAATGCACCGGTTAAAATGGTTGACCCTGATCTTTATTTGTTGCGGCGGTGCGCTGGTAACGGGTTATCACATCTATAGTCGTACCATCATGACCAATGCAAAATCGGTCAACGACTGGCGACAGGCTTACGAAGAAAAATACAGTCCTTTAAAGAACCGGCCACAGCCAACGGTTACGGCTATACGCACCAGCATCGACCTGTACCCGGGAGATGAAAGCTTCAATGTAAACGGACAATATACCCTGCTCAACAAAACTACCGCGCCCATCGATACCTTGTACCTCTTCGCCGACAAGGCAATGCAGTGGGAGGAAATAGAAGTAGAGAATGCAACGCTGCACACAAAAGATACGGTGAACGGGTATTACACATTCGTGTTGAAAAATACATTGCAGCCCAACGACTCCATCAAAAGCAACTTTGGCTTTCATTACCAGCGATCTGTTTTCAACAAAGCGGCGTCCTTCAATGCAATATTGTACAATGGTTCGTTCAGCCGCATCAGCCGCTACTTTCCCACACCCGGTTATCATGCCGACAATGAAATTGACGACCCGGCAGAAAGGAAAAAAAGAAGGATGCCGGCATTGGCGGCAGTAGTTTCATCCGAAGAAGGCGACGGGCACAACTTTATACAATTGGATGCGGTGGTATCAACAGCTGAAGGACAAACGGCCATTGGGGTAGGTGAGTTGGTAAAACAATGGCAACAGGGCGACCGGCAGTATTTTCATTACGTTACCACGGAACCTGTTCCCTTTCGCTTTGCGGTAGCATCGGCAACTTATGCGGTGAAAAAAGTATTGCACAACGGGTTAGCGATCGAGTTGTATTACCATCCCGGTCATTATGAAAACGCGGATCGGTTCATCGATGTGGCAAAGCAAACGCTGGATTATGGTACACAACAGATCGCGCCGTATCCTTTTAAAACCTTGCGGCTGGTGGAGATATCTGCTTTCAGCAAAGGCTTTGCCGGTACGGCCTATCCAAATTCCCTGTTCATCAATGAAGATTTCGGGTTTCGAAGTAAGATCGACGGCAACCCCGGCCGCGACATCATCAATGAAATGACGAGCCACGAATTGTCGCATACCTGGTGGGGCAATTCGAAAATAGCGCCGGGCAACGGTCCGGGCAGCAAACTAATGACGGAAACCCTGGCCATGTACACCGAACTGATGATCTATAAAAAAACCTATGGCGAAGCGTATTTGTCAGACCGCGTCAATGTACACAAAGACATTTACCTGTCAGAACGGGGAAGCGCAGGCGAAGAGCCGCTGTACCGGTCGGCACCCGAAAAGCCGTATCTCTGTTATGATAAGGGCATGGTGGCGATGTACCAGTTGTATTTGTTGTTGGGAGAAGATAAGATCAACAGCGCGTTGAAAAGTTTCTATACCAAATATGTTTATCCCAACCGGCCACCCGTACCAACCGACCTGCTCAACGAGTTGTATGCGGTGGCGGATAAAAATCAATATGCAAAGATCGACGAACTGTTCAAACAGGTAGTTACCTACGATCTTACTATCGATAAATCGGTTGTGACAAAAAACAATACCGGTAGTTATCTGCTAAACCTGCAGGCTACTATTTATAAGTATGAAGAGGATGGTAGGGGCCATAAAAAACAAATAGCATTTACCGAACCACTGGAAGCAGCCGTGTATTTCGACAAGGGAGAAAAACAAACCGTATCGTTGATCGTGCAGTCCGGTAAAGTGAATGCCAGTCTTGTATTCCCGCGCAAGCCGGTGAAAATAGTACTTGATCCCGCCGGGCATTTTTTAACGCTTTCGGAAGAACATAAGGAGAAGGAGTTGGGGTTTTGATTTTTAAGGAAGGTAAGGATGCAACTTAATTCCTTATCTTCCCACCCATAATTTTCAGCATGTCAACAACCGTACAATTCTTAGGTCACGCTACGTTTAAGATCACCACGCCGGAAGGCAGGATCGTGATCGTGGACCCCTGGCTCACCGATAATCCTTTTATCCCGGAACATTGTAAAACACAGGACGAAATAGACCTGGTACTGGTAACGCATGGGCATGACGATCACTTCGACCTGGAGTTGCCGGCCATCATCAAAAAAACGAATTGTAAAGTAGTAGCCAATAATATCTGCCGCTGGTATTTGCTGGAACAGGGAGTGCCGAAGGAAAACATCGAACCGATGAACCTCGGCGGCACCATTCAACTGCTGGACATGAGCATCAGCATGGTGAACGCCTTCCATGTATCGCACATCAACCTTGCAGATGGCAGCATGACGCACCCGCACCAGGCCGTGGGATTCGTGGTTGGTTTTTCCGATGGATTGAAAATATATTTCGCAGGTGATACCAGCGTGTTCGGCGACATGCAACTGGTAGGCGAGTTGTACAAACCTACGATCGCCGTGTTGCCTATTGGCGACCGCTTTACCATGGGACCGCTGGAAGCCGCTTATGCCATCAAGCTGCTGCGCGTAAAGCACGTGATCCCTTTTCATTACGGCACTTATCCTTTTTTAACCGGCACGCCCGAAGCGCTTGCGGCGCATACCAATGACATTGAAGGCCTGCACATCCATGCGTTGAAGGCAGGAGAAATACTGGCTCAAAACTTTAACGCCGGTTAACGTTCTCAAAAAAATACGTAGAAATACTTTCTTCTTTGCCGCAGCATTTTATATCTTAACTGCCGGTTCGTACCCTTTTTGCTTTGTATAAAGAGAACGGACCAATGTTTTATTTTACCCCAACTCTTAACCCTAAATACAGCACGATGAAACACGCAATCTTTGTAATTGCCCTAATTTTCTTTGCCCATCTTACACACGCACAGGATTCCCCAAATGTTGTTACCGCCCCGGTGCTGGATTCAACGAAACCGGCGAAAGCCATTCCTGCAGCGGCGCCTGCCGTTAACCCCGACAGCCTGCGGCACGCCGTGGATTCCGCCACTTTTTTCTATACGCTCAACTATCAAATGGCGCATCCTGAAGTATTGTATGCGCACACCACCAAACGCTTCCTGCCCGTTTTCATCATTACGCTGCTGGTGATGGTAAGTCTTTGCGGCTGGCTGTTGTTTAAAACCGGGCTTTGCAAGGACATGAGTTACGATCCTGAAACAAATTTGCTGCGGCCTGCCAAAGTAAGGCCCTACAGCTATGCGCGGGTGCAATTATTTTGGTGGACACTGATTATTCTATCCTGCTTTATTACTTTCTTCTTCTATACCGGCCAGCTCGTGGCTTTTAATTCCACCGTAGTGTTGTTGCTCGGTGGCGGCCTGGCCGTTTCCATCTTCGGCAGCGTGATCGACAATTCACAGATACAGGAAAACGGCACCGGCGTACCCATCCGTCACCAGGACCTTGATCCCACGCAGGGCTTTTTTGCTGATATCCTTTCCGACGAAGGCGGCATCAGTATTCACCGTTTCCAGGCGGTGATGTTCAACATCGTTTTCGGTATCGCTTTTATACATTCTTTTTATGCCTTGATCACTACGCGGCCACCGCAATATCCTTTCATCGAATTCGAACCCTGGCAGCTTACCCTGCTGGGCATCAGTGCTGCAGGCTACCTCGGTTTTAAAGCGAATGAAAATTCTACTGCCACAAAAACGCAACGGCAAATACATGCTGTTACAAAAACCAACCTGGAAAATGAATCGATGAATGACATGGAAATAACCACGGAAAATAAAGCGAAACCGGCTTACAAAACCATGGCGTTCCAAAATTTAAAAACGAACATCCTGCAAAAAACGATCACGAACGAACCCAAGCAGGAACCGGGTGACGGGCAATAATTTATTAACCGGGAAAAAGATCAACCGGTAAGATATGCAGGCGGTAAGTTATTCGCTACGCGAATGAAGGGTTGCCGGGAAGACGTTTTTACAATTGTCTGAACTATGATTGCGAATGATTACGATGATTGGCTATGAAAAATTCATAACTCATAATTTCTTCTTCCCGCCTTCACGCCAAAAAATAAAATTCCGGCTCGCATTTTACCTGCCGGGTAACAGGTCATCCTGCTACCCGGTATTTATTTTAATTATGTTGTAACTAATTTCAACTGCCAAACGTAACAGGCTATCAACCCTGTAAAAATGGAGGCAGCCAAAACCAACAACACTGTTTTAGAAGATAGCAAAGTTAACATCAGGATCAAACTGGCGGGCTTGTGGGCATCGGTGATGTCCTGCTACATTTACGGCGATTATTTTTCGCTTTACGTACCCGGAAAGGCACAGGGATTCCTTAATGGCGACAACCT
>Ga0247806_10000230_pt1 | contig 39051 bp, 32 predicted proteins | sample UWRJL059202B1_FD_179935 | JGI IMG/M metagenome (GOLD analysis project Ga0247806, IMG submission 179935) | Plant litter microbial communities from Arlington Agricultural Research Station in Wisconsin, United States - UWRJ-L059-202B-1 | ecosystem: Environmental > Terrestrial > Plant litter >... | reverse complement strand
TTACTGGATAAAGAAATGAAGACGCTCAATGCCGACATGCAGTTCGAATATTTTCCCGGCGATCATTTTACGGTGGGTACCGCAGCTTATTTTCAAAAGGGAATGCAGTTCCTCGCGGGAAGATATCAGGCGTGGCTGAAGAGGTAATTACGAATTACTAATGACGAATTACTTTAGACTTTCTCCTGGGTGAGTCTCACGCGAAAAGATGTTATTGTTGAAGTCAATGCGGAAATATCTTACCCTCCGCTTCGCCGTACTCCCCAACACCAAACAACAAACCCCAAACAAAACTACAAACCCCAAACAAAACCTTAAATCCTGTAACAAACCGCGTTAATATTCATCCCCGCGCCCACCGATGCAAACAGCACCACATCGCCGGCTTGTAATTGATGATCCTCCATCGTACCTTTTTTAACCAGGTCGAACAAGGTAGGTACCGTGGCTACAGAACTGTTGCCCAGGTAATGAATGCTCATCGGCATAATGTGTTCCGGTGCGGTTGCGATGCCATATAGCTTATACATTTCCTTGATGATGCCTTCGTCCATTTTTTCATTCGCCTGGTGAATGAATATCTTCTTCAGGTCGCCGATGGCCACGCCGCTTTTATCGAGGCAATCTTTCATCGCTTTGGGCACATGCTTCATGGCATATTCATATACTTTGCGGCCCTTCATTTTTATGTAGCGTATCCGCGGATCGGAATCGGGATAGTTGGATTTCCCGAGGTTCAGGTAATTCACTTCTTCCTGGCAATGCGATTGTACAGCCGTACCCAAAATACCCGCACCGGTTGCATCCCCTTCCAACGCTTCCACCACGCAGGCACCGGCACCATCGGAAAAGATCATGCTGTCGCGGTCGTACACATCCAATACGCGCGACAAGGTTTCCGTACCGATCACCAGGCATTTCTTAGCGATGCCCGCTTTGAAATACGCATGCGCCTGTATCAATCCCTGCACCCAACCCGGGCAGCCGAACAAAATATCATAAGGCACGCAATCAGGATTTTTAATGCCCAATGCATGTTTCACCCGCGAAGCCAATGCCGGCAACACATCCGTTTGTATGGTGTGCTTGATCACGTTGCCGAAATTATGCGCCACGATGATCTGGTCGATCGTCTCTGGGTCGCAGCCCGCGTCTTCGATTGCCAGCCTGGCAGCGATGGCGGCCATGTCGGATGAGTCGATATCGGGGTTGGCATACCGCCGCTCCGCAATACCCGTGATCTGTTTGAATTTTTCCACGATCAGCGCCGGCTCTATGTCCAGTTTCTTATTGTCTTCGGTATAAAAGTCGTGGCCCGCAAAATCGCGGTTCGTTTTTACGTATGAAGGAATGTAGCTTCCCGTACCTGTTATTAAAGTGTTCAATGCTGGCATAAAAAAATTAATTAAAAAATTCAGGCAGGCAATCGTGATTAAAGTTACCGATTATGGCTTAGAGAATCGTCATTTGCCATCGATTTTATAGACCGGCAGCAGATTATGGATTTAAATATTAAGTTTGTTGCTCAATGATGTATGATGCTCAAGTTATTGAAGTTCATCTGCCTGCTTTTTCTTTCTGTATGCAATGGTAAAACCTATGCCCAACAGGACCTCAAAATTCCGGTCGTACCGGGACGCACGGCAGCACCTGTTCATCTTTTTTATGATGTACCCGACAGCATGCAGCCGGTTGCTTTTTACAACGAGATCACCATATCTGCAAAATCAGATCCGCTGCACAGTTATTACATGGCCTGCGGTTTTGCTAGGGGTTATTTTGGCATACAGGTAAACAGCGAAAAAGAAAGAAGGGTGATCTTTTCCGTATGGGATGCGGGCGACGAAGCTATGGACAGGAACAAGGTAAGCACCGAAAATAAAGTACAACTCACCGGCAAGGGCGAAGGCGTTTTTGCAGAAACTTTCAGCAACGACGGCACCGGCCGCCACAGCCATTGGTTATATCCCTGGAGAGCCGGTGAAACCTACCGCTTTTACGTGACCGCGGTATCCGACAGCGCCAGCCGGTCCACCAGCTATGCGGGTTATTTTTTCATCCCCGAGCAACAAAAATGGAAACTGATCGGCGCCTTCAAGGCGCCAAAGGATACGGTTGGCTTGGAAAAATTGTATTCGTTCGTTGAAAATTCCGGCAGCAGGAAGGACCAGTTAAAACGCAAAGCCTTCTTTGGCAATCCATGGATCCGGCGGGAGAATGGGGAATGGAAAGCCCTTACCCACTCAACCCTCAGCTACGATGAAACCGGCAAGGCAGGCATGCGCAGCGATTATGGCGGCGGCGTGGACAGCAACCGGTTTTATCTTTGGAACGGTGGCTTTGAAGATAAGCATACCAATGCGGGCGAACGCTTTAGCATGGTGCCTGCTGTGCAAAGGCCGGTGATCGACCTGTATAAAAATGCGGACAGTGTGCAAACGGCCGCTGTCGAAAAGGAAAAGATGCAGGGATACAGGAAAAAAGAAAAAGACTGGATAGAGAACAACGGCATGTTTTACAAAGTGCTTTCTGCCGGTTCGGGACCAAAAATAGCACTGGACGATACGCTGGTGGTAAACTACAAAGGCAGCCTGCTGAACGGGTTCGTATTCGATCAAACGAAAGACAAGCCCGCTACCTTCCCGCTGAAAAGGCTGATCCGGGGATGGCAATACGCGCTGCCGGGTAATGCCGCGGGCAGTAAAGTACGGTTGCTCATCCCCTCGCGATTGGCCTATGGCATCCGCAACCTGGGCGATATACCGCCCAACAGCACCCTCGTATTCGATATAGAAGTGCTTGAAATAAAGCGCAATAGGTGACGGGGAATAATAATAATGACAGATTAATGTAAAACCTGTATATTTGCGCATTATTTAATACAATACAATTTAAAAAATGGACAAAAACACAGGCACCGTAAAGTTTTTCAATTCTGAAAAAGGATTCGGTTTTATCAAGCATGATGATTCTAACAAAGAAACATTCGTACACGTTAGTGGATTGAATGGCGACATCAAGGAAGGTGACAAAGTTGAATTCGAATTGCAGGAAGGCAAAAAAGGAATGAACGCAGTTAATGTAACTGTGGTAGGATAATATCTAAACATCAAAACCTTTTAGGGCTGTACTTTAAGTGCAGCCCTTATTTTTTGCCTTTTATTAACTAAAATCCGCTTCAAATTGTCTGTTGTGGTTAAACAATCGCATAATTTACACGTTAATTGACAACATAAAATAATACGCACTAAATATGTATATGAAGAAGACAATCCTTTCGGTTTTTAGCCTTTTGTTCACCGGCTTACTGTTTGCCCAAACCCCCACCACTAAGATCGTATTGAATAACGATGAAAAGATAACGGTGGAAAACACGCTCAATTTCGAGGCAACGGTTATGGGCATGGCCATCAGCAACAACAGCACTACCCTCAACAGCCTGGTGGTAAAAAACACGACCGATCAGCATTATACCATCACCAATACCATGACGAAGATCAAAACGGACATGAACGCCATGGGCCAGAATGAAAGTTATAATTCGGAAACAGACAATGCCAGCTCCGACATCGGCAAGGCCATGAGCGAACGCCTCAACAAACCCGAAGAAGTAATGCTGGATAAGAACACCGGCAACGCAACGGTAGTGGCTTCAAAAGAAAAAAAGAAAAGCGGCGAAGATGCGGTTCCAATGGAAGGCCTGATGAACCTGGTGGGCGATAATTCAGCCGATGCCATGGTATCCGGTGCTTTTGAACTGGTACCACAAGGCAAAAAAGTGGGCGACAAGTGGTCGGATTCATCTTCCAGCAAAGAAGGAAAAGTGGTACGCAATTATACGCTGAAATCCATCGACGGCAACATTGCCACCATTGGCCTCGATGCAAAAATTACTGCCAATACCAAAATAGATTTCCAGGAAATGGAAATGGAATTGAAAAGCACCACCGTAACCACCGGCGAATTCACCACGGACATCGTTACCGGTAAAGTGAAAAAGAAAACCACCAATTCCAACATCGAAGGCTCCGTACAACTGATGGGCCAGGACGTGCCGATCAGCGCAACAGCGGTTACGAGTACGGTTTATAATTAGGCTGAACTGTGCTTGTCTGAACTGTGATTTTGAATGATGAGGGTGATTTCTGTGATTTTCAGACCATAATAATTTGAATAGAAAAAGCAATCTTAACGGGTTGCTTTTTTTGTTGTCCTTTGTCTGAACTATGATTTTGAATGATGGAATGATGGGCTATGAGCCTCACCCCCCCCTCTCCTGAAAGAGAGGAGAGCTAGCAGCATCCGTTTCCAGCTAAACACCAAACCCCTAACCCATTCATAATTCATAACTCATAATTTCTTTACCTGCAGCCACCGGAACCCAAAGCAAACCAAAATACAAATACTACCCATGATCCACCACAATGCCGTGTAGCCCCAGTTTTCCGCTACCTGCCCGCATACGGCCGGCCCGATGATCTGGGCTGCCGACCAGGCTACTGTATAAAGCGCCGCGTATTGCCCGCGGTTTTGCGCGGTGGTTCTTTCTATCCAGTAGCTGTTCATAAAAGGCATGCTGATGATCTCCCCGAACGTGATCAGGAACATCGACAATATGGCGAGCAGTCCATAAGCAATGCCGAGTATATTCAGCGCAAAGTACGATAGCCCTACCAGGAACACGCCCCGGATGATGTAAGTAAAATGCGCTCTTTTTTTCTCCAGCGAGAACACGATGATCATTTCAAACAGCACGATGAGCAAGCCGTTGGCGCCCATGATGAGACCGATGTGCTCTTTGGACAAACCCCACTGGCTATGGTAGAATGGTGGTAACGTAACGAACAACTGGAAGAAACAAAAAGCGAAGAAAAAGATCAGCACCGTAAACCAGAGATAGGTTTTATCCGCGTACACGGAAGGGCCTTTTTGTTTTACATCGGGTTTTACAATACGGCTCCCTTCATTGCGCGATGGCGCCAGTACAAAGTACAATACTACGGCCGCGGCAATATTGCTGATGCCATCCACGATAAAGATCAGTTTGATGTTGTGCTGCGCCAGGAAGCCGCCGATCGATCCACCCAACGCCCAACCCAGGTTGATGGCGAGCCGGTTGAGCGAATAAGACCGCGCCCTGTTTTGCTCCTTGCTGAAATGTGCAATGGCAACGGCATTCGCCGGGCGGAAGGCTTCGTTGATCATGCCTAAAAAAAACATCACCACGCAAATGGAAGTATAGCTTTCCATGCGTCCCAATAAAATAAACAATAGCCCTCCACCAATTAATGTTGCCTGTTGCACAAAATAAAAACCCACTTTGTCGGCGATCTTTCCACCCGCCAGCGCACCAATTACCGCACCCAAACCAAATAAACTAGTAACCAATGTTGCCTTGCCGATCCCCACACCAATGTTATCCGTCATGTAGATCGTCATAAAAGGTACCACCATCGTACCGCTGCGGTTGATGAGCATAACGAGCGACAACCACCAGGTATTGGGGGACAATCCGCCGTAGGCATTTTTGTATAAGGAAACAGTTTTGGTGAGCATCTTGCGGAAGCAAAGATAAGCAGTAGGGAGTTTAGGGGTTAGGGGGTTAGAAGTTTAGGGGTTGGAGATTGTTGAAAGTAGTTAAAGGGTATTTGGGTTTAGGAGGCTTAGGGGGTTTAGAAGTTTAGATGGACAATAGCCAAATATCTACACCAGGCTAATCAGTCTATCGGCCCTAATCCAGGTTCAGGCAATTTCCCGTTAAAGCGCTCCTGTATATTGTAGAAAATATTACGTATTCCCTATTCCCTATTAAATCTGGGAGAAATCTTCCATCTTGAATCTTACCTCTTAATTCTTAATGATCTTAAAATCCTTAAACCCACTCTTCACTGCTGCAGCATCGCCGTCCATGTCGGAAGAATAAGCGCTTACGAAGCCGGGCTGTTTTGATCTTTTAGCGAGGGGTTTTTTAAAATCGTACAGGTCGGGCGCGAAGATGGAAATGGGCTCGGTGAGGTAATGCCACTGGTTATCCTTTTTGCTGAACGAATAAATGCGGTAGGGATTCCAGTTGCTCTGCCACCAGGAAGGATATACAATGATTTCGTCGGCGCCATCACCGTCGAGGTCGCCTGCATTTTTTATCTCGCCACCGAGGTTATCGTGTACTACCAACAGCGGTAAATTACCACCGCTGATGAAGAGGTAACTGTTGCAGCCACCGAAGCATTGCTGGAAATTTTCTTTATCGGTGGTATCTTCTGTAGGCGCTGCCAGTGTTGCCGTTTCTTTTTTTCCATCACCGTTAAAATCGCCGGAAACCATGTCCCTGCTGTTCTTCGGCAATACGAGGCGGTTGTTGGTTTGCATCGATTGCCAATCCGATGCCGGGATACTGATCGTACGTTTTGTATACTCCATTTCCGTTACCACGCTGTCGGCCGCGGGTGTTGGAACAACCAGCGAATCCTTTGCCGGTGCGGTTTCACTTACCTTATCAGGCTGATTACAGGCGGCAAAAAATACCGATATCAAAAAAACGCTTGTAATATTTTTCATACAATCAATTATGGGGTAATAAAATCAGCCGACCTGGGAATCGCTTCAAAGCCCGGCATAAAGATCGCCGGCGGTACGGTTATTTTCCGCAGTTGCGTATCCATCCAGGCCGCGTCGATGTTGAGGATCGCGGCAAGCGTGTCGCCGTTCTTGAATATTTCATGTCTCATCGAAAATTTACGCTGATCGGCAGAAGCACTGGTCAACTGTAAATTGATGGTTACCAAATCGCCGAATTTTATTTCGCTTTTGAAAATACATTCTTCCCTGAAGATGATGGGACCGGTATGGTATTCCTGCATGGCCGCAGCGGTAATCCCCTGCTCATTTAAAAAAGACATACGGCAGTAAGCGCCCAGGTCGTAATAAACGGAATGCCGTATGTGAAAATTCGGGTCCAGGTCGCTCCAGCGGATCTCTACCGCCTTTGTGTAATTATCCATGGGATAAAGTTACTGATAAATGAGTGAGTCACTCGCCGGGAGTGACTCACTTAAAAATTTATGCATACATGATCTCGTAATACTCTTTTGCCATACGGTTACTGTCGAACTGCCACCGCACATCGCGCATGCCGTTCTTGATGATCTGGCGCCAAACTTCAAAATTTTCATAATAAAGCGGCAGCACCTGGTTCTCCAGGATGTCGTATAATTTATCCAGGTCGTATTGATCCTGCTGCTGCGTGTTCATATTCTCATAATCCGCCGGCGGCACCACGAAACCATTGTTGCCATGATTGATGAATTCGCAGATCCAGCCATCGTTGGTGCTGCAGTTCACGCTGCCGTTCATCGCAGCCGTCATGCCGCTCGTACCGCTTGCTTCGCGGGGTACGCGGGGATTGTTGAGCCACAGGTCGGAAGCTTGTTTCAGGCGTTTGCTCAGCGACAATTCGTAGCCTGTACACACAGCCATGTTGTTGTAACGCTTGCTAAGACTGATGAGGTTGTTGAAATCGTTGATCGAAGGGTAATCCAGCGGGTAAGGCTTTCCTGCCCAGATGATCTGCACGGGATATTTCTTATTATTCATCAGGGCTTCAAACCTTGCGGCATCGCGGGTAAGCAATTCAGCTCTTTTATAACCGGCAAAGCGACGCGCCCAAACGATGGTGAACACATCTGGCTTAAATATTTTTCCTGACTGGTCTGCAACAATTTCAAAAGCTCTCTTCTTCAAATATTTTTTCCTGTCGTCGAAACTGATGTCGTTTTGAAATTCCATGTAATGGTACAATTGCTTGTCTGCCCAATAGGTCCAGTTTTGCGCGTTGGTGATCGCTTTTATTTCGCAGATGCCTTCGTATTTGCTCCACATCTGCCGGCTCACTTCGCCGTGCAATTGACTAACGCCATTGGCCAGTCTTGCCATGCGCAGCGCCGCCAGTGAATGGTTGAACTGGTCGTCTGTCATGCCCGTAATCTTCCTTACTTCTGCCAGGTCGAGGCCGCAGAAATAACTCATGCTTTCACAAAGATGGATGTCGTGCTTTTCGTTGCCCGCTTCTTCCGGCGTATGGGTGGTAAACACGAGCCGCTTCTTTACCTCGTCAACACTCTTGAATTTATTATACAGGTAAAAAGCCGAACTGATGCCATGCGCTTCATTGAGGTGATACACTTCCGGGTTGAAATTCAATTCGTCGATCAGCTTTGCACCACCCACGCCCAATAAGATGAACTGCGCCAGCTTGGTAGCCGCATTCGCATCGTACAGTTTGTGCGAAATGGTTTGCGAAACATAATCGTTTTCCGGCAGGTCGGTGCTCAGCAAAAACATCGGCGCCGTTTTAAAAGTTTCGGGGTTGAGGTACCAGGCTTTTACCCAAACCGGGTGCGCGTGTATCTCTATCTGGAATTTGATGCCGGTATCTTCCAAAAAATTATATTGCTTCTCGTTCCACTGCACCTGCAGGCTTTGATCGGGGTTGCGTGCCTGGTCGTAATAACCTTGTTTCCACAGGATGCCGATGCCTACCATATTTTGTTTTAGTTCGTAAGCGCTGCGCATGTGCGACCCGCTTAAAAAGCCCAGTCCCCCGCTATATATCTTCAATGGCTGGTGAACGGCAAACTCCATGGAAAAATATGCCACGCGCTTGCCATACTCCGCAGCAACAGGATAAGGAACCTGGAAATTAGAAAAACTCATAATGGGTTAAAATTGTTGAAGGCGCAATATATAAGTAATTCGGTAAAAAAGGCTTTGGAACGGGTATAATGTGTAAAAAATACACTTTAGTCAATTTGGAAATTGTAAGATTTGGAAATTGTTTACATCATCACATTGCCACATCTCCAAATCTTCAAATTAGTATAGCGGTTACCTCAATCTCGATCAACAACTCCGGGTCAATCAGCCCTTTTACCTCGATCATGCTCGCGGCCGGTTTGATGTTTTTAAAGATTTCACCGTGCGCCCTGCCTACGGCTTCCCATTGAGATATGTCTGTTACGAACATACGCGTGCGTACTACGTCGTTTAAACCGGCACCGGCTTCCACCAATGCCTTTTCAATTTTGCGGAAGATAAAAGCTGTTTGCGCATACACATCTCCCCTGCCCACCAACTGGTTGCCGTCCATCGCAGTGGTACCCGCTACCTCGATGATATTACCTATGCGAACGGCCCTCGAGTAACCCACCACCTCTTCCCAGGGCGATCCCGAACTTATATTTTGTCGCATAACTTTCATTTTTAGCTGCAAAATACGTTTTTGCTATCTACAGCAGGCACAGGGATTTGGTAATTCATTATAATTATTTTAGGTTTACCTAAATTTAATTTTACCTGGTACTAATTTTTTACGCAGGTACAAAAAATACGCAGGCTACTTATATGGTTCATTTAAATAAAGACGACGCTTCGCTGAGCGAGGTACACCAAACGATCGATACCACCCAATCCCGCAAGGGCTGGAAAAAAATATTTTCCTTTTTAGGCCCGGCCTACCTCGTAAGCGTGGGCTATATGGACCCGGGCAACTGGGCTACCGACCTGGCGGGCGGCAGCAAATTCGGCTATACGCTCATCTGGGTATTGCTCATGAGCAACCTGATGGCGTTGTTGCTGCAGGGGTTGTCGGCGCGACTGGGCATCGTAAGGGGCCGCGATTTGGCACAGGCTAACAGGGAAGCCTACCCGAAGCACGTAAACTTCGCCTTGTATATATTAGCCGAACTCGCCATTGCCGCCTGCGACCTGGCAGAAGTATTGGGCATGGCCATCGGTATACAACTGCTTACCGGCCTTCCGTTAGTGTGGGGCGTTTCTATTACCGTACTGGATACCTTTCTCCTGCTGTACCTGCAACGCCTGGGTATGCGCAAGATGGAAGCCTTCATCATCACCCTCGTGGGCATCATCGGCATTTGCTTTTTGATACAACTGTTCCTCGCAAGTCCGCCGCTGGGCGAGATCGCTACCGGCTTCATTCCCGGCAAACTCAACAGCGAAGCGTTGTACATCGCCATCGGTATCATCGGCGCTACCGTAATGCCGCATAATTTATACCTGCATTCGGCATTGGTGCAAACGCGTAAGATAGACCGTACCGATTTCGGGATAAAACAAGCGATCAAATTCAACCGCATCGACACCACCATCGCGCTCAACCTTGCCTTTTTCGTGAATGCGGCCATCCTCATCGTAGCGGCAACCGTTTTTTATAAGACCGGTAATTCGCACGTGGGTGAAATAAAAGAAGCGCACCGGTTGCTGCCCAATTTCCTCGGCAACCTCGCGCCCATCTTATTCGCCGTGGCATTGATCGCGGCGGGGCAAAGCAGTACCATCACCGGTACATTGGCCGGGCAGATCATCATGGAAGGTTACCTCAGCCTGCGCATCAATCCTTTGTTGAGAAGACTGATCACGCGGCTGGTGGCCATCGTTCCGGCCCTCATCGTCATCATTATCTACGGGGAAGAAAATGTAGATTCCCTGCTCATCTTCAGCCAGGTACTATTGAGCCTGCAGTTAGGCTTCGCCATCATTCCACTCATACATTTTGTAAGCGATAAAAAAACAATGGGCGGCTTCGCCATTAAAACGCACGTGCAAATCGCCGCCTGGCTCATCGCTTCCGTACTGGTATTCCTGAATATAAAAATGTTGCTGAACGAAGTGTCGGGTATTTTTGCATCCACCGTATTCTGGCCCAAACTACTGGTGATTGTGCTAGGTTCCCTGTTTCTTGCGCTGCTGTTTTATATCATCATACATCCTTTTCTTAAAAAAGCAACGCCGGCTGCCTCCATTGCCATGCACCGGAGTGAAAGCCTGCTGGGCGCCTTGAACATACCCAGTTTTACCAAGATCGCGGTAGCGCTCGATTTTTCTGCCAATGATGAAAAGCTGCTGGCCTACGCGATCGGGCAGGGAAAAGAGAATACGCATTACCTGCTCATCCACGTGGTGGAAAGTGCTACTGCCATACTGCACGGGAAAGACAGTGATGACTATGAATCGAGAAAAGACAGGGAAAGGCTCGATCAGTATGTTAGTTTATTACAACAACGCGGGCTTACAGCCGAAGGTTATTTAGGCTACAAAGAAAGGGCGCGGGAAATTTCCCGCATCGCCAAAGCCGTTCATGCCGATATGCTGGTGATGGGCGCACATGGTCATGCGGGACTGAAAGATTTTATTTATGGTGAAACGGTGAATACGGTGCGGCACGAATTGAAGATCCCGGTGCTGATCGTTAATTTGTAGCGATCAAAGCGAGTTGACCTTCGATGCGCTTATTCCATTGCTTTTGAATTTCTTCCGACCGGCCGTTGCGGGTTTGGCCATCGTAATCATTCTGCATTTTTTCCAGGTCGGCGTAAGATTCTTCGTGGATCTTGTCGAGCAGCTTTTCATAATTCTGCAAGGTAAAATGCGCTGCTTTCAATCGCTGAACGAATTGCATGGCAGCGATGTAGGTAACGTCGAAATGATGTTGCTCGTGCAACAACGCATACTCACTGTCCATCCGCGGTTTTACCCAGGATTGTTTGCGCGTGAAGAAACAGGTCACGTTGATCTCGATCACGGCCCGCCTGCCCAGCGATTGCATGGACATCGAATATCCAAAACCCGAGGCGGTAATGGCAGCGGCCCAACTGTTGTAATCGGGCGCACCTCTAAAATCTTTCCAGGTAAGTTTGCGCGAAGGCTGGTAAAAGATCGTATCACGGGTTTCCATGTTCTTCACATCCTGGAATTTGATGATCACGTTCACCTGCGCCTGCGAAGTGTGTACAATAAATAAAAAGAAAATAAGGACCCCGTATTTCATAATTAAACTCCTGCAAATAGAACTCAAAGCAACGGATTTTATTACTTTTTGATCATAACAACAGCCATATTTACAATATCGTTAACAGGGATGCGCTGCATGCATTTGAAGTGACCGAGCGGGCATTTCTGGTAGCCTATTTTACTGCAGGGACGGCACCATAATCTATTTACTTCCACAACGCGGTATTGCTGCCGCGAATCGGCTCCGTAATAAGGATACATGCCAAAAGCAGGCACCGTATTGCCCCATACAGATATGATGGGTTTTTGCAGCGCAGCCGCGATGTGCATCAGCCCCGTGTCGTGCGTGATCACGAGTTTGGAACGGCGCACCAGGTCGGCCGATTCATTGAGTTTGAACTTACCGCAGGCATTGTATATTTTGATGTCGTCTGTTGCAGCGATCGCTTTACCTGCTTCCACATCTTCTTTCCCGCCCAACAAAATAATGGGATGGTCGATGGAAGCACACAATTCTTTTAGCTTATGCAAGGGCAATTGCTTGGTAGGCAATGCCGCGCCGATCACCACCGCGATGAAGCCGTGGCTATGCGAAGTAGGAATGTCGTGGTTGCTCACCACATCGGCAGCCGGAATAAAATAATCGAGACCGAGGCCATCATTCTCCACGCCCAGTTCGTGCATGCATTCGATCGTACGGTCAACGATGTGTTTTCTGGGCAACACATTTACCTTGATCGTTGTCAGCAAAAATTTTTCAATGTTGAGCTTATTGAAGGAATGCGCTTTCGCGTTCTTTAAATGTTTCTTGATCCTGAGCGTGCGCACGTTGTGGTGCAGGTCGATGATATGGTCGTAGTTTTCCTGTTCCAGTTCATGCAACATTAATTCGAAGCTGTCACCCAGCGTGTGTACCTTATCGATGTATGGATTGTGTTCCACGATGCCTTTGAAAGCGAACTTGGTCAAAAAATGTATCTCTGCATCGGGATAACGCTTGCGCAAACAGCGTACAGCCGTTGTCGTGAGTACGATGTCGCCGATGGAAGAAAAACGTATGATCAAAAATTTCAGCATGCTTATTCTTCTGTAAAATCAAGGTCTTTGTGAAAGGTTTCTTCCGTAAAATAATAAGCGATGAAGGTGATCCCCATCACCAGCGTACCGGTTACGATAGCGCTTTCGATCAAACCCCAATGCCAGCTTTTTTGGAACAGGTCGAGGAACAACAGGTTGATCAGCGGCAGCGCTCCCCGTACCATGTTGGGTATCGTAGTGGCCGCCGTAGCGCGCAGGTTGGTACCGAATTGTTCGGCACCCATGGTTACAAAGATGGCCCAGAAACCGGTACTGAAACCCAGCAGACCCGCAACCCCGTACATACGTGCATCGCTGTTGTTGAGCGAACTGAAGAAGAGTACGAGGCAGGCGGTCGTCAATAAATAAAACAACAGCAGTGCTTTTTTACGGCTTTTAAAATACTGGCTTACCAGCCCGATCGTAATGTCGCCGATGGCGATGCCTACATAAGCGAACATGATGGCGCGGCCGGAGTCGATGGTGCTGCTGCCGAACATTATCCTGCCGAACTGGTCGCTCTGGTTCACCAGGATACCGATCACGTACCAGGTGGGCAGGCCGATCAAAATGGCGAGTATATATTTTTTAAAACGTTTGAAGCTGGAGAAGAACATAAAGATATCGCCCCGCGAAACATTTTTTGTTTTTAACTGGTTGAACATACCCGATTCAGCCACGCGGATGCGCAGGAACAACAACAACAAACCCAGTCCGCCACCGATCTTGTAACAGAGCCGCCAGTCGTTGCCCGTAAACTGGTAGGTAAAATAAGCCGCCACGGCGCCGAACAAACCAATGCCCGCCACGAGTGAAGTACCGATGCCTCTTTTGTTCTTCGGCAGCAGCTCGCTCACGAGTGTAATGCCCGCGCCCAGTTCGCCCGCGAGGCCCAGCCCGGCAAAGAACCTGCAGGCCGCGTATTGATCTACGGTTTGAATAAAACCGGTAATAAAATTGGCGATGGAATATAAAATGATGGAACCAAACAAAACCGAAAGCCGGCCTTTCTTATCGCCTAAAATGCCCCAGGCGATGCCACCGAGCAGCAGGCCGAACATTTGCCAGTTGATGATCTTCGTACTATCCGTTAACAAGGTCCCGGCCGTTCCGCCAACTGCGAGTACGCTTGCTTTTTTTACGATGGTAAAGAGCAGCAGGTCGTAAATGTCGACGAAATAGCCAAGGGCGGCTACGATAACGGCAATGTTGAAAATAGATTTATCGGGCGGTGCTGCTGGTTTCATCTTTGGGCTTCTTTTTACCAAAAAATATTTTGATGATCACCGGCGCGGTGGTAACAAGTACGATGCCGATCACGATCACTTCCAGGTGGTCGCGCAGGTCGAAGTTGAATTTTTTAAGGAACAGTTGCTGCAGGTAGTGGCCGGCAATCAACATGGTGAGCACCCAGGCCACGCAACCAACGATGTTGTAAAAGGTAAATTTCTTTTTATCCATCGACACGATGCCGGCGATGATGGGCGCAAAGGTACGCACGATGGGCAGGAACCTGGCCATCACGATCGCACCGCCACCATGCTTGTCGTAAAAATCGCGCGCCTGGAAAAGGTATTTCTTCTTGAAGAAAAAAGTGTCTTTGCGTTCAAAAAGGAACGGGCCGCTCTTGCGGCCAAACCAGTAGCCGGTGAAGTTGCCCAGTATGCCCGCGATGGAAATGATGACGCCGAGCAATAATAAATTGATGAAGGAATTTTGTGTGTCGATGCCCGTGCCCGCGTGCAGCAATTCGTTGCTGAATATGCCGGTGACGAACAACAGGGAATCGCCCGGTAAAAAGAAACCGGCAAACAAACCTGTTTCGGCGAATATAATGAAGACGATGAACCAGAGCCCACCCAACACAATGTAAAACATCGGCGTCAGCAGGTCCGTCCAGGTAAATTTCTTTTTAACGATTACTACTTTATTCGCGTCGATGCTGGTCACGGCCACCCTTGCATCGGTATGGCCGCTGGCCGAAATAAGCAACGTATCGGCGGCGGCGATGGTCACCTGGCCGTCTTTATTGGTGGTATATGTTTTACCGTTTATGTTTACTTCTTTTTTCTTCACATCGGCCTGGTACTGGTTCTTCAGTATGATGCTGATGGAATCCTGCGTATAACCGTTACCGTACAATAAAATAAAAAAAAGAAAAGAAAAGACTTGCTTCATACCTGCTACTGATTTTTTTCCTCGTTCATAATACCCGTTCGTCAACCTGTTTATCCATGTTCAAGCTGCCCTTCCCATTTGCTTACCGCGGCGGTGGCGAGGGCATTGCCCAGCACGTTCGTCATGGTGCGGCCCATGTCGCAAAAAACATCGATGGCCAAAACTAAACCAATACCTTCAGGTGGAATGTTAAACATGGCGCAGGTGGCAAGAATAACCACGAGGGAAGCCCTGGGTACGCCGGCCACCCCTTTGCTGGTAAGCATGAACACAAGCAGCATGGTGATCTGTGCGCCCATGTCGCCCGTAATGGCCGTTATATTGTAAGCCTGCGCAATGAACATGCTGGCAAAGGTCATGTACATCATGCTGCCGTCGAGGTTAAAGGAATAACCGAGGGGCAGTACAAAGGAAACGATCTTATTGTTGCAACCGAAGCGCTCCATCTCTTCTATCAGCTTCGGCAATACCGCTTCGCTGCTGGCCGTGCTGAAGGCGATGGCCATGGGGTTTGAAATGCGTCTTAGCAAAACCGGCAGGCGTTGTTTTAAAAACAGGTAACCTACGAAGAGGAGCAGCACCCACAACACGGCCAATCCCAAATAAAAAGAGCCGATGTATTTCGCATAGGTAACCAGTATGCCCAATCCCTTTGCAGCGATAACAGCACACATAGCGCCGAACACGCCGAGGGGTGCAAGTTTCATTACATAGCCCACCATTTTCAGCATCACGTGTGTAAGGGAATCGAGTGCCTTTACCACCGGTGCGCCCACTTTACCAACGGCCGTAAGCGCTACGCCAAAGAAGATGGAGAAGACCACGAGTTGTAATATTTCATTCGTGGCCATCGATTCGATCACGCTTCTTGGAACCACGTGGTCAACAAATTTTGCCAATGAAAATTCGGAGGTTTTGGATACTACTTCTTTTACACCTTCCAGGTCATTGTCCGCAATGTTCACCCCTACCCCCGGCTTGGTAATGTTGACCAATAATAAGCCGAGCAGCAAACTTAATAACGATGCGGATATGAACCACAGCATGGCTTTTCCACCCACGCGGCCTACCGTTTTCAGGTCGCCTAGTTTGGCAATGCCCACCACGAGGGTGGCGAATACCAGCGGCGCGATGATCATTTGCACGAGCCGTAAGAAGATCGTTGTCAGCAATTTGATCTTCGGCCCGAAATCTTTTATAAATTCCGGCGAAGCCTGTTGATGGATGAGATAGCCCACCCCGATGCCCAGCAGCATGGCAATAAAAATATAGAGGGTAAGCCTGCTTTTCTTTTGCGGTTCGTGTGCAACTTCCATATTTAAGCAATTAGTATTGCAATATAAGCCTTAATGCCCTTATGCACGGCAGGGCTTCAAAAAAGTAAGGGCGGTGGTATAATTCCCGATTTATTGCTTATTTTTCCAGATCATTTATCATCAAAACAAACCAACTGTATGAGTTTATTTGTAAGAAAACCGATGGCGTCTTTAATGAATGAAGCCCAGGAAACCGGTTCCCATACGCTCAAAAGAACGTTAGGAGCAGGCGGCTTAATTGCATTAGGAATCGGTGCCATCATCGGCGCAGGGCTGTTTTCCATCACGGGGATGGCGGCTGCCAACCACGCCGGACCGGCCATTACAATCTCTTTTATCGTAGCCGCACTCGGCTGTCTTTTTGCCGGACTTTGTTACGCGGAATTCGCATCCATGATCCCCGTAGCCGGTAGCGCCTATACTTATTCTTATGCCACCATGGGCGAGTTCATCGCCTGGATCATTGGCTGGGACCTGGTATTGGAATACGCGGTAGGTGCCGCAACGGTAGGCATTAGCTGGAGCCGTTACCTGGTAAGATTCCTCGATGGCTTTGGTATTCAACTCCCGCACGACCTTACGGTTGGGCCCTGGGATGGTGGCATCATCAACCTGCCCGCGGTTTTCATCATCGTTTTAATGAGCCTGTTGCTGATCAAGGGTACAAAAGAAAGCGCTTTTGTAAACGCCATCATCGTAGGTTTGAAAATAGCCGTGGTAGTGATCTTCATCGTACTGGGCTGGAAATACATCGTTGACAGCAACTACACACCTTATATTCCTGATAACACCGGTAAGTTCGGCGACTTCGGTTTCAGTGGCATCATTCGTGCCGCGGCCATCGTGTTCTTCGCCTACATCGGTTTCGATGCGGTGAGTACCGCCGCGCAGGAAGCCAAGAACCCGAAGCGGGATATGCCCTGGGGTATCTTAGGTTCACTCGCTATTTGTACTGTATTGTATATCTTATTCGCGCACGTTATGACGGGCGTAACCAGCTATACCACTTTTGCCGGTAAAGACGGTATTGCACCCGTTGCCATCGCCATCGACCACATGGGTACGGCCGATGCATCCGGTGTTGTACATGCCGATTACCCGTGGCTGAACAGGGCCATCATCGTGGCCATCCTGGCGGGTTATGCATCGGTGATACTGGTGATGCTGATGGGACAAAGCCGCGTGTTCTTTAGTATGAGCAAGGACGGGCTGATCCCGAGGATCTTCTCTTCTGTAAATCCAAAAACACAAACCCCGGCCAAGAGCAATTTATTGTTCATGTTATTCGTAAGCCTGTTCGCGGCTTTTGTTCCTGCACGCGTGGTGGGCGAAATGACGAGCATCGGTACGCTGTTCGCGTTTATACTGGTTTGTATCGGTGTATGGGTAATGCGTAAAAAAATGCCGGAACTGCCAAGGGCTTTCAAAACCCCATTGGTTCCATTGGTTCCCATCCTGGGCATCGGTGTTTGTTTGTTCATGATGGTGTTCTTACCGATGGATACCTGGATCCGCCTGCTGGTGTGGATGCTGATCGGGCTCGACATTTACCTGGTATATGGCGCCAAGCACAGCCATTTGGGTAATGGCACTTCGGCAAGAAAAGGCATGCGGGTAGCGAATATTACCGGCCTTTGCTTAAGCCTGCTGCTGGTGGTTGCAGGTTTGCTGCACCAATACACCGTAGGCTTTGATACGGATCGCACTTTATTGTACATCTCTATCGTATTTGCAGCTATTCACTTGGTTGTATTCGGAAGTAAAATAGGAAAGGCGGACGCGAAAGCGTAAGCATTGATTATTAAATAAATTGAAACGTCCTGCTAAATGCAGGACGTTTTTTATTGTCTGAACTTTGCCTCACCTCCAATCCCTCTCCTGAAAAGAGAGGAGCTAGCAACATTTCGTTTCATTTTCACCTTTTCAAATTTTCAAATCTTCACATTTCTTAGTTTTCAAATTACTTAATCGATATTTCGTCCACAAAAATATGCGTATCCCCACCCGCGCCTTCATGCCAGGAAGGGAGTTTGCCATATTGAATGGCTTTTACGCGTACGTACTTTGTGGTTACGGGTGCAAAAGAGGCCTCGATCCTTTTTACCTGCACTTCGAGGTTGTCGATGGGCAGGAAGTTGTCGCCGGTATAAACGGTTTTGAAATTTTTACCGTCTTCCGATACTTCTACGGTTAACTTTTGTGGCACCACGATCCAGGCCTTCGTATCCTGCAAAAAGCCCGCGGTCAAAGTAGAAATGGTTTTTGCTTCCTGCAGGTCGATCACGGCTTCCATATTTACTTTTTGATAGCCCTGCCAGTTGCCTTTGCGCCAGTTGGCACTGCCTTCTATGCCGTCGATCAGGCCATTGGCGCCACCGGCATCGTATTGCTGTTCGAAAGGCGTGTTGAGACTTACCAGCCAGTTGTGCGGCGTTTTGGTGTAACGGGCCGTGGTAACAAAACTCGTTTCCTGTTTATCGTTTACAGCAATGGCTTTAACCGTAGTGGTCGTGTCCACGGTAAAGGGCACTGTATATTTTTTAGAAGCCGTAGTAGGTACGGAGCCATCGATGGTATAATAAAAATTCAGTCCCGGCTGGTTGGCATACATACGCACGGTAGTGCTTGTACGGAAAGAAGCAGCGCCGCCTTCGATGACCGGGTTCAGCACAATTTTATGTTCGTTGATGCCCGTAACAGGAATATTTTTTGTCCCGAAAGCACTGGCTTTATTGCCCATCATAAAGTTCAACGTGCCGCCTTTTACGATGTCGAAATAAGAGAGGTACGATTGATCGAAAGCTTTGGCATTGAGGGCAGCGGATTGAATGTAAACATTTTGTTTGCCGTTATTGCCTGCTTTGATGATGAATGATTTTCCATTTTCCAAATTGATCTTCGCCTGTGGGAACAAGGGTGAGCCAATGATGTAATCCGTGGTGCCCGGTGTTACGGGGTAAAAGCCCATCGAACTCAATATATACCAGGCGCTCATTTGCCCGCAATCTTCATTGCCTGCCAGCCCATCGGGCGCATCGTGGTACATTTCATTCATCAGCATCCGTACCCGTGATTGCGTCTTGGAAGGCACGCCCGCAAAATTGTACAGGTAAGCAATGTGGTGACTCGGTTCGTTACCGTGTGCATACTGTCCAACAAGACCGGTAATATCGCTCTGGTCGCGGCCGGTGGTTTGTTGCGGCGCGGTGAACAACGCGTCCAGTTTGGCTTCCAGCTTTGCCTTGCCGCCCGTCATCTCCAAATAACCGTTCACATCCTGCGGCATGTAAAAGGAATATTGCCAGCTATTGGCTTCGGTAAAATTGTTGTTCACTTCACGCGGATCGAAGGGCGAAACCCAGTTGCCGTTCTTGCGCGGCCGCATGAAACCGGTTTCCAGGTCCAGTATATTTTTATAGCCCTGTGCGCGGCGGGTATAGTAGCGATAGTCCATATCGCTGCCCAGCTTTTTGGCAAACTGCGCAATGCACCAGTCGTCATATGCATATTCCAGCGTCTTGCTTACACTCTCATGCTCGTCGTCCATTTCCAGGTAGCCATGGTCCATCAATGCAGGAAGGCCCAGGTGGTTCCAGGTCGAACTTTTTTTCATGGCTTCCAGCGCGAGCTTTGTATCGAAGTTGTCAATCCCCTTCATGTATGCATCTACAATTACCGGCACACTGTGGTAACCGATCATGCAATCCGTTTCGCAACTGCTGAGTTCCCACACAGGCAGTCTTCCACCCTGCTGGTACTGTACCAGAAATGATTTAACGTAATCAAGCGTACGTTTCTGGTCGATGATGGTGTATAGCGGATGTGCGCCCCGGTAGGTATCCCATAAAGAGAATACGGAATAGTTGGTAAAATCTTTCGCGGTATGGATTTGATTGTCCCTGCCCCGGTATTGCCCGTCCACATCCATGTTGATGTTGGGCACCACCATGGTATGGTACAGCGCCGTATAAAAAGTGCGCAGCTGTGGCGTGTTATCGGTGCTGATGTCTATTTTGCCGAGTTCGCGGTTCCATTGCAGCGTGGCTTCTGTTTTTGTTTTTTCAAAATCCCAGCCGGGTAGTTCTGCTTTCATATTCCGTTGCGCACCCCCGATGCTTACACCGGAGATGGCTACTTTGGCAAGGATCGATTTTCCTTTGAATTGAAAATAAGATTTGATGTTTTTCGCATTCACCGAATTTAACCGTGCAGGTTGCAGGGTATCATTTACCCAAATCCCATAACCGGCAAAGGGTTCCGAAAATTCGATCACGAAATATACATACTGGTTTTCTGCCCAGGCTTTGCTGCGGCGCAGGCCGCCTACGGTATGGTCGTTGATGATTTGTAAAGACGATTCCAGCACTTCGTCGCGGTGCCTCAGGTCCAGTACAATGTTATTCATTCCATTTGCAGGAAAACTGTAGCGGTGCAAACCTACGCGCGTGGTGGCCGTGAGTTCTGCTTTAATATTATCGTCGTCCAATAAAACGCTGTAAAATCCCGGTGCCGCTTTTTCATTGCTGTGCAAAAACTTAGACCCATATACCGTACGGTCAGGCGAAGCTTTTCCCATCATGGGCGATAGTAAAATATCCCCGTAATCGCTGCAACCCGTACCGCTCAAATGCGTGTGTGAAAAGCCGTAAATGTAATCGTCGGAATAATGATAACCGCTGCAACCATCCCAGCCTTCGAGCCTTGTATCAGGACTCAACTGTACCATGCCATGCGGCAATACCGCGCCGGGATAGGTGTGGCCATGGCCGCCGGTGCCGATGAGCGGATCCACATACTCAGCATATTTCTTTTGGGCCGTGGCGGTTAGTAAAAGACTACAAAGCAAACCGGTAAAAGCAAGGCATCGTGTAAGCATGTTGGGAAATTTTACACAAGGTAAAACGTTTATAGGAAAGATGCTTTTCCGGGATCCCGGGTTATGTTGTTTGGTGTTGAGTCCTAAACAACCGTGATCCTGTATTTCGTTGTGGATTCAAACAATTTACCGGGGTATAAAATGCTGTTGGGAAAATGAGGATGGTTGGGCGACGCAGGAAAATGCTGCGTTTCGAGGCAGAAAGCCGTTTGCGCCTGGATGGGTTTGCCATTGCGGTTACGGAAGCTGCCATCGAGGCCATTGGCGGTATAAAATTGCAGTCCTGGTTCCGTTGTAAAAACCTCGAGTTGCTTGCCGCTGCGGGCATGAATTGCCGTAGCAACATGATCGAATACATCCTCTTTTTTATCCAGCACATAATTGTGGTCGTAAAAACCGGGTTGTAGCAGGTCCCCTATTTTTTTCGGGCTGGTAAAGTCGAGCGGCGTTCCCTGAACGGGGAGTAATTCGCCGGTGGGTATGAGTTCGTTATCCACCGCGGTGTAGAGGTTCGCTTTGATCAAAAGTTGGGTATCGTTGATGGGTTCGTTGTTCCCGCTCAAATCGAAATAACAATGGTTGGTAAGGTTAACCGGTGTAGGTGCATCCGTTTTGGCGCGGTAACGGATGATCAATTCGTCTTCATCGGTAAAACTGTAGGTAACGTTTACCTGCAAATTACCCGGGTAGCCTTCTTCCCCGTCGCGGCTCAAATAATCGAGTTGCAAGTTGCCATGTTCATCTACAGCAGCATTCCATATTACTTTGTCGAAACCCTTGAAACCGCCATGCAGGTGGTGCGGACCGTTGTTGATGCTTACCGTATATTCTTTTTCGCCGATTAAAAAATGCCCGTGCGGGATCCTGTTGGCATAGCGGCCTACCAGCGAACCGAAATAAGGATGATCGCCAAAATAGGTACCCGGCTCGTCGAAGCCAATGATGTTGTGGCTAAGTTCGCCGTTTTTATCAGCGCTCTCCCAGGCCGTCACCGTGCCCCCGTAATTGCTGATGCAAACCTTGTGGCCGGATTTGTTCAGCAGCGTAAACAGCAGTACATCTTTACCGTTCACCGTTCCAAAAGGGTGGCTGCTCACGCGACTATGTTCTTTAAAGATTACCGGGTTATTTGTTTCCATCGTTTGCAAATATTTTTAATTGTTATCCGCCAGCTGCCGGCTGATGCCCATTTCCAGCCCGCGCAGCTCTGCCAGGCCTTTCAACCGCCCGATGGCTGAATAACCGGGATACGTATTTTTATCCAGGTCATCGAGCATCTGGTGGCCGTGGTCGGGACGCATGGGTATCGACAGCCGCCTTTCCTGCATCATTTGTACTACGCGTTTCACAATGGCATACATATCCGCGTCGCCGGTTAAATGATCTGCTTCGTAAAAATTACCGCCAGCATCTTTACTTGTATTGCGCAGGTGTAAAAAATGTATGCGGCTTGCAAAACGATCTGCCATTTGCAGCAGGTCGTTATCGGCCCTGGCGCCAAAAGAACCGGTACAAAAACAAAGTCCATTGGCGGCCAATGGAACGGCTTCGAGCAAGGCGGCCACATCGGCTTCCGTGCTCATGATGCGGGGCAAACCCAGCACAGGATAAGGTGGGTCATCGGGATGAATGGCCATTACCAGCCCGGCGGCTTCGGCCACGGGCACTATTGCGCGCAAAAAACAATAAAGATGTTCCCTTAATTGTGCGGCATCGATGCCATCATATTCCTGCAGCGCCTGCATCACCTGCTCCCGGGTAAAAGCTTCGGTACTGCCGGGTAAACCAAGCATGCAGTTGCCGAATAATTTTTCTTTTTGTGATACGGACATTTGTTCGAACCGCGCCCTTGCAGCCAAGACCTCCGCTTCTTTATAGCCTGCAATGGCGCCGGGCCTGTTCAGCAGGAAGAGGTCGAATACAATAAAATTCAGCCGGTCAAAATAAAGAGCCCTGCTTCCATCGGGCAATTCATATTCGGTATCGGTACGCACCCAATCGAGCACGGGCATAAAATTATAAGTGATCACTTTCAACCCGCAGGCGCCGAGATTCACCAGGCTTTGTTTATAATTCTCTATGTAGGTTTTATAATTGCCTTTCTGTTTTTTTATGTCTTCGTGTACGGGCAGGCTTTCCACTACCGTCCACTCCATCGCTGCACCGCGGATCATTTGCTTTCGTTCTTGAATGGCTTCCACCGTCCACACTTCACCGGGTGCGAACTGGTGCAATGCCGTCACCACGCCGGTACAACCGCTTTGCTTTAGGTCGCGGAGAGAAACGGTATCCTTTGGGCCAAACCAGCGCATGGTTTGCTGCATGAGGTATTGCAAATGAAAATATGTTTAGACAATAAAGTTACCAGAAAATTGTATACAGGATTGCCACTTATGATGAGCATACCAACAGGAATCCTGCCAACAGTTTGCATATCGTGCAGTCCATAAATTAAAAAAGCCCCGGATGGGGGCTTTCAAAAAAATAAATTCCAATAGCTTAAAATGGCAGGTCGTCATCCACCGGTTTGCCACCCATAGGCGATGGTGCGGGAGATGAAGTGGCTACCGGCGCGTTGCTGTAACCGGTATTGGATACATTGCCCTGGTTGGAGCCCTGTCCTTCCTTGTTGCTGCCGCCCAGCAGTTGTATGTTCTGTACCCGCATCCGCAGGGTAGCTGCCGCAGCACCTTCCTTATTGGTATAGGCATCTGCTTCGGGTGAACCTTCTGCGTATACCATTTGTCCTTTTTTCAGGTACTGGCTGAGGGCCGTCCTGTCCGTCCAGTAAGCACATTCCACCCAGGTCGTTCTTTCCTTTTGATTGCCTTGTGCATCTTTGTAACGCTCCGTGTGCGCCACGCTGAAATTGATTACATTTTTACCGTTGATCTCTTTCATGATGCAATCTTTTCCAAGATTGCCTACAATTTGTAACTTAATCATAACTGTGTTTTTAAATATGAATCGATGTATCTGTTTGTGCGCTAAGTTAGATCAACAATTACTAATTTCTAATTACAAATTACTAATTGGCATTTCGTTCAGTCCCATATTTTCGGCCGCGGCGCCCTGATGGTTCTTAAATAATCCAGCAACTGCCCGGCATGTACGCTTTCATGGTAAGCCACGCGGAGTAAATAATCGCCGAGTTTGCGCCGCTGGTTCACTTCTTTTCGGATGATCTCGATCTCTTCCAGTTCTTTTTGTGTAAAGCCGTGTATCATCCGTAAAAATTTCTCCCTGTAAGGCTGTGCATTTTTCAACTCTTCATCTACGGAAACAAATGGGTTGCCCGTAAGCGGACTTTCATAATTACCCAATACACCTTTGTGTAAAATAATGTGGTGGTAAATATTCTCCGATTCCAATACATGCCGGATCATTTCCCCGCAGCTCATCGCCCCGTCGTCGGGCTTCCAGTACAACTGGCTTTCATCGATGCCCTTCCACAGCTTTATGCTGCGGCGGCGGATCTCTTCAAAGTTTAGTATGAGTAGTTCTTTGGCGGTCATTTTTTTATTACACTAATTTTAAGCACGAATTACGAGTGACTTCATAATAGTTGCTGATTAATAATTCAGCCATCCTATTTATACAAGTCGTTGGTCAGGAGACCAAACGACGGAGCATTGTCTGATCCAGATAATTGTGATTAAATGATTACCCTGACTGGAGTTTTAATTTCTTAAGGTCTGTAAATGATTAATATCTTTCTATGTACATGATGTCTTACATTATCACATCATCACATTTTCAAATCATCACATTATCTAGTTCATCTTCTTCTTCAACGTACTCACCTGGCTTTGTAAATTGTTCACCATGCTGGCCAGTGAATTCATGTCCCAGCGCTGCTGCATGCTCACTTTACTGATCACCATCTGCGCAGCCCATAGTTCCACCACGTCGTCCGTATTTACCTGGTAAGGCTGGTACTGGGGATTGTCGCTCACGAGGGTAAGTTTGTTCTTCAGTTTGTTGTTCTTCTCCACTCTTTTATATACGATCCCTTCGTTGCGGCTCACCACGATGTAGGCCTGGTTGTTTTTAATATCTGCCGCGCCTTCTATCTTTTCACCTACGATGATGCTGCCGCTTGGCGTGGGCAACATACTATCCCCGATGATCTCGAAAGCCCGGTAATGCCCGCCCGACAGCATCGGCAGCGTAAACGTATTCAGCTCGTCGATGAACTCGTTGTCGGCATAACTGGCCAGGTAACCCGCTGCGGCCTTCACCGGTACAAAATGAATCAGGTTGCGGTCGGCACTCATCATCTTCTGCTGCCGGCGCTTCGCCATGTAATTGTCGGATGTGTTGCTGATGTCTTTCAACAGCAATTCATCCAGGCTCAGCTTGAACATATCCGCAACGATCTCCAGCACATCCAGCCGCGGATCGGCACGCTCTTCTTCATAAGCGCCCACGAGGGACCGCTTGATGTGCAGCTTGTTGGCAAATTCTTCCTGGGTCCATCCGCGCAGTTTGCGCAGGTACTTTAGGTTTTGTCCGGCCTGTGACATAGTACAACTAATTTGATTAGCACAAATATACTAATATTTTTAGTTCGGCAAAATTATTTTTTTATCCCGTTAATCCGGGCCAATGTATCTTTGGCGCCTGGTCATCAAAACAACAACCAATGAAAGCTTCTACCGCTAATTTACTCAACGCCCTGGTGCTGATTGCCGCCGGCGTGTACGGTTATTTTTTTGTAAAAGGCACCGACGGGGCCACCATGGCTTCGCCTACAGCCCTTATTCCCGCTGCCTTTGGCGTTCTTTTTCTTATCCTGCACAAAGGCGTTGCCAGTGCTAATAAAGTGATCGCGCATGTAGTGGTGGTGCTTACGCTCGCCCTGCTCATTATGTGCATCATGCGTTTTGTGAAGATCGAAGAATGGAACGACAAAAAATACATCTTCCTCGCCTGCATCATCAGCAATACCATTGCACTCATCGCATTCATCGGCAGCTTCGTAGCCGCCCGGAGAAATAAATAATTCATGGCCAAAAAGAAAGCGGCAGCACAGCCCGTGATCCTCATCACCAACGACGACGGCATTACAGCGCCCGGCATCCGCAACCTGGTGGAAGCCGTAAAAGGCCTCGGCAAGATCGTGGTGGTGGCGCCCGACAAACCGCAAAGCGGCATGGGACACGCCATCACCATCGGCACCTACCTCCGCATGAGCAAAGTGGATACGTTTGGTCCCGATATCGAAGCCTGGTCTACCACCGGTACGCCCGTGGATTGCGTGAAACTGGCCGTGGACAAGATCCTCCACCGCAAACCCGATCTCTGCCTCAGCGGTATCAACCACGGCGCCAACCACTCCATCAACGTAATTTACAGCGGCACCATGAGCGCGGCCATGGAAGCGGCCATCGAAAGCATTCCCAGCATCGGCTTCAGCCTGCTGGATTACAGCATCGAAGCCGATTTTTCCGCCGCCCGCACCATCGTGCACCGCATCGTGGAAGAAGTGATCGGCATGAAAAAAGACCCGCACTTTTTGCTCAACGTCAACATCCCTTCCGTACCCATCGAACTCATCAAAGGCATCCGTGTATGCAAACAGGCCTATGCTAAATACGAAGAAGATTTCGAAGAACGCAAAGACCCCCACGGCCGCACCTATTACTGGCTCACCGGGCGTTTCGTTAACTTCGACAAAACAAAGGACACCGACGTAGTGGCCCTGCAGCAGAATTATGTGAGCGTAGTACCGGTGCAGTTCGACCTCACCAACTACACCCTCAAAAAACAACTCGAACAAAAGAAAATATTTCAATGATGTTCAAAAAAGACAATTTTCTCCTGGGCGCCATCATGGGTTTCATCGGCCCCATCATCGGCATCCTTATTTTCAAGTTCGTAAAGTTCCAGTCCTTTACCTTCGCCAATACCTTCGAATACATGTACCGCGAACAGGGTCACCGCACTTTCAGCGTAGCGCTCAGCCTCGCGCTCATGATCAACGCCGTGCTGTTCACCATCTACATCAATTCCCGGAAAGACAATACCGCCAAAGGCATTTTCGTGCTCACGCTTATTTACGGGCTGCTCGTGCTCAGCATCAAAACGTTTTCGTAATTACTGTATTGTTCCGCCGTTTGTTCTCCCGACCATCGGTTTTCAACAACACATTGCATCGCCCCGGTTCGTGAGACACGAACCGGAATTTGTCTGAACTGTGATTTTGAATGATTAACGGATGGGCTATGATTTGAAAACGGTTTCAACAATACATTACCCGGTCTTCTATTTTTTATTAGCCCGGCTTCAAATCATTGTTCCACTTCGGTGGCGTCGCACTCTTGTACGGTATATCTTGTCTGAACGTCCCGCCCGGTTTGTGCCGCCCCGGTTCGTGCCCCACGAACCGGAATATGTCTGAACTGTGATTTTGAATGATTAACGGATGGGCTATGATTTGAAAAGGCTCCGCCGTTTGGTCTCCTGACCAACGGCTTTCAACAACACCGCCCCGGTTCGTGTCCCCACGAACCGGAATATGTCTGAACTATGATTTTGAATGATTAACGGATGGGCTATGATTTGAAAACGGCTCCGCCGTTTGGTCTCCTGACCAACGGCTTTCAACAACACCGCCCCGGTTCGTGCCCCACGAACCGGAATATGTCTGAACTATGATTTTGAATGATTAACGGATGGGCTATGATTTGAAAAGGCTCCGCCGTTTGGTCTCCTGACCAACGGCTTTCAACAACACCGCCCCGGTTCGTGCCCCACGAACCGGAATATTTTTATACCACCATCATTTATTTACATAGCGCACCTACGGAGCGCGGCGAAAAAACATGACATTTTTTTCTACCGATATATTGTTCCGATGGAACAAAAGGCACCATGGAATGTACCAGCAGTCATATCGCACAAGTTCAAAAAATTATCTTCAAGCTAAAGCATCCTAAACCCTCTAAACCTTCTAAACTAACCCGCTAAACCCTAAACCTCTAAATTGTAAAATCCCCCAAGCCTTTACCTACTCCTCACATTCCTAATTCATAATTCCTAATTCATAATTATCTTGCATCCCATGCGTTATTACATCATAGCCGGCGAAGCCAGCGGCGACCTGCACGGCAGTAACCTCATCAAAGCCCTCAAGGAAAAGGATCCGGCTGCGGAAATGCGCTGCTGGGGTGGCGACAAAATGGAAGCCGCCGGCGCCACGGTGATAAAGCATTACCGTGAACTGGCCTTCATGGGCTTCGTGGAAGTATTGAAAAACCTGCGCACCATTTTCCGAAACATCGATTTTTGTAAAAAAGACATCGGCCTTTATCAACCCGATGCGCTCATCCTCATCGACTACCCCGGCTTCAACTTACGCATCGCCAAATGGGCCAGGGAACAGGGACTGAAAGTTATTTATTACATTTCCCCGCAGGTATGGGCCTGGAAGGCCAACCGCGTAAAAAGCATGAAGCAGTGCATCGATAAAATGATCTGCATCCTGCCTTTCGAAAAAACCTACTACAAAGAAAAATGGAACTGGGAAGTAGAGTACGTAGGCCATCCCCTGGTGGAAGTGGTGGATGCTTTTCAACAGCAACACCCGTCTAACGAAGCATCAAAACAAATCGCTTTATTACCCGGCAGCCGCCAGCAGGAGATACTGAAAAAGCTGCCGGTCATGCTGCAGGTGGCATCGCATTTCCCGGGCTATCATTTCGTGGTGGCCAAGGCACCCGGACTGGAAGCAGCGTTTTATGATGGATTGCTCGCCCCTTATCCCAATGTTTCTTCGGTGCTGCATAAAACCTATGAGTTACTTTCCAATGCCGACGCGGCGCTCGTAACCAGCGGTACGGCTACATTGGAAACGGCCCTGTTCGGCGTACCCGAAGTGATCTGTTACAAAGGCAGTCCCATCTCCTACCACATCGCAAAACGGCTCATCAAAATAAAATTCATCGGGCTGGTAAACCTCATCATGGATAAAGAAGTGGTAAAAGAACTTATACAGGACGAACTCACGGTAGAAAATTGTGTAAGGGAATTGAAAGCACTGTTGTTCGATGAAACGCGAAAAGCAGCCGTAAAAAAAGACTACCAGGACCTGAAAGCCTTGTTAAGCCAGGGCGGCCATGCTTCTTCCAATGCCGCCAACATCATCGTTGATTTTCTTGCCTGATCCAATATCCAGTATCAAGGATCCAGCATCCAGTATCTGCTATCAAGTACCCCAGCATCCAGCCTCACCCCTTCATCAACATTTTCACCACGATGATCACGAGCGCCAGCAAAAACAAAAAGATGCTGAGCCGGTTGATGAAATGCATCGCTTTCACATTCTTTGTCTTCGGCTGATCCGGGTCTTTCTTTTTTAAATAAAGATATTGCGCCACCTGGTTGAGTATGCCCATCACAAATAGATTAGGCCCCAAAATTAAAGCTTAAATTCATACCATAGCAAATTGTTAAAGCTGCTGAAACGCAAACCGGCTTTGTTGATGTTTCGTAATTTGTATAAGATAAAAACCAAACAGATGAAAAATTTGATGATCGCTGCCCTTTCTTTTTTTGCCCTCAGTTGCACCGCGCAAACGCCTAAAAAATATGCCGTCAACAAAACCGATGCGGAATGGAAGAAGCAGCTTACGGCCGAACAGTTCCAGGTAACGCGTAAAAAAGGAACCGAACCCGCCTACACCGGAAAATACTGGGACAATCATCAAACCGGAACTTATAGTTGCATCTGCTGCGGCCAGGAATTATTTTCTTCCGCCACCAAGTTTGAAAGCGGCACCGGCTGGCCCAGCTTCTGGAAACCCGTTGCTAAAAATAATGTAGAAGAAGTAACGGACAACAGCTACGGTATGTCGCGTACCGAAGTCAACTGCAGCCGCTGCGGTGCCCACCTCGGACATGTATTCGACGACGGGCCAAAGCCCACGGGATTGAGGTATTGTATGAATTCGGCGTCGCTTAACTTTACGAAGAAAGGATAAGAAGTTATAAATTATAAGTGATGGGTTATGAGTTGTTGAATAAGAGATAACTTGTATTCCCACAATGAACCCATAACCCATAACCCATAACCCATAACCCATAACCCATAACCCATAATTTCTAATTTCTAATTTCTAATTTCTAATTTTTTTAAAGCTGCTTGAGTAAAAAGACCATCATAAAAAAGCATCCCCTGGCCATCCGTTGGTTCCACTGGATCAACTTTCCCCTGCTGGCGATCATGATCTGGAGCGGGTTGTTGATTTACTGGGCGAACGATGTGTATCGCCTGGGCTGGGGTAATACAACCGTACTTAAATTCTTTCCCGATTCTTTTTACAAGGCGCTCAACATTCCTTACCGCCTCGCCGAAGGCATGAGCCTGCATTTTGTTTTCATGTGGCTGTTTGCGATCAACGGGCTGCTGTATTTTTTATACCTTATCTTTTCCAAAGAATACAAACTGATCTTCCCGCACCGGGAAGCGTTAAAAGAAGCAGGACAGGTGATCCTGCACGACCTGCACATAAAAAGAGGATTGCCGCCACAAAAAAAATACAACGCCGCACAACGCATTGCCTATACCGGCGTCATCGTTTTGGGCATCGGTGCCCTGCTCACCGGGTTTGCCATCTACAAACCGGTGCAACTTTACTGGCTTTGCGCGCTCCTCGGTGGTTACGAATGGGCCAGGGCCGAACATTTTATCATTACCATTTTATTTACACTCTTCTTCTTCGTACACATCTTACAGGTTTTATTAGCCGGCTGGAACAATTTCCGCGGTATCATCACCGGTTTCGAAGTAAAGAAAACGAAAGACATCAAAACGGCAAACCCCGAACAACCTTCTTCCTAAACCCTAAACCTCTAATCGTTCTAAACCACCTAAACTTCCTAAACCAAATTACAATGTCATTAAAAGAAGAAACCATTTCCAAAGCAACCCTTACCCGTAAAACGGTGATCGCTTTTGTATGCTTTTTTCTTTTTGTATTTGCGGGTGTATTTTCCTGGAAATGGCTGCACCGTCAACCTGAACAGGCCGGCGCTTTAAAGCCGTTAAGGAAAGTACTCAACTTCAATGAAAAATTATTCAGTGGCTTCGTAAGCGATCAGCATCTTACCAAAACGTTTTCCCCGGCTTCGGCAGCACCCCGTGTAAGGGTCAACGGCGATGCGGGATTGAGCGGTTCCGTAGATACGGCCAATTACAAACTACAGGTAGTACGCAAGCCCGGCGACACGCTTTCTATAAGTATGGAAGAAATAAAAGCCCTGCCAAAAACAGAACTGGTATTCGATTTCAAGTGCATCGAAGGCTGGAGCCAGGTTACGCACTGGGGCGGCGTTTCTTTCAGGGAGTTTGCAAAAAAATATAATCTCGACTGGCAGGTACATCAAAAATATACAGGCCTGCAAACGCCCGACAACGGTTATTATGTAGGCATCGATAACAAAAGTATGCTCCACCCGCAAACGATGCTTTGTTATGAAATGAACGGCAAACCCCTGCCGCTCAACCAGGGATTCCCGTTGCGTCTGATCATTCCCGTTAAATACGGTATCAAACACCTGAAACGCATCGGCACCATTTTCTTCAGCGACAGCAAACCCCGCGATTACTGGTACGAAAGAGGCTACGATTATTTCAGCGGCCTTTAACCTCAAACCCCCAAACAAATAAAAAATAAATTACAGGTAACTATGTTGCAGGTAAGATGTTAAGCGTTTGTTGAAGCTACAGGTTATAAGTAGTAGCCAACTCTTTCAGGCCAAGGATATTGGTCACGTTTAATTTTTCAAAAAGCCGCGCCTTATGGGTGCCAACGGTGGACGTTTGTATATGAAGTATATGCGATATCTCGCTTACCGTTTTGCCGGAAAGCAATAAAGAAACAATTTCAAATTCCCTGGGCGATAATTCGTTGAACGGGTTGCCCGAACGGCCGGAGAAAGAATCTTCTGCCAGGATATCGGCCAGGGATTCACTTACGAATTTGCGGTTGTTGAGGATCACGTTGATCGCTTTCGTGATCTCTTCCAAAGGTGCTTCCTTCGACACAAACCCGTACGCACCGGCCTTTATGAACCTTTTGGCATATATGTTTTCTGCACTCATGGAAAACACGAGCACTTTTATCTCCGGGTAATCAGTATGAATGAATTGCATGAGCCCGAGCGTATCGGTGTTCGGCATCTGGATATCCAGCATTACCAAATCAAACGTATGATCCTGTAGTTGTTGCCTGGCGCTTTCGCCATCAAAAGCTTCAAAAATCTCTGCCGGTTTATAAATATCGGACAACAGTGCCTTTATTCCGGACCTCACCACCACATGATCATCCACAAGCAAAAAACGTTTCATTTAATTTCAATAAGTATTATAAAAAATCCTGACAAATCTACACAATTAGACAGCTTTCTACAAAAAAAGAAGCGCCGCTACTATAATTTTAAAAGCGGAAATTTATAACCTTACAAAAGAAATATTTAGGTACAGTGATGTAGAGATAACGTAATTTTGCGAAGCCCCTCCATTACTTCCTGAAACCAATAGCATGAAAAAAACCAACACGGGTGAACCGGATGGCATTAAATTATTCGACAGGCTTCCAACACCGATGCTGCCTGCAAAAGAAAATTATTTTTTACAGCTTATTGAAAATGCACCGCAGGCCTTTATCATAGCCGCTTCCAACGGTAGCATCCTCGAAACCAATCCTGCCACCCTCCGCATATTTGGCTATAAAGAAAATGAATTCAGCAAAATAACCTTATCGCAACTGATCGATTACAGCGACCAGGATTTTCTTTTTGCATGGGTGCAACTCGACAAGCAACAAAATATAACGACCGAAGCCATCGGCATCAAAAAGAACGGTGAAAAATTTGCAGCAGCCTTATCCGTCAGCATTTTTTATACCGGTAAAAATGAAAAAAGGATAAGCCTCCTCCTGTCCGACATCAGCGAAAAAAAAATGCAGGAAGCAGGTACGCGGCTCAACAACGAGCGTTACGACCTGGTGGTAAAAGCCACCAACGACCTGGTATGGGACTGGGACCTGGCCACGGGCGAAATATTCCGCAACAGCATCGGCGTTGAAAAAGTGTATGGCCACCGGAACAATGAATCGATCAGGAACATCGGCGACTGGCTCAATTTTTTGCATCCTGCCGACAGGCCGGTCATCGAAGAAAAACTCGCGTATTATAAAAAGTCGAAAGGAGCTACTTATTTTAGTTTTGAGTACCGCTTCCGCAGTGAAGATGGCAGCTATGCCTACATCTACGACCGGGGTTACCTGCTGCGCGATGAAACCGGTAACGTGATCCGCATGATCGGTGCCGCACAAAACATCACCAAAAGAAAAAAAGCGGAAGAAGCGGTAGAAGCGAGCGAACAGCGTTATAAAATGTTCGTACAGCAGAGCACCGAAGGCATCTGGCGTTTGGAGTTGAACCAGCCCATCAGCATCGATACACCCATGGATGAAATGATGGCCTATTGCTACAACAATGCCTGGGTAGCCGAATGCAACGACGCCTTTGCAAAAATGTACGGCTTTGCCGATGCACAGGAAGTGATCGGCCTTGCGCTCAACGCCATCATGCCCGATACCGACAGCGGGAACATGGGCATCTTTCGTAAATTCTTCAACAACGGTTTTAAAGTTACCCGGGAGATCACCCATGAAAAAGACAGGGAAGGCAACGACTATTTTTTCGAGAACAACATGTTGGGCATTATCGAAGACGGTAAGCTTTGCCGGTCCTGGGGTACGCAGCGCAACATCACCGAACAAAAAAGAGCCGAACGCGCGTTGACCGAAAGCGAGAACAGGCTGCGGGCCATTGTACAAACCGATCCTGAATGCATCAACCTGTCGAACCAGGAGGGTATCGTTACGGAGATCAACAATGCAGGTTTAAGAATGATGGAAGCCGAACACATCAGCCAGGTGATCGGTAAAAATATAAGCCAGCTCGTGGCGCCCGAGCACCGCGCTGCTTTTGAAGCCCTTTCCCATGGCGTATTCAACGGGTTGGATGGCAAATTGTGTTTCGAGATCATCGGGCTCAAAGGCACCAGGCGCTACATGGAAACACACGCAGTGCCTTTACGGAATACGGCCGGCGAGATCATTTCCATGCTCTCCGTTACCCGCGACATTTCTGATAAGGTGAAACTGGAGAACAGCCTGCGCGAAGAAAGACAGATCAGGCAGGAACAGATCACCGAAGCCATCATCACCGGGCAGGAAAAAGAAAGATTGCAGTTGGGTGAAGAGCTGCACGACAACATCAACCAGGTATTGGCCACTACAAAACTATACCTCGAAAGCGCCTTGGCCGATAAGGATTTAAAACGGGAAATGGTAAGAGAAGCCAGGCTGTTGGTAGAAAAGGCGATGCTGGAGATCCGTAACTTATCCAAATCGCTTTTACCGCCTTCGCTCGGCGAAATCGGACTGCTGCAGGCGCTGGACGATCTCGCTGTTAACATCGCCGGTTTAAGTCAATTAAACATCCGCCTCGAGCACAATGATTTCGATGAAAAAAGTCTCTCCGAAACCCTCAAACTCACCATCTTCAGGATCGTACAGGAGCAACTGAACAACATCATTAAACATGCACAGGCGAAGGAGGTACTGGTATCTGTTGAATTAAAGAAATCCCTGGTGCTGATCGTTAAAGATGACGGCATTGGTTTCAATACCACCACCAAAAGAAAAGGCGTTGGACTGCGCAACATCAGCAGCAGGGCCGAGATCAACAACGGCAGGGTGCACATCGACTCGCAGCCGGGAAAAGGTTGCGTGCTTACAGTGCGTTTTACGATCAACCAGGTTTCCAGATAAATTCACGTACGTCGCGCCGGTTCCACGTCCCCGGTTCGTGCGCCTCGGTTTGGGCGCCTCGGTTCGTGCCGCCTCGGTTCGTGCCTCACCAACCGAAACTGTCTGTACTGTGATTTTAAAATGATTTAAGGATGGGCTATGATTTAAATCCAATGCCGATTTGTGTCACACGAACCGGAACAAATCCCTTGCATTTCATTTTCAGATTTTCATATTTTCAAATTTTTAAATTGCCGGCATACCCAAAAATTGAAAAGCCCCTTATGGGGCTTTTCAAAAGAACTGATAGGATCTTTCTGGTTCTAATCAGCTTAATGGTGGTTTCATAGGAACAAACTTGAATTTTAAACTATCCTTTACATGAAAAATTCAAAACAAAAATAAGCATACTTCAACAAGCAAATCCCATTAACACAACTAAATAATAGTAGTTTTTTTTCTACCGTTTAAAAACGGTAGAAAAAATAAAATTAAAAGGGTTTTTAAACGGTAAAAATCGGCTAGGCTTTGCCGTTATACCCCTTTTTTGATGCGCTAAAGAATTCCCGGCTGGAAAATTTTACCGGTAAATAAAATTGAAGAGGGGAAGTTGACGGTATTAAGTAACCCCGTTTAAAAAATCATTCAATGTTTGTTCCGTCGGTATCTGTAGTTTTTTGCGCAACCGGTAACGGCTGATCTCCACGCCCCGCACCGAAATGTTCATCAGTTGTGCAATTTCTTTGGATGAAAGATTGAGCTGTAAATAAGCGCATACTTTCAAATCGGTATTCGACAGGTTCGGGAATTTCGATTTTATCTTCTTCAAAAAATCATTGTTCACCTCGTCGAAATGCGAAGCGAACTGCTCCCAGTTGGAATTGTTTTTTTCCACTTCGTTCAGCAACTGGATGGCTTTTTTTACATCGTGGTTATTACCCGTATTCTTATACAGTTTTTGCAACTCGTCTTTTACCTTCGACATAGCATCGCTTCTTTCCACCAGGTGCATGCTCGCATCGGCTAGTTCCCTGTTCTTGAATTTTACTTCGTTGGCCAGGCTTTCATTTTGCAGCTTGATGATTTCCTTTTCATTTTTCTCCAGTTCAAGCTGGTGAATGTAGATCATCTGTTTTTGCTCCTCGTCGAATTTTTGTTGTTGCACTTTAAGCTTCTTCCGTTGCCAGCGCACCACGCCGTAAGCGCCCAGCAAAAACAAGGCGATGTACAGGAGGTAGGCCCAGATGGTGTTGTACCAGGCCGGCTTCACCACGAATACGTAAGCGATGGGCAGCGATTCATTGCCCAGGTTGTCGTGCACCTTCACCTGGAAGGTATATTTGCCATCGGGTAAATTCGTATAATCCTTTTCCGTGCGGCTGCTCCAGGCCGACCATTTTTCATCATAACCCACCAACTGGTAACTGTATTCCAAGTTGTTCTGCAAACCATAGGAAGGCGAGCTGTATTCAAAATGAAAGGAATTATAACTGTTGGATAAACGCCGCGGCTTGCTGCCATTCTTCTCGGCATAACCGCCAAAAATAAGGCTGTCCGTTTTGCCTATGGCCTTTACCTGCCCGAGCAGGATCGACAGTTTTTGTTTGTTCAATACATATTTCGCATAGTCGAGGTGAATGATCCCTTTCTCCGAACCGATGAAAATATTTTCTTTGTTGTAAGGATAAATGTTTTCAAAACCCGTCAATATCTGACCGGTCATTTCAGGAAAATAAGTGATCGTGTAGGGCCGGCCGTTAGCAGGCTTCGAAAAGTTCACCACGCCCAGTTTGTTGCCGCTGCAGAACCAGATATTACCATCCCCATCTTCATTGAGGTAGCGTATTTCCATGTCGCCGAATACATTGCCCAGGAAAGGCGATTTGATGAAGCGTTTTTTATTGTCGTCGAATTCATACACGCCTTTTTCCGTTGCAAATACCACGCGGCTCTTGATGCGGTACACATAGTTGCCCAGGCTCACCGGTAAGCCGTCTGTGTCGGTGTACAGGGTCGTCCTGTAACTTTTGCCGCCAGGCGATAATTCAAAGCGGTAAACCCCGCGGTAAGGATGCGACGACCAAATACTCCCGCTGTTGTCGATCGCCAAAAAGCGAAACGATTCCGACAGCCCTTCGATCTTCCCCTGGTCGGTAAATCCCCGCTCATCAAAATGCATCATCCGCAGGCCGGAATAAGTGCCCACCAATACTTCTTTGGAAGGGAACACGCGGCTGGTAGGTACAAACAGCCAGGCGCCCGTTCCCTGCGACAGCGGCACGGCTTCATTATTTTTAATGATGAAAGCGCCGTCGTTGTACCCCATCAGCAATTGCTGGTTCACTTCATCCAACCGCCATACCTGGCCCGTGCTGTTTTTGATCTGTGTGAAATCGCCTTTGGAAAAACTGAAATCGCTGTTGTTACCCGACAAAGGCACCACGTGCGTACCATCCGATGTAGCAATGTAAAGGTTATTTTGAATGATCCGCGAAGAGTAGCCCGACAGCTCATTCGTTTTATTGGGCCGTATATATTTGATAGCAGAATTGTAAGCGATAAAACTGATGCCGTTGTTCAATCCCGTCCACAGGTTTTTGTCCTTATCGAGGTAAACGCAAAGCACGTTGTTGTTTTGCAGCGATTCCGTATGCGATATCTTTTGCACCAGCCTGCCGTCGAGGTTCATAATAAAGCAACCGGCAGAAGTAGTGCCCGCAACAAACTCCCGCTCGTTCATCATGGCCGCCACGTACAACTGGCTGTTGCGCAGCTCGGCATCCACTTCCGTATGCCGGGGAATCACCGTGTCGCCGGATAATATATAAATGCCGTCTTTTAAAGTGGTAACGATGAGGCTGTCGCTTTTGTACGGCAGCATACCCGACACCAACTGGCTGGTAAATACCCGGCGGTTGCCCAGCGGGTACCAGCCGTTGTTCCTGAATTCCATCAGGCCGATCGTTTTATCCTGCGCGTACAACCTGGAACCCGTTTTTTTAAGAAACCGCCATTCGGATGACGAGGGGTACACCTGCATGCTGTTGTTCCGCCATTCAAATATCCGGTCCGTTGCCCTGAAGAAAACGGACTCGCCGAAGATCTCGATATCCCAGATATCGGCAAATTCATTCTGCGGTTTGGGCAGCAGCGATTTAAGGGAAGTGTACATCAACAGCCCGTTAGCGCCCGGGGAAAAATACCCGAGTTCGTTTTGCGCACCTACAAAAACCCGGTCCTGGTCGATGGCCAGGGAGCGGAGGATCGTTTTGTTGGGAATGGGATATAATTTCCAGTAGCTGCCGTCGAAGGTCACCAACCCGTCGTTGTTGGCAAAATACATCATGCCCCGGCTGTCCTGTTTGATGTCCCAGGTTTGGGTGCCCGCCCGGAAGTCCGCCTTGCTGTAATTAATGATCTGGGGAAGCCCGATGGTATTCTGACCAATTGAACTATACGCATATATATTGAATAACCCGGTAAGCAGCAGCCATTTCATTTCATAAAAATATCATAAAATTTTTAAGTAAAAAGAGGAATATTTTTAAATGATGTAGTAATGATGTAGCCAATTTTTATTGATAATCAATCAGTTAATATTAAATGTAGTATTTCTGATGTAGTAAAAAATAGACAAACGCCTTTTATGACCTATATCTTTACCTACGTCTTTCCAGAAAAGACATTAACCATTAAACGATTGCATATGAAACTAAAAACTGCACTACTACTATGTGCTGCCCTCCTCTTTCTGGGACATGGGCAGTTGTTCGCACAAAACCTTACCATCACCGGGAAAGTTACCTCCCGGCTCAACAATGAACCCTTACCCGGCACAACGGTTACTTTAAAAGGAACCACTACCGCCACCACCACCGACAATGCAGGCTCCTATTCCCTGTCTGTTCCTCAAAAAGGATCAACACTTGTATTTTCTTTCACCAGCATGCAATCCGAAGAAGTACAGGTT
>Ga0247806_10000229_pt1 | contig 39059 bp, 28 predicted proteins | sample UWRJL059202B1_FD_179935 | JGI IMG/M metagenome (GOLD analysis project Ga0247806, IMG submission 179935) | Plant litter microbial communities from Arlington Agricultural Research Station in Wisconsin, United States - UWRJ-L059-202B-1 | ecosystem: Environmental > Terrestrial > Plant litter >... | reverse complement strand
GGTATTCGTTACGCACGCCGGTAACTTCAGCAACGGCATCAGCAGCATTCAATGCATGTACGCACCCGAGTTCAGCAGCCATAGTGAAGGGATAAGGGTAACGGTGGAGTAAATGATTGGTAGAGATGGGTTGATTGGGAGATTTGAAAATGTAAGCAGTTTTTATATGCCCCGGTTCGTGTACTTACGAACCGGGATTTTTTTTGCCGGGAAGGCGCAAGGCCGGAAAGTTGTTCGCTACGCGAAGTTTTGTTTCACGCAAATAGGCAAAGGAGCAAAGTTCGCAAGGGTGAGTCTTTAACGGGTATCCAATAAGTTTATTTCGCTTCGCGAAATGGAGTTGCCGGGAAGACGGGAAGGCGTAAAGCTGGGAAGTTGTTCGCTGCGCGAATTTTGGTTTCACGCAAAGAAGCAAAGGAGCAAAGTTCGCAAGGGTGAGTCTGTAACGGGAATGCAATAAGTTATTTCGCTGCGCGAAATGGATTTGCCGGGAGACGGGAAGGCGTTTTTAGTTTGAAAACTCTTCACCATTTCTAATTTCTAATTCATAATTTCTAATTTGAAAACTACGCCCCGGTTCGTGCCTCACGAACCGGAATTGTAAAATGTATAGCTACAGCCGAACGTGCAGCCGCGTAAGGGATAGCAGCGGAAAGCGCGCAAAACGGCGCAGGCGTTGCGTACTTGTAGCGGATAGCCCGGCCCGCGACCGGCGGGATACGCCCAACCAATCAGAAAATTTGAAAATAACTCAATGGCTCAATAAAGCATCCCGTAAACCCTCTCCTGCATTCATTTTCACTTTTTCATATTGTCACATTTGCACATTTTCTTTGTCGTATATTTGCCGCTCAATTACAAGAAATCATGTATAGGACGCATACCTGTGGCCAGTTGAGGCTGGAAGACAACAACAAAACCGTAACCCTTGCCGGCTGGGTGCAAACCGTGCGCAAATTCGGCAGCATCACCTTCGTGGACCTGCGCGACCGCTACGGCATTACACAATTGTTGTTTTCTGAAAACCTGAACGCGGAACTGGAAGCCAACCCGCTGGGCCGTGAATTTGTATTGCAGGCCACGGGGCAGGTAAACGAACGCAGCAGCAAAAACGCCAACATCCCTACCGGCGAGATTGAAATTACCGTTACTGAATTTAAGATACTGAATAAATCGGCCACGCCGCCTTTTACCATACAGGACGATACTGACGGCGGCGATGACCTGCGCATGAAATACCGCTTTTTAGATTTGAGGCGCAACGCGGTAAAAAGAAATTTAGAGATCCGCTATGCCGTGAACCGCGCCGCCCGAAATTATTTGCACGAGCAAAACTTCATGGACATTGAAACGCCGTTCCTCATTAAAAGTACGCCCGAAGGTGCGCGTGATTTTGTGGTGCCAAGCCGCATGAACCCGGGACAGTTTTACGCCCTGCCGCAATCGCCGCAAACCTTTAAACAGTTGCTGATGGTGAGCGGGTACGACCGCTACTACCAGATCGTAAAATGTTTCCGCGACGAGGACCTGCGTGCCGACCGGCAACCGGAGTTTACCCAGATAGATTGTGAAATGGCTTTCGTGGAACAGGAAGACATTCTGAACATGTTTGAAGGACTGGTCAAACATATTTTTAAAGCAGTGAAGAACATCGATTATACCGACGTGGTGGAACGCACCACCTGGGAAGAAGCGATGTGGACCTACGGCAATGACAAGCCGGACATTCGTTTTGGACTGAAGCTGGCGAACCTTAAATTCCCGGCGCATACTTTTCCTTCCAAGGCAGACAGTTCATCATTGATCGGCGGTGTTGACTTTAAAGTATTCGACGAAGCGGAAACCGTAATAGCCATTGCCGTACCCGGTTGCAGCGAATACACCCGCAAGCAAACGGACGAACTAACGGAGTGGGTTAAACGCCCGCAGATCGGCATGAAAGGTTTGGTGTTCATCAAGTGCAATGCGGATGGAACTTTTAAAAGCAGCGTGGACAAATTTTACAGCGAAGAAAAATTAAAAGCCATTGCGGCACATACCAACGCGCAACCAGGCGATTTGATTTTGATATTGGCAGGTGCGGAAGAAAGAACAAGGAAAGCCACCAGCGACCTGCGCATGTATATGGCCGACAAAATTGGATTGCGTAAGAACGACGAATTCAAACTCTTATGGGTACTGGATTTCCCGTTGTTTGAATACGATGAGGAAGGCAACCGCTGGGTAGCGCGCCATCACCCGTTTACTTCGCCCAAGCCCGACCAGGTAGCGACGATGATCGACAACAATCCATCTATAGAGAACGCGGCGGAATATTTAAAACATCCTTATGCCAACATCAAGGCGAATGCTTATGATATGGTATTGAATGGTAACGAGATCGGCGGCGGTTCCATCAGGATCTTCCAAAGGGAGTTGCAGGAAAAAATGTTTGCCGCGCTGGGCATGGATGCAGAAGAGCAGCAACATAAGTTCGGCTTTTTGCTGGGCGCTTTTGAATACGGCGCGCCGCCGCATGGTGGTATTGCGTTTGGCTTCGACCGGCTGTGCGCGATCCTCGGCGGCAGCGAAAGCATCCGCGACTTTATTGCTTTTCCAAAGAACAATAGCGGCCGCGATGTAATGCTGGATGCACCGGCCAGCATAGATGCCAAACAGTTTGAAGAATTGCAGATAAAGCTGGATTTGAAAGCGTAACTGACTTCCGGGTTTATTTTTTCTTTTGTATAATAAGCCCGATCGACGTAACCACGTACTCGCCTATCTGCAATTTTAAATGTACTTTTTGCTGGTGCGGCTCTGCGTCCACCATAAAATCTTCGGGCATGCCGCCGAGCGAGTAATCGAGTTCTTCCACGAAATGCCCCTGCGCCCTCAGCTTTGCGGCGATGGCTTCCAGGTCGCGCTGGCGGAAGATGACGGTATCGTTGTTGTCCTGCGTTTCATCGTTGGAAGTAATATTGTATTCCGTGGTGTGTACCGCCCATCCGCCGGGCTTCAGCGTATCGAGCTGGTTCTCCAAAAAATCGAGTCCCTGCTGGATGGTACCCAAATGTTCGAAGGAACAACTGCTCCAGTTGAAATCATACCCGGTAAGCGAACTAGGTATTGCGTTCATGTCTACCGCCTGGTAGCTGACCAGTTGTTCAAATTTTTGCGGTTCGCACAGCCCGCGTTTGTTCAACTGCTCTACGCCGAAACAAAGCTGGTTGGCATTGTCCCAACCTTTTTCCAAACCAATTTCCGGCTGAATATCCGTTGCCAGTATGGAGCAGCCATGCGCCGCCAGCAACGCGGGCAGCGGTTCGGAGCCGGCCGCGAATACCAGGCCTTTGCGTCCTTCACCGATGCAATCCCTTTCCCAAAGTGATTGAAGGATGTATACGTATTCCCATTGCTTGCGGTGCAGCACAATACCTTCTTTCAATTCCCCGCACCAGCGTTTATACCAATCCGTTAGCTGGTGGGCGGCTTTGCACAATTCCGACTTTCGCCTTTCGCTGCTGTGTTTAAAACTATTTTTCCACGGGGCGGGTTGATTGGGCATTTGTATATTTTATAAAAGTGATCGATAAACCGAAATGTATTCCTTTGCTTTTTCTTCCCAGTTGAACAGGCAGCTTCTTTCCATAACTTTTTGTGCCATGCCATTGGACGAAAATTTTTGCATGCCCGCTTCAAAAACAGACTGCATATTACCCGCTTCAAAATCGGGAAAATAAAAAGCCGCTTCCCCGCCGATCTCGGGCAAAGAAGTACGGGATGATAAAAATATCGGCTTGCCGAATTTCATGGCTTCCACTACGGGTGCACCGAACCCTTCGGCCAGCGAGGGCATCAGGAAGGCTTCGCAATGGGCGAGGTACCAGGCTTTATCGGCTTCCGAAACCGGTCCTAATAATTTCACCTGCTCTGCAATGCCTAACTCATTTGCCAGCTTTGTTATTTTATAAATGTAATCCGCTTCGTCGTGTTTGCCCGCGATCAGCAATTCCATTTCCTTATTTTGGATCAGCGGCAACAACACATGAAAATTCTTTTTCCTGTTTACATAACCCATAGAAAAAACGAAGGGCCGCGAAGGCTTGTATCCATCAGGCTTTGGCGGCGGGCAGGCTACCTGGTGCGTACCATTGTGAATAACATATACGGGCATAGCATGCGTATCCATGTTCTCCAGCACATCTTTTTTACAATGACCGGAAATGCACACCAGTGCATCCGCGCGGTTGATGAGTTGCTGCGTTTTCTGGAGACTGTGCCTTCTTTCCTTTTCTGTTTTTTCTTCGTGCAGGCAGTTGAGGTCGTGGATGGTGAGTAAAACTTTCGTTCTTTTTTTAAGCCGGGGTATCCTGCCCGACTGGAAAGGCGCATGCCAGATGTTGCAATCCCATGTATGCGGGTTGAAATAACGGTTGTGCCATTTTTTTTCTACCATTACCCGGCTGTTCTTTCCAAAACTTTCGCGTTCGGACGGCGGCACATAAAATGCAATACAGTCGCGGTCTTCCGCCTGCAACGCTTCGTTTACGTACAGGCCCAGGTTCAGGCAGTAATGATAAAGACCTGAATTCCGGTATCGCATCAGGTCACAGTCTAAAATGATCTTACCCATATTATATTCCCACATGTTTTCCTGTAAAACAATTCACAAATTATTCTATGCTATGATGGTGCTGTTGAAATATTCGAAAAGAAAGTAATGATGAAAATAAATTTCGTGATCGGTTTTCATAAATGATTTTCCCGGATATTTTTACTTACCTACCTGATCATCTTAAAAACCAAAATGCTGCTTCTTTTAAAAAAAATTACCCGGCTTATTTATAATTATGTAAATTTTTTTTCCAAAAAAATGTTTTCGTTTTCCGGTAAAATTATTTGCAATATTTTTTTGCATTTTAAAAAAGTAGAAGCAACTAATAACCAACTTATGGTGTCTGGGCATAGTAAGCACAACATTGCTATCAATAATTTGAAGTACCCTTTTAATATCCCCTGGCAAAAAAGGTACAGGTTTTGCTAATACGCCTTAAAACATTTCTTTTGACAAGTATTATTTTCGACTGTGAGCGAATGAAATATTCCAACACAGGGTTGTATCATTACTGCCTTAATCTTGGGAACCATCTTCAAAAAGTGATGGCTGCGGGGCCCGAACAGTTACATCTATACACGCCACCCGGTATCCAGCAATTATTCGGCCAAAGCAATGATTATATCCCGCAAAAAGTTTTACATAAATTACATATGCCTTCGCTGGGCAAATATGATATATGGCATGCCACGCACCAGGACAGCTACTATCTTCCTTTCCGCAACCGTGCAATTAAAGTGGTGCTGACCATACACGATCTTAATTTTTTATACGATCCCAAAAAACAGGAATTTAAAAAACAACGCAACCTGCGCCGCGTACAAATGCTTATTGACCGGGCCGATGCTATTGTATGTGTAAGTGAATTTTGTAAAAAGGACGTACTGTTCTATTGTGATGTAAAGGACAAACCATTGCATGTTATTTATAACGGCACCAACTCTCTTTGCCAGCACCCTGTATTGTCGCGCTCTTCCTACCGCCCGCGAAAGCCTTTCCTTTTTACGATCGGCACCGTGCTAAAGAAGAAGAATTTTCACAGCCTCCTGCCCCTCGTGCACAGGGACAGCAATATGGAACTGGTGATCGCCGGCAGGATCGACGACCCGGTTTATGCGCAAACCATCCACCAAATGGCCTTGTGCATGGGCATAGCAGATAATATCCGGCTCATCGGTCCCGTATCCGAAGAAGAAAAAGCCTGGTATTTCGAGAACTGTTGCGCTTTTGCAATGCCTTCCATTTCCGAAGGATTCGGGTTGCCGGTAACAGAAGCTATGTCGGTAGGCAAACCTCTTTTTCTTTCCAATAAGACCGCCCTGCCGGAGATCGGGGGCAACGTGGCTTTTTATTTTAAAGACTTTTCTGAAAGCACCATGCTGGAAACCTTCCAGGCCGGCATGAAACAATACAAGTTGTTCAACATGAGCGAAGACATCATCAATAAAGGAAAATCATTTTGCTGGAACCAGGCCGCACTGCAATATCTTGAAGTGTACAGGACGCTTGGCAACGCATAAAATCAAACAAGGATGAAGATATACCGGCGATTACTGGCTTATGCCAAACCTTACAGTGCTTTCGTGGCGCCCTTTTTCGGCTTCACACTGTTGGGTGTATTCTTCAGCATCTTCCAGTTTGCCCTCATCATACCATTGCTGAATTTTTTATTCGACCAGGATACCGCCGTGAACATGCGCTATGCAACCGCGCCTTCCTTTTCTTTTTCCGCCAGTTATTTCAAAGATCTTTTTTACCACCAGGTATATGTTTTTAAACAGATGAACCCGGTGTATGCCTTATACTTTATTGCGGCGCTCATTGTATTGTCGGTAATCCTCACCAATCTCTTCCGCTACTTCGCGCAACGCTGCCTGATGAATGCACGCACGTTGCTGGTAAAAAAGATCCGCGAAGCTTTGTTTGAAAAAATGAACCGCCTGCACATGGGCTATTTCACGAGGGAACGCAAGGGCGACCTGTTGTCGAGGATGAACTCCGATGTGTTTGAAATAGAAGCGGTGGCCGGTAATTCTTTGGAAGTACTCTTTAAAGAACCGTACATCATGATCGGTTATTTCATTGCGCTCTTCGCCATATCGGTGCAGTTGACCCTGTTCACGCTCATCATCATTCCCATTTCCGCGATCGGTATTGCCATGGTGACGAAAAAATTAAAGAAAGAAGCGCAGGATATGCAATCATCCATCGGTAAATTATTGACGATGATCGATGAAACGTTAATGGGCATGCGCATCATCCGTTCCTTCAATGCCACCGATTTTGTATTGAAACGTTTCAGCCAGGAAAATGATTTTTACCGGAGGGCCAGCCTGCAGGGATTTAAAAAACGGGAACTGGCGCCCGCCTTTTCCGAAGTGGCCGGCGTGATCGTAGTGGCCTGCATACTCGTTTACGGCGGCACCATGATACTAAGCAACAACGGCGCGGGTTTACAGGCCAGCGAGTTCATAGCCTTCATCGCTATTTTTTCGCAGGTGATCAGGCCGGCCAAAGCCATGGTGGTAGCGTTGGCCAATATACAAAGAGGTGAAGCCGCTGGGCAACGCATCATTGAAGTACTGGATACGAAAATAGAAGTGGATGACCTGCCGGGCGCTACGGTGCTGGCGGATTTTAAAGAAGAGATACAATTTACCAATGTTGATTTTTCCTATGGCGAACGAACCGTTTTGGAGAACATCAGCTTCAGCATCGGCAAGGGAAAAACAGTTGCGCTCGTGGGGCCATCGGGCGTGGGCAAATCCACCATCGCCGACCTGTTGCCGCGTTTTTATGAAGCGGGCAGCGGCAGCATCAGTATCGACGGGCACAACATTAAAACCTATACGCTGGAATCATTGCGCAGCCAGATGAGTTTTGTAACACAGGACATCATCCTGTTCAACGACAGTATTTTCAACAACATCGCCCTGGGCAAACCCGATGCAACGATGGAAGAAGTGATACACGCGGCCACCATTGCGAATGCGCATGAGTTCATAATGGAAACGGAGCAGGGTTATGAAACCAATATCGGCGACCGCGGCGTGCGTTTATCCGGCGGCCAGCGCCAGCGCCTCAGCATCGCCAGGGCTGTATTTAAAGACCCGGCCATTCTTATACTCGATGAGGCCACGTCGGCGCTTGATACGGAATCGGAGAAGGCGGTACAGGAGGCATTGAACAACCTCATGCTGGGCAGGACTACCCTGGTGATCGCGCATCGGCTGAGCACCATCCGCGAAGCCGACGAAATACTGATCATGCAGGATGGCAGGATCGTGGAGAGAGGCAATCATGAACAGTTGCTGAAAATGGAAGCGAGCATTTACCGAAAACTCACGCAGCTTCAAAAGATCGCCTAATAAAAATGAAATGTTAAAAGAATGACGGCCTGGCATAACAGCACACGCAAATTGTTTCATCATTCGTTACCGGTGAGCCGTGTTACACGATAAATCATTATTATTGCTACCATAAAATCATCCCCATGCGTAAACACTTTATTTATTTCCTTGCCGCTTTGTCCATCGGTTTCAGTTCCTGTACCAAAGACGACCTGGAAAACCTGGATCCCATTTCGGCAAAGATCATGCTGAACGAAAATTATGGTACGGATCCGAAACAAACAATGGATATCTACCTGCCGGCCAACCGCAACGCGGCGAATACAAAAGTGATGGTACTGATCCACGGCGGCGGCTGGAGCGGTGGTGATAAAGCGGATATGTCGGTAGTGGTGGATTCCCTGAAAAAACGCATGCCCGATTATGCCTTCTTCAACATCAACTACCGCCTTGCTTCCTGGCCTGCTAATCTATTTCCCACGCAGGAGATCGATGTAAAAGCAGCGGTGGCGTTTATCCATGGCAACAGCAACTACTACCAGGTAAGTAAAAAATTCGTATTTGCAGGCGCCAGTGCCGGCGGACACCTCGCGCTGCTACAGGGCTTCAAGGATTCGGTGCCGGTAAAGGCCAAAGCGATCGTATCGTTCTTCGGTCCATCCGATATGGTTGATATGTACAACAACCCTGCTTCTCCGGCTGCACCTGCTGCGGCGGTTGCGGCTTTGATGAGCGGCACGCCTACTTCCAACCCGAATTTGTATTTTTCTTCCAGTCCAATTAATTACATCAACAGTTCCTCAGCGCCAACGATATTGATACAGGGCGGACTGGATCCATTGGTTAGGGCGTCGCAATCAACGAATGTACAAACAAAATTAACGGCCGCGGGTGTGGCCAACCAATTGGTGTTTTATCCAACCGGCGGTCATGGTGACTGGGACGTAGCCACCTACACCGATGCGTTCAATAAGATACAGGCTTTTTTAACGGCGAATGTGCAGTAAATTTTTGAGTGAGTCACTCCTTAGAGTGGCCCACTCCATATCTTTTTGATTTGAGTGAGTCACTTCATTTCATTGACTCACTCAAATCAAAACCATCCTTCATGAAATTTCTTTTTATACTTTTCTTTTCCTGTTGCGCTATCATTTCATTTGCGCAACAACCAACCGTTCCGCAAACCACGCAGGAAAGCAGGACAAGGCAGCACCGCAACCTCGTTAAAAGCATCGAAAAAAATCTTTCCCTCCCGCTTTCCGATACTACGGAAGAACAATGGACGGTTGCTTTTTATGCCATGGAACTCACCGGCTATCAGTCGCTGTGGGCCGACCGGAAAATAAAAACGGCGGTCGATTCCATGAAGGGGCGAAGCATGTATTTCCAATATGCGTTGATCGAATTACTCTATACCAACTATAAAAAAATATACGCTGCCGAAGTAGCTGAATTGTTGAAGCAAACAAACGATCCCAAATGCTTTGCTTACGGCGTACCATATCTTTTAGCAGAAAATCCCGGCGCCCTTTTGAACGAAGCATTGATGGGTAATTTAATGCGGCTGTTCAACAACGACAACAACAATGTGTATGCTTCGCAGGTGATGCTGGGTTTTGTGAACAGGATGATGGAAGACGCGCCAACCAGCTATACAAATCTTTTTAAAACCCTGTTACCCGGCGAGGTTTTAATGATCAGCTTTCAAAGAAAAAACCGCGACTACCCCGGCATTGTGTTGATAAGGGAAGCGAATGGCCGTTGGCTAACCAGCGCAGACAGCATCTTCTGGGTACCGCAACTGGCGCGGAGCCTGGGCAATATGCCTTTTTATTTAACGAATGGCAATACACCGCAGGGCCTGTTCCGCATCAATGGTTTTGATGTGTCGAAAAGCCTGGCCATCGGTCCAACCACCAACATACAACTAATGCTGCCGCAGGAAACCACCCCTGCTTATTTTTTGAAAGACAGTGCTTATAAAGACAGTAGCTGGACACAAACGGTTTATGAAAAGCTGTTGCCAATCGCCTACCGAAACGATCAAAACCTGTGGCAAACTTTTATCGCCGGCAAGGCGGGGCGCAACGAGATCATCGCCCACGGTACCACCGTTGATCCGGCTTATTATAAAATCCAGCCTTATTATCCCCACACACCTACCCTCGGTTGCCTTTGCACAAAGGAAATATGGAGCGCCGCAGATGGAAAACGGCTGGAGAGCGACCAGCAAAAACTGGTGGACGCGTTGAAGAAAGCAAAGGGCGAAAATGGTTACTGTCTGGTGATCGAACTCGACGACCAGCAAAAACCCGTAAGCCCGGGAGAAGTCGTTCCTCTTTTAAACTAAAGGCATAAAGATTGCAACCCCGTTTCGTAACTTTATAACATGAGCACAGCGCCATTGGCAGAACGGATGCGGCCATCCACCCTCGATGAACTTGCAGGCCAGCAGCAACTAACCGGCAAAGGAAGCATCCTGCGCACTTCTATTGAAAACGGCAAAATCCCTTCCCTCCTTTTATGGGGGCCGCCGGGTGTTGGTAAAACCACCATCGCCAATATCATTGCGCACACATTGAAAGTACCGTTCTATACGCTGAGTGCCATTTCCGCAGGTGTAAAAGAAGTACGCGAAGTAATCGCCGATGCAAAAACGAAGGACGGCGCGATATTGTTCATCGACGAGATCCATCGCTTTAATAAAGGGCAACAGGATGCTTTACTGGGGGCAGTGGAAAAAGGCACCATCACCCTCATCGGCGCCACTACAGAAAATCCTTCCTTTGAAGTAAACAGTGCCTTGCTGAGCCGTTGCCAGGTATATGTATTGAAGGCGCTGGATAAAGAAGCGCTGATCGAACTCATGCAAAATGCATTGCAGAAGGATGAACTGCTGAAGAAGAAAACCATTAAGCTGGAAGAAACGGAAGCGCTCATCAACATCTCCGGCGGCGATGCCCGCAAGTTGCTGAATCTTTTAGAACTGGTGACCGATGCGCTCGGCAAAAATGCCGTCATCACCGACGACAAAGTAATGCAGATCGCGCAGCAGCGCATTGCCCTGTATGATAAAAAAGGTGAGCAGCATTACGACATTATTTCTGCCTTCATCAAAAGCATGCGCGGCAGCGATCCCAACGGCGCGGTGTACTGGCTGGCGCGGATGATCGAAGGCGGTGAAGATGTAAAGTTCATCGCCCGGCGCATGCTGATCTTTGCAAGTGAAGACATCGGCAATGCCAATCCCAACGCGCTGTTGCTGGCCAGCAGCACCTTCCAGTCGGTGAACGTAATCGGTTATCCTGAAAGCCGCATCATTTTATCACAATGCGCTACTTACCTGGCAAGCTCGGCGAAAAGCAATGCTTCCTATGCGGCCATCGGTGCGGCCATGGCGGCGGTACAGCAACACGGCGACCTGCCGGTACCCTTACACATCCGCAATGCACCTACCAAAATGATGAAGCAAATGGATTATGGTAAGGGTTATCAATACGCCCATCAATATGAAAATAATTTCAGCGCACAGGAATACCTGCCCGATGAATTGAAAGGAACCGCGTTTTATGTACCGGGCAAAAATGCACGCGAAGAAGAACTGCGAAAGTTTTTGAGGGAACGGTGGAAAGAAAAGTATGGCTACTAGAAATTATGAGTTATGAATTATGGGTTATGGGTTTGCTAAACTTAATAGAGTAATTAATTATGCTGATCTCCTATCATACCTATAGGATAGAAGAAAACTTTACACTAATGAGTTGAAAAAAATATTACATATTCCCTCTTCAATATTACATACCAATGAACTGGAACTATAAACCATATAACGAACTAACCATTGCTGAGTTGTACGCTATCCTTCAACTGCGCAACGCCGTTTTCATCGTGGAACAAAACTGTCCTTACCAGGATTTGGACGACAAGGATCAGCAGTCATGGCATTTGATGGGTTGGGAAGGAGATAAACTCGTAGCTTATACGCGCATCATCCCACCGGGCGTTTCTTATGACGAAGCCAGCATCGGGCGGGTGGTAACGGCAACGGGCAGCCGCAAAACAGGCGCCGGCCGGGAACTGATGCAGTTGAGCATCCAGTACTGCTTTGAACAATTCAATACCCGGCAAATAAGGATCGGGGCACAGGCCTACCTGCAGCAATTTTACGAATCGCTGGGCTTTACCGTCACCGGCGAACCTTACCTTGAAGATGGCATCCCGCACAAAGAGATGCTCCTGCTTAAATAAATTTTAACAAATAAGGCAATATCGGGAACAATTCCCCGTTTTAAGTGAGCAGCAGGCACTATAGCTGCTCAACATATATCCAATTTTTCTAAGAAAGACTAAATCTGACTACTGATGGCAACATCTTTACGCGGGCTGGTTGGCAAAGCTTTTTTATTATTTGCGTTCAGCTTCTCCCTCATCTCTACCGCTTCTTCGCAGGCCATTTTGTTTGGTGGCGAAAAAGTAAAATGGGAGGTCGGCTTCAATTTTGGTCCGAGTTTTTTCTTAGGCGACCTCGGTGGAAATTCCGGTAAAGGCACCAACTCCTTAAAAGATCTGAACTTCGAATTTACGAAACTCATGAAAGGGGTTTTCGTTACCATGTACCCGGTTAAGTGGGCAGGACTGCGACTGGCAGCCGATCTTACCTATCTCGAAGGCGACGATGCCATCATCACCACCACCGGCATCGACGAATTATACCGTAAACAACGGAACCTTAATTTCCGCACCAATGTATGGGAAGCTTACCTGGCAGCAGAGATCTTTCCGACCATGTTATTCCGCCGCAACAGTGAATACGAACCCAGGCTGCGGCCTTATGTGCTGGGTGGCATCGGCGTATTCCATTTCAATCCACAGGGATCGCTGAGCGATGCGGCCGGTAATAAAACCTGGTACAACCTGCAACCGCTGCGTACCGAAGGACAGGGCATGGCAGAATACCCTGAAAGCAAACCTTACAAACTCACCCAGCTCAACATTCCTTTTGGCGGCGGTATTAAATACTACGCATCGGAAAGGATCAACGTGAGCATGGAATTACTGTACCGCAAAACATTCACCGATTATATTGATGATGTAAGTAAAAAATACATTGACGCATCCAACTACCCGAAATACCTGCCGGCCGCCGAGGCAGACATTGCCACGCGCATCTCAGACAAAAACATTCCCATCATTTACCCGGGCATGGGCAGGTTTCCTGCAGGTACGCAACGCGGCGATAACAAAGATGGCGACACGTATTTTTCCATCGTGTTAAAAGCCGGTGTCCGTTTAGGCCCTATTTATGAAAACGCATTTGCAAAAAGAGCGGCACGACAAACCCGTTGCCCTTCTATTTATTAATGAAAAAGTAAATTCTCTATCATGAATAGCAATCTACCGATTTCACCATCAAGATACAAAGCAGCGGTGCTTTTCACCACCTGCCTGTTATTGGTGTTGCAATTTATTAAGTAACAAAACGCGCTTGTCTCTGGAACGAATAAGCGCAGAGCGATACAACAGAAGTCAAACCCCCGAGGAGGGCTATGGATATTTTAATATCCCGTAGTTTACCCCTGAAACCACATTCCTTACATGATTTCGTTACTATCCTTTGCGCTTTCTTAAAGAGGCCATAACTTAAAAATCCATACGGTACGAGGTGTGGATTTTTTATTGCCCCCTCATCCCCGACCCTTCTCCCCGGAAGGAGAAGGCAGCCAGGAACATTGCGTTCCAATCCGTGTAATCCGCCGAATCCGTGTAATAAAAAATTAGTGTAATTCGTCTTAATTAGTGTAATTCCATTTGTAAAAACTTCCCCGTAAAACTCTCCTTCACGTTCACCAGTTCTTCCGGTACGCCTTCAAACAAAACCTGCCCGCCACCATCGCCGCCTTCTGGGCCAATGTCGATGATGTGATCAGCTACTTTAATCACATCCATATTGTGCTCGATCACCAGCACCGTATTGCCGCGCTCCACCAGTTTGTTCAGCACTTCCAACAGGTGTTGTATATCCTGGAAATGGAGGCCGGTAGTCGGTTCGTCTAAAATATAAAATGTTTTGCCCGTATCTTTCTTTCCCAGTTCGGTGGATAACTTCACACGCTGCGCTTCGCCGCCACTAAGGGTTACAGCGCTTTGGCCGAGGGTGATGTAACCCAGTCCTACTTCCTGCAGCACTTTTATCTTGCGGAAAATATAAGGTACGGGTTGAAAAAATTCCACCGCTTCATCCACCGTCATGTCCAGCACATCACTGATCGATTTTCCTTTGTATCTTATCTCCAGCGTTTCGCGGTTGTACCTTCTGCCATTGCACTTTTCGCAATGCACGTGTACGTCGGGTAAAAAGTTCATTTCAATCACGCGCATGCCGCCGCCTTCACAAACATCGCAGCGACCGCTTTTTACGTTGAAGGAAAAACGACCCGCCGTATAGCCCCGGATCTTCGCTTCGGGTACAGCAGCAAACAGCGTACGTATATCGGTAAAAAAGCCGCAATAAGTAGCGGGGTTGCTACGCGGTGTGCGGCCGATCGGGCTCTGATCTATCTCTATTACCTTGTCTATCTCTTCCAAACCCTTGATGCTCTTGTGTGGCATCGGGTTCACGCGCGAGCCGTAGCAATAGCGGCTCAGTAAAGGATACAACGTTTCATTGATCAGCGTCGATTTGCCACTGCCGCTTACACCGGTCACCAGTACCAGTTTGCCCAGCGGGAACTTCACTGATACATTGTTTAAATTATTACCCGTAACCCCTTTCAACTCTATGAATTTGCCATTGCCTTTTCTTCTTTCTTTCGGCACGGCAATGCTTTTCGTGCCATTCAAATATTGCGCGGTATCCGATCCTGATCTCAACACTTCTTCAGGTGTGCCGGCGGCTACAATGCTGCCACCGTGCTTGCCCGCTTTCGGACCGATGTCCACCAGGTGATCGGCCGCCAGCATAATGTCTTTGTCATGTTCCACTACCAATACGCTGTTGCCGATGTCGCGCAAATTCTGCAGCGCTGTGATCAGCCGCTGGTTATCGCGCTGGTGCAGGCCGATGCTTGGCTCATCCAGGATATATGTGATGCCCTGTAGCTGCGAGCCAATCTGCGTTGCCAGCCGTATCCGCTGCGATTCGCCGCCACTGAGGGTCCTGGAGGGACGGTTGAGGGAAAGGTAGGTGAGGCCAACGTTCAATAAAAATTGTAAGCGTTCTCTTATCTCTTTCAGTACATCTTTGGCAATCGCGTTTTGTTTGTTGCTCAGTCTTAACTCGATGCCATCGAACCAGGCCGCCAGGTTATCTAAATTCAAATTACCCAGTTCCGAAATATTGCGTTCATCTACTTTAAACCACAGGCTTTCTTTCTTCAAGCGCGTGCCTTTGCAACTGCCACAGGGCGTAAGTTCCATGTATTTTTCCACCCAGTCGCGCATGGCTTCGGTGGTGTTGGCCGCGCCAAACCAGCGGCGCAACATCGGTATCACGCCTTCGTATTCGGCCGCATAAAAATCGCCTGTGTGTTCATCGTTGTCCATTTCCACTTCCAGCCCACCGTCTTCTTCGGTTACCTCTTCCTTGCCGTACAGCAACAGGTTCATCGCTTTCTGCGGCAGTTCCTTTATCGGTTTTTCCAGGCTGAACTTATGCTTCTTCGCCAGTTGCTGTACCTGTTTAAAAATCGAAGCTTCGCGCGCTTCACCCAGGGGCACAATGCCGCCCGCATTGATCGTGGCTGTATTGTCGGGGATAATGCTTTCCATGCTTACCTGGTACACATCTCCCAGCCCCTTGCACACCGGGCAGGCGCCGTACGGACTGTTAAATGAAAAAGCGTTCGGCGAAGGTTCTTCATAACTGATGCCTGTGTCGATGCACATCAGTTGCTTGCTGTACTGCACAATTTTATCTTCATCGTTGATGAGCAGGAACATCAGGTCCTTCCCCAACTGCAATGTTTTTTGTACACTCTGGCTCACGCGGAAACGCATTTCATCCGTCACCGCCAGCCGGTCTACCACTACTTCTATATCATGAATTTTATAGCGGTCCAGTTGCATCTTCGGCACCAGGTCTTTCACTTCCCCATCCACGCGCACTTTTAAATAGCCCTTCTTGCGGATGTCTTCAAACAGTTCGCGGTAATGTCCTTTGCGGCCACGGATCAACGGTGCCAATAAACTAATCTTCTTGTCTTCGAATTTTTTAAAGATGTCCTGCAATATCTCTTCCTCGCTGAACTTCACCATCTTTTTACCCGTGTTGTAACTGTATGCCTCGCCCACCCTCGCATACAGCAGCCGCAGGAAATCGTAGATCTCCGTAACGGTGCCCACCGTACTCCGCGGATTTTTATTGGTCGTTTTTTGTTCGATGGAAATCACGGGCGAAAGACCGGTGATCTTGTCTACATCCGGCCGTTCCATATCGCCCACGAATTGCCTTGCGTACGCGCTAAAACTTTCCATGTAGCGCCGCTGCCCTTCGTTATAAATGGTATCAAAAGCGAGCGACGATTTACCGCTGCCGCTCACGCCGGTAAACACCACCAGCTTATTTTTGGGTACTTTAATGTCTATGTCTTTCAGGTTGTGTTCCCTTGCCCCGAATACTTCTATAAAATCGTGATTCACCGGTTCCGGTACCGGTTCTTTTTTAACTTTCGCCATTGTCTATAAAGGTACGATGTGCAAAGGTGAAAATTGCGCAATGTGAAAATATTGAAAATGGAAAACAGATCACGCTATGCCAGGTTTAGCTTCCCGTGTACTTAAAAGCTTCTCATTGAGCTATTTTCATATTTTTTAATTTTCAAATTATCTGGGCGTACCCCGCCGGTCGCGGGCCGGGCTATTCGCTCCTACGCGCCCTGTGGGCGGGTATCCGCTGCTATCCCTTACGCGGCTGCACGTTCCCTTTGAAATATCCGCATTCACTGAAAGGGTACGGGCAACAGCAACCAGGTAATCTGAAAATGTGCAAATATGAAAATGTGAAAATGAAATTCACCAAAACGCCTTCCCGGCTTCCGGGCAAACAAATTCGCGCAGCGAATAACTTCCCTTCTTTGCTGCTTCCCGGTTAAAAAAATTACGTGCCCTTTCCGGTTCTTAAGCCGTTGGTCGGGAGACCAAACGGCGGAATGCTGTGCATTACAATTCCGGTTCGTAGGGACCACACCGGGGCGTTGGGTTGAATGGACAATGTGAAAATATGAAAATGTGAAAATTACAAACGCCTTCCCGGCTTCCCGGCAAAAACAATTCTCGCAGCGAATAACTTCCCTTCTTTGTTGCTTCCCGGTTAAAAAAATTACTTCCTCTTTCCGGTACTTAAGCCGTTAGCCGGTAGACCAAACGGCGGAATGCTGTGCGTTACAATTCCGGTTCGCGTGGACACAAACCGGGGCGTTGTTGAATGAACCTTATTTTCATATTGAGCAATTTTCATATTTTCACATTCTTATGTTTAACCTATTCCGCAAAAAAGAAAGTACCGCAGTTCCCGTACAATTCCGCCACATCACCTATGCATCTACCGGTGAAAAAGTAAAAGCTATTGTCGCAAAAGCAATGGCTGACCCGGAGGCCGTTTTCATCTGCTGGTTTCCCGAAACAACGGTGCAACTAAAAAAAGAGTTTGAAGAACAACAGCTCGATACGGCCCGCGTCCTCGAAGCGCGCAACATCCACAGTGCTATGATCAGCCATAAGCACATTGCCTTTGCAGAATCTTACCCGCTGCATACAAAAGAACGGGAACTCACTGCCGGCTGGCCACCGCAGGAACTGGTCATTTACGGCGCGCTCGATGAACCTTTTTTTCAATATTTCGGCGGCGATAAAATAGTGGCCTTATTGCAAAAGCTCGGCATAAGGGAAGGTGAACCGCTGGAACATGCTATGATCTCCAAATCCATTGAAACGGCGCAGGAAAAGGTGGCCAAACAAATGTTCACTGAGCAAACTGCCCGCTCGCAGGCAGAATGGATACAAAAAAATATAAAATAATTTATGCCCTGTAACGCAATGCAGCAAAGGGTTTTAAAAATTTTAACAACTGCGCAATAAAAAATAATTTGGAATTCTGAAACACCGGCTATTATATTTGCACCAGTTCTTTACAACATCACTTATCAAGAAAGGCAGAGGGTAATGGCCCAATGAAGCCTTAGCAACCACTTCAACGCAAGTTGAAAAAGGTGCTAATTCCATCCCGACGGAAAGTCGGGAGAGATAAGTCAGATCCAAGCTTCGAAATATTTACGTAAAAATAAATAGCAGCTCATCTGATTTATCGGGTGAGCTGTTTTGTTATGTACCAATCCCGTCGAAGGATGTGTATTTTGCAACAGCCCTCCCGGTAATCCCGCCTTCTTGTATGATTGATGAACAGAACCTGTCTTAACAAACATTCATCAAATTAAAAACCAAACAAGATGAGCAACGCAACACAACTGATCCACAGCATTCCTGTAGACCCTTTAACCGGTTCCATCAGTGTTCCCATTTATCAAACCAGCACTTACATCCAGGAAGCGCCCGGCGTAAACAAAGGCTACGATTATGCCCGCAGCAACAACCCTACCCGCGGCACGCTGGAAAACATCATCGCGCAACTCGAAAAAGGAACGGTGGGCGTTGCTTTCGGCAGCGGGCTGGCCGCCATCGATGCGGTAGTAAAATTGTTGAAAACAGGAGATGAGATCCTGGCAGTAGATGATATCTACGGCGGCGCCTTTCGCCTGTTCACCCACATTTACGAAAAGTTCGGCATCAAAATAAATTACGTAGATACCACGAATGCAGAAAATGTATTCAACGCCATCACGCCCAATACAAAGCTGATCTGGCTGGAAACGCCCACCAACCCTACGTTGAAGGTGAGCGACATTGAAGCCATTGCAAAGATCGCAAAAGCCAATGCCTGTTTACTTTGCGTGGATAATACTTTTGCTTCACCCGCCTTACAACAACCTCTTTCGCTGGGAGCTGACCTTGTCGTACACAGCGCCACCAAATACCTCGGCGGCCACAGCGACCTGATCGCGGGCCTGGTGGTGGCGAAAGACAAGGAACTGGGTGAAAAGATCAAGTTCATACAAAATGCCAGTGGTGCCATCCTCTCACCATTCGATAGTTTCCTCGTGATCCGCGGCATCGAAACCCTGCACCTGCGCGTACAGCAACATTGCCGCAATGCACAACAGGTAGCGGAATTTTTGGAAACACATCCCGCCGTTGACAAAGTATTCTACCCCGGTTTGAAAACGCACCTCAACCACGACATCGCAAAAAAACAGGCAAAAGGTTTCGGCGGCATCGTTTCCTTCACCTTGAAAACAGATACGGAAGCTGCAGCCACCGCCTTCGTTACCAGCACGCAATATTTCAAACTGGCCGAAAGCCTCGGTGGGGTGAAAAGCCTCCTTTGCCACCCCGCGCAAATGACGCACAAAAGCATCCCTGCCGAAAAGCGCCGTGCAGCGGGTGTTTCCGATAGCCTCATCCGGTTAAGTGTTGGACTGGAAGAAGCCGAAGACCTAATCGCCGATTTGGAGCAGGCCTTTGCAGCCGCAACAGCAAACGCGAAACAAACTTTGGAAACGGTTGTAGCATAACCCCTCATCCCCCACCCTTCTCCCAGGGGGAGAAGAGTGTTAGCAGCATTTCGTGCAACGCGTTTAATCTGTGTAATCCGCTTAATCCGTGTAATAAAAAAATTCGTGTAATTCGTTTTTAAAAATTCGTGTAATAAAAAATTTATGTCTTTCAATAACAAACTCAACATAGGCCTCTTCGGTTTCGGCGTAGTCGGCAAAGGACTGTACGATGTATTGCACAGTACGCCTACGCTGCAGTCTTCCATTAAAAAGATCTGTATCAAAAATCCCGGCAAGTCCAGGGCCATCGCCGCAGAAAATTTCACCACGGACGCATCGGTATTGCTGAACGACGACAGCATCAATGTAATCGTGGAACTGATCGACGATGCGGATGCCGCTTTCCGGATTGTGAAAACGGCTTTACAAAATAAAAAGGCCGTGGTGAGCGCGAACAAAAAAATGATCGCCGAACACTTTGCGGAACTGCTGCAACTGCAACAGGAATATCAAACACCGTTTTTATACGAAGCGGCCTGCTGCGCCAGCATGCCCATCGTGCGTAACCTCGAAGAATATTACGACAACGACCTGTTGCAATCCTTCCGGGGCATCATCAACGGTTCCACCAATTACATCCTTACCAAAATGCTGGATGAGCAACTGGAGTTTGGCGAAGCTTTGTTATCGGCTCAGCAATTGGGCTTTGCGGAAAGCAATCCCAGGCTGGACATCGGCGGCTTCGATGCGGCCAATAAACTCAGCATTTTGCTGGCGCATTCCTTTGGCGTGCAAACAAAAACATCGGGCTTCATTTTCAACGGCATTGAAAATATTTCCGCCGCAGATGCCCGCATCGCACAGGAAAAAAATTACAGCATCAAATTAGTAGCCCATGCACAAAAGCTGGAGAATGGTAAGCTGGCGGCGTTCGTGTTACCCCAATTCGTAACAGCGGCCGACGACCTGTACCATGTAAAAAATGAATTCAATGCCGTAACCATTGAAAGCACTTTTGCCGATAAACATTTCTTTAAGGGCAAGGGTGCGGGCGCTTTCCCTACCGCTTCGGCGGTGTTGAGCGATATCTCTGCATTGCGTTACCAATATAAATACGAATACAAAAAGATAGCGCACCTCACGGATACGCAACTCACCACTGATTTTTATTTAAAGGTTTTTGTAAGTGTGGACGATATTGCCAAAATAGACAAATCGAATTTCGAATGGATCGAAGAATGGCACAACGGTTTTCAATACAGTCACCTTGTTGGCGTGGTGCATGCCCAACAATTACTGGAGCAGGATTGGTGGAAGCAGCCCGGCGTTTCGCTCATCCTTTGCCCGGAAGCCATCATCGAATCCATCGAGTATAAAAAAATAAGCAAGCGGAGTTTGGAACTGGCCGGCGTAGTATGATCCTAACCAGTTCGTGAGACACGAACCGGGGCGCACGAACCGGGGCGTCTGAACGTTTTATTAGTTTTGGTTTTTTAATTAACGATGGCCCCCGTTTCGACCGGGGGCTTTGTTTTATTGTTTGGAGTGAGTCACTCGCCGGGAGCGACTCACTCCAAACAAACTGGTTATCTTGTATAAAATTATTCACCATGGGCTACTATTTTAACCTGTTCGGCGTGCTGATGTTTGCCATTTCGGGCGCGCTGGCAGCGTCGGACAAGAACATGTATAAAGACCTGTTCGGGATCAGCTTCACGGCTTTTGCCACGGCCATCGGTGGCGGTACATTGCGCGACATCATCCTGGGCTCCCATCCCATCGCCTGGGTGGCAGACAATAATTATTTAGTGGCCATCACCATCGGCATTTTCCTGGCCGTGCTCTTTCGCCGGCAACTGGTGAAGATCCCTAAAATATTACTGGTGTTTGACACCATCGGGATCGCCATCTACACCATCATCGGGCTGGAAAAAGCGCTGGCGTTGAACGTGGCGCCGCTGGCAGCCGTGTTGATGGGCCTGTTCACCGCGGTGATGGGCGGCGTGATCCGCGATACCCTCATCAACGAAATACCGCAGATCTTCCGCAAGGAAATATATGCCACGGCCTGCATCGCGGGCGCCTCGTTGTACCTGTTGTTAAAATATTTTGAATTGCCGGGTATGTGGACGGCGGTGATCAGTATAATCAGTATCATTGCGCTGCGCCTGGCGGCGGTAAAATTCAAATGGAGCCTGCCCAAGGTCGATGTGTAGCGGCACGCACTTTGAACCTAATTACTGATCTATAATTTCTAATTACTCATTTCTAATTTCTAATTAATTTTTATGTCTTGCACCATTAATCTTCCCTTTACCGGCGACGCCGATACCATTGTTAACAAAGCGAAATCTGCCGTTGAGGGACAGGGCGGCACCTTCACCGGCGATAACCAGGCCGGTTCTTTTTCGCTGAGCGCCATGGGCAGCAACATTGCGGGTTCCTACACTGTGGAGGGAAACACGCTTAACCTGCTGGTAACCGATAAACCGTTTTTTGTTTCCTGTGGCATGATCGAGAGCCTGCTGAAAAGTAAACTTGGATAACACTACACAATTCCCACTATTGAGTAGAATGAATTCCCCAAACAATTACTCAAAATGACGGTTTTTCATTTAAAATAATACTGGCATAGTTTAGGATTTACAGCTTGTGAAATCAAGTTTATAAAATCTAAAAAATAAAAGTTATGGCAACGAATGAAAGATTGGCAGAAGTACTAAACGACCTGATCGCAATTAACAATGATCGCATTGAAGGTTACGAAAAAGCAGCTGAAGAAACAAAGAACATCGATGTGGACCTGCAGGCCATTTTCAATAACATGGCAGATGAAAGCAGGAAATATAAATCAGAATTAAGCAGCGAAGTAACCCGCCTGGGAGAAGATACCGAAAAAGGTACTACCGGCTTGGGTAAAGTGTACCGCGTATGGATGGACATTAAAGCCGCCTTTACCGGTAAAGATCGCCAGGGCATCCTGGAATCCTGCGAATTTGGTGAAGACGCCGCACAAAAAGCCTACCGCGATGCACTGGCATCGGATGCTGAAATGACCGCCGAAATAAGGCAACTGATCACTTCACAACAAGCGTCTTTAAAAACTTCTCACGACCTGATCAAAAAATACAGGGATGCGCATAAGGCCGTGAATGCTTAATAACTGAATGCTTAAATAATTGCAATATCCTAATCGATATTGTATAGAAAAAAGATCCGCAGAAAGTGGATCTTTTTTTATGAACCCCGCCTGCACCTAAATAAAATTAAGGTCTGTATTATTTACAAAATTAATTAAGGCAGCCGTATTTTTTAATTTTAGCTTCTTAAGCATATTGTAACGGTGTACTTCAACTGTGCGGGAGCCGATATGCAATTGCAGGGAAATAGCTTTGGACGAATAACCTTCTTTTATAAGCTTGATGATTTCAATTTCTCTCAACGACAGTTTTTTTATACAGGGTATTTCCTCGTTATTAAAGGTTTCATCGGCTTTAAACTGTTTGATCTCGTCACAAATATAAATACCGCCCTTCATCACCACTTCAATCGCTTTTAACATTTCTTCCTTTGAAGAGTTTTTCGTGATATACGCTTTTACTCCCAGTTGCAATGTCCTTTTCACATAGGCCGCCTGGGTATGCATGGATACGATCATGATTTGGGTGCCCGGGGAAAATTTACGGATAACGGGTACAGCATCCAGTCCCGAATAAAGCCCGAGGTTGATATCAAGCAATACTACATCAGGGTGGAGGGCTTTTACCATTTCAATGGCCTCTTTTAATTCCCCACTTTCGCCTACAATTTCAACCTGCTCGCCGTCCGCTAATATTAATCTCCACATCTGCCTGATCAACTGGTGATCGTCCACTATGACTATCCTGGTTTTTTTCACTATGGTTGGCTGTTCAGGCTGCATTGTAAGTAAGGTAGACATATTTGTTGAACTATGACCTGGAATACCGGCGCTGCCAGCCATTATTTAATTTTGCCAGCGGGTGTGGGTTCCTTTCAGCTGCTTTAAATGGAATAAAAAAATACCCGGGAATAACCAACATCGTAATTTGTTAGTACCCCGGGTTATACATTGCCTTGCGGATTAATACTTATTTTTTTACTACAATCCTGCGCGTTATAATTTTCGGGCCTGCTATAACCCTTACCAGGTAAATACCTGCAGGGTAACTGGATAGGTCGATGTTTGTTTGCAAGGTACTGGAACGGTAGATACTTGCGCCTTGCGGGTTGAAGACTTCTGTTGAAACTACCTGTCGCTGGTCGCCGGTTAGCAACAGCGTAACCCTGCCTTTAGTAGGGTTTGGAAAAACTGACAACTCCCCTCCTTCTCCCGGGCCGCAGCTTTTTACAATGATCGTATTGCTGTATTTAAAATCATTATTCGCACCGGCTTGCTTTATCCTGTAATAATAATCGGCCTCAGCTGTAAGATCGTCGGAAAAAGAATAACTATGCTGAGGTGTCGGAGTTACCGCCCCTGCCACGTTCCAGTTAATGCCGTCGGGACTCCTCTCAACTATGTAAAGGCTGGTGCTGCTACCTGTGGGTGTACGCCATTTTAATAAAGCATGCTGGTTTTCACACACACCCGAGAATGAAAATAAACCTACAGGCAGGATGGTAGTTGAGCAGAGGCTGTAGGATATATAGCCTGTACTTGAATTGAAACCAACAGCTCCTTTTGTAGAAAACAATCTTCCTTCGAGGAACCCATTGGCGCCCATATCTATTGCACCATTACTAGCGATAAAATTACCTTTCATAATAGAAAAGGCTGCTATTGAAATTGCGCCTTCGGCTATCCAGAAAATATTACAGCGGCGCGCCCCGTTAATTAAGGTGACTTTTGATTTGGCACCAACTGTAAAGGCGGCTCCAAACTTGAAAAGAAACCGGGCATTGGGATCTCCCTGCCCATCTAAAATAATTTCTCCCGCCATTGAACCGGCCGCAGCAATCGCATACACACCCGGGGTAAGGGTTTCGCCGTTGCCAAACACAGGCGTGTGTGTTGTACTGGTGGCAGGGGTATTAAAAAGTTCGGTATAAGCCGCTTGCAGGTCGAGCTTAGCCTGCCCGGTTGTAGCATCTTCATTGTAAAAAGTGCCGATTACAACTGAAGATTCCCAGCCGCTAACAGCACCAAAGTCGGAGCCTATATTGCCTATAACACCTGAAATACCGGTGTTAGCTACTGCACCTTCGGCCGCGAAGAGCGTAAAGCCTGCGGCAGTGCCTAAGGTATTATTTACACAGGACGTAATACAGGTAATGGGAATATTGCTGAGGCATGCAGGCTTTCCTGCAATACCAGGACCGAATGTAACCGCCCCCGCCATAGAAATCATCCGGCCTTCAAGATCACCTCCTGTTCCCATTGAAACAGCACCGGGATGTGCGATAAGTGTCCCCTTCATGATAACGCTTGCACCCATGGCAATCGAGCCTTCTGCAATCCAGAAAACATTACAGGCAAGTGTGCCGTTGGCCAGCACAACTACGGCCCCGGCTCCAACGGTCATAGCACCTTCGAACTTAATTACGAATGCTGCATTAGGGTCTCCCTGCCCATCCAGGATAAGTAGCCCGCCTACCGAACCTGCGCCAGGTATAGCGTATACACCGGGTGTGATGCTTTCATTTCCTCCAAATGCAGCAGCATGACTATTGGTTACAGGCAGGTCGTTTAAATGAATATAAACATTAAGAAGGTCTATCCTTGCCTGTTGGGTTATAGCATCTGCATTGTGAATAGAACCGGTCATAGTAGTTGGTGCATCAAACCCGCTGATGATACCCAGGTTCGACCCTATATCCCCGGTAAAGGCAGAAGTGCCTGAATTGGTAACCGCACCGTCGCCGGTATAAAGGGTAAACTTCTCAAGGGCCCCTAACTGTAGCACCTGGGCAAAACCAGGTTTCGAAAAAAACAGGAGGGCAGTACATAAAAGAATGGCAGGTAAAAATATTGTTTTCATTTTTATGGGGTTTAAGGATTATGGAAAAGGCAGGTACGTATAAAATTCGTATTTCATTAATGACGTTAATCAACCGCGTTTAAAGCTACCGGTTTTTCCGCCCGGCCTCCATAATCATATCTACTAATCCGGTTATTTAGGTATTACTACTTAGGCTGGCAGCTACTCTTTAAAATACCGTTTCACTTTGCAGGTAATAATAGCTTCCTATAAAAGCCGTAGTAAACTTTTATTAATCCAATAAGCTTGTAGATGATTGACTACACAGCGTTTCAACCTCATATAAGGCAGGAGTGAAATCAAAAATAAAAGCTATAGAGTAGTATAATAACACTACCTTCAGTTGCTTTCAGAATCAACACTTAATCTACCCGGCACAGGCTGCTGCAAACCTGGCGAATCAATATTTTCAAAAAAGCACTTACCTGTTATTCCCGGCCCGGCACTTTTTATAAAAGCGCCGGGGATGATCGAAATTTTATTCAGCCAGTCTTCAAGCGGAGGATCTGCAGGGCATGATGCTCTAACTCATCTCCTGGGCAAATAAGCGAAACGAGCTTTAAAGGCACCGGCAATCTTTGTAACCACAAGTACCAGTAAAATATGAGCGCTTTTCAAACAAAAATACCTGCAGCTTTCCCAAACCAGGAACAAGCTGCGCCGGGATCTCCTAAGGGGCGGAACGATGCAAAAAACGAGGAAAAGAGACTGGCGTACCTGGCGCACCTTGCTGCTATCGTTGAATCATCAGAAGATGCCATCATCAGCAAATTACTTGATGGTACCATTACCAGCTGGAACCACGGAGGTGAAAAAATGTTTGGCTACACTGCCAATGATGCCGTGGGGAAAAATATTTCATTGATCATACCAGCGGAATATGCAGGCGAGGAAAAAGAAATACAGGAACGCATCCGTAAGAATGAATTCATCGATCACTTTGAAACTGTAAGGGTAAAAAAAAATGGAGACAAATTTCATGTTTCCCTTAAAGTTTCGCCCCTGAAGGATGCCACGGGTCGCATTATCGGGATCTCAAAAATTATAAGGGATATAACGCTACGGAAACGGGCAGAGGCTGCGGCACTGCTTATCTCCAGGCAACTGCGTTTTCAAAACCAGGAAAAGGAAAAAAGGGCGGCGGAATTGATCGTGGTAAACGGTGAGCTTGCCTATCAAAATAGTGAGAATGAAAAGCGTGCCACAGAGCTTATCATAGCTAACAGGGCACTTGTTTTTCAAAATGAAGAAAAGGAAAAGCGTGCTGCGGAATTAACCGTTGCCATCAAGGACCTGGAAAGGTCAGAAGCGCAGGTCAAGGAGATAAATAAAGAACTGGAATCATTTTCATATTCCGTATCGCACGATCTGCGGGCGCCATTGCGCGCCATTAACGGCTACACGAAAATGCTCAAGGCTGAACTGGGAACATCGCAGAACACTGAAGCCAGCCGGCTCATGAACAATATTATTGACAATGCAAAAAAGATGGGCCTGCTGATCGACGACCTCCTCACCTTTTCCAGGACCGGGCGAAGGGAGCTGGTTAAAATAAATATTCCTATGCACGCCCTCGTACAGGGTATTTGCAATGAATTAAAAGAAGAAGCGCCCGGGAGGCACATTGAGTTCCGCATCAACAACCTGCTGCCTGCGCTCGCCGACAATATGGCTATTAAGCAGGTATGGCTGAACCTGGTTTCCAACGCCATTAAATATTCCCGGTTAAAAGATAATGCCCTGGTTGAAATAGGTTCGCAGGCTACCGGGCAAGAGGTAACCTACTTCATAAAAGACAATGGGGCAGGATTTGATATGCGTTATGCCAATAAGCTTTTTGGCGTATTTCAACGCCTGCATTCCGATGAAGAGTTTGAAGGTACCGGCGTAGGGCTGGCTTTGGTGCACCGCATCATATCCAAGCATGGCGGACGCACCTGGGCCGAGGGAAGGGTAAACGAAGGGGCAACATTTTATTTTACACTATATAAATCATAAACTATGATACCGGAAGTTGATATCCTATTGGTAGAAGACAATGCAAGCGATGCAGAAATGACCATTAACGCCCTGAAAAAAAACGGGCTGGCAAACAAACTGCTTCATGTTAAAGACGGGGCAGCAGCATTGGATTTCATTTTTGCAGAAGGCGCATTTACCGGGAGGAATATTGCCTATAAACCAAAAGTTATCCTGCTGGACCTTAAAATGCCGAAGTTGAATGGTATAGAAGTGCTGCAGCGGATCAGGGCAGATGAACAGGCAAAAAGCATCCCGGTGGTGATACTTACATCATCCGCAGAAGACCCTGATATTAAAACCTGCTACGGCCTGGGAGCAAACAGCTATGTAGTAAAGCCGGTGGAATTTGATGAGTTTCAAAAGGCTGTTACCGAACTGGGATTATACTGGATGATAGTTAACCAACAATCTTAATGATGAAAGATGTACTGAAGATACTGATCGCAGAGCATGATAAACATGACCTGGAAATAATGGAAGCCGAACTGAAAAAAGGGAATATTGATTTTGTAAGCCGGATTGTTCAAACGGAAGCGGCTTACTCAAAAGCGCTTCAAACCTTTCTCCCCGATATAATACTATGTGATTATAATTTCCCGTCGTTTGATGGCCCCACCGCTTTTAAAATCAGGGAAGAACTTGCCCCCGGGATACCCTTCATCCTGGTATCGGGCACCATTGGAGAGGAGAAATCCATAGAATTGATAAAGAATGGTGTCACCGACTTCGTTTTGAAGGATAAAATGTTCACCTTAAATATCAAATTATCAAGAGCGCTCAAAGATGCCAGGGAATGGAAGGAAAAAGAGAAAGCAGGCCAGGACCTGGAACGCGTGGCGGCCCATTTGGCCGAAGCTCAAAGCCTGGCCAAGCTGGGCAGCTGGGATTATGATATCGCCACAAATAAACTCACCTGGTCGGATCAGTTATACAAAGTCTTTGACACCGATAAACAAACATTTACCGGGACACATGGCTCGTTCCTGGCCCTGTTAGATGAAGCCGACAGGGAACATGCCGAAAGAACCAGCAGGCATACACAGGAAACCGGCGACACGTTTATCACGGAATACCATATTACCACTCCTAATGGTGAAAAGCGCGTAATACAGGAGCATGGTTACGGGGTAAAGAACCCGGCAGGCAAAGTTATCCGCTTATTCGGTACAGCCCAGGATATTACCGAAAGTAAAAACGCAGCCCTTGCTTTAAAAAAAGCGTTTGACGAAAAAAACTCGGTTTTAGAAAGTATCAATGATGGCTTTTTTGCAACTGACATAAACTCGGTGGTAACTTACTGGAATAAAAAAGCGGAAGCACTTTTGGGCGAAAAAAGGGAAAGTATTATCGGCAAGAATTTACATGACATGTTTGCCAGCCCCGATTCAAAAGGATTTTATGACCAGTATCAAAAAGCCATCCGTGAAAAGAGTACGGTTCATTTTGAAGAATTTTCAAAGCGGAGCAATAAATGGTTTGCGGTAAGCGCATTCGCTTCCGAAAACGGTATGTCTGTGTATTTTAAAGATGTAACCGAGCGAAAAAAGGATGAAGAAAAATTAAGGGAAAGTGAATTGCGGTACCGGCAAATTGTTGAAACAGCACAGGAAGGCATATGGTTAATCGATGAAAATAATAAAACCACCTTCGTTAACGATAAAATGTGTGAAATACTGGAATACACACGGGAAGAAATCATTTGCCGCACCAACCTATCCTTTAAAACTGCGGAAGACCAGGAATTTACGCTGTCGAAAATTGAAAGCAGGAAAAAGGGTGTCAATGAAACGTATGAAGCCGGGTTTATTACCAAAACAGGCCGGCATATCCTTACCTCCGTTTCTACGAACCCCCTGCCCAGTGAAACAGGGGCCTACGTTGGCGCATTAGGGATGGTTACGGATATTACGCAGCGAAAAAAGGCAGAAAAAAAAGACCAGTTCCAGGCTACGCTGTTAAACACGATCGGCCAGGCAACAATTGCCACCGATATGGAGGGTAGCATTAATTTTTGGAATAAGGCCGCATCCACAATTTATGGCTGGTCGGAAGAGGAGGTCATCGGCCGGAACATTAATGATATAACCCCGGTACTTCAAACAAAAGAGGAAGCTGATCAAATCATGCAGGATTTACTGCTTGGCAAAACCTGGTCTGGCGAATTCCTGGTTAAAAGAAAAGATGGTGGTGAATTTCCCGCGTTTGTTACAAACGCCCCGGTATATGACCAGCACCGGCAGCTCATCGGCGTTATCGGAGTATCCACTGACATTACAAGCCGGAGGCGTGCAGAGCTGCTTTTAAAAGAAAGTAACGCCCGGTATAACCTTATAAGCCAGGCTACCAATGATATGGTATGGGACTGGGACCTCTTAACCGGGAAAGTGTACAGGAATAAGGAAGGCTGGAAAAAAATATTCAGGACCAGCGATGATGAAATTGATGCGGAGTTGCTGGGTGACTGGAACAGCAGGGTACACCCCGAAGATATGGAGAAAATAAAAACGGTAGCAGAGGAAATAAAAAAGCAGGCAAAAGATTTCTTTGAAATTGAATGCCGGGTACTAAGGGATGATGGGACCTATGCATTTATCCACGACCGGGGCCATATCATGAGGAATGAGCAAGGGTTGGCAGTAAGGCTGATCGGTGCCACGCAGGATATTACGGAGAGAAAAAGAGCAGAACAGGAAATGACCTGGCTCATTAATAATACAGAGGAATCGTTTATCCTGCTGAACACAAACCTTGATATTATATCCTTTAACAGCCAGTTCCAGCAACTCTACCTGAAATACATGAAAATACCGGTGGTGAAAGGACGATGCATTTTGGATTACGCTCAACCCGGTAAGCGGAGCTTGGTAAAAGAAATTTATGAACGCGTGCTTTTAGGGGCTGAAGAAGAAAGTGAAATAAACATTCCTTTACCCCTCAATGCCGTAAAATCCTTTGCTATAAAGTACAAGCCGGCTAAAGATGAGCACGGAACAATCATCGGGGTGTTTGTTTCTGCCGTTGACATTACTGAAAAAAAGAAAGCCGCGCAGCAACTCGACATACAGGAAAAGAGATACCGTGCCCTGGTTGAAAACGGGGCTGATGCAGTGGTTATCTTATCACCCAGGGGCACCCTGCAGTACGCTTCTCCGGCAGTACATAAAATATTGGGTTATACGGAAGAAGAACTTTCCAAAACAGATATGTTCGCCTGCTTACACCCGGATGATGTTGCGGAAATTTCCAAAATATGGGAGCAGGTAATTGCCAGCCCTGGCATTTCAATTGCGGGCCCGGCAGGCCGGGTACTGCATAAAAATGGAAGCTGGCGCTGGATGGAAGCTACGTTAACTAACATGCTGCACGACCCGGCTATCAACGGTATAGTAGATAACTTCCGGGATGTAACGGAAAAAATTGAAAGCGAACTGCTGCGTGGTTTTGAGCGCAGGGATAAGGAAGCGCTGATCAATACGACCAACGATTTTATGTGGAGCGTAACCACCGATTTCAGGCTGATAGCTGCCAATGAAGCCTTTATTAAATACATGAAAAACAGTTTGGGTACCGGCACCCTCCAGCCTGGTGACAAATTGCTCATTAAAGAAAAATTCCCGGCCGCTTACCTTGCTGTTTGGAGAAACCTGTATAATAGTGCCCTGGGGGGTGAGTCCATCGTGAAAGAAATGCATAGCCCTGCCGCAGGCGGTAACCCCGAGCAATGGTTTGAAACAACGGTTAACCCTATCTACAACAATGACCAGGTAACAGGTATTGCCTGCTATTCCAGGAATACTACGGAGCGCATGTTATCGGAAATTCATTTAAAGCAATTAAATGAAAACTTACAAAAACAGGCCAAAGAACTGGTTTTCTCCAATGCAGAACTTGAACAGTTTGCCTACGTAGCTTCTCATGACCTGCAGGAACCGCTGAGGATGGTAACCAGTTTCCTTACCCAGCTCGAAAAAAAGTATGGAAATGTAATTGATGCCAAAGGAAAGCAGTACATCGCTTTTGCTGTTGACGGAGCCAAACGCATGCGGCAAATCATCCTGGACCTGCTGGAGTTTTCAAGGGTGTCCCGCACGGAAGATGCGTATGACACTATCGACCTGAATGCACTCGTTGGCGAGATCAGATTGTTGTTTAGAAAACAAATCCAGGAGAAAAAAGCCGTGATCAATTCCGATATGCTCCCGCATGTGCAGGGATATAGATCTCCGTTACGGCAGGTCTTTCAAAATCTTATCGGGAATGCATTGAAATTTATGAGTGCCGACCGGCAGGCTGAAATAAATATTACCTGCATAGAATTTATTGACCACTGGCAGTTTACCGTTCGCGATAATGGAATTGGCATAGATGATGAATATCTTGAAAAGATATTCATCATCTTTCAAAGGCTGCATACCCGGGATGAATTTCCGGGAACAGGAATGGGCCTTGCCATAACCAGGAAAATCATCGAGAACCAGGGTGGAAAAATATGGGTACAGTCAGAAGAAGGAAAAGGAAGTACATTTTATTTTACGTTGACAAAAAATTAAGCATTGAAGATCTGGAAAACTTATACCAGCAGGATCAATAGTAACTGTGCCGGCCCCGGTATTGTAAAAGACATGGATTACTGGCGGAATTCCTTGTTTTCAGGAACACTTATTTCCCTGCTCCCGTTTTGTTTGATAGCACTTATACCCGGCGTTTACTTTAGCCTGGTTACGCAACACTATATCCTGGCGCTGGCAGATCTGTTTACAACGGCGGCCATGCTCGTCATCGCATTCGTGCCGGGAATAAATCTCCTGCTTAGGAAGATCATCTTTTTCAGTTCCGTTTTTATCCTGAGTTGTGCACTTTTATTGTACCTCGGCTTACCTGGCCCGGGCTTATTGTACCTGCTGGCAGCCTGCACCTTCAGCATACTGATATTTCCCACGGCCTATTCTTATTGGCCCGCATGGATAATTACCGGCATCTGCATTTTATTTACATTGGCAATTGCTTTTGATGTGATTAAACTACCTGGTCAAAATTCAGGTTCGGCACCGGAATGGGTGGCCGTTTCTTCCAACCTTGTTTTTATTGGTTTCCTGTTGGCGGCCCTTATTCCCCGGCTTTTTAAAGGTTTACAGGAAACACTGGATAAAGAAAAAGCGCTTAAAGCATCATTGGGTCAACAACAGGCCGAGTTACAACACGCACTTAGCCAGGTGCAGCAAAAAAATAACGAACTGGAACATTTTGCCTACGTGGCATCCCATGATTTACAGGAACCCCTCCGGATGATTACCAGCTTTATGGGTATGCTTAAAAATAAATACGGCGACCAGCTCGATGAAAGGGCGCATACCTACATCACTTATGCCACTGATGGGGGCAAACGCATGCAGAGCATGATCAGCGACCTCCTCGAACTGTCACGCAAGGGCCGGGCCGATGAAGTTAAGGAACAGGTTCCTGTAGCCGATCTTATAAAAGAGATACAACAAAATATTTTTAAGCTGATAGAAGAAAACAATGTAACCATTACTGTAGAGCCTGCACACGCTGTGTTGCCCGTATTCCGTGGCGACGTGACGCGTCTTTTTCAAAACCTGTTGAGTAATGCCATAAAGTTCAGGAAAGAAGAAGCCGACCCTATCATCCGCATTTCCTGCGTGGACCAGCAGGACAGGTGGATGATCAGTGTGGAAGACAACGGTATTGGTATCAAAAAGGATAAATATGAAAAGATATTTGAAATTTTCACGCGTTTACACGCCCGGGAAGCGTACCCGGGGTCGGGTATTGGCCTGGCTGTTTGTAAAAAAGTGGCTGAACAGCACGGGGGGGATATTTGGGTAGAATCCACAGAGCACGAAGGCAGTACTTTTTATTTTACTATTCATAAATAACACACATGATTCCCATACATATTTTGCTTGTGGAAGACAACGAAGGAGATATCCTGCTTACCAGGGAGGCTTTGGAAGAAGCCAAGATCCTCACGCAACTGACAGTGGTCAGGGACGGTAAAGAGGCCATGGATTTCCTTACCCGGCAAGGGAGGTACCCTGATGCAGAGATGCCCGACATGTTGTTACTGGATGTAAACCTTCCCAAAAGAAACGGCCACGAAGTATTACAATTTATAAAAGGCAATGAAAATTTAAAGCATATTCCCGTAATCATTCATACCACTTCCTCTTCACCAAAAGATGTGAATATGGCCTATAGCAACTACGTTAACTGCTTTATAACAAAGCCCATAGATGTAAGCGAATTTATGGGTGTTATTGCCAGCATCGAAAACTTCTGGATATCCATCGTAAAGCTACCCTCTAAAACAGAAGCAAATGAATAGAGATAAAAAAACTTACCGCATCCTGGTTATTGAAGATAACCCCGGCGACTTTGCCATCGTGGAGGATCTTTTAACCGAACAGATGGAGGTAGCGGTTATTACCCATGCCTATAACTATTCGGAAGTGACCGATCTTTTCAGGATGAACCCTGTGTTCGACATCATCCTGCTTGATCTTAGCTTACCTGATAAAAACGGCCAGCAGCTGATCAACGATATACTGGAAATTTCCTCGTTGTGCTGCCCCGTTATTATTTTAACTGGCCATACGGATATTGATTTCAGCATTAAATCTGTTGCGCAGGGCATTTCAGATTACCTCCTGAAAGACGATTTAAGCGCTGCCATACTTTATAAAAGCATTATTTACGCCATAGAAAGGAAGAAAAATATTTTTGAACTGGAAAGTTCGCAAAAGCAATTCAGCGATCTTTTTAACCTGAGCCCGCAGCCTATGTGGGTATTCGATTCCCAAACATTGCGTTTCATCAAGGTTAATAAAGCCACTATAATACTATACGGTTATAGTGAAACAGAATTCCTTGGGATGAGCCTCATGGATATCAAAAGGCCGGAAGATATTTTGAAATTTGCCTCTGAAGTCCGTAAGGGCGTGGGGAGAAAAGAAATTTACAAAAGTTCCAACTGGCACCAGAAAAAATCAGGCGAACTTATTGAAGTAGAAATTTACAGCACACCCATCATAATCAATAACCGAAGTTGCCGGTCTGTTATCGCCATTGATGTTACAGAAAAAAATCAATATGAGAACAAGATCACCCGCGCCATAATAAAAACACAGGAAGACGAGCGTTACGAAATAGGAGGCGAACTTCACGATAACGTTTGCCAGATACTTGCAGCAAGCCAGATGAGCCTCGGCATGCTGAACGGTTGGGTGCCCAAAGAAAAAACCAGCTTTTTAGAGCAATGCAGGGTACATATAAAAATGGCGCTGGATGAGATCCGGAACCTGTCGCATCGCCTGGCACCCGCTTTTTTTGATGATTCTACACTGGAAGAAGCATTCAAAACCCTGTTTAACAGCTTTACCGTAAATGAAGATGTGGAGGTTTTACTTCATTATCATGTCAGCGTAAAAAAGTACCCGCTAAGCATGGAAATCCAGCTTAACCTTTACAGGATACTCCAGGAACAATTAAGGAATATCCTAAAATATGCCAGGGCAAATATCATAGAAGTGAACCTGCATATTTACAATAATAAACTTAAAATGGAAATCACTGATAACGGCATCGGGTTTGATATGGGCGCGGCTAAAAAAGGGATAGGGCTGGCCAATATGAAACGGCGCACAGAATTATTTTCCGGGAAATTTGAAATAATTTCCTCCCCGGGCAACGGGTGCTCCATTGTAATTGATATCCCGTTGTCCAAAATAAATTTACCGGCTGCAACCATCGAAAAAGGCATCATCAGCGGGGGGCAGGGATAGGAACCTACCTCCACGCCGTTAGTGATCCGCCCCGGCCTGTAATGTAAACTGCAACCCATCTTTTACATCGCCATCCCTGTTTGGCCGGATCGTAAACGACAAGTCCGGGGAGGTGCTCATTTTCAATTTTTGTAATTGCGTCCTGTCCACCCTCGCGGTATACTTACCCGGCACCAGTTCTGTAAAACTAAAATAACCGTCGTCTTCTGTTAAGGTTTTACCAACCAGCATACCATTGCTGTTATAAAAGTTTACGATGATCCTGGCAAGGCCGTTTTTACCATTGGCGTTGGTAAAAAATACCGTGCCTGAAGCTTCACCTGCAATGGATACGGGAACTTCGATTAATTTAAAGTTATTAGGTTCAATGGTAACGGTCATGGTTTGTTTTTTTATACGCCAGGCAACATTATCAAAGCCGTTTTTATCAAGCTCAATAAAGTAATCCGCGTAAGCTTCCAATCCTGTAATACGTAAAGTGGTATCCTTGTTATTCTGTTCCGCACGCCCCCCGTTAATGCGCAGGTTCAGGCCAAACGCTTTGGGCTCTTCCCGGTCACGGCGGCCATTGCTGTTAAGATCGAGGTAGGGTGAAATGATAATCCCCCCCTTCCCTACGCTTGACTGGTTGCTTGCACCCAGGTATTTTGTATGATTATCATACAGCAGCGATCCCCTTGCCGATTGTGTTGTTGTGATGGTATGGGCAGACCGGGTGGCCGAAAAAAATGCCTGAGCAAACGAAAAATTATAACGCAGGCCGAGTGTTACCAGGCCCATGTTATTATTTACGGATGTTCTTTCATAAGATAAATTTATGAACCCGCGATTAAACATATTTTTCTCCGCTTCCAGTTTCAGCATGCTGAAATTTTTCTGCCTGTATTCAAATTGAGCCTGTGGTGTTAACCTGATGCCATGTGGAAAACGAAAATTTAATGAAAGATTGCTGTACACCAATGGATTGCCCGCATTACTAAGTACAGCATAAGTTGTAAGATTAGAGCTCACACCTGAAACAACGGCCGAGAGCAGGAATTCGGCGGAAGTATATTTCCTGTTTTCAAATTTGGGAATGGTAACCGGGTTGCCGGGAAGCGTAAACCGGTTCAGCGTAAAGCGCGAAAAAGCAGTGAACCGCCTTCCCTTTAAAGGCATCGATACTGTAAATCTTTTCTCTTCCAGGTAATTAAATAAAACTGCTGTTTGACCTTTGTTGTACCGGGTATAGCTAATATCAACCTGCAGGTTGGAAGGGAGCCTGTAATTAAAAAGGGCTTTTGATCTTACGCCATAAACATGTTCCGCAGAGATCAGCATACGCGGGCTAAGCCTTGCTGAAGCATTAATAAAAGGCATATACTTCCCGGAAAGCACCGATGAAAGATATTCCATTCCTCCACCGATCGTAACACGGCGGCTCAAGCCATAATTAAAATTCACCTTCGTATACAATGCCTTCTGCTCATCGTCAACAAAACCGGAAGTTATGTTATACTCGAACTCGTGCAGGGGAATAAAATTAAAAGGTATGCTGATGTACTTTTCACTTGTCCGTTCTTCGCCCCAGGGACCATAAAACCGGAGCTTTATTACCGAATTACCATATACCATTGGTACCTCAAATGTGTAAAAACCGGAAGCATCTGCCTTCGTATAATTCAAAAGCACATTATTTACATAAAGTTCTACCATCCATTCCGGCTCGGTAGTATTGCTGAGGGTATAGGTACCGAAAGACCGCCTGTAAGTAGTAGGAGTATTTGTAAACTGTACACCTATAACGGGCCTGAAAACAGATGATACAGGTTGTGCAAATATCTTTCCTGCAGTTACCTGCCGCAGGGAGGAATTATTATTGTTTACAAACCTCCATTGGTAATATTGCTGCCGCAAATTTATTTTTTCATCGCTGTTGTAATTCAAAGACAGGTTGACTTCACCACCGGCCACAATAGCCCCCAGCCCCAGGCTTGCCCGCGTATTACTGCTGCCTTTTGTTTCCTGTGCAGACAATATTGACCAGTCGGCCATACCAATATGAAGCAACGGGAAATTTCTCTGGATAATAGTATCCGCTTGTTTTTCAGCCTTCAAATGCTTCAGGTTCTGGCGCATTAGTTCAAGCTGCATATCGCGAATGGCAGGTAATTCGATCTTTGTATTGAGGGTTACAGAAAGACTGCGAAAATCAAAAACGCAATCCAACCCGAAAACCTGCCCGAAATAACCGGATTCCAGGTAAAGGGTATTTCCTTTCCGAATCATACCGGATGCTTTTACCCTGAATATCTTATCCTGGTAAAAAATCTTATCGTTTACTTTATCAATAAGATACGGAGCTTTTGGATGAATAAAAAAGCCCGATAATGAATCAAATTCAGCCGAAGGCACATTCCTTAGCTTTAAGAAATCAAAAAGATCTGATACAGATAAATAAACCTGCTGGCCATTAATGATTGCAGGAATTTCCAAACTGCCAATACGCTGCACATTGATGGCAATGGATAACTCTTCGTAATCATTATGCCCGGAAATGGTATCGGTGAAGCTGAACTTAAAAGTGGCTGAATTGTATGAATTACCCGGCTGGCTGTACCCTGTAGCTATGAGCATGCAAAATACCAGGCTACCCAGTGTGCGCCAAATAACAGGCGCCTGCAATAAATATGTATGAATGTTTTTCAAGTGGAATATGGCTTTACTTCAGTAGCATCAGTAGCATTAAGAAACCACGTGCAACTCAAAATATGGATAGCTGAATATCTATTGGTAAAAGGGGCGAAGCTAATCACAGGGTTTGGCACGTTGGATCATTAAATAATACTAACGTGCTTAAAACGCTAAATACAACATAGAATTATCTTCGTTTGCCGGTTAAGCTTGTTTTGTTATTTCTTTAAGTGTTACTACTTAACGCTCATTCCTGGTTGAAGGTTATGTAAAAAGTGCCGTTATAACTGCCCGGCGGGTTGGCCGCAGGGGTTCCAACAGAAAGCGTTCCGGCAATCGACACCTGGGTTCGTAAGGGTTGTGCTGCCATAGTGATGAAAGGTGAAGGCGGGTTCGATCCCCCGATGTGCATAGACATAGAGCCGCCATTGCTGCCCGTAAGTATCGCATCTGGTCCGTTTAAAATGGATACAATGGATCCCACAGGCGCATCGATGTCAAAAATCGCCTGGAAATACTGTACCCCCAGGTTAAGCGGCACCACGTTACCGGTTACCGTACGCAAACCATTGGTGGAAATAATTACCGACCCGCCGGTGCTGCCGGTAGAAAAAGCGCCAAAACTCATGTTCTGAACATTATAAACTGTGATAGCACCCGGGTCACCAGGCAGGCTGTCTGTTGGATCTACCTGTGCACAGGCAAAGCTTGTGATAAAGCACAGGCCTGTTACCATAAGGATTGTGGTAAAATTTATTCTTTTATTTACAGGTCTCGCCTTCATGGTTACTCTAAAAAGATGGTTTGATTATACGCCTCTTTTTCGTTGCCTATCTTCAGGTAGTAAATCCCCGGAGCTGTGGTTTTATTGAGTTCAACAACCAGGTTGAACGCACCTCCCGGGTGATCAATTATACGGCTTATCACCTGCTGCCCCTGCTGGTTGTATAAAATTATACTATACCTGCCCTTTGCACTTTCGCCCGACCTGATGTTTACGCGGTGATTGG
>Ga0247806_10000228_pt1 | contig 39097 bp, 27 predicted proteins | sample UWRJL059202B1_FD_179935 | JGI IMG/M metagenome (GOLD analysis project Ga0247806, IMG submission 179935) | Plant litter microbial communities from Arlington Agricultural Research Station in Wisconsin, United States - UWRJ-L059-202B-1 | ecosystem: Environmental > Terrestrial > Plant litter >... | reverse complement strand
ACAACTAAAGAGGTTACTTATCAGGAGTTTATCAAAGAAATGTACGGAGAATAAATCTCACGAAAAATGATTATCTTTGAACGTCAGTCCGCCGGGACTGACGTTTTTTCGTTTCTTTTAAACAATTAAAAATTTTAAAAAGACTATGGACTACGGTAAAGAATTTAAAAAATATGCCACAAAACACCACGGTGTAAATAATTTATATTACGATAAGCTTGTAAACCGCGTTACGCCTACAGGCCTTACACCTTACATTATGGAGGAACGCCAGATGAATGTTGCCCAGATAGACGTGTTTTCACGCCTTATGATGGACAGGATCATCTTTCTTGGTACAGGTATAGACGACCAGGTTGCAAACATTGTACAGGCACAGTTGTTGTTCCTGGAAAGTGCAGATGCAAACAAGGACATCCAGATTTACATTAACTCTCCGGGCGGCAGCGTTTATGCAGGCCTTGGCATGTATGACACTATGCAGTACATTAAACCCGATGTAGCTACAATCTGTACAGGTATGGCAGCATCTATGGGTGCGGTGCTTTTATGCGCCGGTGCGGCAGGAAAACGTTCGGCACTTCCACACAGCAGGGTAATGATCCACCAGCCATCGGGAGGTGCTCAGGGCGTTGCTACAGATATGGAGATAAACCTTCGCGAAATGCTTAAGCTTAAAGAAGAGCTTTACGAGATCATCTCTAAGCATTCCGGCCAGGATTACGAGAAAGTACACAAAGACAGCGAGCGCGATTACTGGATGAAAGCTCCTGAAGCTAAAGAGTACGGAATGATAGATGAGGTATTAACAAGAGAATAAAAAAGTCACAGTCGCAGTTTTCAGTGTGCGGGCTTACTGCGACTGAGAACTGTGACTGAAAACTAAAAAAATGGCTAAAGAAGTATTAGAGTGTTCTTTTTGCGGCAGGAAAAAGCCGGAAACTAATTTATTAATTGCAGGCATCAACGCGCATATATGCGACCGTTGTATAGAGCAGGCGCATGGCATTGTGCTGGAAGAGCTTAAACAAAGCGGATCTACGTCTCTTGCCGGAGAGCTTGACCTTAAAAAGCCTAAAGAAATAAGGGCATTCCTGGACCAGTATGTTATTGGGCAGGACCAGACTAAAAAAGTGCTTTCGGTTGCGGTATATAACCATTACAAAAGGTTAACGCAGCAAAAAAGCGACGATGATGTAGAGATCGAGAAAAGTAACATCCTTATGGCGGGGCAAACCGGTACCGGTAAAACCCTTGTAGCAAAAACCATTGCGCGCATGCTTAATGTGCCACTGGCTATTGTAGATGCTACCGTTCTTACCGAAGCAGGCTATGTGGGCGAAGATGTAGAAAGCATCCTTACCCGCCTGTTGCAGGTTGCCGATTATGATGTTGCTAAAGCAGAGCGTGGTATTGTGTTTATTGATGAGATAGACAAGATTGCCCGCAAGAGCGATAACCCGTCTATTACCCGTGATGTATCGGGCGAAGGAGTTCAGCAGGCTTTACTAAAATTGCTTGAAGGTACTATAGTAAACGTTCCGCCTAAGGGTGGCCGTAAGCACCCTGACCAGAAATTTATTGAGGTAAACACCCAGAACATACTGTTTATTGCAGGTGGCGCTTTTGACGGTATAGAGCGTATTATATCTAAAAGATTAAACCGCCAGGCTGTAGGTTACAGTACATCGCGTAACGTAGACAACATTGATAAAGATAATTTACTGCAATACATAATCCCTAAAGACATTAAGGATTTTGGGCTGATACCGGAGATCATTGGGCGTATGCCGGTGCTTACGCACATGGACCCGTTAGACAGGGAAACGCTTCGCGCTATCCTTACCGAGCCTAAAAACGCCTTGGTTAAACAGTACAAAAAACTGTTTGCTATGGATGATGTAGACCTTTCTATATCAGATGATGCACTGGATTACATTGTAGACAAGGCTTTAGAATACAAGCTTGGTGCCCGTGGCCTTCGCTCTTTATGCGAGGCCATCCTTACCGAAGCCATGTATGAACTGCCGGGAAGCGACGAGCGTACCCTGAGCATTGACAAAGAATATGTAGACCATCACCTTAACAGGACATTGCTTAAAAGGCTTAAAACAGCTTCGTAGCGGTAAGTGATCAGTATTCAGTCGCAGTTTCCAATTGTTGGGGTAGTCGCACTTTGTCATTCTGAGCGAATTGAAACGAAGCCGAAGAATCTTAAGTTATTATATTACAAAAGCAGGATAAGAAATTGTCCTGCTTTTTTTTTGTTTTGTTATGTCTGCAACTAAAGGCTTACATTTATCAGTTGAGGATTTTAAAGTATATTTTTACAGCGTTTGACCATAAGACTGTTGAAGAGTTTAACTTGTTCTATAACCATAACTTAGAATCGGTTAATAAGACTTAACTATAAACAACAATCTCCCCGGTTCGGGGAGATTGTTGTTTTATATAATGCCGTTTACTATCTTTATACCTGGCATTCAGCCTAAATATATGAATAATAACTTACCAAATTTAAACGGTTTCCCAACAGATAACCTACCATCTACACAACTAAAATACGATATAGTGGCCAGCAAGTTTATGGCTGGTATAGAGAACCACCACATAAGCGTAGAATACCCATACCATTGATAGCTTCTAATGCATTATTTAACCAATTTGCATGGATAGTACTATTAGTGGGTCTTAACTATAAGTTTTGGAAGAAAGAAGGTCATTAACTGTCTTTATCATGTGTTAATAGTTTTTTTTTAAAATAATATTACTAATTTTTATTTTCTTGGAATTAATAACTTTAATCCTCTGTTCTCGCTCGCTCATGTAGCCCATGGTCATTTGCGCGGGGAAATCTTCTTTATTACAATATAATACTATCGAATCTTTCGTAGTAAAATTCCACTTCCCTTCACATTTAGAATTGTATTCGTGATATGTTTTTATAAAAATGAAAGTGCTGTCTTTCCTTAAAGTTAAAGAATATGTATAATCCTTTCTTTTTACAGTATAATTACCGATATTATCTTGCTGTAATGTTTTACACGATAAAGCAAGCATTGTAATAAGTATTAGTGCTATTTTTTTCATGGTGCTTTAAAATAAGTGTTACTATCATGTTTAAATGTTGTGTCAGCTGGCAAGCTTCTTAAGCTGGAAGCCGAGTTTGGATAGGCTTTGATAATGCCGTCTCTGGTAGTGTTCATATTAACGGGGGCAATACCGACACCACTATTCTGACTATAAGGTTTACTGCCATCTGACCTTGTAAGTGCCTGAACCCATGTGGTGGTTATTGAGTTAAAAGAATTAGCAGTTGATGATGATGTAAGTCCCGATACTGTTGATGGGTCATAACCAAATTGTGCTTTATATGCAGATACTTCATCGTGTACATCATTACCTATTCCATAACCTGTAACTTTATTAAATCCAACATCACCACTTTCAAACTGACCTCCATGAGTAGTTTCATGGACAAAATTTGCTGTCCCCTTATAATTAAAAACTACATTTCCAGTTTTAGAGTCATATGTTGTTCCTCCTTGCTCACCAGCATTAGGATTAAGACTATATACTTGGTCACTGCCCTCTAAAGTTCCTAAGTTAGCTAATGTGCCATCCAAACTACTTATTCGCTCATTTAAATTTCCAACCTTGCCAGCTAACTTTTCGGCACTCCAGCCCTTCTCTTGAGCTTTTGCACTTAGTTTATCAACACGACCTTGTAAATCAGCTCTTCTATCTGTAACTGCTTGTTTTTGTTTATCCCATTCCTTTTGACTTGAAGGGTCTACCTGCATTCCATCAGGGTCTACAAAAAATACTGGATTATTCATACAATAATTATATGGCGACCATCGTCTCGATACCTCCGCCAGCGGGTCAATATTCATCCACCTACCCAGTGCAGGGTCATAATTACGTGCGCCGTAATCGTACATGTTAAGCCCCAGCTCGTCTTGCAGCTCTTTTCCGTTGTACTTATACTTATAAGCCTTTAATAACAATCACCTCACCAGCGAAAAATGCCCCTTCACTACCCTGCCATCCGGCAAGGTAAGCACATACCAATAATCGGTACTTGGCAACGGGCTTCCTTTAAAGGTGCCATCCCATCCGGGACTATTACGGTCTACATTACTGAGCAATTTACCATAGCGGTCGTAAATATATAATGTGCTATTAAAATAAGCAGAACCGTTAAGGCCGGCAATCCTCCAGTAATCGTTGGCAAGGTCGCCATTTGGCGTAAAATATTTTGGGATAGAAAGCACCGCAACCTGCTGTTTTGTAATACCACATCCCTGGCTGTCGTACACATACAGTGTGTGTAGTCCGGCAGTAACATCTTTAAAATAAGGCTCTGCCTGCCATGGCCCGTTTGGCTTATCAAGGCTGTACAGGTAGGTAGTGTTTACACCTCCCGCAGGCGATACCACAACGGCAACCGTATTGGCATCGCGCAGGTCTTCTACAATAACATCATTAATAACAGCAACATTGCTGGGTACCACGGTTATAGTACGCACTTTACCGCAGGGTGTATCAGGATAGTTAACATCGGTAACCGTAACGGTATAAACACCCGGCTCATTAATACTGATAGTAGCGGTAACAGCACCGGTAGACCATAAGTAACGCAAATTTGTTCCGCGTACCCCGGCATCAAGCGTTATGTAATCGCGGGTATTAAGGCATACCACGTCGGTATCGGTAACATCTATATTGGGCAACGGGTAAACATCTAATAGTATTTCCTGCAGGGCGGTACATTCGTTATTTGCTTCTATACGGGCGTACACACTTTGGCGGTTAGCAACTGTGGTAATATATGTGCCGCTTACAGGATTTTGCTCTAATAACGCATCATTTTCGGAGGCGTAATATACAACCGAATTTGCCGGTGTTTCTATAGCAAGGCTTGTTAGTTCAAATTCTGCCAGACCATCTTCGGTACCATCATCATCGCAACGGGCAAGAGCTAAAGGAGCAACCGTATTTGTGGTAACCTGAAGCGTTAACGGCAATATCCTGAAACACCCGGTAACGGTATTAGCAACCTTTGCGGTTATCTGCTCCGGATTCGATGTATTTGTAAAAGCACCAATAATAACATTGCTATCACTTTCTGCATCGGCAAACGAATGGTAATAGGCAACAGCAATATCTGCACTGCCATTAGCAAACTGAGCATCGGCCTGGGCAAGGTTAAATTGCGTAAAGCCATCGGGGTTCGTTCCTAAATCGCACTGCACAAGCACAGCAGACTGATTATTTATAGGCAATGCATTTACCACAAGTGTAACAGGAATTATTCCAAAACATTCCGGATAAACGTCGTTAACCACGCGGGCATACACAATTTGTGGGTTAGGTGTAGTATTGTATAAGCTTTGCTGCAACATACTTGCAGCCGTTTGCGCCTGGGCAGCAGCCTCGCTACTGTAATAAGTTGTGGTAAAGCCCGGGCTCTGTATTAATTGCGCAGTAACATCATCAAATACAAAAGTAGCCTGCCCGTTAGTATCGTCGCCATCCTGCATATCGTCGCAAACACCAAATGTTGTATTACCCAGAACTGGGGTGTTAGAGGCATAAATTTGAAAAGAGGTTACTGCATAGCAGTTATTATTACTATTATTCTGAACCCGCGCATAAATAATTTGCGGATTTATTGTGTTCGTATAAACTGCAGGTAATGGCTGCAGTATAGCATCGGCATTTTCCTGGCTTGCAAAATAGCGCACTGTAAAATCGGCAGCGTTTTGTGTACCAAGCACAATTGGGTTAACAGCTGCAAGATTAAAATCGGCAAAGCCGTTATTATCAGGATCGCACTCTGTTAGCGGCGCAGGGGCATTAGCCACCGGCATGGTGCTAATGGTTATTGTTTTTTGAATAATCTCTGTTTCGCCTGCAACGGTTATTGCAGCCGTTACATTAAAATCGCCCGCGAGAGAATATAAATGCTGTGGTGCATCTTGGGTTGAAGTTGGAGAACTATCGCCAAAATTCCATACTACAGCATCGTATGCTTTACTTACCTGAAGCCTGAAATCTGTGGGGGTATCCTGGCAACTGCCCGTAGCGATAATATTTGCCGTAAAAAGAGACGTAATAAAAGGCGGCAACCCAAATATAGATATACTGCCTGTGGGCAAAGGCACTGCCATAGTCCTATATTGGCAAAGATTACCATCCGCTTCAGGGTTATTTATAACATCTATTGCACCGCGGCCATTAACAGCGCGATATATCTTTCCATTAGGACCAAGTTGTAATGTAGTAGAACTTTGGTTGGTAGCAACCAGTACCTCGGTAGACCGGATATTTACATTAAGCAGATCAAACTGCACTACCCTGCCTAAATCTTCGCGCTCGTCATAAGACACGTATAATTTTTTAACCAGCGGCGAAAATTCGAGTCCGTAAGGATTCATGTTATCTTTTATAAGTACCGGGTTAGATACGTGCCCTGTAGCATTATCAAAATCATACAGGTAAACCACACCATTGTTAACAGCAAGATCTGTCACCGTCCCTATCTGCTGGTGGGCAATAGCAATATGTTTACCATCTGGCGATGCCTTTATACAGCCTATAGCATTACGGCGGTAACCGGTTACGGGCACGGCAGGAGCTATTGGTGTTATAACAGGGGTTTGTGTCACGCCATTTTGCCCTACAAAAAACGAATAAAATTTGTCAATAAATTGTGTTACCACCCAAAAACCCGTTCCATTAAGGTCTTTAACAGCTGTTACTTTTTCAGAGCATTTATATTTTGCCTCATCTGTAATATCAGGGTTATATGTATACAACTGTACATTACGGGTAGTAATATCGCCAATGCTGCCATTAGTACCTGTAATAGAAAGGTTCACTACAGAATAGTTAAGACCATTATTAAAGCCGTCATCGTTATTAGGCACACTATCGCCATTGCCATAACTCCCGGTAAACTGATTAGGATATGATGCAGCGTTAAGATGATGGGGCTCATCTACTGTGAAAATATAATAAATATTAGGGTCATTCTTTTTAGGCAGTATAATGGCCGATTGCGTACTTGACGGATCGCCCAACAAACCTGTACCACCAAAATAATTACCGTTAGGCATCAGTACATGGTTACGGTCCCATACGCTTCGTCCGTCGGTATAAAACAAAAGATTACCTTCAGAGTCAGATATAGAACTACACCCTTCATTAGTATTCATCCGGCTGCCATAAAGTGGTATTACAGAGCCATCATCTAAAAACTGTATACCCGCACCCCTGCCAAAAAACCAGTTGTTAGCTTCCTTTTGGGCAAATACCGGTAGTGTAAAAAAGAATAGTAATAAAAGAGTATAATTTTTCATTAAAATGCAATTACATCAAAATTAAAGTATTTTATCCTAACAGCATTGCACATCATTTTATATTTACCTCAAAAACCTACCCTTTTACCTCTTTATTAACTCACTAACTGTTATTATAGTTAATTTTGGTATAATTACTTTATATGGCTACAAAATCACAAAATTTCATACTGCATATACTGGGCTGCCTGTTATTCATTAGCATCCCCATACTTTCCTCACCCGATCTTGATTCTAACACGGAACTGTTTGATCTGGCACCTTTTCGCAGCAACTTTCTTGCATACCTGCTCCTGCTTGGCTTTTTTTATGCCAATTATCTTTACCTTATACCCCGTTTTTACCTTACCCACAAATACCTGCTTTTTTTTATAGGTATTGCTGTTTGCTTTGTTGTGGTTTCTTTTTTACCCAACGTCCTTATGCCCGATATGCGCGACGTTATAACAATGCCTAATATACATAGCATGCCACCCATGGACGATATGCCCGGGGGCATGGCGCCCGATGGTGTGCGCCCTAACCTGGCTACACGCTTTTTCTTTTTGCCCTCTATGCAGGGAGGTTCATTATTACAGTTTTTACTGGTTTTCTCGTTGTCCTTTTTTCTTAGGGTAAACGAACGTCTTGCACACATACAAAGCGAAAAACTTAAAACAGAGGTTTCTTACCTGCGTGCCCAGATAAACCCCCACTTTTTATTTAACACTCTTAACAGCCTGTATGCTTTAGCACTCGAAAAATCGGATGCTGCGCCCGAAGCTATTTTAAAACTGTCGTCTATGATGCGCTACGTAGTTACAGAGAGTGGTCGCGACCGTGTAGCGCTCGACAATGAGATAAACTACATTAAAAACTACATTAGCCTGCAACAGCTCCGCATGGATGGCAACACCCCTTTTACTTTTATAGTTACCGGCACTACGGCGGGTAAAAACATATCGCCCTTACTGCTTATCCCTTTTATAGAAAATGCTTTTAAATACGGCCTTAACCCCGAAGAGAATACCAACATTGCCATACATATAGTCATTACTGATACCCAACTGGAGCTTAAGGTGAAAAATAATAATGTAAATATAAGCCTGCCACCCGATGAAGAGAGTGGCCACGGTATTACCAATACCCGCCAAAGGCTGGAGTATTTATACCCCGAAAAGCATAAATTGCATATCTTTGATGTAGAGGAATATTATGAAGTGCAACTAACACTTAACCTGTTATGATAAAAGCAATAGCAATAGACGACGAGCCACTTGCCCTTAAAATTATTGCGCATTTTTGCAGCCAGGTAGATTATATTTCGCTCGAAAAAACATTTACAAAGACTGACGAGGCTTTGCAGCACTTAACTAAATTTCCTGCCGACCTGCTTTTTCTGGACATTCAAATGCCCGGAAAAAACGGCCTTGATCTTTGCCGAATGCTTGACCCCGAGGTTATGGTTATCTTTACAACTGCTTATAGCGAATATGCGGTTGAGGGTTTTAATGTTAATGCTGTTGATTATTTATTAAAGCCTTTTTCTTTTGAACGCTTTTTAAGCGCGGTCGAAAAGGCGTCTAAAGAAAAAAAATCACGCAAAACAACACCTGCTCACAGCCATCTGCTTATACGTGCCGATTATAAACTGCACCGCCTGGAGTTTGATGACATATTGCTAATAGAAGGCCTGGACGATTACATACGTATACATCTTAAAGGCAAAAGCCCCATAACCGCAAGGCTGTCTATGAAAAGCATCTTAGAAAAACTCCCTTTGCCAGATTTTATTCGTGTGCACAGGTCATACATTATCCCCATAAAAAAAGTTAAAAGCCTTTATAATAAAACCATACAGATAGAAGATTTCGTAATTCCTGTAGGCGACACCTATAAAGACAGCGTTAGCAGTCATTTTTAGCCTTACCACAACATGTTGTAATACGCTTATGCTGCATATTTTAAAAGCTTAACCATATGTAGTTGGTAATTTAATTAAAAAGTATTTTTCTTCTTATAGAATAATAATACCTTGCAAAACTTTTAACTAAACAAATTTGCCCCCACCCGAAAATGAAAAAAACTACTTTTTATAAATTGCTTGCGCTTACTGCGCTTTTGTGTACAGGCGGTTTTAAGGCAAGGGCACAACAACTTCCAAAAGTTTTTGGCAGAACCGTTGAGAGCGTGAATCCGGACACAGGACAAATACGCTGCGGCACTACTGAATATGAGGCTTACCTTCAGCAACAGAATCCTAAAAGGGAGACAAGAGCTGAATTTGAAATATGGCTGGCAAAAAAAATAAAGGAGAACAAAACGAGGCGTAACGGAGCCACAACTACAGAGTTAATTACAATACCTGTAGTAGTACATGTTATACATAATGGCGATGCTGTGGGGACTAACGAAAATATTGCCGACGACCAGGTGCTTTCTCAAATTACGGTACTTAACCAGGATTACAGAAGAATGGTGGGCACGCCCGGTTATAATACCGTAAGCGTAGGTGCCGATGTTGAAATAGAATTTTGCATGGCACAAACAGACCCTGATGGCAACCTTACAACGGGTATAGACAGAGTAAACCTGGGTCAGGCAAGTTGGTCTGATGAAAATGCAATCGATCGAAATGTTAAGCGCTCTACATCATGGGATCCAACACAATACTTTAATATCTGGGTGGTAAACTTTGGCGATTCAGATCTTTTAGGCTATGCACAATTTCCCAGTTCTTCAAATCTTGGCGGAATAAATGATAATGGCGGAAATTCAAATACTGATGGTGTTGTAATTGGGTACACATATTTTGGATCTGAAGATATTTATCCTGATGGTAATTATGGCTCGTCTAACAATCAATATAGGTATGGCCGTACAGCAACACACGAAATAGGCCATTGCCTGGGCCTTATACATATATGGGGCGATAATAGTTTTTGTGAGTTGGATGCAACCGATTCTGTTAAGGATTATTGCCCCGACACGCCTGCATCAAATGCTTCTCATTTTGATTGCAGAACTACTGCCGACTCATGCCCTGATTTACCCGGGTTAGACATGGTACGAAATTATATGGATTACAGCGATGACAGTTGTATGAATATTTTTACACAAAACCAAAAAACAAGAATGCGTACCGTAATGCAAAACTCCCCACGCAGGGCATCTCTTGTAACATCTACCGTTTGCCAACCGCCTACCGGCGATACTAATAAATATAAATTGCAGGGGTTAAAAGTATTTCCTAACCCTACAAAGGGCGAACTTACTATTGATCTACCTAACGGAGACCTGCCGGATAATTATACAATATACAATAGTGTAGGCCAAACTGTAAGTACTGTAAAAGTAAATTTCACTGCTAACCTTACTATTAATACAGGCAATTACAGCAATGGCGTATATTTTATAAAAGTTAACAAAGGCAGCGAGTCTAAAACACTTAAGTTTATTAAAAACTAAGCGTTGTTACACAAGTATTGAGAAGCGGGAATCTAACAGTTTCCCGCTTTTTTATTTTAAAGAGTCCTGCCCGGGCAACATGCAATAGCAGGATTTTTGAATTCCGGAGGAAAGGCATGATAACCGAATGTGCCGCTCCTCCGGAGCGCCAAAACCGGTACCTATTATTGTAGCTATAAACATACCGTTCCTCCGGAACTCAAATAATTCATTACTTCATATTTACATAACAAAAAACCGGCAGCGAATCTAATCCCTGCCGGTTCAATTTTTAAACTAAGTAAAATTATTTAATACTTATCGCAGTGCCACCACCAGGAGCAAGCTTTTGCGTAAGCTTAGTTTTACTTGTAACTTTAATCGTGCGAATAGCATAGCTTTGCGGGTTTTTATCAAAACTTGCATCAGCGCCATCGGCATAAATGGTAGCCGTATACGTTTTACCTTTTGGCAGGAAATCAAAATCAAGGGTTGCTGTACGGGCATTTTCATCGGTAATTGCTCCTACATACCACTCGTCTTTGCCTTTAGCTTTGCGCGCCATAGTAATGTAATCGCCAGGTTCTGCCTCAAGTACGTAGGTAGCATCCCAGTCTACAGCTACATCTTTAATAAACTGAAACGCATCCATAAATTTATTATAGGTTTCAGGCAGGTCGGCAGCCATTTGTAGCGGGCTGTACATGGTTACATAAAGCGCTAATTGCTTAACAAGAGTTGTATGCACATAGCTGTTGTTTTCAGGGTTGTAAGCATTTATCCTTGTCTGGAAAATTCCCGGGGTATAATCCATAGGCCCGCCCATTAAGCGCGTAAAAGGCAGTATTGTAGTATGATCTGGATTATTACCGCCAAAAGACTCATACTCTGTACCGCGTGCAGCCTCATTACCTATAAGATTAGGATACGTACGCGCAAGGCCTGTAGGGCGAACGGCCTCATGAGCATTAACCATAATTTTATATTTAGCCGCCTCTGTAACGGCATACAGGTAGTGGTTAACCATAAACTGCCCATAGTGGTACTCGCCACGCGGAATAATATCGCCCACATAACCGCTTTTTACGGCATTATAACCATTATCTGCCATAAACTGGTAGGCTTTATCAAGGTGCCTTTCATAATTACGCACAGATCCCGATGTTTCATGGTGCATAATTATTTTCACATTTTTTGATGCCGCATAACGGTGCAGTTCTTTTACATCAAAGTCAGGGTAAGGAGTAACAAAATCAAATACATAGTCTTTAGATTTACCAAACCAGTCTTCCCAGCCCTCGTTCCAGCCTTCTACCAGTACGCCATCAAAACCATTTTTTGCTGCAAAGTCTATATATTCTTTTACATGCGCCGTGTTTGCAGCATGCTTACCGTTAGGTTTTGTTTTGCTGTAATCAAGTTCGCCAAGATGTACATTAGTAAGGTCATTATAAGCCCAGGTACTTTTGCCAGTTATCATTTCCCACCATACGCCAACATATTTTACGGGTTTTATCCACGATACATCCTTAAATTTAGTAGGCTCGTTAAGGTTAAGAATAGTTTTAGACAGCAGGATATCGCCGGCCTTATCACTAACGATAACCGTTCTCCACGGAGATTGTGCCGATGCCTGTATGTAACCCTTGTTACCCACGGCATCCGGCGTAAGCCATGACTCTAATACCATGTTCTTATCATCTAAGTTGAGCGAAAGGCAGGAATAATCTACCAATGCTGCTTCGTGAATGTTTATATATAATCCGTCTTTGCTTTTTAGCATTAGCGGGGTTTGCAGACCTGTAGGTGAAAAAGTTTCCTGAGAGGCGTTTGGCGTTACAGCAGTTTTCATTTTGCCGCGCACTTCACTAAGGTTAGATGTTGTAGTGCTGTATTCCTGTGTATCATAATCGCCCGGAAGCCAAAATGCTTTGTGGTCTCCTGCAAGGGCAAACTGTGTACGCTCTTCTTTTATAATAAAATAGTTAAGGTCTTTTTGCTCCGGGAACTCATACCTAAAGCCAAGGCCATCGTTAAATACCCTGAAACGTATACGTATGTACCTTCCGCTTACTGCTTTTTGGCTCAGCGTAACAAGCAGCTCGTTATAATTATTGCGAATGTTTTTTTGCTCGCCCCACACCGGTGCCCAGGTTTCATCAAAATTGGCTGTTTCGGTTTTATCAACAGTAAAACCATCAAGCATGGCAGGTATATCTTTAGTATCTATACCCAGCTTACTGGTTTTAATAACGGGTTTATTCTTATACGTTAAAGCATACACAGGTTCTCCTTTTGCCGATAACGAAAACGTAAGGGACACGTTTTTATCCGGAGATGTTACCTGTTGGGCATGCAAAGCCATTCCGGCAAATAATATCAGGGCCGATAATAGTTTTTTCATGAGGTTTGGGTTTAATTATTACGTTATAGTGGCAATAAAATTACCCAATTATAGAGTATAAAAATAATGAATTGGCAATTCTGCTTTTATACAACGTTTGCGTGTTGACAACTTTATTTTTTTGAAGGAGATATTTTGTGAATTGTAAAGATTTAGTTCATCTTCTAATTTTTACCTTAATCACAGAACAGGAAACGATTAGTATTACACAAAGATTCACAAAGAAGGCACAAAGATTCACGAAGAATAAACTAAGATTACGTTTTGAAGTAAGAACGCAAAGCTGGATTGTATTAATTCTCTCACTAAGCACTCTTTCAATACATTATTATAATAGTAGCTATATCTTGTCTTTGCGAATCTTTGTGCCTTCTTTGTGAATCTTTGTGAAAAAAATTTCTGGTAAAAGAATAAACTACGCTTTCAAAAAATCAAGCGTAAAATCTAAAAATTCTTTAGGGTTTTCGGCATGTACCCAGTGCCCGGAGTTACTTATCGTTTTAAACTCAGCATTTATAAAGATGGTTTTTATAAAATCTATATCCTCATCTTTAATGTATTTAGACCTGTCGCCACGAAGAAAAAGCGTTGGCCCGTCATAGCGGCTATCTTCCGGAACTGCTTCGCCAATATTATCTATAGATACATTAAAAGCAGCGAGGTTGAACCTGAAATCAAGCTGCCCCGGCTCTTTCCAGTACAGGTTTTTCATAAGGAACTGGCGTGTGCCGGCATCTTTAATATACTCAGAAAGCTTAGCCTCTACAGCAGTACGATCTGGCTTTACCGAAAAATCTACCGCGTTAAGCGCAGCTAACTCTGTTTGATGGTGCGGTGCATAATATTTAGGACCTATATCTGCCACTACAAGCTTATCCAGCTTTTCAGGATGTTGTATTGCAAAGAACATTGCGGCTTTACCTCCCATAGAATGGCCTATAACATCTACAACACCTAAATTATTTCCATCAATATATTCAACAAGGTCCTGCACCATGACATCATACGTAAAAACATCCGTATGAAAACTCTTGCCGTGGTTACGCATATCTATGGCATGCACCTGGTAACCCTGCGCACCATATTGCCCGCCAAGTGTTTTCCAGTTATCGCCCATACCCATAAAACCATGAATTATAAGCAGGGGCTTACCCTCCCCTTCTATTCTTGAATGCAACATACTATTTTAATTTTTGCAGGTACATATTTACTACATTATCCAGCCCTAAGTACAACGCTTCGGCTATAAGTGCGTGCCCTATAGATACCTCCAGCAACCCGGGGATATTTTGTTTAAAAAACTGAATGTTATCAAGGCTAAGGTCGTGCCCGGCATTAAGGCCTATATGCAGTTGCTCTGCAAGTACAGCTGCTTGTGTATAAGGCTTAATACCATCATAATTACCAAGGCCGTATTGATGTGCAAATGCTTCGGTATACAGCTCTATCCTGTCGGCACCCACTTCTTTGGCACCCTCTACCATTTTAAGATTTGGGTCTACAAAAACCGATGTGCGTATGCCGTTATTCTTAAACTCCTGTATTACTTCCGTTAAAAAGCTTTTGTGTTTTATAGTGTCCCATCCGGCGTTGCTTGTTATGGCATCGTCGGCATCGGGAACCAGGGTAACCTGCGTGGGTTTTGTTTCCATTACAAGGTCCATAAAACTTTGTATGGGGTTGCCCTCTATATTATATTCGGTGTACACAACAGGCACAAGGTCGCGGGCATCCTGATACCTTATGTGCCTTTCATCCGGGCGCGGGTGTATGGTAACGCCCTGTGCACCAAATTTCTGAACATCGGCTGCCACCTTTAACAGGTTAGGCACATCGCCTCCCCTTGAATTTCTTAAAGTGGCTATTTTATTTATATTTACGCTTAGCTTGGCCATATTGTTTGCAAAATGTTATTTCAATCACAAAAATACAAAGTAAATAAAGGGTAGTCTCCTTATTTTTGATTATTTTGCATAATATTTAGTTGCATCTCCCCATGACAGAAATTACAGACTTTTTAAATACTAATATTAAGGCACTGAGGACGACCGACTCTGTTGCCGATGCGCAGGATCTTTTTGCTGAATATCCTTTTTCGCATTTTCCGGTGCTGGAAGACGGTGTTTACATAGGCTGTGCCGATGCTGAGGATACCGAACTTATGGATATAGAAAAGACCATAGGCGATATGCGTTACAGCTTCGACAGGTTTTTTGTGCGCGACACCACGATATGGCTCGATGTATTAGAGGTTTTTGCTAAAAACGAAACTAATTTGGTTCCTGTACTTAGCGACGAAAACAAGTATTTGGGCTACTATGAAATTACAGACATTATTAAGTTTTTTGACCAGACCCCTTTTCTTAAAGAACAGGGCGGTATACTGGTGGTAGAAAAAGGCGCTCTGGAATATAGCATGAGCGAAGTTGCCCAGATTGTAGAGAGCAATAACGGCAGGCTTTTAGGCCTATTTATATCTGAAGCCAGCATGCATAAAGTACAAATAACCGTAAAAATAAGCATGGGCGGGCTAAGCGAAATCATCCAGACGTTTAGGCGCTACAACTACGACATTATTACAGAGCACCAGGAAGATGCTTACATGAATACGCTTAAAGACCGATCTGATTATCTTGATAAATACCTCAATATCTAACAAACATGAAAATTGCTGTTTACGGCCAATATTACAAAGATAATACAGACGATATTATAGAGAAACTGCTGCGAGTTTTTGCCAGCTACAATCCTGAAATTGTTTTTGAAAGTAATTTTTATAATGTACTAAACGAAAAAGGCCTGCTCGACAAGCCTTTTAGTGTTTTTACGGGACACGAAGAACTGGATGAGGGTTACAGCATGTTTATAAGCATAGGCGGAGACGGCACTATGCTGCGTGCCGCCACGCTGGTGCGCAATAAAAATATTCCTATTATAGGTATTAATGCAGGCCGCCTTGGTTTTCTTGCCACAATACAGGAGGAAAATATTGAAACGCTGCTGCCGCTTATTTTCGAAAACAACTATAAGATATCTCCGCGAACGTTGCTTACCATTGATTATGAAGGCAAAGACCCGGAAATGCATGACCTTGATTATGCCCTTAACGAGGTAACCGTAAGCCGTAAAGATACCACCTCTATGATTACCATAGAAACCCGCCTTAATGGCGAATACTTAAACTCTTACTGGGCAGACGGTCTTATAATATCTACGCCTACTGGCTCTACAGGATACTCTCTTAGCTGTGGTGGCCCGGTACTTATGCCAGATGTAAACAGCCTGGTTATTACCCCAATAGCACCACACAACCTTAACGCCCGCCCACTGGTAATACCAGATGATACCGAGATAGAACTACGAGTGAGCAGCCGCGAAGAGCAACATCTGATATCGCTGGACTCCCGTATAGTATCTGTAGATGTAGAAACCGTACTGCGCATTAAAAAAGGTGGATTTAAAATAAACCTTGTAGAATTTCCGCAGGAAAAGTTCCTTGTAACCCTTCGTAAAAAGCTCTTATGGGGCGAAGACAAAAGAAATTAATTTTACCATTTTTCCCTCTGCCTGCATACTACATTTAAACTTCTTCCGTTTTCAAGTCTATATATTTTGCATTTGTGCAATTTATAGAGGGTAAAATGTCTAATTGTAAGGCAATTTAGAAATCTATATTGCTATATTTGCAGCCAATTTTCGTTTAATGAAGCGTATATTCCTTGTATTACTATTAATAGCAACGTCTTTTATGGCTGATGCCCAGATAAATGAGCTGGGTGTTTTTGCCGGAGGGGCTAATTATGTGGGCGATGTAGGCTCTACAAGCTACATAGCTCCTAAAGACCTTGCACTGGGTATCCTGTATAAATGGAACCGCAGCCCGCGCCACTCATGGAGGGCTTCGTTTACTTATGCCCGCATAGCCGGAGACGATGCAGATGCAGATGCTGCAGGACGTAAGCAACGCGACAACAGTTTTAAAAACACTGTAAAAGAACTTTCTGCCGGTATGGAGTTTAATTTTTTCGATTTTAACCTGCACGAGTCGGGATTTAAGGTTACACCTTATATATATACAGGTTTAAGCTACTTTTGGTATGATGAGCAGTACATGGCAAATAACCGCGAAGCCAAAGATTATGAAAACGGAAGCAGCCTTGCCATACCCATGACAGTGGGTATAAAAGCACACATAGCCCGCCACCTTATATTAGGTTTTGAGGCAGGCGCGCGTTACACCTTTACAGATAATCTTGATGCCAGCAACCCAAGCGATAATTCTTATGAAAGCAGGCGTTTTGGCAATCTTGACAGTAATGACTGGTATGTATTTACCGGCTTTACCTTAACTTATACTTTTACTAATAAACCTTGTTACTGTTCGCAATAATTTATGGATATAACAACTACTATAAACACCAATAACCTGCCAAGACACCTGGCTATAATTATGGACGGCAATGGCCGCTGGGCCAAGCAGCAGGGTATGCTACGTGCTTTTGGGCACGAAAACGGTGTTAAGTCAGTAAGGGTTACTGTAGAGGCCTGCGCAAAACTGGGCATTGGGTATCTTACCCTTTATGCTTTTTCTACAGAGAACTGGAACAGGCCCAAGCTGGAGGTAGATGCTCTTATGAGTATCCTTATGAATTCCTTAAAAAAGGAAATACCTACCATGCAAAAAAATAACATAAAGCTAAACGCTATAGGCAATACCTCTTTGCTGCCCGACAGGGCCCGAAAACAGTTGCTGGATGTTATAGAACAAACCAAAACCAATACCGGAATGACACTTACACTGGCATTAAGCTATGGTAGCCGGGAAGAAATAATCGCTGCAATAAAACTAATTAGCGAGAAAGTAAAAAACAACCAATTAAACGTAGCTGATATCAGCGAGTCTTTAGTTACAAGCCATTTGTACACACACGACCTCCCCGATGCCGATCTTGTTATACGCACCAGCGGCGAGCATCGCATTAGTAACTTCCTGCTATGGCAGGCTGCCTATGCAGAGTTGTACTTTACAGATGTTTTGTGGCCAGACTTTAGAGAAAAAGACCTGCATGATGCAATTATCAACTACCAAAAAAGAGAACGTAGATTTGGAAAAACCAGTGAACAAATTAAATAACACAAAGATGCTTTATAAGAGCATTGTATTGCTTTTTGGCCTTTTTATTACTACAGGTGCATTAGCACAAAATGGTAGCAGGCTTGAGTCTGGTACTTATGTTTTAGCAGATATTGCCGTAACTGGTAAGATGAGCTATAATGAGCAAACCGTTGTACAATTTACCGGGCTTGAAAAAGGCCAGGCTATTAACGTACCCGGCGAAGAAATAAGTGCAGCCATAAAAAAGCTATGGAAACTTGGTCTTTTTAGCGACGTAAACTTTTATGTTAATGAAATAAAAGGCGACAGCATTTTCCTGGAACTTGCCATTAATGAGCTGCCAAAGCTTAGTGATGTAAAATTACAGGGCGTAAAAAAAGGTAAAAGCGAAAGCCTTATAAAAGATACAGGCCTTACAAAAGGCAAAATTGTAAACGAAAACCTGCTTACAACTACTAAAAACTATATAGAAAACAAATACAAAAAAGATGGTTTTTATAATACTAAAGTAGCTATAAACGTAGTACCGGATAGTACTAACACCGTGAAGATGGTTGTTAATATAGATAAAGGTAAAAAAGTAAGGATAAGTTCGATAAACTTTACAGGCAATCAGCAAATATCGTCGGGCAAGCTTAGAAAAGCCATGAAAGATACTAAGGTTAAGGCATTCCCTAACCCGTTGCGCATCTTTAAACCATCTAAATTTATTGCAGATAAGTATAAGGAAGACCTTGGCAAAGTAATAGATAAGTTTAAAGAAAAAGGGTATCGTGATGCTCGTGTTATATCAGACACGGTTATATACAACCCTAAGAAAAATACTGTAGCCATAGACATTAAGGTAGAAGAAGGCCACAAATATTATTTTGGCGATATTAAATATCTTGGTAATACCGTTTATACAAACCAGCAGCTTAACCTTATATTAGGTATTAAAAAAGGCGAGGTTTACAATGGTGTAATGCTACAAAAAAGAATTGCCGACCCTACTAAGCCAGACGGAGAAGACTTAACTAACCTGTACCAGAACAATGGTTACCTGTTCTCTAACATTAATGCGGTAGAGGTTAAAACGGCAAACGACACCATTGATTTTGAAATTCGCGTTGTAGAAGGGCCTATTGCCTATTTTAATAAAATATCTGTAGTAGGTAACGATAAAACTAACGACCGCGTTATATACCGTGAGTTAAGAACAAGACCAGGCCAAAAATGGAATAAAGAAGATGTTGTGGGTACCATTCGTGAGCTTGGTGCACTGGGCTTCTTCGATGCAGAGGCTATACGTCCTGATGTACAAAATGCAGATCCTGCATCGGGTACAGTAGATGTAGAGTGGCACGTTGCAGAGAAAGGATCGAGCCAGATAGAACTACAGGGTGGTTATGGCGGCGGTGGCTTTATAGGTACACTGGGACTTTCTTTTAACAACTTCTCTACAAGAAACATGTTTAAGAAAAGTGCTTATACCCCTCTACCTATGGGAGATGGCCAAAAGCTGGCACTACGCCTTCAGGGTAGTACCTATTTCCAAACATACAGCCTTTCGTTTACAGAGCCTTGGTTTGGCGGCAGGAAACCTATACAAATGTTTACATCGCTATCGCAAAGTAAGCAGTTTTCTTACAACTACTCAAGCAGGGATGTAGACAGAAATAAAAGTTTTACTATATCGTCTATTACTGTAGGTGTTTCTAAAAGGCTGAGTGAGCCCGATTATTATATGAGGCTATCGCATTCCCTTACATTTCAGTACTACGACTTAAATAATTATAACGTAGGATTGTTTACCTTTGGTAATGGTGTATCTAAAAACTTAGCTTACACATTAGAGCTAACAAGGGATAACAGAGGTAGAAATCCTATTTACCCTACGTATGGTTCATTATTTAGTGCAAGTTTCAGGACAACATTCCCTTACTCTTTAGTAAACGGTATAAATTATGAAGCAATTAAAAATGAGCAGGCTTATAAATTAAGTAATGAAACAGGAGCACCTATTACAGGAACTAACGGAGAGTCTATCTCTACCGGCGATTATATAGATGCTAATGGTAATGGCGTAGGCAACAATTTTGAAGCAGCCGCACTAAACCAGTCTAAATATGACCAAAAAAGGTTTAACTGGCTGGAATACTGGAAAGCTAAATTTAAAGGAGACTGGTATACAAAACTTGCAGGGCAGCCACAACATGAGCTTGTATTGCGCTCGCTGGCAGAGTTTGGTTTTATGGGTGCTTATAATAATGCAAGGGGCCTTGTACCTTTTGAAAGATTTTATGTGGGTGGAGACGGTATGGCCAACTATGCGCTTGATGGCCGGGAGGTTATACAGCTAAGGGGATATCCTAACCAGTCGCTAAGCCCGGTAGATGCAAACGGTACACAAATTGGGGCGACAATTTATAACAAATTTTCGTTAGAGTTGCGTTACCCTATTACATTAAAGCCGCAGGCATCTATATTTGCACTAACGTTCCTGGAAGCAGGATCATCATACGATGGGTTTAAAAATTATAATCCATTCCAGCTTAAACGCTCGGCAGGCTTTGGCCTTAGGGTGTTTATGCCAGCTTTTGGGTTACTGGGTATCGATTTTGGTTATGGTTTCGATCCGCTTCCCGGATATCAGCAAAAAAATGGTTGGGAAACGCATTTTATCATAGGTCAGCAGTTTTAAAAAATTTGGCATGATATTTTCTAATACGTAAAATAGTTATGAAGAGATATTTAGTTTTACTACTTACCGTTTTTATAAGCCTTGCGGCAAATGCCCAGGGACGCGGCATAAAGATTGGGTACATAGATATGGATTACATCCTGGACAAAGTGCCGGATTATGCCGAAGCAAAAAGCCAGCTTGAGCAAAAAGCGGCAAAATGGAAGCAGGAAATGGATGTTAAGCGTAATGATATTACTAAGCTTAAAGAAAGTTTACAGGCAGAAAAAGCGCTTTTAACTAAAGAACTTATAGAGGAGCGCGAAGAAGAAATCGCGTTTCAGGAAAAAGAACTTATAGATTATCAGGAAAAAAGGTTTGGCCCTAAAGGCGACCTTATTACCCAGAAATCGGTTATGGTAAAACCTATCCAGGATCAGGTTTTTACCATTGTACAGGATCTTGCCGAAGTGAGAAAATATGATTTTGTATTTGACAAATCATCTGACCTTACCATGCTTTTTGCTGCCAAAAAATATGACATCAGCGACCTTATAGTAAAAAGATTATCAAGAACTGCTAAAAGAGAAAAACTAAGCAGCAAAGAAGTTAAGCAGCTTGAAGAACAGGAAAAGAAAGAAGAAACAGACTCTGACCCTGATAATGTAGACAAAGCTAAGAAACTTGAAGATAAAAAACTGGCAAGGCAAAAAGCTATAGAAGACAGGAAGGCCGCAGCCGATGCTAAAAGAGCTGCTGCTTTAGAAAAACGTGACCAGATAAGGGCAGAGAATGCTGCTAAAAGAAATGGTACAGCACCAAAAACTGCTCCTGCAAAAACAGATGACAGCAAAGCTGCTGATGCACCTACAGATGATGATGACGATGCGGCACCTAAGGCAGCAAACAAAACCGCCGCTAAAGCAACGACAGACGAAAACAAAGCTGCTAAGGCAGAGGAAGTGAAAACTGAGGCTGCTGCAAAAAATGCTGAAGCTACTGCCAACAGGCAAAAAGCCGCAGAAGATGCTAAAGCAGAACGCGAAAGAAAACTTGAAGAAAGAAGAAAAGCTATAGAAGACCGTAAAAGGCAGGTTCAGGAACAAAGGGAAGCTGCACAAAAAGCACGGGAAGAAAAAATAAAGGCTAAAAATGGTACACCAGCCACTACAGAGCCTCAAACAACACCATCTCCTACAAACACCGAAGGAGAGGATTAAACTAAAAACAAAAATTAATATTTAAAACCTTGAATGTAATGAAACAATTGAAATCTTTATTAATCGCTGCATTATTATTTGTCGGAGCAGGACAAGCTGTAAAGGCACAGGCAAAAGTAGCGCACATTAATGTAAGTGACCTTATGGCTGCAATGCCCGATATGAAGGCGGCACAAGCTCAACTTGACAAAGTAACTAAAACGTACGATACTGAGTACAATACAATGGTTGAAGAGTTTAGAAAAAAAGTGGGCCAGTATGAAAAAGAAGCTTCTACTGTAACTGATGCTGTTAACGATACGCGTAGCAAAGAAGTTCAGGACATGCAAAAAAGAATACAAGATTACCAACAAAATGCATCTAAAGAGCTACAAGAAAAGCAAACAGCTATTTTTAAACCAATCCTTGAAAAATCAAGGCTTGCTATACAAAAAGTAGCTAAAGCTAAAGGTTATCAGTATGTACTTGATTCTTCTACAGGAAGTGGAGTATTATTAGCTGATGGTCCGGATTTATTAAACGATGTTAAAAAAGAACTTGGTTTTTAATAACTGTTTTTTTGAAAATATACAAAACTGGTTGCCTTAACGGGCAGCCAGTTTTTTTTTATTTTAAATTCAGCTTTTTAAATATTTATAATTACAAACATTCACTAAAACCCCGGCGTAGCAAATGGATCAGTTACAGAGATAACCGCATTGCGTGATAAATTTGTGTTTTCGGCAGGCAATGAAGCAAGTGGTTTAGAAATATGGGTAAGTAACGGTACCGAAGCAGGAACTGCATTACTTAAAGATATTAATCCGGGGCCGGAAAGCAGTGTATCATTGTTCTTTACAAAAATAGGCGACAAAGTAGTGTTTCAGGCTAATGATGGTACAGCAGGATATGAGCTGTGGGTTACCGATGGTACTGAAGCGGGTACGGTATTACTTAAAGACATTAATCCGGGCAATGGCAGCTCTACTCCTTACGGATTTACAGAATACAATAACAGGCTGTACTTTCAGGCAGATAATGGCACAGATGGCATAGAGTTATGGGTAACCGATGGTACTCCCGCAGGAACAACTGTGGTTAAATACAGTACAACTTTAGAAGGCGGTTCGTCTCCAAGAAACTTCGCTGTATCTAATAACCTGCTTTATTTTAGGGCTGATGACCAAAGAGGCGACGAAATATGGGTAAGCGACGGTACTGAGGCCGGGACGGTTTCTTTAAAGACATAAACCCTACTGAAGGTGAAGGCAGCCGTGCCAACGAATTTACAGAAGTAAATGGCAAACTATTTTTTAGGGCTAATAATGGTATTAATGGCAATGAACTTTGGATAACAGATGGTACCACTGACGAAACTGTTATGGTAACCGATATTTTTCCCGGCGCAGATGAATCGTTTCCGGGTGGAATAACAGCCTTTGATGGCAAGATATATTTTCAGGCAACTGATGGGGTTCATGGTGTTGAACTTTGGTCATCTGATGGTACAGAAGAAGGCACAGCGATGGTTAAAGATATACGAACTGTAAACTCTTCTTTACCAAACTACTTCTTTGCATTTCATGATAAACTTTACTTTACAGCCAGCGATTGCACAAACGGTTTTGAACTGTGGGAAACGGATGGCACCCAGGATGGGACCATTAAGCCCATAGCAAGCCCAAACACCACAGATCCTTTATACTATATACCTTTCTCCAAAATATTTAATGACGAGCTTTATTTTAAGGCGAACTATGCTTTTTACGGATTTGAAATTTATAAACTAACCGAAACAGTGGCCGGTGTAGATGGAGTTGTATCTTCTAAATTTAAAGTATATCCTAACCCGGCAACAGATAAGGTTACTATACAGGGAAAAGATGCTGCATTAACATCAGTATCTATAATTTCTATTACCGGAGAAAAAGTACTGGAGAGCAAAGGGGAAACAACAATAGATATTTCGCAGCTAAGCAGCGGTATGTATATCATGAAAATAGAGAATGACAAGAATGAAATTTTCTATAATAAAATAGTAAAGAAATAAATTTCTTTACTATAAAAAACAAAGGCTGCCTTAACCGGCAACCTTTGTTTTTAATTAACTCTACTCAAACTATTTTTTTACCGGTTGTATACCTTCAAGAGTAGGTTTTACGGTAATAATATTTCCTTTTTTATCAAAGTAAAGCCTGTCTATACAAACTTCTCTGTTATAACCGGCCGCTTCGCCTAATTTGTAACCGTTAGGGTAAGAAAACCTGTGGTACACAATATACCACTCGTCTTTACCGGGAACCTGCACAACAGAGTTGTGACCCGTACCAAAAAGCATTTTATCGGCATCCTGTTTTAAAACAATATTGTCTTTAGGAATTGTAAATTCCCCCAGCGGAGATTTAGCCGTGGCATATCTTACTTTGTAGTTAGGGCTGCGCGTATCGTCTTCGCTCCACATAAAATAATAAATGCCATTGCGGTAAATAACGTAAGTACCCTCGCGGAATGTATTATCGGGCTTAAGCAGTGTAAGTGTTTTTTTATTAATAGAAATCATATCGTCGTTAAGCTCTACCCCTGCCATGTGGCCATTGCCCCAGTACAGGTAGCTTTTGTTAGTCTTAGGATCTGTAAATACGTCAGGATCTATCTCCTGCCCTCCTTTTACACCCTCCGGTGCTGAATCGATCAAGGCTTTCCCACTGTCTTTAAATGGTCCTGTAGGATTATCGGCTACAGCTACCCCAATTTTTTGAGCAGCAGTAAAATAATAGAAGTATTTATAAACACCGTTTATTTTTTTCTCTACAATACAAGGAGCCCACGCATTGCGGTTAGCCCAGCTAACATCTTTTTTAAGGTCTAAAATAACACCTTCATCTTTCCAGTTAGTAAGATCATTAGATGAAAATACTTTAAAATAGTAACCACCCCAACCGTCAAAACCATCGCTGGTTGGGTATATATAATACTTACCGGTCTTGTTAGAATATAATACTTCAGGATCTGCGTAATTACCCGGCAATGCAGGATTGTTGTTCAGGGCAGGAAAACCTTTAGGAGTACCCCACTTTTGCATAAGAGCTTTAAGCTCGCTGCGTGTAACAGGCATAATTGTACCATGGCGTGGTTTAAAATCCATAGTAACCTGATTGTCTATAACTGTAAAATGATCAAGGTCACTACTTTTTGTAAATTGGTAAGCACCTTTTTTATACACATCATACATTAAAATATATTCGTCAGAGTTGTTCAGCTTAAAAACACCTGCCCCCTCTACACTCTCCGGAGTTTGCTGTTTGTAATCATCGCTTTCTGTCCAGTTACCGGAAGTAAGGTTTTTAGTAGTAGCTACTTTAATACCCGGCTTATCGGTTTCTGTTTTATAGAAAAGGTGGTACATACCATCTTTCTCTATAATATCTCCATCAATGCAAGGGACCTTAGATTTTGGAATGAAGAGTTCTTTAGGAGCCGCTTCAAGCGCAGTAAAATCAGCATTTGCGTATGCATAATAAATTTTATCAGGGTCGTTGCCATGCTTCATAGAAAAGTACACCATGTACTTTCCAGCATCGGCATCATAAATAGTTTGTGGTGCCCATACCCGCTTAAGGTTTTCGTTTCCCGGAAACGCGGTCTGGATATTTACTACAGATGATTTCCAGTTAACAAGGTCGGTTGATTTTAGCAAAACCATGGCACGGTTAGAATCCCACCCTTTAGATGATGTCATATCGGTTACAACCATATAAAATGTTTTACCATCGTGCCCGCGAAGTATGTGCGGATCGCGCACACCACCTGTAGAGCTAATTGTTTTAGAATCTATAACGGGTTGGTTGCCATTCAAAGCCTTGTAGTTGTAACCATCTAAGCTAATACCAAATTTTATAGCCTCGTCTTTTACGTCATTACCTGTAAAATAAGTGAACAGGTAACCAACGTAATCTTTATCGGCAGGGCCGGTTTTGTATTGTGCTATAGCACTCGTACTGCAGGTTGCAGCGGTAATAAAAGCAATGAATAATTTACTAAATACTCTCTTCATACTTAATTATTTGTTTTTTATACGGATAAGGGTAAATGAATATGCGGGTACTGCACAAGGAAAAGTTGTACCCACAGTAATAGTATCGGATACAGGTTTTGCAGTTTTACTATCTGGCGCACCGGTAAGCACATAGCGCTTTGCCGATGAAGCAAATGTACCTGCACCTTCAAGGTTAACAGTTGTACTAACAGCTACCGGCAGCATATTAACAATTTTTACAATAAGGTCTTTACTTTTGGTATCGCGCACTACAGATACTGCTACCCGATTGCTTACTTCGGTAGTAGCATCTTTAAGGGCAACATCACTTGGCAAATATACATCGCCTGCATTTTGCCCATACAGCTGTTGTGTATAGTAACCTACTGTAGGTTTAACCTCAGTATTATTAAAGTAAATAAGGTCGGGGTTCCATTGAGTATGGTTTTCTTTAGCTAGCATAGGCGCATATGATGTCATGCTCACTACATCGCCATTACGTTCTAATGCAGTTAAATATAACGCTTCTGCAAGGGCGGTTTCTATATTATTAGGTCTGCCCCGAAGGAAAGCCGCATATTCGCCCAAATACACTTTAGATTTAGAACGGTCATACCTGTCATAGTAATCCTGGTTATTAATAAACCAGCCTACCGGCTGATAGTAATGCTCATCTACCATTGGTATGTCCAGCTTATCGGCAAGTGCCCATCCTTCTTCATAATCTGTACCTTCAGCCGCAGGGCCTACAGTTCCTATAACCGTAATTTCGGGATATTTATCCTTCATGGCTTTAAGTATCATTGCATAACGCTCTTCAAAAAGATCTGTAATAAGATCTTCGTTACCTATACCTACGTATTTAAGATTGAAAGGCTTAGGGTGCCCAGCCTCTGCGCGAAGCTTGCCCCACTTAGATGTTACAGGGCCATTAGCATACTCTACAAGGTCTAAAATATCCTGTACATACTGCCCCATTTCTTCCATAGGCACGCCACACTGCTGTCCGCCAAGCCCAATATGCTCATCTATAGCCGAGTTTTGACAGGGCACACCTGCCGCAATAACAGGTAGTGGTGCTGCGCCCATATCTTCGCAATACTGAAAATATTCAAAATAGCCCAGCCCGGTAGTTTGATGATATCCCCACAGGTTGCGTTGTGGCACACGGGCTTCTAATGGGCCAATGCTGTTTTTCCAACGGTATATATTACCAAGGCCATCGCCGTGGGCAACACAGCCTCCCGGGAAACGCATAAATTTAGGATGAAGATCGGCTACGGTTTGAGCTAAATCTGCACGCAGGCCATTTTTGCGGCCTTTGTACGTTTTTTGAGGAAATAAAGATATCATATCTACAGCAACAGTACCGGTAGTTTGCGGCGCAACTTCAAGACGCGCATTAGCAACTGTTTTAGTTACTTTAATTACTGCGTTTAATTTTTTCCACGTCGTAGAAATCCCTTTTACAGATGTTTCTCCATATACTTCGCCATTTGCACCAATAAGACGCACCTTAATGCCTGATGCTTTACCATTGATATTTTTAGCAAATATTGAAAAATCGTAACTATCGCCGGATTTTACAGCAATACCGTCGTACCCGCTGTTAACTATTGCAGCACCCGATTTTAATATTGCATAATGCTTATTGTTTGTATGTACAGGCTGCACACTATCTACGGCAAGTGTGCCTTTACCCCCACTCAGGCTCCAGGCTGTAGTACTGTTCCAGTCTTTGTCCCTGCCTTCTTTATCGCTAGGGGCATATTCAAAATCGCGGTTTTGAACAAGCTCTGCATATAGACCGCCATCGGCAGCATAATTAATATCTTCAAAAAACACACCCACAAGCATATCGCTTATTTTTTTGCTCTCTGCAGCTTTTACAGTAATTGTACCTTCAACAGGTTTTAAGTTAGCAAAACGCACTGCATCATCTTTAGATGATTCGTCATTTTGCTTGTTTTTAAATACCGAAAGGTTATGGGTTTTTATAAGATTTTCTGCCGTTTGCCATGTAACTTCGGTAATGGTACCCGTTTCCACTTTACCCATTATTGTAATATCCTGCCTTAAATCGTCTCTGTTATCTACAAGGCCTAACTTTACCGGTGTATAATTAATGAAGTCTTTTGTTGTTAGCGTATGCACCACACCGGCGATTCCGCCGCTCAACCAGCTAATATTGTAATTATCATTTTTAAATGATAACTCTATATATTCTATACCTTCAAAATTTTCGTAGCCATTATTCTTAGGCATTACTAATGGGTATGACTGCCTGTTCCAATGTATCAAATCCTGCGACGATGCATGTCCAAAGGCTCCTGATTTTTCATTAAGTGTCCAAAGACAGTGCCACATACCATCCTGTGCTTTAAAAAGATATGGATTAAGCATTCTTTTCTCTGCCCCCCACCTGCCGTAGTCGCAGCGCAAAAAGCTATGTTCAGGCCCTATGGCATGCCAGTTCTTTTTGTCGCTGCTCCAGGCAAAGTGTAAGCCATTGTGGCCTTTATCTTTATCAGTGGCATAAGCAAACAGGAAAACCTTTTCCGGTTTTGTATTTGCCTTATGCGCGCCCGCCAATGCCGATAACGACATTAGCAAAGCCAGTACAATTGAGGTTACTTGTTTTTTGTTGGTTATCATACAGTAATAATAATTAAAGTGTAAATATAACACTTATATCATCACTACAACGATTAACTATAACTTTATCGTCAGTTTTTTGCCAGTATATGTTACCGTTTTATCTATTTTTGAAGATTTCGCGTTACCTGTTCCTTTTTGCGGGGTAACCATTACTACATTAAATTTACGAGATGTAAGCATACCGGGAAACTTTCCGGCAACATCGTTTATAGTAAGGGTTTTAGCCTTATCGTTCCAATTAAATTTGATAGTGGCATACGCGCCTTTCTCATAATTGTAATTATCGTTCTCATCTTCATACAATGTAAATTCTCCATCAGCTCCGGCATATACCCTTAGCTCAAGATCGTCCCATTTTTTCTCTGTAGCATATTGTACTTTAGGACCAAACGGAAGTATCGTACCTGCCTTTACATAAAGCGGAATAACATCTACAGGAACTTCTTTTGTCACAGTTTCACCACCTTTGTGGGTTGCGCCTGTCCAGAAATCATACCAGCTCGCTCCTTTAGGTAAATAAACCTGCTGCGTCCCGGTTTTTGCAAAAGTATTTTTCTTAGTACTGTTATCATAATACATTGATTTTGTAACCGGAGTAACCAATATAGAGTTACCCAGCATGAACTCTGTATTAAGATCCCAAACTTTCTCGTCCTGCGGGAAATCCATAACCAGGGCACGCATCATTGATGCAGATGACGATGTTACCTGCCATGCATTAGCATAAATATACGGCAACAAGCTGTATCGCAGGTTAATGTATTTCTCAATACCATCATAAACCCATTCTCCTTTTTTACCAAAATTATAAATTTCGCGTGGGGTATCTGTACCGTGAGATCGCATCATTGGGGTAAATGCACCAAACTGTACCCATCTTAAATACAACTCTTTATATTCAGGGTTTTGATTACCGCCTTTAAATCCACCCGAAAAAAAGCCTCCTATATCTGCATTCCAGTAAGGTATACCCGTAAGTGAAAAGTTTACTCCCGCAGGCGTTTGCTTAGCAAGGGTTTCCCAGCTCGAAACAATATCGCCACTCCAGGTATTGGCACCATAACGCTGCTGCCCTGCAAATGCCGAACGGGTAAGGATGAAAACACGCTTATCTGACGTTGTAGCACGCTGATGATCATACACACCACCTACCGTCATTAATGGGAAGGCGTTACGCACTTTTCTAAAAGAGCCTAAATATGTTTTATTATCAAAATCACTTTCTTTAACATCAAGGTGGTCAGGATCTGTAGAGTCCATCCACCAGCCATCTACACCTACAGAGAAAACACCTTTATTAAGGTAATCCCAATAAATATCGCGCGCTTCGGGATTATAAGGATCGTATACTTTTACACCAGATACAGGGTCTGTAGGTTTTGCAGGCCATGTATTAACCGCCCTTGGTGGCCATGTAACAAAATCCATTAGCATACCTTTCTCTTTCATAACCTGGAAAGGTTTTGTTTTTGGCCCAAAAGAAGCCCATATAGAAATAATCATGTGGGCATTCATTTTATGCACATCATCTACCATTTTTTTAGGGTCAGGAAATTCAGGGTTTAAAAACTCCATAGAGTTCCACTGATAATTGTCGCCCCAATATTGCCAGTCCTGTATAATACCATCTAAAGGTACTTGCAGCTCGCGGTATTTTTTAACCACATCTACCAGTTGTTTCTGGCTTTCGTAACGCTCCCTACTTTGCCAAAAGCCATAAGTCCATAAAGGAAACATTGGCACCTGCCCTGTAAGGCTACGCATTTGGCCAATAACGCCATCTGCATTTTTACCATACATAAAATAATAATCTACCCCATCTCCCACTTCACTTTCAAAAGATGTTTCGGCAGTATTATCATTAAAATAAGTAGGCGAATAATTATCCCAAAAAATGCCATATCCTTTTACAGATTGCATTACCGGCACAGCATCTTCAAGATTATCCTGCCTTAAAAATATTTTTTGGTTGCGTTGCGACATCTTTGCCCTTTGGTAAATACCTAAACCATATATTGCCTCATTAGCATCTAGCCTAAATGCCTGGCGTACTATAAATGTTTTATCTCCGGCATCATTAGTAGGGGTAAATTGCGAACCATATTCTTTCTCTGCAAGTAATGGTTTACCTGCTAAATCTAAAAATGTTACAGCACCTGTTTTTTGGTCAAGATATACCTGTACAGCATTACTTTTTAGTTTAATTATACTACCCTCCTGCTTTATATCTACTGTCGTTTTTTGTGCTTTCGCAATTACAGACAGGCTTTCTTTTTTAAATGTGCTTCCCTGCGGGTGCTTTACAACCCTTACTGTTTGTGGTGTATAAAATTGTATTTCTACATCCATGTTAGCGGTAGAAGCACTTACTCCAAGGTCTGTTTTTTTGTAATCCTGAGCAAATAGCATCGATCCGCTAAAGAGCCCTACTACTAAAAAAAAGATTGATCGTTGTTTCATAATATAATTTGGTTTATTAAGCTTAATCGTTTGCGATATCGCCTAATGGTTTATATGACTACAAGTTTACGTAATATTTCTAAATTACTAAAAAAATAAGTGTATAATTTTGTTTTATTAATTTTTATCAAATTAAATCACATTATAAATCAAAAAAACACCCTTCTACATTAAAATAGAAGAGTGTTAATAATTAAAATCTGCTATGTAATCTACTTAACATGTGGCAATAAGCTAAGCGTATAGGTATAGGTATATTTTTGTGCTGTAAGCATGTACTGGGCATGCGGTAAGGCACCCCAGCTTGTATCTCCGCCCACGCCGCGTTGTGCAAGGTCTACATGCACATACACTTTATCTTCCGGATGGATATCATTTATGTGACGCTGCGCTTTTGTTAACCCCGGATCTATACTTTCTGTAGATACGTTAAGGGCACTAAAACCTAACGGCTGATCTCCGGCAATCTTTAAACCGCTGCCATTCGCATTTTGTAATGTTATCCAGCGGGCATCCGTCTTGTAACCATTCTCCTGCGGACGAATGTACTCCATGATAAACTGGTTGGCAACTTTATCATTGTAAGTGCCTACAAATGATGCAGTATTTCTGTCAGAATAATTTTCCCATGGGCCGCGGCCGTAATAGTTAAGGTTATCATAAGCTCCAGGAAGTTCTAAACGCATACCAAAACGAGGCATTTCCGGCAGGTCTTTACCTGATTTATCTATACTTGCAGTAACCTTAATACTACCGTCATTTTGTATTAAATAGTTTACCGTGTAAGGAACATCAGCTCCCGATAAAACATACTTAACATCTACAGGCACGCCTGCTGCAGTTTGTTTGCCTACAGTAACACTTTGCACTTTAGGGTTTTTGTTAGCATCTTTCCATACGCCAAGTTTTTTAGGCATGTCGTTACCAAAATCATTATCTGTTGGAGCCCTCCAGAAGTACGGAATCGGGAAGTTACTTATAACTTCTTTCTTGTCACCTTTAAGCGTATAACTTTTTATTTCTCCTGTTGTTAAGTCGAATGCTCCTGCAACAGCATCAGTTTCAAAGCTAAGAACGTTACTGCTCTTTTTAGTTTTAAGTTTGCTCTTAACTTTGGCATCTGCCTTTATAGCAAAATAAGTACCATTACCCAGTTTAAATTGCTCTCTTGCAATTTCATGATTGGCAGGTATCATTGCTGTAGCTGCTTTTGTGTAAGCATATACATTAAGGTAATATTCTGCATCCGGAAATAGTTTATCTAAAGCTATATTTTCTGTTTGTATTTGCTGTGCATCGGCTGTACCTTTAAATGTACCTTCTTTAACCTTTACACCATCTTTAAGTAGTTCCCATTTAAAGTTAAACTGGCTAAGATTAGTATAGAAGAAAAGGTTTTTAACCATAAGCTGGTTTTCGCCTTTCAGGCTGAATTTTATATCCTGATACACTTTTTTAACCTCAATCAGTCCCGGGTCGGCAACCCTGTTTGCAGTGATCATACCATCGGCAATACCGTTCTCATCATTCTGAAGGTCTTTTCCACCAAGGTCGCCACCATAAGCCCAGTATTTATTACCATTGGCATCTTTGGCATCAATTCCCTGGTCTACCCAGTCCCAAATAAAACCACCCTGCATTTTTGGGCTTTTAGCCATAATATCAAAGTACTCCTGAAAGTTACCGTTACTGTTACCCATAGCATGTGCATATTCGCACATTATGTAAGGTCTCTTTTTAGTCTTATCATCGGCATACTGGTTCATGTGCTTAATTTCGGGGTACATAGGGCATACAATATCAGTATCCTCATTTTGTCCTGCCTGCTCAAACTGAACCGGGCGTGTATTGTCGCGGCCTTTCATCCATTTATAAGCCTCATAAAAAACGGGGCCATTACCACACTCGTTACCCATAGACCATATAATGATAGACGGGTGGTTTTTATCCCACTCTACCATACGCTTTATACGGTCCAGATGTGCAGGAGCCCATTCCGGCAAATAAGCAGGGTGCTTAGTTTTATCAAAGGGCCTTTGCAGCTCTGCGCCCATACCATGAGTTTCTATATTAGCCTCATCTACCACATACATACCGTACTCATCGCACAGCTCATATATGTAGGCATCGTGCGGGTAGTGGCTCATACGAATGGCATTAATGTTATTCTGCTTCATGAGCTCTACGTCCCTGCGCATTGTTTCGCGATCCGGAGCGTGGCCTTTTACAGCATGGTGTTCGTGCAGATTTACACCATTTACCATTATAGCATTACCGTTTACTAACAGCTGCGCATTTTTAATTTCAACTTTTCTAAAGCCTGTCCTGCCCGAAATAACCTGAGCATCGCTTTTAGTATCGCCATCCCACACAATAGTGTAACGGTAAAGATTAGGTGTTTCGTTACTCCATTTTTTCACGTTATTAATTGTAGTACTAAAATCTACGCTTGCTGTAGTATTAGTAACCGGTTTAGTAACCGTATATACTTCTTTTCCGCTTGGGTCAAGCAGGGTAAGTGTAACGTTAGATTTTTTTATCGCATTGCCTTTAAACTGACGAAGGTTTACAGTTGCACTAAACACGCCATTTTGATAAGCAGCATCAAGATCTCCTTTTACAAAGTAATCCCAAACAGCAAGCTTCGGCATCGCTTCAAGATACACGTCACGCTCTATGCCGCTTAGCCTCCAGAAATCCTGATCTTCGAGATAGCTGCCGTCATGCCATCTAAATACCTGAACCGCTAAAAGGTTCTCTCCTTTTTTAAGCAGCGATGTAATATCAAATTCTGCAGGAGTTTTTGCTGCTTTGGTCATACCGGCTTCTTTACCGTTTACAAACACGCGTGCATAACCACTTATAGAGCCAAAGTGAAGCATTACTTCTTTATTTCCCCAATCTTGGGGAACGGTAAACATTTTGCGATAGGTGCCTACCGGGTTATAATTATTATCTACGTAGGGCGGATTAGCCGGGAACGGATAAATAATATTTGTATAAATAGGAATATCATAACCCTGCATTTCCCAGTTAGAAGGCACGGGTATGTCTTTCCAGTTCTTATCGTTATATGCTAACTGAAAAAAATCCTGCGGCCTTTCTGCCGGAGTTTTTACAATATTAAATTTCCATGCACCATTAAGGCTCTTATAATAAGGAGAACTCTCTGGCTTTTGTGCAGTGGCAGATGCCGCGTCTTTATAAATTATAAATTGGGTATGCCCAGCCTCTTTATTACGCTCGAAAACCGATGGGTTTTCCCATTCATTTTTTGCCTGTTGTGCAAAAATAACCTGCATGCCCAGCAATAGTGCAACTGATAATGTTTTTTTCATATAATGTAGATGTAATCTTTATAATTTATGTGTGTAATCAAAAAAGCATAAAACTGCTTGCGGAGATAATTAGACCCTCCGCAAACAGGTGTAAAAAACAAATATAAACTAACCAAGCTTAACTTTAATTACTAAATAATTATGATCATTATTAAAATTTCGCCAGCTAAAACGATATAGTAATATTAACGATTGCAAAGTAATATTGAAATTTGATAAAGTATAGGGGGTAAAATTGAAAAATAGGTGTAACAAAATTGTAAGTATACTAAATACTGATGTTAATATTAAATTATACTTTTGCATACAGGCACACTCATTGCCTTTATATACATAAATAATATGATGAAAAATCTTGTAAATAGTATTAAAATTAGCTTCTGTTTACTACTCTGTTCTCTAAGTTCTAATGCTCAAAATAAGACCTTTGAACCCGGCAACGTGTGGAATGACACCAGTGGGAAACCTATTAATGCCCACGGTGGAGGTATACTCTATCATAACAATACCTATTACTGGTATGGAGAATATAAAAAAGGCAAAACTACGTTACCGGAATGGGCAACATGGGAGTGCTACCGTACCGAAGTAGTTGGGGTAAGCTGCTACTCCTCTAAAGATTTGCTGAATTGGAAGTTTGAGGGAATAGTTTTGCCAGCAGTTGTGGGAGATACAACTCATGACCTTCACCCGTCTAAAGTTGTGGAGCGCCCCAAAGTAATTTACAATAAAAAAACTAAAAAATTTGTGATGTGGGCGCATATAGAAAGTGCCAATTACGGTAAGGCAGCTTCGGGAGTTGCAATATCAGATTCTCCTGTAGGCCCTTTTACATATTTGGGCAGTTTCAGGCCTAATAACGCTATGAGCCGCGATCAGACTGTTTTTGTTGATGACGATGGCAAGGCATACCAGTTTTATTCTTCAGAAAATAATGAGACCATGTACATTAGTCTCCTTACAGATGATTACCTGAAACCGTCGGGCAAATTTACCCGTAATTTTATAAAACAGTCGCGGGAAGCTCCTGCTGTATTTAAATATAATGGCAAATATTATATGTTGAGTTCAGGGTGCACAGGTTGGGATCCTAACATGGCGCAACTCGCTGTTGCTAACGACATAATGGGTGAATGGAAGACAATTGACAATAACCCATGTACCGGTACAGATGCAGACAAAACTTTTTTTGCCCAAAGTACATACGTGCTTCCGGTTGCGGGTAAAAAGAATGCATTTATCGCGCTCTTTGACCAATGGAACAAAAAAGACCTGGAAAATTCGCGCTACGTTTGGCTACCCGTAATTATAAAAGAGGATAGTATTACCATACCCTGGAAGGATAAATGGGATTTGAGTATATTTAAAATGCGTAAATAAAATAACCTGCCATTATGGTTTAGCAGAAATAATGCTGTGTTGTTTAGTATATTTATACCATTAAAACAACTATCTTCATTATGAGTTACCAACCGTCTCCTACACGCTACCAAAATATTGAGTACCGCCGCTGCGGCAAAAGTGGCCTTAAACTATCAGCCCTATCGCTTGGCTTATGGCATAATTTTGGTTTTGTAAACGATTTTGAAAACAGCCGGAACATAATACATACCGCTTTTGATAGTGGCATTACCCATTTTGACCTCGCAAACAATTATGGCCCGCCACCGGGATCTGCAGAGGAGGTTTTTGGGAAAATACTGCACACAGACCTGCAGGGTTACCGCGACGAACTTATAATTTCTACCAAAGCAGGTTATACCATGTGGGATGGCCCTTATGGAGACTGGGGGTCCAAGAAATATTTAGTATCGAGCCTGGACCAAAGCCTTAAACGGATGAATCTTGATTATGTGGATATTTTTTACCACCATCGTCCGGACCCCGAAACCCCACTTGAAGAAACAATGGCGGCGTTAGACCTAATTGTGCGCCAGGGTAAAGCTCTATATGCAGGCATATCTAACTATAATGTACAGGATGCCCAAAAAGCAATTACCATACTTAAAGATCTGGGTACACCATGTATAATACACCAGCCTAAATACAGCATGTTTGTACGTGACCCCGAAAACGGGCTTCTTGATGTATTGGAAGATAATGGCGTGGGCTGCATTCCTTTTTCGCCACTGGCACAGGGTTTACTTACCGATAAATACCTTAACGGCATACCGGCAGACTCCCGTGTGGCTACAAGTGGAGTTTTCTTAAACGAAAGCCACATCACACCAGAGAGGATTGAAGTTCTTAAAAAGCTAAATAATGTTGCACAACAACGAGGGCAAAAGCTGGCACACATGGCATTGTCATGGCTGCTTAAAGACAGTAGGGTAACATCTGTGCTAATAGGCGCAAGCAGGCCGGAACAGGTAACAGATTCAATAAATAGCTTAAAAAACACCACGTTTAGTGATGAAGAAATAAACACTATTGAAACAATTTTAAAACAATAAATAATTAAGCTTTCCTTATGGAGAGCTTTTTTATTTTAGCGTATTTAAAAATAGTATTACTATTTTTAAAATAAGAATAACTGCTTTGTTTACTATTAAATTTATGCGTATTCCTTTTCATAATAACACGTATAAAATTAAACACAAACAACAACAATGTGAGCGAAAGTAATGAGGCTATCCACATGACATTATTTTTTTGTAACGTTAATTTTTAAACTGCACCACAACATAGTTATACAATATTACGAATTAAGTAATTATGTTTTAAATAATTAACTATATAGTAACTTAAATTATAACGCCTGTGAAAGTAATAAATTATAATCTAATAGAAAATACCTACAAATAGGTATTTTTTAAATTTCTGAACATAAAGTATTTAAACATTTTGAATAAAAATTTCACTAACTAATGTAACAAAGTAGTCAGAGTTGCGTCATATAGGCAGAAGCATACATCAATCAAAAAAGCAAGCAAACCTGTTTTATAGCAGCTTCTAACTGTAAAACAAAAGTGCAGTCACTAAAACCACGGTAACCGCACTATGATTTCACCAAAAATTAAGGAGTTAGTTATTGGTACAGCCCTGCCCACACGCAGGGCTTTTTTTGTGCTTAAAATATCCCATAAAAAAATCCCGCTTAGAAATTTCTAAGCGGGATTATATATAATTAAACGCACTCTAATTAAAGCTCCAGTGCTTTTTTAGCATTGTTATCCATAAGTAGTTCAAGAGGTTTTTCAAGACCTTCTTTAACCGCTACAAGGAAACCAACAGACTCACGACCATCGATGATCCTGTGGTCGTAAGATAACGCCACATACATCATTGGGTGAATCTCTACCTTACCGTTTACGGCAATAGGGCGCTCAATAATATTGTGCATACCTAATATACCAGACTGCGGAGGGTTAATGATAGGCGTAGAAAGCATACTACCAAATACACCACCGTTAGTAATGGTAAATGTACCACCTGTCATATCATCTACAGTAATCTGTCCGTCGCGGGCACGAAGCGCAAGACGTTTAATCTCTGCCTCAATACCGCGGAAGGTAAGCGCTTCTGCATTTCTTACCACAGGTACCATTAAGCCTTTAGGGCCGGATACCGCTATAGAAACATCAACAAAATCATAAGCTACCTTATAATCACCATCCATCATAGAGTTAACATCCGGAAACAGTTTTAATGCCCTTACAACCGCTTTAGTAAAGAAAGACATATAGCCTAAACCTAAACCACCGTGTTTTGCTTTAAAGGCATCTTTATACTCGTTCCTTATATTGTTTATAGGCGTCATGTTCACTTCGTTAAACGTAGTAAGCATGGCTGTTTCATTTTTAGCTGCAACTAAACGTTCTGCAACTTTTCTGCGAAGCATAGAAAGTTTAGTACGTTCAGAGCTACGGTTACCACCTGTAGGCGTACCCATAGATGGCACCTGGTTAGCATTAACCGCATCATCTTTAGTAATACGGCCACCTTTACCGGTACCGCTCACTGTAGCTGCATCAATACTTTTTTCGTCTAATATTTTACGGGCCGCCGGAGATGGCGTTCCGCTTGCGTAGCTTTTTTCAGCGGCAGGGGCTTCCTGCTTAGGAGCCTCAGCTTTTGGAGCGTCTGCTTTAGGTGCTTCTTTTTTCTCTTCGGCTTTAGGAGCCTCTTCTTTCTTTTCTTCTTTAGCAGGCGCTGCACCACCATCTGGTTTTGCACCATCAGTATCTATAAGACAAACTACCTGCCCTACTTTTACTGCATCGCCTTCTTCTGCCTTAAGTGTTATTATACCCGCTACTTCGGCAGGAAGCTCAAGGGTTGCTTTATCAGAATCAACTTCGGCAATTGCCTGGTCTTTCTCTACATAATCTCCGTCTTTTACCAGCCATGTTGCAATTTCAACTTCTGTAATCGATTCCCCGGGAGAGGGAACTTTCATTTCTAAAATCATGTCAGTATAATTTTATTGGT
>Ga0247806_10000226_pt1 | contig 39143 bp, 29 predicted proteins | sample UWRJL059202B1_FD_179935 | JGI IMG/M metagenome (GOLD analysis project Ga0247806, IMG submission 179935) | Plant litter microbial communities from Arlington Agricultural Research Station in Wisconsin, United States - UWRJ-L059-202B-1 | ecosystem: Environmental > Terrestrial > Plant litter >... | reverse complement strand
TCGAGGTATTTCTCTTCAAAACCAATCCCATTATCCGTAAAGCGCACGCGGACATAAGGTCCGAAGGGAACGGCCGGCGCTTCCGGATCGGCCGTATCGACATAATCGGCCGTAATGTCGATATGTGGCGTAATTCCCTCCTGCGTAAACTTCAGGGAATTACTGACGAGGTTTTGAAACACCTGGCGCATCTGGCTCGGCACAGCTTCGATAACCGGCAAAACGCTTTTGGTGATACGCGCACCGGTTTTTTCTACCTGGATCTCATAATCGGAAAGCACATCGCCAACAATGCTCTCGAGCGAGGTTTCCTCGAAGCGTGCCGCCATCGACACCTGCGAGAAATCCAGCAGATCACTGATGAGTACCGACATGCGCTCTGCGGACTTGATAATCCGCCCGAAATCGGCCAAAGCAGGCGCATTGTCTTTCAAATGCTTTTCGCGGATCAGGTGTGCGAAGGTCATCATTTTGCGTACCGGCTCTTTCAAATCGTGCGAAATGACCCAGGCAAACTGTTGCAGCTCGTTGTTGGATATTTCGAGCTCCCTGTTTTTTTCCATCAGGGCCAGTGTCCTTTCTTCCACCCGTTGTTCGAGTATCTCGTTGGCAAGCTTCTGCTGATGGATATCGGAAAATGCCCCGACCCAGCGCAGGATTTCTGCTTCCTGCCTGACGGGAATAATGCGCAGTAAATAATGGAGGTAATTTTCATCCGTCAATTTACGGATGCGCAATTCGCGCACAAACTCGGTACCGGCTTTGAAACTTGTCGCCCATTCGTCGCAGACAGGTCCGTCATCCGGATGGTGTTCCGGAAACACGCCTTGCTGGGCAGAAAAAAGATACCATTCAGAATTGACATATTCTATTTCACCGGTTTTGCTGACGGTAAATGCAATTTGCGGCAGGGTTTCCATGACCGAGCGCAATTCATTCATGCGCGTTGCGAGTGCTGCTTCCGCTTCTTTGCGGATCTCGATCTCTTTCAGCAATTTCTCCTGCGTGCGCTGCAATTCGAGCCTTTGCTCCGAAAGCATGTACATCGATTTGACTTTCAGCAGCAGGATATCCGGATCTACAGGTTTCGTGATGTAATCGATGCCCCCGGACTCAAAACCTTTTTTGATGAATTTCTTCTCCTTGCTGATCGCCGAGAGGAAAATGATCGGAATATCTTTCGTCCTGCTGAACCCGAGGATCATTTCGGCCAGCTCAAAACCATCCATCTGTGGCATTTGCACATCGAGGATGATGAGCGAATAGCTTTTTTTCAGGATCTTCCGCAAAGCTTCTTCCCCTGACTCCGCTGTATCCACCTGGAAAGAATTGAGCTCGAGAATGCTTTTTAAGGCAAAGAGATTTTCAGGTCTGTCATCAACGATCAGGATCATTCCGCGTAATTAAGTGGTACAGTAGCCATTTTTTTCAGTTTCCGAATGTAACGATTTAAAATCAATTGTTTACAATATTTGCATTTCCGGAAGCCTGAAGAATTCATTTTGAATTAAAAATGCCAGTTTTTTGGCCAACTCATTGAAATTATTCGGTTTGGTCAGAAATGCCCTGGCGCCTAATTCACGCGAGGTATCTATGTCGCGCTGATGACTGGAGGTTGTGAAAATGATGATCGGAATGTCGTCATACCGTTGTTCTTTGCGGATCAGCAGCAGGAAATCAAAACCGTTCATATAAGGCATATTCAGATCGAGAAAGATCAGATCTGGCAAAGGATCTTTTTTGAGCTTCTCGATGCCTTCAATGCCGTCGTTGGCCACTTCACAGACAATTGTTGCGTCGATATCGCGGACGGCATCCAGAAAAAACAGCTGGTCATCATGGTCATCGTCAATCAACAAAATTTTTTCCGGATTCATAGGGTCAACACGTTTCTACAAAATTAATTAAAAATCAAAGTGCTTTACGGAGCGCAGAAGCCGTTCTCCGAAAATCAGGTAAATGTACTTTTCATTTTATCCAAACTTATACAAATCAGCCACTTAAAAACAGAAAGCAAATATTTTTTAACAAAATTTATACATGTAATCCCTGGTGATTCTGTCTTGATCCATCGACGGAAAAAGTTCGCGTATCTTTTATAAAGCATCTGCGTTATTTTACCTGAAAATTAAAGCCGGATTGCCGGCGAACCGGATTCGTTGGTACATTTGCCCTATCATCTTCTTAAAACCCTGTCCATGAAAAACGCATTACGCATCGTTGTTTGTCTCTTCACTTCCGCCGTTTCGCTGCAGGCGCAAAAGCAGGCGGACATCTGGTATTTTGGAAACAAAGCCGGGATCAGCTTCTCTGCAGGGAAACCAGTCGCAATCACCGACAGCGAGCTGAGTACAGAAGAAGGCTGCGCAGTAATCAGCGATCCAGCCGGGAAAATGTTGTTTTATACAGACGGCATTTCCGTTTGGAACAGCCAACATGCGTTAATGCCCAACGGCCGGCAACTGAAAGGAGATCCATCGTCGACCCAATCGGGCATCGCGATCCAGAAACCGAAAGCGCCGGGGATGTATTATTTGTTTACTGTCGCTGCAACCGGTGGCGAAAGCGGTATTTCCTATTCACTCGTCGACATGCAGCTGGACCAGGGAAAAGGTGATCTTGTGGCTGGACAGAAAAACCTCGTCCTCGCAACACCCGTTACTGAAAAGCTGACTGCGGTGGCACACAGGAACGGCAAAGACATGTGGGTCATTGCACACCGTTGGAAAAGCGATGAATTTCTCGCTTACCTCGTGACTGAAAACGGGGTCAGTACGACAGCCGTCACCAGCCAGGCGGGAAGGATACACGAAGGGGAAGCGCTGAATACGCAAGGATATATGAAATCCAATCCGGACGGCAGTAACCTCGCGCTCGCGCTCGAAGCGTCTTTTGTATTCGAATTATTCGATTTTGACAATGCGACCGGCCAGGTTTCCCAGCCAATTACGTTGCGTATGCCCGACAAATCTTACCCGTACGGCGTCGAATTCTCCCCGGAAGGATCCATTCTTTATGCATCGGCAGCAGCAACGGGCGAAATTTACCAGTTCAACCTGCAGGCCGGTTCACCTGAAGCGATCCAGGCATCTGCACTCGTGGTCGGAAAAACGCCGAAAGGGGAATGGGTCGGCGCGCTACAACTTGCCAACGACGGGAAGATCTATTTCCCGATCTACAAAACGGAATACCTCGGCGTGATCAACATCCCGGGCAAGGTAGGCATGGAATGTGGCTACGAGAATAATGCAGTACATCTTGGCGGCAGAACAGCCACGCTCGGGTTGCCAACCTTCACACAAAGCTTCTTCACGCAGGACCTCAGCAGGAAAGATGTGACTTATTTCAACGAGCAAACGGTTGCGCTGGGCAAAACGCTCATCCTGAAAAATATCAATTTTGATTTTGCGAAACACACATTGCAACCCGTTTCCTATGCGGAACTGAAGAAGGTTGTCGCGGTATTGCAGAAAAATCCTGCTTACAAGATTGAGATCGCCGGACATACGGACAATATCGGCAATAAATCATCCAATATCTCCCTGTCGGAAAACCGCGCCAAAGCTGTCCGGGATTACCTGGTCAGCCAGAAAATTGCTGCCGACCGCATTTCCTTTGTCGGATTCGGGAGCAGCCAACCAATCGCCAACAACGAGACGGAAGCCGGAAGGGCTAAAAACCGACGTGTTGAATTCGTATTGAGTAAATAAAATTACCTGAACAATTCCGTCAACACGCGGCCATTGGAGGTCGGCATGCTGAAATGCAGCAATTCTGCAATTGTTTGGCTGATGTCTGTCATTTCCGCAGGCGTGCTGATGGTCGCGCCCTGTTTGAAATCCGGTCCCATAGCAAGCAGACTGATGTGCTTGCAGCCTTCGCAGTGATCTCCGTGGGAAACAAATCCGTCTTTCACACCGTCAAGATGGCGGCCATGATCGTTGGTGATGAACAGCGCCGTTTGGTCTTTCATCAGCGGATTGGCCTGGATCAATTTCCAGATGCGGTCGGCGTAATCATCACATTTTTTCAGGGATTCGAGGTAAGCGCCCCAGTTATTTGCATGTCCGTACACATCCACGGCCAGCAGGTTGATCAGCGTGAGGTTGGGCGAATAGGTCGTAAAAACTTCTTCCACCTTCGCAAAAGTCTTGCTGTCGCCCTCGTAGTCGGAACTGTTTCCCTTCGGGCCGCAATAGCTTGAAGGCATGTACACGTTCCACCACTTTTTATTCTTCCGTTTCGTATTCGCCAGCACTTCCAGCTTTCCCTTGCTGGAAATCAGCCATGCTTTGCTTTTATCGATGGCTTTTTCCTTGAGGTAATACTGGAACATCGACGGATTATCCGGCAATTGTTTGCCGCCATTGGTGATGGATTGGTAAACGCCGGTCGTGATCGCCGTGTGACCTGCCGTTGTAAATGTTTTCCCATTGTTCATGAACTGCGTGAACAAGGTCCCTTCTTTGACGAGCTCTTTCCCCATTTTCGGGATGTACTGGCAGCTTGTATCGCCGAAGGTCTCCGTGTACCTCGGACCGTCGATCACCAATACAACCACGTATTTGGTTTTATATTCCTTTTCAACGCCTTTTTCCTGCACTTTCCGCACCGGAGAACAGGACGGATTCAGCAAAAGCAACAAACCGATCAATGCCCCGAAAAAATGTTTTTTTCTCATCAAACTCTTCAAATAAGACTCAAAAATAACATTTATAATCGAGGGTTTACGCATACAGCCACGGGTTTACAGGCACCAACTCAGAAATGTTCCTGGACCAGCTCCCTGTTAAGTACCGCTCCCGCCTTCGTCCCCGCGGCCATCGCTGCGGAAATCGAACGAAACATCGTCGCGTTATCGCCGGCTGCATACACGCCATGCACACTTGTTTTCTCGAATTCGTCGACCGCGATCAATCCGAAATCATTGAGCTCACAACCCAGTTGTGCCGCGAGATCGCTGTGCTGCTCAAAAGGAATTCGCGCAAAGAGTCCCGCCATCGAAGCGCGTGATCCGTCCTCAAAAACCAGGTCGCTGATCTGCCCTTCCTGCTGATCGATGGAAACAAGCTCTTTGTCCTGAACGGCAATACCATGTTGCGCCAGTTGCTCTTTTTGCTCTGCTGTTAACGTCGATTTTCCATTGGTATACAAAGTCAATGCATCTGTCCAGTTGCTGATCATTTTCGCGAACTCAAAACCAACCTCTCCATTGGCAAAAACACCGAGGTTTTGGTTGCTCACTTCGTAACCGTGGCAATAAGGACAATGGTAGATCGATATGCCCCAGGCTTCTGCAAAACCGGGAATTGCGGGCATCAGGTCGCGTACGCCGGTGGCCAGTACTAGTTTCTGTGCTTTCAACTGTTGACCGGAAGTCAGGCTGAGCTCAAAATGATTGTCTGCCTTTACAGCTTTGGTGACTTCGCCTTCCAGGAACTGAACGGTTGGATAGGCCGCAAGCTGTTCTTTGGCCCGGCGAACAATCTCCCGCGGAGGAACGCCATCCAGCGTAATCACGTTGTGTGCGTACTTCGCTTTTTTATTACAGGGATTTGCGCTGTCAACGATCAGAATGTTCCGGTGAGACCTCGCCAGCGACATGGCAGCTGAAAGTCCGGCGACGCTTCCGCCAATGATGATTGCTTCAAAAATGTTTTCCTTGTTTGTCATGTTCCCGAAAATTGAATGTGCTTGTTTCGGGACAAATATATTCAAAAAACAAACTAACGCAACTTAATTGCGTTTAAATTGTTTTCAATTGTCTTTGCGGAATCGTATAAACCATCTGGAACATTTGCCAATCTTTCCCCTGGAAAGGCAACAGTCGGGTTCCGGATTCCACAAAGCGGAAACCAATTTTTTCATAACAGCGGATCGCACCCGCATTGCCTTCGAGCACATAAAGAAATACTTTTTCGGGTTGCAACACCGAGATCGTTTCGTTCAGCAATTCCTGCACAAACAAAGTTCCTAGCCCACGACCGCGCTGTTGTGTATCACCGATCAGGATGCGTCCCAGTCGCGTAGCGCCGGGTTGATTCCAGATGATCTCTCCGATCGCGAAAGGTTCGTTTTCTGTGCTCAGTCCGACATACATACAGCGTTGCGGATCTGCGGCGCGGTGCTTTTCGACCTGTTCAGCTGTGAGCGGAAATGACCAGTCAGGTCCGGAAAACTGGAACAACAAAGCGGCATCCGGGACCCAGGATTCCAGGTATTTAAAATCAGCAGGTTCGTATTTTCGGATCATGGGGAACTTTCTCTCAAAATTAAAATTTTATCCTATCCGAACACCAAAATCAGATCAGCGGATCATTGCTTTTTCTGTTCCTGCTGACAATCCCCAATTGAGCCCGAGCAGTGAGATCAGGTTGTTTTCTGTCCCGAAATTCCTGCCGAAAGCGCCCGTCAGGAACAGATTTTCCGAAACGCGGTATTTGATCAACCCACTGGATCTGTAGGTATAGTCCTGGTTGCTGAGGTTGGCCCGGTACAGGTATTCGTAGCCGATCGATAACTGCCGGAATTCGAATTCGAGCTTGCCACCGGCGTCGATGAAATTTTGTTGCAGGTATTCACCCGGTGCGAAATCATTGCGTTGCGTACCGTCTGACAAATACCGGCCGATGGCATAGATATTCAGGTAATTTTCCCTTTGTTGTTTCGGATCGAGCACTTTGGAAACATGCATCGTAAGCCAGCCCCCAAAACGGCCAAAATGGCTGTCTGAAAACTGATTATCCAGGAAAAATCCGCTGTAGGCTATTGCTCCATCCACCGAAAACAAAGCATGGCGCTTCAGGATATCTGCGATGGCCGATTTCTGCGTTGTTTTTTTCGCAGCTTCTTCGGCGTAGAACTGCCGGACCTTCAAATCGTATAAAACGGGATCTGTCACAGAAAGCAATATATCTCCGATGAAAGCTGTGAGCCTGTTTTGCTCGCTTTTCAGCTGGTCGACAAGCAGATTGTTGGCTGCTTTCAGGTCGGCGATATCGCGTTGGCTACGCACATGGATGATATTCGCCCGCAATCCAATCGCCAGGTTGCTGACATCTTTGACTGTGAGGCTGTCGTAGCCCGTCACGTAAGCGAAGGAAACGGATACCTTCTGAAGCTGGTTGAAGATCAGCTGCCGGTTCTTTTCGATGTCGTAGCCCGCATATTTGTAGGCTGTCATCTGCGGATGCCGAAAGAACCAGAATGGTGTCAGGTCGACTGCATAATTTTTCGGGATGCCTCCGTTTTCATTGATCGCATTCAGCGCGCTGAGCACAAAAGCCTTGCTGGAAGTCGGTGTTTGTATCGTTGTGGGCGTTTTATCGAGCAGCATAAATCCCGGTGCATCCGGAATCTCCAAATCCTTCAATGAGACTGAATCCGATTGCGAGAATGTGGAAAGTGCGAATCCAACGGAAAACGCTGCTGACATCCAGGGATTTTTCATATTAGCTCAATGGGCTTCGTGACTACTATTTTTCCTCCCGGGAGCACCTTCATATCATCTTTGTCCTGTTTGAAAATCTGCGTGCCGCCAAAGCCGCCTGCCAATTCATAGCTGATGTCGAGGTTTTCGATCTGCCCTTCCCAAAGCGATGGATCTATATTTGTGAGGTCGAGGTTCGTAAGTATAGCCAGGTAATGGTTCCGCAATCCTGCTGCTTCCCCCAAATCCTTGTGACTAATATTTCCGCTGTCGTAACCCGATTCCGCAATCTTGGTTTGCTGACCGCCCATTTTCGCCAGGTAAACCGACGTGTAGGCTGTCGCAGTAGTCCCTACTGTCACACGGAATTTTACCTGATTGGCATCTATGCCCAGGTTGTAAGTGGTCTTCATGCTTTTGATATTCAGTGTTTTTTGTCTGTTTCTGACTCAGTCAAATCTACAAAATGAAGCTCTTCAAAAAACAAAAAAATGCACAAACCCCGTATAATTACGGGTTATTCACGTAGTTATACGGGGCTTATTTTCCCATGGGTATTTCGCTTATTGACCGAGCAGATTTTTAAAATCTCCGGTTGTCAGCGACATGTTCAGCTCAGCGGTTTTTAAAGCCAGTTGCGCCTGCAAATAACGGCTTTGCGCCTGCACAATGCTAAACTGGACTTCGCGCAGCTCGAGGTTCGTGATGCTTCCATTCTCAAACGCATTTTGCGCAATCCGGAAGGTCGCTTCACTTTCCGTAATGTTCTGCTGTTCGAGTTGCAGGTTGCGCCGTGCCCATTCATATTCATTGAAGGTTTTACGCAGTTCGCTCTGGATCAGCAGGTTCTGTTGCTGGGCATACAACTCCGCACTTTCCTGCTGGATCTTGTTGTTCTTCAGCGCGGTATAATTTGTCAGGCGATCGAGGATGTTCCATTGGAGTGTAAATCCGACGCCCGTTCCATACGTCCTGCTCGAGTTCAGGATACCAATCTGATTTTGCTGCTGTGCGAACGCATATTGTCCGTACAGGCCGATCTGCGGATAATAGTAAGATCTCGCTTCCTTGCGTTCGAGGTCACGGATCGCAATGTTCGCCTTCGCGATCAGCAGGTTCGTGTTCTGCGCTTGTGCAGATGAACTGCTTTTCTCCCAGGAAATGCCGGAAACAGCGATCAAATCTCCCTGTACCACCAAAGGCGTCGCCGGGTCTTTCGCCAGGAAAGTATTCATGTCGGCGATCAGATCCTGGATCGTTTTCTGGTTATTGAGGTATACTGCGCTATCCGCTGTCAGGTCCAATCGTGCCTGGATCAGCTGCAATTCTGTGCCTGCGCCGTTGTCGACTTTCAGTTTCACGAGGTCAAAACGGGCTTTCGACAATGCCAATGCCTGTTCGTACACCGCGTTCAGCTTTTCCTGCTGGATCAATGTAAAAAACAGCACGGAAGCCTGGTAAACTTTCATTTCCATTTCAGCCGTCAGGTTCATCGTTGTGATCTCCTGCTGCGCATCGAGCCGCTTGTCTGCCGCAAACATGCGGAAACCATCAAAAAAGATCCAGTCGAGACGTGCTACGGCATTCGTGGAGCTGTTTTTTGCGCTCGGCGATTGGTTGACCTGCCCGGAGAAGAATTCCTGGCGGGTATTGTTGTCGCTCCAGTTGCGGTCGGCAGCAATACCAATCGTTGGCAGGTAGCCGGCAGCTCCGGGATTGTTATTATTCTCCGCAACCCTGACTTCATTTTTGAGCAGCAGGACGCCGAAATCTTTTTGCAGCATTTCCGCGATAAAACTTTCGAGCGTATAGCTTTGCTGTGCGCTCGCAGTCAGGATCAGGAAAGTGGCTAAAATACCTGTGATGTATTTCATATCGATCGTGCTTTTATAGTGCTTCCGGCAATGCTTCAGCCGGAGGTAATTCTTCTTTTTGTTTGTCTTTCGCCGTGAGGAAGATGTAGAGACCGGGAATGACATACAAGGTCAAAACCAGTGAGAAAGCGAGACCGCCAATAATCGAAATCCCCATCGGGATGCGGCTTGTGGAAGCATCCCCCAGGGCCAGCGCGATCGGCAATGCGCCGAGGATCGTTGCGAGCGAGGTCATGAGGATGGGTCTGAAACGCTGTGCCGAAGCATCGATGATCGCTTCGCGGACCGTCAAACCGTCTTCACGGCGCTGGTTGGCAAATTCCACGATCAGGATACCATTTTTCGTAACAAGTCCGACCAATACGATGATCCCGATTTCCGAGAAGATGTTCAGTGTCTGGTCGAACAGCCACAAGGACAATACAGCGCCTGCAAGTGCAAGCGGCACCGTCAGCATGATAATCAGCGGATCGGTAAAGCTTTCGAATTGCGCTGCCAATACGAGGTACACAAGGATCAGCGCGAGCATGAACGCAAATACCAGGCTTCCGCCGCTTTCGGAGAATTCCTTGGATGCACCGGTCAAACTGGTTGAGAAATCTTCTCCGAGTGTTTCCTGCGCGATCCTGTCCATCGCTTCGATGCCGTCGCCGATTGTTTTTCCGGGAGCGGGATCCGCAGAAACTGTCGCCGCCACATACCGGTTGTAGCGGTATAATTGCGGCGGACTCGATTCATTCGTAATTTCCACGAGGTTATCAATCGGGATCAGTTCGCCGTATTTGCTGCGCACGTGGACTTCCTTCAGGTCCGTTGGATCGTCGCGTTTGTCCTTCGTGGCCTGGCCAATAACTTCATATTGTTTGCCTTCCATGATGAAATAACCGAAACGCTGTCCGGAGAAATAGAGCTGCATTGTTTCAGCAATGTCTCGCACGGAAACCCCTACGCTCATGGCCTTGTCGCGGTTGATCTTCACCTGCAACTCCGGCTTGTTGAATTTCAGGTCGACATCGACAATCTTAAAAGTCGGATCAGCTGCTGCTTTCGCCATGAACACCGGCAACAGCTCTTTCATTTTTTCCTGGGTAGGCGCCTGGATCACAAACTGTACAGGCAAACCGGCCGAACGTCCGCCGCCAATTGTTTGTTCCTGGACGATAAACGTACGTGCGAGGTTATACGTCCGCAGGATCGCGGAAAGCTCATCTACGATCTGTTGCTGACTTTTCACCCTTTCGCCCGGCGGAACGAGGTTGACGCGCACAAAACCTTTATTTGTGGATCCGGCAGCACCAAATCCCGGGGCCGTTACAGCGATCAGTGAGCGCTTTTCCCGCATTGTATCGACGAGGTCAACGACTTTGGACTGGTAAGCATCCATGACTTCGAAAGACGTACCTTCCGGTGCTGTGGAAATGATCTGCAGGCGGCTTTTGTCCTCCAGCGGAGCCAATTCCGATTGCAGTGCACCGCCGTTCCAGAAAATCAGTATAATAGAGAAGCCCATCAATACGAAAGCGAGCCACGGGCGTTTCATGAATTTCGTCAGTGAATTGCGGTATCCGTCGATCATGCCGACAAAAAAGCGTTCCGTCGATTCATAAAAGCGGGAATGTTTTTGTCTCCTGCGCAAGAGCTTCGAGCTCATCATCGGCGTCAATGTCAGGGAAATAAAGGCAGAAATGATGACTGAACCGGCAACGACAATCCCGAATTCGCGGAACAAGCGTCCCGTCAATCCTTCGAGGAAAATCACCGGCAGGAACACAGCTGTGAGTGTAATTGTCGTCGAGATAATCGCAAACAGGATTTCCTTTGAGCCTTTGTGTGCCGCGGTTTTCGGGTCTTCTCCACCTTCCACCCGCGTATAGATATTCTCCATGACGACAATCGCGTCATCGACCACCAATCCGGTCGCGAGCACAATTCCGAGCAAGGTCAGGATGTTGATCGAAAACCCGGAAATGTACATGATAAAAAATGTACCGATCAGCGAGATCGGAATCGCAATCACCGGGATTAATGTTGTGCGCCAGTCGCGCAGGAAGAGGAAGATAATCAACACAACCAGTCCGAATGCGATCAGGATCGTTTCTTCCACTTCGGAGATCGCTTTGCGGATATTTTCCGTGGCATCGAGCGCCACGCCGAGTACGATATCGTCCGGCAATTCCTTTTTGATCTGGTCTACCTTGCGGTAGATCTCATCGACAATCTCGATGTAATTTGCCCCCGGCTGCGGGTTGATCGCGACACCGATCATCGGAATTCCATGATTCCCGCGCAGCAAAGTCCTTTCGTTGAGCGGCGATAATTTGGCTTCGCCGATGTCTTTCAGACGGATGATCTCGCCTTCTCTTTCCGCGATCAGTAGGTTGTCGAAATCAGGTTCTGTCGTCAGTCGTCCGAATGTACGGATCGTCAGTTCGACATTGTCGCCCTCAATCCTTCCCGAGGGCAGCTCGACATTTTGTCCCGTCAATGCATCGCGCACATCAAGTGCTGTTAGTCGATAACCCGCCATTTTCTCAGGACTCAGGTTGAATTTCATCGAATACCTTTTTTCTCCCCAGATGCGGATCTCGCTGACGCCTTTGACAGTTTGCAATCTTTCCTTGAAGACATTGTTTCCGATATCCGTCAGCTGGAGCAGGTTCCGCTTGTCGCTTTGAACAGTCAACGAGAAAATTGTTTCTGCATTGGCATCCGACTTCGCTACAATCGGCGGATCGGCATCCTGCGGCAGGTTGCGGACAGCACCCGATACTTTGTCGCGCACATCATTGGCTGCGGCATCGAGGTCCATGCTGAGGTCAAACTCAACGGTAATCGTGCTGCGTCCATCGCTGCTGACCGAGCTCAGCGTCCGGATCCCGGCAACAGAGTTGATCGATTCCTCGAGCGGTTCGGTGATCTGTGATTCTATGACATCGGGATTCGCTCCCGGATAATTCGTTGTGACTGTGATGATCGGCGGATCGACCGAGGGAAACTCGCGCACGCCAAGGTAATTGAACCCAATGACCCCAAAAAGCACCACGATGATCGAGAGAACGGTTGCTAAAACCGGCCTGTTGATACTTAAAGAAGCTATGTTCATGGATTGGATTTTTTAATCGTTACAGGCATTCCCGGACGCACGGCGAGCAAACCGGAAGTCAGTACCTGGTCGCCGGTTTTCAGATCGCCGATGACCTGCACTTTGTCGGGTGTACGAATTCCGATCTCTACCGGAACTTCTGCGACTTTGCCATCGCGCACGACCCAGACTTTCTGGCCTTTCAGCACGGGAATAATACTGCCCGCAGGTACCATCACGGCACCGTTTTCCATGCCCAGGTCATATTCCACGGCTACATAAGCACCCGGAATCAGCTTTCCATCATTGCGGAGCTCCGCGCGGATGGTCAGCATGCGCGTACCTGCATTGATGAAGGGCTCGAACGCGTAGACCTTTCCAAGGTATTCCTTGTTTCCTTTCTCCAGCTTGAATTTGACAGTTTGCCCTGTTTTCACGGACGATGCATATCTTTCCGATACAGAAAATTCGACCTTGATCGGATCATCCTGTACGAGTGTCGTAATCTGTGTCGAAGGCCCGATGTAAGCACCTTCAGAAATCCTTCTGAGTCCGATTCGGCCTGCAAACGGCGCGCGGATCGCCCCTTTCGAAACCTGTACGTCGAGCAGCTCGATCTGTGCTTTGACGGTAGCCAGCTGTGCGGCGGATTTTTCATATTCCTCCAGGCTCAGCCCTTTTGCATTCAGCAGGTTCTTTTTGCGGGTTTCGTCTTTTTTGGCAAGGTCGAGCTCCACCATCAGTTGTTGTTTCTGGGCGCGCAGCACATCCGTATCGACCTGTACAAGCAAGGCGCCTTTGGAAACACGTTGTCCTTCCCTGAAATTGATCTTTTGCACGCGGCCGCTGATCTCGCTGAACAGCTGTACTTCTTCCGAGGGGATCACTGTTCCCGGCACTTCGACCAATCGCGGCACATCTACCGGCGCTACGACATATACCTCCACAGCATCCGGCTTCATGTTGGCCGGACCTAACCCTTTGGTGTCATCTTTGCCTCCACAGGCGAATAAGAGGAAGCACAGCGTGCCTATACTCGTTGTTTTGATCATGCTTTCAATCTTTAATGCGGTTATAAAATAATTCGACTTCTTCAGCCGGCAGGTCGATGACAGACGCGCAAAGCTCCCGGAGTTGCAAACGGAATGTCTCGCGGTGCTCGGCAGCGATGAACGACAGGAAGATCTCATCCGTTTCGCGCAGCGCCTTTTCTATTTCTCCAAGCCAGGGTTGCGCTTTCGGCGTTACCACCAGCAGGTGCTGTCTCCTGTCCTCCGGGTTGACCGTTCTTTCAATCAGCTCAAGCTCTTCGAGACAATCGAGCATGCGCACCATGCTGACCTTATCCGTAAGCAATTGATCTGCCAGTTGCTGTTGACTGATCTTGCCGGAATTCCTGCCGATCAGGAACAAGGCGAAGTAGTTCTTTTCGACCGGTGTATTTTTCATCCTTTTGGCAAGAATGCCGATGTATTGCCGGGTCAATACGGCAAATATACGTCCGAGCGGTAATTGTGCGATGTTGCTGTTGTCTGTTCTCAAGCTGCTGCAATTAGTTTACAAAATTAACCAATTAATCGGGGGATTGTTTTCCGGATGTCAGCGAAAATTCATCACTTGTTGATATCCCAACACCTTTTAACAAAATCTAATCGATTGCGCATCATCCCCATTTTGATCTGATCAAAGGTAAAAAGAAAATTAAATGCGTTTTTTGTATTATAAAGCTTAAATAATTCATTACTTTTAGGTGACTGCAGATCAATGCTTTCTCCATTAAAAAATTAGTCTCATGCCGCCCAAAATACTGTCAGCCGACCAGATCAGGAAATCAGATGCTTATACGGTATTGCACGAGCCGATTGCCTCGATCAACCTCATGGAGCGCGCTTCGATGCAATTCGTGCGCGTGATCGACCCGTATATTCAGGACCGGCCTACGATTCACGTTTTTTGCGGTCCGGGCAACAATGGCGGCGACGGTTTTGCGGTGGCGCGGATCCTGCGGGAACAGAAGTACAATGTGAAGGCTTATTACCTGAAAACGGACAAGGTATTCTCGAAAGATTGCCAGGCGAATTTCGAGCGTTTCGAAGGTTCGATCGAGCTCCGCGAGCAATCCGGCTTCCCGAAGATCCAGTCCGACTGTATTGTGATTGATGCACTCTTAGGTTCCGGTTGTTCCCGTCCAAGCACGGGCCTTCTGAGGGACCTGATCCAGCATCTCAACGAATCCGGCGCGCGCATTTTATCGATCGACATACCTTCGGGCTTGCCCTGCGACCAGCTTCCATTCGATTCAACGATCATTAACGCCCATTTTACGGGCACATTCGAATACCCGAAACTCTCTTTTTTCCTGAAAGAATCTATGGCGTATGCCGGCAACTGGTCTGTGCTGCCGATCGGGCTCAACAAGGATTTTGAAGCTTTGCAGCAAACACCATATCATTACCTCACCGATGCGTTTTGCGCTGCATTGGTCCGCAAGCGCGCGCAATTCTCCCACAAAGGCACCTATGGCCATGGACTGTTGATTGCGGGCAGCAAAGGCAAAATGGGGGCTGCTGTTTTATCAGCCAAAGCTGCGCTGCGCAGCGGTATCGGACTGCTGACTGTCCATGTTCCAGGTTGCGGTTACGGGATCCTGCAAACAGCCGTTCCCGAAGCAATGTGTGAGACGGACTGGAATACAGACCATATTACCGCAATCAGCCAGGATCTAAGTCCATTTTCCGCAGTTGGCATTGGTCCCGGAATCGGTACCGAAGAAGGCGCGCAGCATGTGCTCAAAAACTTGTTTGCGCATACGCATCCGCTCGTGATCGACGCCGATGCCCTGAATCTGCTCGCTGCCAATCCGGAATTACTCAGCGCATTGCCTGCAAATGCAATCCTGACACCACACCCCAAAGAATTCGAGCGTCTCAGCAGCGCTTCCGCAACGAGTTGGATCCGCCTCGAGAAACAACGGTCGTTTGCAATCGAGCACCGATGCATTGTCGTACTGAAAGACGCAATCAGTTCGATCAGTTTTCCCGATGGGCATATCTATTTCAACACGACCGGCAATCCCGGCATGGCGACAGGCGGAACCGGCGACGTGCTGACCGGCATCATTACGGGATTGCTTGCGCAAGGCTACTCGCACAAGGAAGCGGTGTTATTGGGGGTATTTTACCATGGAAAAGCAGGAGATACAGCAGCGGCGGCGCTGGGTGAAAATCAGCTGATCGCTTCTGATGTGATTCAGTATTTCAGGTTGGGATGATTGTTTTGGCCTAAAGTCCGGAATTATCACGTCACAAAATGGCGTGTCTCCAAAGATAAAAGACACTTCCTCCCGTTCAAATAATTACCTATATTTGGTGCTGAATTGTTATCCATCCTTGCTATGAAATATTTCCTGATATTGCCTGTTTCCCTTTTACTTTTGAGCTGTGAAGGCACCAAACAAGATGCGAAAGCCATCATTAATGAAAGCGGTAAAGCCGTTGGACAGACCGCCAGCGAGTTTGTGGACGGCGTTTCTGAAGGTGTTGAAAAAACATTGGAGCGCGATCTCCTCATTTCTCCGGAGCTGCAAAAGAAAGGCATCGCGACAGGCAAAGTGGTGATCGCCGACGACAACGCAGGGAATTCCAACAATGTGCTCAGCATTTATGTGATCTTCAACAAGGATTTCAAAGGAAAAATGACTACCAAAGTCGTAGACAAAACCGGGAAAGAATCAGGCCGATTAACCCAGGAAACAGCTGCCAAAGCAGGCGAAGCCAGATACATCGACTTTACGTTCGACAAAAGGACGCACATCGATGTGAAGAGTACAATTACGGTGGATTGATCTGATTTTTCAGTCCGATACGCCTTCATATCCTGGTTTAAAGCTGGAAAGCTTAAAGTTTTCTGATTCTTCTGTATAGTGCGATCGTGGGTTGAATTATCCAGCACATTTGCAACAATAAAAAAGGATCAGATTGTATGTAAGCCATTCATTTACCGTCGCCAGATCATTGTTGGCATTGTACTGATCTAAAGTACTGTACTCTCTATATACAGGTGTTACAGGCGTCATTTCTGACAGCAATATTTATTGTGATACATATCCCCATAGTCACAGCCGTGCCTATCACATGCACGTAATACAGCCAGTTCACCATTCTGAAAGCCGAAACAAATTGGATGAATGCCCATCCGACTATCAGCCATATTGCGATCAAAAACAGTAAATGACTGAGTTGAATCACTATGTAGGTATCGTGCATCGCCAGGTCCAATGTATCCGTAGGCCGCAAAATAATTGCAAAGATCAGGCAGAGCAAGGCTAAGAGCAACCACAGTTTAATTGGTTTACGGATCAAGTTGTTGATTTTCATCGTTAAAAACATAAGAAGATGCAGTAAGATATCCTTTATTTGATAGCGCACATAATACACAAAAAAGCCCCCGTTCTTCAACGGAGGCTTGATTCACTTCGCTTGCGCGGTTTCTTATTTCAGTGTGAAGCTGTCTGATCCGATCAGTTGACCGTCGCAGTAGATTCTTACTTTGTATGTTCCTTTCACAGCGTCTTCGCCTTGCAGATCATAATAGATCGCTACGTCGATACGCTCGTTGTTGTAATCCACGTCTTTTTTGTCGGAATAAGCGATGGAACCTGATTCGGTATCCACCGTATTGCTGGATTTGGATTGCAGCGTTTTACCATCCGGATTGATCACCTGCATGTAAACCGGCTTGCGTCCTGGCTGTGCGATCGGGTTCTCAGCAATTGTGAAGCTGGATTTGATCTGTACAACGCTTTTCGCTTTGTTGGTTTCTTCTGTCGTGTTGTTGAGCTTCATGCGCAGACCAACGGATTTGATCGTGCTCAATTGCAGCTTGGATCCTTTTTTCACGAGCGCGCTGCTTGTTTCCGCATCATTTTTATACTGATCTCTTTCCGCGGATGTTGCAGTCAACTCTGTTGTTTTTGTATCCAGGTCGGAAGTCAATTTCAGGTTCAGGGTATTCAACGAGTCGATCTGCTTCACATATCCTTTCATGATGTTACGCAGCGTCTCGTTTTCCTTGCGGAGTGAATACAATTGTTGTGCACTCAGTTTTTTGTTGCTGTTCAATTGGTCCAGTAATCCCTGAATTTTTTCTTTCTGGAGATTGATGCTGTCAGCCTGAGAAGCGTCTTTTGCTTTCAAGGCATCATAGGTTGCCAGCATGTTTTTGAAATCGGAACGCAAATCGTTACTCATGTTGTCTGTATAGCCGGACATCATTTCGTTCATTCCGTCCATATCTGCCTGCAGAGCTGCTGATTCCGTGCTACAAGCTGTAAGCTGTCTGCTTTTGCTTGACCACAGATAGGCCATTACTCCCATTCCTACCAATAATAACAAGATAACGGCGATAAACGCTCCGTTACTCTTTTTCTGTGTTTCCTGTATTTCAGACATAATGCATTAATTAAGTGAGACAAAGTTAAAATAATTTACCAACGCCGTTGGACTCGGGTTCAAATAAACTAAAAGTTAAAGTCCAATTTATATAAAAAAACCTAAAACTCCTTGCTGTTAAGTTTTTTTGGGAAGTATTCCTGTGGAAAGTTTTGGTAGCAAATCGCCCGCAGGAAGCGGTATATCGCGTCTGTTCCAACTGCCGTGAAACGCGCATCGGTCGTTGCCGGAAACGGTCCTCCATGATGCATCGCCGGGGAAACTTCCACACCGGTCGGCACGCCATTCAGGATGATGCGTCCCACTTTTTGCTGCAACAGGAAGATCAGGTGCTTTTGCCCGAGGAATTCCTGCGCTTTTGCAAATACAGAAGCCGTGAGCTGCGCATCGAGTCCCTGGATTACCTGTTTCAGCGTGTTGCTGTCCGGGCAAACAACGAGCAGCGAATGCGGACCGAAAACCTCTTCTTCGAGGATGGGATTGTCCATGAAATGCGGTGCATCGACCTGCGACAACTGGATCTGTCCTGTATTTGGCTGTCCGCCTGTACCGCTTTCGACCAGGATTTCGACACCGGGCTGCTGTTTGACACGGTCGCGCAATTCATTGTACTTTCCATGGATCGCAGGATGCAGCATCGTTTCAGGTTCTTTCGTGCGGAGCGCTTCCACGAGCGCATGGCGGAATTCTCCCAACGCGGGATTTTCCGTCACGAAGATCAATCCCGGGTTCGTACAGAACTGACCCGAGCTCTGCGTCAGCGAATCGGCGATCTTTGCTGCGATTCCTGCTGCATTTTCCGCCATGACTTCCGGCAGTACGATCACCGGGTTCACGCTTCCCATTTCCGCAAAAACCGGGATTGGATCTGGCCGTTGCTGCCCGAGCCTGTACAGCGCCATGCCACCTTTGAAACTACCGGTAAAACCGACGGCTTTCGTGACGGGATGCAACACGAGTGATTGCGCAATCTCCAGATCCTGCACCTGCAAATGTCCAAAAACACCTTCGGGCATCCCGGTTTCCTGCGCGGCCTGTACAACGAGCTGCGCTACGAGATCGCCTGTCCCTGCATGCATCGGGTGACTTTTCACAACCACCGGACAACCCGCAGCGAGTGCAGCAACTGTATCTCCGCCAACCGTCGAATACGCAAAAGGGAAATTACTCGCGCCGAATACGACGACCGTCCCGATTGGAAAATACATTTTTGTGAGTCCCGGTTTGGGTGTCGGCTGGCGGCCGGGTTCTGCCGGATCTTCATGAATCAGGTCCCAGCCTTCTTCAGAGATCAGCTCTGCGAAGGCGTTCAGGTGAAAAAGTGTGCGTTTCAGCTCCACTTGTGCACGGGCAGGCTTCAGTCCTGATTCGCGCACATATTCTTCGAGCAGCACCTGCTGATTCGTTTCCATCAACAGCGCGATCCTGCGCAGGAAATCCCCGCGTTTTTTGCCCGGCAACTGGGCAAATGCTTCGCAGACCGCGCCCGCGCATTTCATCGCTTCTTCGACTTCTGCGGGCGTCGCTTCGTAAAAGAGCGTTTCGTTTTCGACGTTGCGGGCCGGATCAAAGCTCCTGAATGTTTTTTCGCCCAGTTGCGACAGCTGGAATCCAATCGTGTTTTTTCCCGATATCTTCATACCGGCTAAAATACAAAAAGCCACCGCTCAGCAGAACGGTGGCTTTCTTAAATATTCTGAAAATGATTTTACTTAAGCTTCGATGAGACTAAAAGTATAGCTCTCCATGATCTGGTTCGCCAACAGTTTTTTGCAGGCAGTGTCTACTTTTGCTTCTGCATCTGCTTTCGAATCAGCCTCTACAAAAAGACGCATGTGTCTGCCCACTCTTACTCCGCTGATTTCCGGCAAACCGATATTTTTCATACTATTGGTAACTGCCTTACCTTGAGGATCTAACAATGCGTCCAGTGGCATCACATCGATTTCAGCTTTGAATTTCATGTTGTTTCTTTTTAAAAAATATATTCTCTACGACCGACAAAACGGTGTACAAAAGTACAATAAATGGAATAGCCCAAACCATCAGACTGACAATTAATAATAAACAACTTATCAAAAAAAGGAAGCGCATCTCGTTGCCTTTCCACTTGAAAGTCTTCAGTTTCAGGGAAAAGAAAGGGATTTCCGAAATCAGCAGCAAAGACATTCCAATGATGATCGGAATCATGATCTGCGGCTCAACAATGCGGTTGATAAAGGTGTTTTCCCAGGACGATTCGCCAAAACTATTGGCCAGGATCAACGGAAAAGCCGTAAAAAAGATCGTGTTCGTCGGCGTGTTCAATCCGATGAAAGCTTCCGTCTGCCGGGTATCGATGTTGAATTTCGCCAGGCGGAACATCGAGAAAAAAGGAATTACCAGCGCCGTAAACGGGATCCAGGAGAAATTGCTTCCATGTAACAGTTGATACATCCAGCCCTGGAATGCGAAACGCACCTGATCGCCAAAGCTCAGGTAAGCAGGTATCGCACCTTCGACCTCAGTGGAATAGGCCAGCAACACGAGCATCATGATGCCCGGTGCGAGTCCGAAAGTGATCATATCCGCTAGTGAATCCAGCTGTTTTCCCAATTCACCCTGCTGCTTGAGCAAGCGCGCCAGGAAACCGTCGAAGAAATCGAGCACTGCGCCTGCAAAAATGAAAAAAGGAGCGATGTCTATTCTTCCTGCAAAAGACAAAAGGATGGCAATCACACCGCACAACATATTAGAAGCGGTAAATAAATTAGGTATATTGAACATCGAAGCGGTTAAAATATTAATATTAGGTCCTTTAATTGCCCGTTATGTGTTAATTTTGTGCTGCAGCCGGGACAAGACTTTGCAAATAACACAATTTTTTTCGCAAAACTTTGTTAATGCTGTACAAAAAAAGCTTCATGACATCTTTACGTATTCTCTTTATCCTGTTTGCCATACTGCTGCACCGCGGACTTTCCCTTGCACAAAATGTAGCACCCAAATATTCGAATGAATTCCTCCAGATCGGGATCGGCGCAGATGCGCTGGGACTTTCGAATGCAGTTGTCGCGGGGATAGACAATGTCAATGCTGGTTACTGGAACCCTGCGGGACTCGTGCATTCAGACAAATGGCTCGAGATTGGTGCGATGCACTCCGAGTACTTTGCCGGGATTGCTAAATACGATTATGTCGGACTTTCTCATGCCGTGGATACGAAAAGCACCGTAGGCTTATCGTTTATCCGTTTTGCGGTGGACGACATTCCCAATACGACGCAGCTGATCGACAATGAAGGAAATGTAGACTACGACCGCATCACGACCTTTACCGCTGCCGATTATGCGCTGCTTTTTTCCTATGCCCGCAAGCTGAAAATAGAAGGATTGAGCGTCGGCGGAAATTTCAAGATCATCCACCGGAAAGTCGGCGACTTTGCAAAATCCTGGGGATTCGGGATTGACGCAGGCGCACAGTACCAACGCAATGAACACTGGAAATTCGGCCTCATGGCGCGCGATATCACTTCGACTTTCAACGCCTGGATCTTCAACCTCGACGCGACAACACAGGAAGTCTTCCTGAATACAGGCAACACCCTGCCTGAAAACGGACTCGAGCTGACGCTGCCACGCATCATTCTCGGTACGCAAGGCAAGTACAACCTCGGCAAAAAAGGCATTTTTGCTGCCGGCGAGATTGACCTCGATATCACGACAGACGGAAAACGGAATACCTTGCTCAAATCGAGCGTTTTCAGTGCGGATCCACACATGGGTGTACAGGTAGGCTTCAAATCTTACGTCGTGCTGCGCATGGGGATTGGCAACCTGCAATACATCAAAAATTTCGACGATTCCAAAAAACTGACTGTTCAGCCGAACGTCGGAATCGGGATCAATATCAAGAATTTCAGCCTGGATTATGCCTATACCGATATCGGCGATGAATCCACAGCACTGTATTCGCACGTAATTTCTCTCAGACTCAAATTGAACCGCCCTGAGAATGCGGTCAAACAAACAGAATAAAATATGGTAAAACGTCTACTTTCATGGTTGATGCTGCTTTACTCATCCATGGGGATGAGCCAGACTTTCGGAAACGAATGGATCCATTACGACCAGACTTACTACGCTTTCAACATTGTCGCTGACGGCGTTTACCGGATTGATTACAACACCCTTTCCGCGAGCGGGATTCCATTAAGTACAATCACAACTCCGCAGATGCAGCTCTTTGCACGGGAAAAAGAAATTCCGCTGCACATTGTAGACGGCGGCGATCAATCCTTCGATCCCGGGGATTACCTGCTCTTTTTTGCCGAGCGCAACGATGGCTGGCTCGATTCGTCGCTGTACCTCGATCCGAACAGTATCGGAAATCCGGATTACAGCCTTTACAACGACACGATCAAGTATTTTTTCACCTGGAACAACCTCGCGACCAATCAACGCTTTGCGGTTGAATCCGATATCGATTACAACAGTTACACGCCCTCGCCCTACTGGATCCAGACGATAGACAAATCTTATCCCGTTTCCTACATTGAAGGCAAAGATGCATCCGGTGTCTCGAGCTCCTTTTTCATGCCCGGCGAAGGTTGGGCGAGCTTGCCGCAAAACGGCGTCAGCGGCGGTTACAATCTCGCGATCGACACCTATACGCAATCCACTTACTTCGGCAACGATGCGCCTCCTGTGATATTCCATGGAAAAACCGTTTCGAATTCCAATGCTTTCTTCAACGGCATGGGCAATCACCATTACCAATGGCGGATCGGCCCGAACAATTATTTGATCCACGACGATGTTTATTCCGGCTACGCACAGCGAAATGTCACAGCCAGCTTTCCGGTATCGGAGATCACGGGTGGCGTTACGCCACTTTCCTGGACGATCATCGACGATCAGGGCGCGACGACCGATTTCCAGTCGATCAGTTACTGGTCGATCACCTATCCCAAAACGCCTACACTGAACGGGGAGGACCGCGGTCGTTTTTTCATTGCAAACAGTTCCCTGGCCTCAAAAGTCAGGCTCGAGATTACGAATGCAGCGCTTGGCGACCCGATTTTCATGGTGCTCGGCCCAACGCCGAAAATTGCACCGATGACTTACCTTCCCGGCGGTTACTGGAACGTGCTTTTCACCAATTCAAGCAATGGATCACGCCAGGAAGTCGTATTGCAAAACCTCAACAATGTGCCAACGATTCCGCTGCTCACACCCGTCAACGGTACCGGGCAGTTCACCGATTTCAGCACGCTGAGCGCCGAAAAAGCCATCCTGATGATCTATCACCCGCTGTTACAGGCGGCGACTTCCGATTATGCGAATTACCGCAGCTCAGCCGCAGGAGGGAATCACCCGGTCGTGCTCGCAGACATCAATGAGCTGTATCTGCAATTCGGCGGCGGCATTCCAAAACACATTTACGGTATTCGTCGTTTTGCGCACCTCATGTACCAACACGCGACCGAAAAGCCTGTAGCTCTGTTCCTCATGGGTAAAGGCATGCGTGAAGCCAGCGAATCCAATCCATCCACTGGTATGGGTTCACGCCAGAGCGAACTCGTTTATGGCCTGTCGCTCATTCCTTCCTACGGATATCCTTCGAGCGATGTCTTTATCACCGCAGGCCTTGCGGATACGCTGAAATGGGTGCCAGCTATCCCAACGGGAAGAATTGCCGCCAACAATAATACCGAGCTTGCCAATTACCTGCAAAAGGTCAAAACCTTCGATTTGCAGCAGGATTCAACGAGCGTTTACAATTCCGCTACCAAAGACTGGCAGAAACAGGTATTGCACTTCTCAGGCGGAACGACCGCAGGCGAGCAAACTACCTTCCAGGGCTACCTGTCGAACATGCAGCACCTCGTGGAGAATGCCAATTACGGCGCCAACGTGACGACTTACCGCAAGGTGAACAGCGATCCGCTCGACCCTACCCTGCTGAGCATTGTATCCCAGCAGCTGGAGAACGGAATTTCCCTGATGACTTTTTTCGGACATGCATCCGCCGATGGATTTGAGATCAACGTCGATGAACCGTCGAACTGGAACAATACCGGCAAGTATCCCGTTGTGATCGGAAATGCCTGCTATACGGGCGACATATTCCAGAACTATCCTTCTGCTTCAGAGAAATTTGTGAATATCCCGCAGGAGGGCGCGATTGCTTTCCTATCTACCGTTAAGCTCGGTTTTGCATCCTACCTGAATTATTATACCTCCGAGCTTTACCGCCAATTCTCACAACAGTCGTATGGATTAACACTTTCGGAGCAAATCCGCAGGACGATCCAGCAACTGGAAACGAATGGCGAAAATATCATTACCGAAACGACCTGTGCGCAAATGACCCTGCATGGCGATCCGCTCGTGAAACTGAACTGGCACCCGCACCCCGAGATCGAGATCACGCAGCAATCCATTTTTTTCCAACCGGAAGACATTAATCTTTCTGTCGACAGCATCGAGATGAATATCATCCTGACCAATCTGGGTCGCTCAGTAACAGATACTTTTTCTCTCGAAGTGCGCAGGAATTTTCCAACGGGTATCGATTCGATCTACCGTTTCTCCTTCCCGGAACTCGATTACAAAGATACTTTCTCGTTCAAAATGCCGCTGCAGCCGAACATCAGCATCGGCGTGAACCAATTCAGCGTACAGGTCGACCTGCCGAGTGTCATCGCCGAGCAATATGATGAATTCAACAACAACCAGCTCAACAAAACACTGATCATCAACATTGACGGCATCGTACCGGTTTCACCCTACGAATTTGCTGTCGTGCCGGACGACAGCGTCACGGTCAAAGGATCGACCATCAACCCCATTGCAAGCTTCAGGACCTACCGTTTTGAGCTCGACACAACAGACCTCTTTAACAGTCCGCAAAAAAGATATGCCCTGATCTCAGGCTTTGGCGGCGTAAAGGAAGTCAACCCATCACAATGGCTATCGGCTTCCGGCAACCAGCCTTTGCCTTTGATCTGTACGGACAGTACCGTTTATTTCTGGCGCGTTTCCCTCGACAGCAGTACGCTGATGTGGCGCGAAAGCTCATTCCAGTACATTGCCGGCAAACAAGGCTGGGGACAAGACCATTTCTTCCAGTTCAAGAAAAACGGATTCTCCGGTATCGACTATAACCGTCCCGACAGGATGCGTGAATTCGGCCCCGTTACGCGTGATTTTTCCTGCGATGTATATGACAACCCGTATACGTTTTACACCTACAATGCAACGTGGTACAAGATCAATGGCGACATGATCGACTACGGCATGTGTACAACCTCACCGTCGATACAGGTGGCAATCATAGATCCTGTAACACTTGAGCCCTGGGGAACACGCTACACAGGTCCAAACGGAACAGCCAACCCGGACCATTATTTCGGCAATGCCAATGACAACGGCTCATGCCGCGCGCGGCCGGAGTATTTCTTCGCTTTCCGCCAGTATGACCCGGTTTCGATGGCGAGCTTTCACAACCTCGTTACGAATATCGTTCCCGACGATTATTACCTGCTGATCTATTCGACGATCGAGGGCCGTTTCAGCGACTGGGAAACACAGAACCCGAGCATTTTCAATACGTTTGCTGCGTTGCATTCAGACAGCATCGTTCCAGGGCGTGAAAACACGTCCTTTATCTTCTTCACGCGCAAAGGCGATCCAAGCTCCGTGGAAGAAGTCATGGCGCAAAACGATTACGATTTCATCCAGCTCAACACCCAGCTGACTGGCGCAGATTACACCGGCCAGGAAACATCTACACTGATCGGCCCGGCTGCCAACTGGGAAACGCTCTACTGGAAACAGCAGGCGTCCGAAGATCCTTCCGCAGATACAACGCGGCTTTACATCGAGGCATTTGATCTTGCAGGCAATCTGCAATTGCAATTCGACACGCTTTTCACGCATAAGGACTCCATCGTTCAGCTCAATAACCTGATCCCGGCGAGTCAATATCCCTACATCCGCCTCGGCGCGAAATACAGGGATACGATCACGTTCACACCTGCCCAGATTGATCGCTGGCACATTCTTTACCAGCCTTTGCCTGAAGCAGCCATCGATGGTTCTACGGCCTATTCCTGGCTGCCGATATCGGACACACTTGAAGAAGGACAGGAGGTCCGCTTTGCGGTCGACATCAAGAACATCAGCACTTCCCCAATGGATTCGCTGCTTGTGAATTACTGGATCGAAGACGCGAACCGCGTGCGGCATCCGCTAACCTACGAAAGACAGGATTCCCTGCGTGTTTCCGAAGTATTGCGCGACACGATCCAATTCTCGACGGTCGGCCATGCCGGGCTCAATTCCCTCTGGATGGAGGTCAATCCGTATGTCAGCAACAGCACAACGATCACCGATCAGCCGGAACAGTTCCACTTCAACAACCTCTTGCAGATCCCGTTCTATGTCCATTCGGACAAGATCAATCCGTTACTCGACGTAACTTTTGACGGCATGCACATCCTGAACGGCGATATCGTGAGTCCCGAAAGCGAGCTGCTGATCTCCCTGAAGGACGAGAATCCGTACCTCATCATGAACCAGATTTCCGATACTTCCCTGTTTGGGATTTACCTCACGGACCCGAACGGCATCCAGCGCCGCATCCCGTTTGAAGATGGCAACGGAAATATGGTCATGCAATGGATTCCCGCAGAAGCGCAGCACAAGCGTTTCAAGATCATTTATCCGGCCCTGTTTGAGCTGAATGGAAAATACACCTTGTTTGTACAAGGCTCTGATCGTAGCGGCAACCTTTCCGGCGATCTCGAGTACCGCATTACCTTCGAAGTGGTGCGCGAATCGTCGATCTCTTACCTGATGAATTATCCGAACCCGTTTAGTACGAGCACACGTTTTGTGTTTACGCTGACCGGCTCAGAGGTTCCGGACGAAATGCTGATCCAGATCATGACCGTGACCGGGAAAGTCGTCAGGGAAATCACCGAAGACGAGCTTGGTCCGATGCACATTGGTCGCAACATCAGTGAATTTGCCTGGGACGGAACAGATGAATTCGGCGATCCGCTTGCGAATGGTGTTTATTTGTACCGCGTACTTTCCCAGCTCAACGGGGAAAATATCAAACACCGCGAATCGGGCGCTGACAGTCATTTCAAGAAGGAATTCGGGAAGATGTATATACTCCGTTAGCCGAAAAAAACGACCAGCTATAGAAACAGGTAATCTCAGAAAAACCGACAGGTAAAGATCGCCGTGTCATCGACATAATCGCGCACGCCTTTCCATTCGACGAGCTTCGAAAAGATCAGGTTGTTGAGGTCTTCCATCTTCAGCGGGTAATAGCTGTGCACGAGCTTGACAAGTCGTTCGAGCTCGAAAAACTCATTCCTTTCGTTTTCCAGCTCGATGATGCCGTCGGTATACATGACGAGCGTTGTGTTCGGCCCGAGATCCACGACGCCCTGATGCAGGAAAGGCAGATCGTCCATCATGCCCAAGCCGATACATCCCTGATCGAGCATCTGGACCGTTTTGCCGTTTGTAATAAACGGATGGTTGTGGCCGGCATTGATGTATTGCATGCGCCGTGTCGCGGCATTGTAATGCGCAATGAAAAACGTGATGAACTTCTCGCCTTTCGCACTCTTCAGGACTTTCTTATTCAATTCGTGGATCAGGAAGTCAAGTGCAAAACGCTGGTAGCTGAACAAGGTGCGGATCGTTGCCTGGAAATTGGCCATCAGCATCGCTGCGCCTATCCCTTTCCCGGAGACATCGGCAATACAAATGATGTACTCATCGCCACCGAGCGGAATGAAATCGTAATAATCCCCGCCGACCTCATGACGCGACGTGTATTTCGCAGAAATATCCATTTTCCGGTCCGAAGGCAGGTCGGAAGGAAATAACAGCTTCTGCATTTCGGAAGCGACTTCGAGCTCCTTGCGGATGCGTTCCTGGATGATCCCGAGCCGCGTCATGCGCTTGTTCTCGATCGCCACGACGATGATGTTCGCGAGTGTCTGGATGAAGCTCATGTTCAGCATCGTTTCCTTCAGGCGCAGCCTTTCGTGTTCGAGACCGGCCACCAGCAGATAAGCCAGCGGCTCATCCTTGTGAAAAACTGGCACCACGACATCAAACTCATTGATGAATTTCGATTGTGAGGATTCGATGACCGTAATTTCCTTGAAACGGGATAAATCCGCCTGGATGTTGACATCCTTCACTTTTCTCCTGAATCCTGCCTTGAGCAGGCTTTCCCAGTTGTCCTGCTTGTGAAAGAGGATGAATTTATCGAAGCCGAGCTGTTCCTTCAGGATAAACCCAAAAATCCGTGTCAGTTGATCGACCGGCTGATTGGTATTGATTGCATTCGTAATTTCGAGCAGGGAATTCAATTTGAATTCCTGCATCGCAATTTGGTTTTCAAGTCCCTGGATCAGCTCGTTCTCCATCTTATATTTTCTTCAGCAGGTCAGGCAATTGCCTGATGGCCGCCATTTCCCTGAATTTTTCCTTGACTTCTCCTGCCGGGCTTCCGAAATAGGTTTTACCTGCCGCAAGGTCTTTCGAAATGCCGGATTGCGCGAGCACGATCGCTCCTTCGCCGAGCACGACATCACTGGCACAACCTACCTGGCCCCAAAGGATCACGCGGTCCTGCACCGTCACGCAGCCTGCGAGTCCAACCTGCGATGCCATGAGACAATCTTTGCCCACGACCGTATCATGCCCGATGTGCACATGGTTGTCGAGCTTCGTTCCTTCGCCGATGATGGTCAGCCCGGAAACACCTGCATCGATCGTACACAGTGCGCCGATCTCTACATTTTTCTGGATCCATACGCCTCCGCAGGTATGCATGCGGTCATAGCCTTCCGGCTTGCGCTTGTAGTAAAAAGCATAATGTCCGAGCACGGTATTCGGCCCGATCACCACGTTTTCGTCGATCGTGGTTCCATCCATAATGCTGGCCCCCGGATAGATGATCACGTTGGCACCGATCTTCACGCGGTGGCCGATAAATACATTTGGATAGATGACCGCCGTCGGATCGATCTCCGTGTTTTCGCCCACCGTGCCTTTTTGTGGAACGTAAGGAGAGAAATGACGTGTCAGTTTGTTGTAATCGTCAAAAGGCGCAGCAGAAATGATCAATGCCTTTCCTGCCGGGCAATCCACTTCGCGGTCGATCAGGATCGTTGTCGCTGCGCTGTCCAGTGCTTTCTGGTAATATTTCGGGTGATCCACAAACACAAGATCGCCATTTTCAACTTTGTGGATCTCATTGATCCCGGTTACCTGGTGCGCCGGATCGCCGACAAATGTGCAATTTAAGAATGCTGCGAGTTCCTGAACGGTATGTACGCCTTGTAATTTCATGTTCGATGTGAATTTGCCTAAAATTACTTCGAATCCTGCGAATCAGGAGCAGTTTCCGGAAGATTTTATCACCCCCGGTTTGTTAGTAAGGCGCTGACCGGTGAAAACGTCCTTTCCACCTTGCCTTCAGGCGTATTGGATCAAACTTCTTTTCAATTCAGCGACAATGTCTTAGACAATTACCGCTTATCAAAGACCGTTTCGGGCATGCAATTCCGGATAATTATGCTTAAATTAGATTTCATTAAACTTTACCATTATGCGTACGCCGGACAATTACAATCCATTATCTCCAGAAGAAGCACGTGTCATCCTGCAAAAAGGAACGGAAATGCCTTTCACAGGCGAATTCAACACCTGGAAAAAGATCGGGACCTTTGTATGCCGCCAATGCGAAGCGCCGCTTTACAATTCCACCGATAAATTCGATTCCGGTTGCGGCTGGCCTTCGTTCGATGACGAGATCCCAGGTGCAGTGACGCACGTTCCCGATGCCGATGGCCGCAGGACCGAGATTATTTGCTCCAATTGCAAGGGCCACCTCGGACATGTTTTCACGGGAGAAAGGTTTACAGAAAAGAACACGCGTCATTGCGTGAATTCGATTTCCCTGAAGTTTATTCCGGCGTAAGCTTCGGAGCTACTTCACCCACATCAGCCTGTCGCGTTCGACTTTCAGGCGCATGAACCCAAAAACAACCGTGATCATGATGCCGTTGATCTCTTCGACCGTGCCGGATTGTTTCGTCTCGATCAGTTTCACCGTGGAGCCCACCTGGATCTTTTCACGCTGGTACTGATCGATTTCCGGTTTACCGGGTTTGGCCTTCTTCGGCTTTTTCTCATTCGCTTCGGCCTTTAGCTTTTCGGTCAGCTTCACTTCTTCGATTTTCGCTTTCTCTACCGCGAGGTATTTGCGCACTTCATCCATCAAGGGTTGGTTCGCTTCTTTTTTGCGGCTGCGCGTCTGGTAACGGTCGATGAATAGCTTCAGCTTCTTGCCTGCGTTGACATATTTGTTGTCGCGCTCTGATGCCAATTGCTGCTGCGCGAGTTTCTCATCGAGCTTTTGTTTGCGCTCGTTGTAGGAGATGCGCGAAGCTTCGGCGAGCTTTTGTGCTTCGATGTGCTCATTGTTCAGCTTTTCGAGGTAGGTTTTCTCGCGTTGCAATTCGCTCAACAGCTTGTCCATGTTGACTTTGTGCAGATCGATCTTCGTTTTTGCTTCTTCGATCAGCTCCTGCGGAATGCCATTGATCTGCGCAACTTCAAACGTAAAGGAGCTACCCGGCTGACCAATCGAAAATTTGTACAAAGGTTCGAGCGTATCGGTATCAAACAGCATACATCCGTTGACTGCATTGCGCAGCCTGTCTGCCTTCAGCTTGATGTTGGCGTAGTGCGTCGTGATGACCCCGAAACATTTCCGGCTGTATAAATGTTCGAAAAACACCTCTGCGAGCGCGCCTCCGAGGTCCGGATCAGAACCTGTTCCAAACTCATCCAGCAACAACAAAGTCCGGCGGTTTGCCACATCCAGGAAATGGCGCATGCGCTTCAATCGGTAGGAATAGGTACTCAATTCGTTTTCGATCGACTGGTTGTCGCCAATGTCCGTCAGCACCGACTGGAAAAAGCTCATTTTGCTGTTGGGATGGACGGGAACGAGTAATCCCGCCTGCAACATCAATTGCAGCAAGCCGATTGTTTTCAATGTGATACTCTTACCGCCGGCATTGGGTCCGGAAATCACGAGCATGCGCGAAAACTTGTCCATGATCAGGCTTTGCGGCAAGGTTTTCTTGCCGGCATTGCGGTTGTTCTTCCAGAGGATCGGGTGATATGCGTGGATCAGCTCGATGTGCGGCTCTTCGGAAATACCCGGAAGGTCTGCATCGAGATCGAGTCCCAGCCGTGCCTTCGCCTGGATGAAATCGAGCTCTGTCAGTAAGTTCTGATAACCGCTGATCAATGGCAGGTGGTGCGCAATGTCGCGTGTCAATGCCTGCAAAATGCGGAAGATCTCGTTGCGTTCGTCATCGGTCAGCAACTCGAGCTCATTGTTGAGCTCGATGTTGATCTGGGGCTCGATGTAAGTCAGGCTGCCCGTCTTCGAAGAGCCAACGACCGAACCACCGATCTTGCGTTTGTGCGTAGAAATGACTGTCAATACACGCCTGTCGTTCACGAAAGTCTCTTTCGTATCGCCGAGCACACCTTCTTTTGTCAAGCGGCGCATTTCCTTGTCGAAGTTTTTATTGATCTGGTTGCGCACCGCGTTGATCTTCTGGCGGATCGCGAACAAAGCCGGAGACGCATCATCCTTGATATTTCCGCGGCGGTCGAATACCTTTTCGATCGCTTCGATGATCTCTTTGGTATAATATACTTCAAACAGCAACGCGGACAGCTTCGGGTATTCTTTGTCGCGCTTATCGAGGAAATGGAGGATCGCATTCACCAGCTCGGAAGCCCTTGTGATGCGCACAAATCCTTCCTGTGACAATACCGCATTGCGGACCGGCAGCAAACGGATCTCAATGAGCAGCTCCTCGAAATCGAGTGCTGGAAAATGTTCCCCTTCCACACGGATCGTGTGAAATTCCTTGAGCTTATCCAATTCGCTGCGCAGCAAGTCGAACTGGAACATCGGCGCCAGGTTTTTAAGCCTGTGGCGTGCCGTGGGCTGATTGCCAAAATCTTCGAGCCATTCCTGTATGGTTGTAAATTCTAAGTCGCGTAAAGTCTGATGATCGAAAAATTCCATGCTGCAAAAATACATTTTTTAGTCGGAAAGTTTCGAAGTCCAAAGTCGGAAAGTACTGCCTGGCAATGCGTCGGGAATTGCGACTCGATGACGTCTTATTCCGAAGTTTGACAAATATTAAGGTGGGAGTTTATTCCGCCAATAAATCAGGTCGAAAAACGTTTGCAAGCCGAAATTCAATTATTTTCAATCTTTCGATGAACCTTTCAGGGACGTCTGAGTAATACTGCTGAACTTTCGGAATGCGGTGCACTGCTCCTGATCAAATTGAAAAATATGAAACGCATTATCATCCTTTTATTTTTAAGTGTCAGCGCGCTGGCACAGGCCCAGAAACCGGAAACCGTTTACAGTGTCGCCCGGGAATGGCGGGAATTCAGCTGGTATGAAACACAGCTGAAGCTCTGGAAGGCAGAAGTCAACAAAAACCCAAAAGACGCGAACGCCTGGTACAATTATTTCAGTGCCTGCCGTGCCTTGCTGAATTCTTCCAGCGATCCTGCACACAAAGAGCTTTACCGCAACCAATGTGACCAGATCGCCAAAGATGCGCTTGCAGCCGTACCCAATTCCTTTGAGGCGAATCATATGCAATGGTGGCATACCAGCAATCTGCCGTCTGCTTTTCCTTACCTGAAAAAGGCCAATGAGATCGATCCAACCGACGTGCGCGCGTTCGACGATCTGATGATCCACTACGAGCTGACCGGGGACAAAGCCTTGTTCAGGCAATTTGCAACCCAGCTCTATGAAGCGAACGATCTCTGGCCATCGGTGCTGAACTGGGGATACAACCTTTTGTCGGAAGTCGATGAAAATGCCGTAATCTTCACGGCAGGCGACAACGATACCTATGCGTGCTGGGTCGTGCAAGCGGCCAAGAATTACAGACCAGACGTGCGCATCATCAATACCTCGCTGATCCGTGTGGACGATTACCGCAACCGCCTGCTCGCAGAGCTGGGATTGCCGCCACTGGTTATTCAGCCCGGCACAGATCCGGAAACAACGTGGAAGAAGATCCTGGATCATTTTTTTAGTCCGCATGGAAAAGTACCTGTTTACGTGTCCGGCACAGCCGTTCAGCAGTTTGAATCCAGCCTGGGCGACCATTTGTTCCTGACGGGATTGGCCTATAAATATGCCCCGGAGTCTTTCGATAACATTTCGATCATCCGCAGGAACTACGAGAAGCGCTTTTTGCTCGATTACCTGACCGAGCAATTCAGCTACACTGCTCAGGGTGGCATCCCCGATTACTTCGAAGGCGCTTACCTGCCGATGCTGCTGAAGCTGCACAACCATTACCAGGAAAGCGAAGAGATCTTCAAGCTCCAGGAGCTCGAGGAGAAAATCCTGCGGATCAGTGAAAAATCAGGTCAGCAGGGAGAAATTTACAAGCTCATCGGCGCAGGCAAAGCCCCAAAAACTTTTCAAGCCGCGTTGCTGGATGTGCATACCATTGATCAAAACAGTGTTCCGCTTTACGGGCAAATCCAAATCGGCCGATACGAGGTCACGAACCACGATTACCAGCTTTTCCTGACCAACCTGCTGCGCTCGCGGCAAGGCGATCTGCTGAAGCGTGCGATGTACGACTCCACGCAATGGATGAAAAAATTCGAGGATGCGCACAATGAGCCCATGACTGCGACGTATCACTCCCATCCTGCGTATGCGGATTATCCGGTCGTCAACATTACGCACGAAGCCGCAGTGGCCTATTGTGCCTGGCTGACCGAACAATACAACAGTCAACGCCAGCGCAAATACACGCAAGTCGTGTTCCGCCTGCCGACCGAAAAAGAATGGAAATATGCAGCCGGTGCGGGTAATCCGGCCTTGCAGACAGGCTTCGACAAAGACGCGGTCCGCAATTCCAAAGGGATTTACCAGGCCAATATCAAAACACCCGAAGGATTTGCGCAGGACGGTGCATTTTATACGGCGAAGGTCAAAAGTTACGTACCCAACCGGCTCGACATTTACAACATGACCGGCAATGTCGCGGAAATGACCGATCAGCCCGGCATTGCGAAAGGCGGATCGTGGTACAACACCCTGGAAGAAGCCAATTTTCAGCAAAGCACAAGCTATATGGGCGCCGACCCGCGTGTCGGATTCCGCATCGTGCTGGAAATCATTGCAGAATAATTTCCGCATTATGCGTTTATTCGGGCAACCTATCCAGCAAAAAAGCGACGAGGCGTTGATGGTTGAGGTGATCAACCATCATTCGCACGCCGCGATCACAGACTTGCACGCGCGTTACAGCCGCAAGCTGCTCGGCTATTTTATCCGCATGCTGAACCACGATACGGAGCTGGCGCAGGATTTTGTACAGGAGATTTTCCTGAAGATCCTCGAGAAAAAACATTTGTACGATCCCAGCAAAAAATTCTACACCTGGATCTTCACGATTGCGAGCAACATGTGCAAAACCGAGTTCCGCAAGCCTTTTTCGACCTCGATTTCTGCCGATGAGTACGAGCTTACTACACGGGCCGGGCTCGGCGAAGACCTGCTGGAAAAACAGCGTTTCAACGCCTTGCTCGAAAAAAGTTTGCAGCAGCTCGAGCTCCACCACAAAACGGTTTTTGTGTTGCGCTACATCGAGCTGTTCTCGCTACAGGAAATCGCAGAGATCACGGATACTTCCCTCGGAACCGTAAAGTCGCGGCTTTTCTATGCGACACGCAAAATGACCGCGCAACTGAAAGCTTACGATCCGCGGTATGAAAACAACCTGTTTAAAATGAATTGATATGGACCCACTATTGAATCCCGAAGAAATCCGCCTGCTGGAGCTGCTCGAAAGCAAAGACTTCGATGCGCTGACAGCGGAAGAACGTGTTTTTGTCGCCACACAGCTTCCGGCTGCTGAATATGTGCTGCAAAGGCGCATCCTCACTGGCATTGACAGGCAGGAGGACGAAATTCCGCAGCCCAGACCATTGGCATTGCCTTCCGAAAAAAGCGCAATCCCTTTGCTGCGCCGGACGGTTCCGCTTTACCAGGCTGTGCTCGCTATCGCCGCCGTATGGACCTGTTTTTTCTGGTTGTGGCCGAACGAACGTCCTGCCGACATGCCGCAACAAATCGTTTCAGCGGATACGATCCCGACTTCATCCGCTCAGGCTGAACAGACTCCGCAGATCGTTCACGACACCGTTGTGCGTTACGTTCCTGTTTATCAATCAACCGGGAAAACGCCGCAACAGGCCGATCTTCCTGAAAGCTTTCAAAAGGCAGACAATTACCAGGCTACATCCGCAGTGCTGCGTGGAACCGAATTGCGCAGCACGCTTCCTTTGTCTGCGCTGACCCCTGAAAACATAGCGACTTCGGGCACTTCCCTGAAGGAAGACCAGCTGAGCTTCCTCGTTCCGGACATCCGTGATTTTCAACGCAGGTAGCGGCGGCAATCAGGAGATTTATTTTATCTTTACTTCCAAAAACAAGTCAGATGAAAATCATTTCCTTCAACGTCAACGGCATCCGCGCCATCACTCAGAAATCTTTTGTTGCCGACATGCAGGCGCTCGATGCAGACATCATTTGCCTCCAGGAAACCAAGGCTACGGTGGACCAGGTGCAGGAGGCCCTGAAAGGGCTTGAAGGTTACCAGGTGTATGCCAATGAATCCGTGCGCAAAGGCTATTCCGGAACGGCGATCCTTTCCCGTACGCAGCCGCTTTCCGTGTCGTATGACATGAACATGGTAGAGCACGACCAGGAAGGCCGCGTGACTTGTGCGGAATATGAACAATTCTACCTCATCACGGTTTATGTGCCGAATTCTGGCAGTGAATTGCTGCGACTCGGTTACAGACAGACCTGGGACCGCGATTTCCTGGCTTACCTGCAACAGCTCGAAACCCAAAAGCCGGTACTTGTCTGCGGCGATTTCAATGTCGCGCACAAACCGCTTGATCTCGCGCGCCCGAAACAGAATTACAATAAATCTGCGGGATATATGCAGGAGGAAATCGACGGCATGGATAATTTTGAGAAAGCCGGATTGGTGGATACTTTCCGCAGGCTGAACCTCGAAGAAGTCAAATATTCCTGGTGGTCCTACCGTGGCGGTGCCCGCGAGAAGAACGTAGGCTGGCGGATCGATTATTTCCTGGCTTCCGAGAAGCTGCTGCCGCAGATCAAAAGCTCTTTTATTCTCAATGAGGTGTATGGTTCGGACCATTGCCCGGTGGGTGTGGAGGTTGCTTAGCATGCTATTGCCAGTGCCCCATTTACTGTTATCCTGAAAAATCATTTTTAGGCGATTTATATCGTATATGCCAGGCTTTAGAGATGCCCCTAACATGGAGGCTTAATTTTTTAAAGTAGATCTTCCAAGTTAAAAGTATTTTTGTCACTTTTTTGCAGGCCGAAAAAAGTAACCAAAAACGGCCTTAGGGGCTACGCAACTTTTAGCTTTTCATGCTTCCAGAGCCCGAAAATGTCGGTGATCTAGAAACCAGAATCTCCCTTATGGCGCAGCTCTAACGTTTGCGCTTTCGAAGCTGTGCTTCTCACCTGTCGCAAACACAGTTGCTAAGGCCCATTTGCGCTTCGAGATTTTTAGTTTTCGATTAAAATCGTGTTCCGCAGGTGCAAAAACAGAGATGCTATCGCAGTGAGATTATTTTTAAAAGTAGAGAACCCGTACGCGCAGGAACTTCCTGTTTCCTCAACCAATCAAAATTTACACGGCTAACAGCAAATATGCCATTGACAAAATCAGTGAACGACTCATTTTAGTAGAGCAATCCGCTACTTACAATTAAAAAGATCAAAGCTATTGAGAGAATTACTTCATTCGTAAACTTTACTCATGCATCTTGCTGATGCCTAAAACACTTTACATGAAGACAATATTTACCTCAATCGCGTTAGCCCTGACCACTGTGGGCGCACATGCACAAGACAGTCTCGAATTCAATAACGTCCGTGCTTTGATCCATCCGAACGGCGTCTTTTTTCACGATCCCTCGAGCGAGATTGAAAATGCACATCCCGGTTACGAAGTACCGAAAGGTTCAGGTGCACATGCCATCTTCGCCATGAACCTGCTGATGGCCGGGAAAGATGGCAATGACCTGCTCCGTTCTGCATCGGCCCACTACAACGTTTCGGATTTTTATCCGGGTCCCATCACGCAAAATGCCGGGCAGTACAATACGCCTGCCTACCAGAGTCGTTACGACAGGTTGTGGACGGTACTTAAATCCGACATTGACAACCACATTGCCAACTGGAATACCATCGGTTATGTTGCACCGGCAAGCCTACTCAGCTGGCCCGGGAACGGCGATGTTTCCAACGGTGAGCCGGCCATCATCGCGCCTTTCCAGGATAACAATGGCAACGGCATCTACGAACCGGCCAACGGCGATTATCCGGTGATCCGCGGCGATCAGGCGACCTTGTCGATTTTAAATGATGTGGCAGGTATACATCCTTCATCGGGTGGTGAACCGCTGAAAGTCGAGCTTCACCTGCTTTTTTACCAGTATGCAGATGCCGGTGACCTCGGCCATACAACTTTCCTGCACGCGGAAGTCATCAACCGTTCCACGCAGCAGCTGACTGATTTTCATTTCGGGGCTTTCATCGATTTTGATCTGGGCGGCTCTTTCGATGATTATATCGGTACTTCGGTCGCACACAACCTCGCCTATGTTTACAATGGAGATTTAAACGACCAGAGCTCAGGGGATATAACCGGTTATGGCACATTCCCACCATCAGTTGGTGTGATGACACTCAACAAACCCTTGTACAGCCACGTTTCCCGGGAAGGTGTCAACAGCCAGAGCTTCCCTGCTGAAGGCGCTGTCCAGGAATACAATGTGCTCAATGGGCTTTACAAATTTGGCGACCCGCAGCTCGATAACAACCAGGAGACAACGCGCTATTCATATTACGGCCCCGGAACTACGGGCTGGACAGCAGCAGAATCGCTGACCGCTCCAGGGGAACAGAAAAGCTACATCAGCTTTGCGCCTGCGATTTTCTCACCTAACCAGTCATTTTGCTATGACCTCGGGATTATCTATGCGCGAAAAGAAGGAGAAGACTTGTTTGCTTCCGTCGACAGCCTGCTACTTGTCGCAGAAAAGATCCAGCAATTTTACAATGACGAAGCGTATGGCTGTGCAGATGGATTCCTCGCTGTAGAAACCCTCGGTGCGAATTCGCAACTCAACATTTATCCTAATCCAGCCGGAGATCATTTGACGATCGGCGGCATGCAGACCGGCGATTATGAGATAACTGCGCCGGACGGCAGACGCGTATTGGCCGGAAAATTCAGCCATGCAGAGATCGATCTGCAGCATTTGGCTGCGGGATATTATGTGCTGACCATTTATCACGCAGGAGCTGCACACAGCGTCAAACTGCTGAAAGAGTAATCAAATTTCCTGATTCACTTAAACAACAAGAGCGGCCATCATATACAGATGTGCCGCTCTTTGTGATCTATACTATTTTGATAAGTTTATTTGATCTCCACCTGTTTCACGAGGTAAGAAGTCTTACAGCTGTTTTTGACCTTTTGCGTGACTTTGTAGGTTCCTTTGGAGCTGTAGCAATACTCCGGTTCTTTCTCCGAAGAAGTATGACCGTCACCGAAATCCCATTCAACAGCCGAAGCATTGGCAGACGTATTGTTGATCTTCAGCACGTCGTTTTTAACCGTGTACTCGAACCCGGTTTTCATCGCATCCGCATCTGGCAGCAGGCGCCACTCTTTCAAATTGCCAAAAACATCCTTGAACGCGAGCTTCTCAATGACCGTACGCGTTTTTTCGTCCACGCCTTCAATGACGGCTTTGTTACCGACCGGCGTTTCGCTGAAAATACTCGCATAAAACGTGCAGGCAGAAATATAGGATCCTGCTGCGGTCGGGTGATGATTGTCCGGATCATAGAGGTTGATATCGCTGTGGTTCGCACGCACGGAGCTCCACACCGCACCTACGGGCGCAACTTTCGCATCGAGTGTCGAAGCCAGGCGCAGGTATTGTCTTTTGACGCGGTATTGCATCGAGTCGTAGGACGCAATCGGTGCCCAGTTCGGGTTCCCGTATTTGTAAGCCCAGGTCATGTAGAGCATGACTTGCGTGCAGCGATTCTCTGCGCGGATGCTGTCGACGATGCGGCGTGCG
>Ga0247806_10000225_pt1 | contig 39181 bp, 32 predicted proteins | sample UWRJL059202B1_FD_179935 | JGI IMG/M metagenome (GOLD analysis project Ga0247806, IMG submission 179935) | Plant litter microbial communities from Arlington Agricultural Research Station in Wisconsin, United States - UWRJ-L059-202B-1 | ecosystem: Environmental > Terrestrial > Plant litter >... | reverse complement strand
CCAGTTTATGAACAAATTACTCATTGTGGGTACTGTAGCTTTTGATGCTATAGAGACGCCTTTTGGCAAGACCGATAAAATACTTGGTGGCGCTGCTACTTATATAGGCCTTTCGGCTTCATTTTTTAATGTAAAGTCGGCCATTGTGTCAGTTGTAGGCGAAGATTTCCCACAGGAATACCTTGACCTTTTAACGAACAGGGGTATCGATATATCGGCTATAGAAATTGTAAAAGGCGGCAAAACGTTTTTTTGGAGCGGCCGTTACCATAACGACCTTAACAGCCGCGATACGCTGGATACACAGCTTAATGTACTGGCCGATTTTCAGCCAAAAGTACCGGCTAATTTTACCGATGCCGATGTGGTTATGCTGGGCAACCTGCACCCCATTGTACAAACAGGTGTGTTAGACCAAATGACAGTTAAGCCTAAGCTTGTGGTACTGGATACCATGAACTTCTGGATGGACTGTGCTTTGGCAGACTTATTGCAGGTTATAAAACGTGCAGACGTTATTACTATAAACGACGAAGAGGCACGCCAGCTTACCGGCGAGTACAGCCTTGTTAAAGCGGCTGCAAAAATACACACTATGGGCCCTGCTTATGTGGTAATTAAAAAAGGAGAACACGGCGCATTGCTGTTTCATGATAAAAAGGTGTTTTATGCACCGGCACTTCCGTTAGAAGAAGTGTTTGACCCTACCGGGGCAGGAGATACCTTTGCCGGTGGTTTTACAGGATATATTGCACAGAGCGAAAACTTATCATTTGATAATATGAAGAATGCTATTATATACGCCTCTAACCTGGCATCCTTTTGCGTAGAGGAGTTTGGCACCCAGCGCATGGAACGCCTGCAAAAAAGCGAAGTGCACGAACGCCTGCAACAGTTTAAAACACTAACCCAGTTTGATATTGAGCTGGAAGACTAAAAGTAAGAATACTAAGGCCTCATTGCGGGGCTTTTTTTAATACAACTACATTACACACAACAACACACACTATTATGAGCGACGCTTTAAAACACGAATGCGGTATTGCTTTGTTACGATTATTAAAGCCATTAGAATATTATAAAGAAAAGTACGGTACAGCTTTTTATGGCATACAAAAAATGTACCTCCTTATGGAGAAGCAGCACAACCGCGGGCAGGACGGTGCGGGCTTTGCAAGCATAAAGCTGGATGTTAAACCCGGCCAGCGCTACATAAGCCGCGTGCGCTCTAACCAGCAGCAGCCCATACAGGATGTTTTTGCACAAATAAACGACCGCATTAACGAGGAGATGACCAATCACCCGGAGTATGCTAACGATGTGCAGGCACAAAAAGACCAGATACCATACCTGGGCGAAGTATTTTTAGGCCACGTGCGCTACGGTACCTTTGGTAAGAACAGTATAGAAAGCGTACACCCGTTCCTTCGTCAGAACAACTGGATGCACCGTAACCTTATTGTAGCAGGTAACTTTAACATGACAAATGTTAAGCAGCTTTTTGATAGCCTTGTAGAGCTGGGCCAGCACCCTAAAGAGCTTGCAGATACCGTTACGGTAATGGAAAAAATAGGCCATTTTTTAGATGATGAAGTTTCTGACCTGTACCAGCAGTGCAAAAACGAGGGCTTCAGCAAACAGGAGGCTTCTCCCGAAATTTCCGACAGGCTTAATATTGCCCGCATCCTTAAGCGTGCTTCCAAGCAGTGGGATGGTGGCTATGCAATGGCAGGTATGTTGGGCCACGGCGACTCGTTCGTGTTCCGCGACCCGGCAGGTATACGCCCGGCATATTACTACCAGGACGACGAGATCGCTGTTGTAGCGTCAGAACGCCCTGTGATACAAACGGTATTTAACGTAAATTTTGAAGACGTGCAGGAGCTCGATCCGGGCCATGCCATCATCATTAAAAAGAACGGAAAAATATCTGTAGAAGAGATTATAACCCCTACGGTTAAAAAGGCATGTTCGTTTGAGCGTATTTACTTTTCTCGCGGCAGCGATGCAGAGATATACCAGGAGCGTAAAGACCTTGGTAAACTTGTATTGCCACAGGTGCTGGAGGCGATTGATAATGATACTGATAATGCTGTGTTCTCGTACATACCTAATACCGCCGAAACATCGTTTTACGGTATGGTAGAGGCGGCTCAGGATTTCCTGAACCAGCGCAAGAACAAACATATATTAGAAAACCGCCATACCCTTACAGAGGAAACTCTTGAGGAACTTCTTAAAGTAAAGATACGTACCGAAAAGATCGCTATTAAAGATGCCAAGCTGCGTACCTTTATTACCGAAGACAGCAGCCGCGACGATCTTGTGGCACACGTGTATGATGTTACTTATGGCGTTATAAAGCCAGAAGATAACCTTGTTATTATAGACGACTCTATTGTGCGCGGTACCACGCTAAAAATGAGCATCATTAAAATGATGGACAGGCTAAATCCTAAGCGCATTGTTGTGGTATCATCGGCACCGCAAATTAGGTATCCTGACTGTTATGGTATAGATATGGCCAAACTGGAAGGTTTAGTGGCTTTTCAGGCAACGCTTGCGTTGCTTAAAGAACGCGGCTTAGAGCATATTATACACGATGTATATAATAAGTGTAAAGCGCAGGAAAACCTGCCGGATACCGAGGTGGTAAACTATGTAACCGAGTTTTATGCTCCGTTTACAGACCAGGAAGTAAGCGATAAGATAGCGCAGTTGCTCGTTACTAAAGATACCAAAGCAGAGGTTAAGATTATCTTCCAGACGGTAGAAAACCTGCATGTAGCCTGCCCTAAAAACTTAGGCGACTGGTATTTTACCGGAGATTACCCTACACCGGGTGGTAACCGTGTGGTAAACAAAGCTTTCATCAATTTTTATGAAGGTAACGATGCCCGTGCTTATTAATAAGCACTAAATGGTTCATACAATTATTGCATGTCTCTTTTTAATCAGATTGCATAATTCTGTTAAAAACGTGCATTTTGCCGATTTAATCGTGTATTATATCTAAAAACCTTGTGAGTTATAGTAAATGCATTTATATTTACTCAAAATAGCATTAGTAAAATTAAATTTTACGGTATTTTTGGGGGCCAAAAAAGGGAAAATTTTCTAAATTTTCCCTTTTTTATTTTACTGCGGTTTACTCTGCTTCTTTATACATCTTAAGAAATAATACATGCTACTTCATCAACCCGGTATTCCACAAACGTTAAACTTCCGTCAATCCTAATTCAATAAAAAGGGGTAATATGTAACTTTATGGGTATATATCCTAAAGTATGAAACAGCCCCTTTTGGCTTTTAACGATAAAGGCATTTACTGCGCACAGGCAAATGTGTACCTCGACCCGTGGCGCCCGGTAGATAATGCTATAATATCTCACGGCCATAGCGACCACTCCCGCTGGGGCCATAAAAACTATATTACGCATCACACTAACGTGCCTATTATCAGGCATCGCCTGGGCGAAATTAATGTTACCGGTAAAGACTGGGGCGAAACCTTTACTATTAATGGCGTTACGTTTTCGTTGCATCCTGCTGGGCATATTATAGGCAGTGCCCAGATAAGGGTAGAATATAAAGGCGAAGTTTGGGTGTTTACAGGCGATTACAAAACCGAAGACGACGGAATTTCAGTACCCTATGAAGTCGTAAAATGCAACACTTTTATCACAGAAAACACCTTTGGACTGCCGGCATTTAAGTGGCTTCCGCAGGATGAGGTAATGGATGATGTAAATAACTGGTGGGCACAAAACCGTGCCGATGGTAAAACATCTGTACTGTTTGGTTACACCCTTGGCAAGGCACAACGCCTGCTAAAATACCTCGATCCTAACATTGGTAAAATATATACCCACGGCGCGGTAGAGAACATGACGCAGGTACTGAGGCAGTTTGTTGACTTTCCTGCTACCGAACGTATAACTACCGAAACCAAAAAAGATACCTTTCCGGGCAGTATAGTGCTTGCCCCGCCAAGCGCACACGGCAGCACCTGGATTAGGAAAATGACCCCATATGTAACAGGGTCGGCAAGCGGATGGATGGCTTTTCGCGGTGCAAGGCGCAGGCGTGCTATAGACAAAGGCTTTGTGATGAGCGACCATTGCGACTGGCAGGGGCTGCTGGAAAGCATTAAAGCTACCGGTGCCGAAAAGATTATTTGTACCCACGGCTACAGCGATATTTTTAGTGCCTACCTGCGGGAGCAGGGCTATGACGCCCGTACCGAAAAAACCCAGTATGAAGGGGATGAAGGCGAAACCGACGACAGCAAAACCCCGTCCGAAACAGCTGATGAGGAGTTGTAACTGAAGTAGGATGTTTAAAGTCAGATGTCCGACGCTAAGCCATCATGAGTGCAGCTTGCTCCCCTCTCCTTCGGAGAGGGGCTGGGGGAGAGGACTTTTAAGTAAAGCTCGCTACCTTCTGCTTCGGAGAATTGATAAATATAAAGAATTGAAAATATATAAACAACTAAAGTAGCTCACTCCCCTCTCCTTTGGAGAGTCCCGATAGCTATCGGGAGGGGGTCAGGTCCAAATAAATGAAAAATTTCAGCCAACTTATAAAAGCACTCGACAGCTCTAACAAAACATCTGTTAAGGTAGATGCGCTTACAGAGTATTTTCGCAATGCGAGCGATACCGACAGGGTGTGGACCATAGCGATACTTTCGCACCGCCGTCCGCCACGGCCGGTAAATACTACCCTGTTGCGCATGTGGGCTACAGAGCTGGCAAACATTCCGCTGTGGTTGTTTGAAGAATCGTACCATATTGTGGGCGACCTTGCCGAGACTATTGCATTGGTTATCCCTACTACTAAAAACCAATCAGACAAAAGCCTTACCGAGTTTGTGGAAGAAATGATTTCCCTTAAGAAAAAGACCGACGAAGAAAAACGCGACTATCTTCACAGCAACTGGCTGGCGCTTAATTATTACGAACGTTTTGTATTTACCAAGCTTATTACGGGGAGTTTCAGGATAGGTGTAAGCCAGAAATTAATGACCCGCGCCCTTAGTAAAGCAACGGGCGTAGACGAAGATATACTGGCTTATAAACTTATGGGCGACTGGGATCCTAAAACCATCAGTTTTCAAAGCCTTGTAATAGACGAAAGGTCGCAGGATGCATACTCTAAACCGTATCCGTTTTATCTGGCGTATGGTTTGGAGGGCGAACCCGAAAGCCTGGGCGATGTAAGCCAATGGAGTGCCGAGCATAAATGGGACGGGATACGTTCTCAAACCATAATTCGCGATGGGCACATGTATGTATGGAGCCGCGGCGAAGAATTGGTTACCGATAAGTATCCGGAATTTGAAAAGCTGTTGGGTATTATACCCGATGGAACCGTTATTGACGGCGAGATACTGCCGTGGGTAGAGGGTACTGTAGGTACGTTTAACGATTTACAAACACGTATAGGCCGAAAAACCGTATCGGCAGCGTTGCTTAAAAAAACACCTGTTATTATTAAAGCCTATGATATTTTAGAATGGCAGGGCGAAGACATCCGCCAGAAACCCTACATAGAGCGCAGAAAGATTTTAGAGCAACTTTATGAAGGTATTAAGGATTACGAGTTACCCATCCAATTATCCGAAAGGATAACATTTGAAAGTTGGGACGATGCCATGCACGAAAAAGCAAAATCGAGAGAGCTGCGCAGTGAAGGGCTAATGTTTAAGCGTCTTGATTCGCCTTACCTCGTGGGTCGCAAAAAAGGCGACTGGTGGAAATGGAAACTCGAACCGTTTAGCATCGATGCTGTGCTTACTTATGCCATGCGGGGCAGTGGCCGCCGCGCTACACTGTTTACTGACTATACTTTTGCCCTTTGGGAAGATAAGGAAGATGGCACCCGCGAGTTGGTTACGTTTGCAAAAGCGTATTCCGGTTTAACCGATGCCGAATTCAGGATGGTAGACGATTACATTAAGAAGAATACATTAGACAGATTCGGACCCGTGCGCAGCGTAACGCCCAAACTGGTTTTCGAGATAGGTTTTGAAGGCATTGCTTTTTCCGGGCGACACAAGAGTGGGGTGGCAACGCGTTTCCCACGAATTTTACGTTGGCGGCACGATAAAAAAATAGATGAGGCAAACAGCATACAGGATTTAAAGGATATGATACCTAAATAAATCAGACACGAATTTCACTAATTAACACGGATAAATTAGTGGAATAAGTGCCGGTTGAAAATAATAGATAGAATTGGTGAAAATTAGTGCAATTCGTGTCTAAAAACAAAAATATGAACAGGGAACAGCTTTTTAATATAGCAGCCGGATGGTTTGAGGGCCGCGGATGGAAACCTTTTCCGTTCCAGACCCAAACGTGGACGGCTTTTTTGCAGGGCAAGCACGGTTTACTAAATGCCCCAACGGGCAGCGGGAAAACGTATGCCTTATGGCTGCCTGTGGTGCTGGACTATATTAAAAAGAACCCCAACTATAAAACCAAACGTACTCCCGGGCTTAAAGCCATCTGGATCACTCCGTTGCGTGCGCTCTCTGTAGAAATTAAACAGGCAGCCGAACGTGTGGCCGATGATCTGGGCACAGGACTAACCGTAGGCATTCGTACCGGAGATACATCGTCTGCCGAGCGTGCCAAACAAAAAAAATCAATGCCCGACTTGTTGGTTACCACGCCCGAAAGCCTGCAACTTATGTTAGCAACAAAGGGCTACGAAGCCATCTTTAAAACCTGCGGTGCGATTATAATAGACGAGTGGCACGAACTGTTGGGTACCAAGCGCGGCGTGCAGACAGAGTTGGGCTTAAGCCGGTTACGCAACATTGCGCCTAAAATGCGCATCTGGGGGATATCGGCAACCATTGGTAACCTGCAACAGGCAATGGAAGTACTATTAGGTCCGCATTCTGAAGCACTAAACAATGCCATCATGATACGGGCGCACATCAATAAAAAGATAAATGTAATATCTGTAATACCTGATAAAATGGATGCCTACCCGTGGCGCGGGCACATGGGGCTGCACCTGATAGATGAGGCGGCGAAGATAATTAAAGGCAGCCGGACTACGTTATTGTTTTGTAATACCCGCGCCCAGTGCGAACTCTGGTATCAGGCATTGTTAAACAAGCACCCGGAGTTTGCCGGCGACCTTGCCATGCACCACGGCAGCATAAGCCGCGATAGCAGGCAGTGGGTAGAGCAGGCTATTCGCGATGAACAGCTTCGTGCGGTAGTTTGCACATCAAGCCTTGACCTTGGGGTAGATTTTGCCCCTGTAGAAACGGTAGTGCAAATAGGCGGACCTAAGGGCGTGGCGCGGTTTTTACAACGCGCCGGCCGTAGTGGGCACAGCCCCGGTAAAGACAGCAATATTTACTTTTTAGCAACCCACGCCATAGAGCTGGTAGAGGCTTCTGCTTTGCGCCGTGCCGTTCAGGAAACGGTGGTAGAAGATCGGGTGCCATACTTAAACAGTTGGGATGTATTGGTGCAATACCTTGTTACCCTTGCAGTATCAGATGGGTTTTATCCCGATAAAATATTTCATGAAGTAAAAAGCACATTCTGCTTTCAGGGCATGAATGAGGATGACTGGCAGTTTTGCCTCAACTTTATAACGCAGGGAAGCCAAAGCCTGCAGGCGTATGACGAATACAAGAAAGTAGAAATAGAGGCCGATGGTACGTTTAAAGTAAACAGTAAGGCCATTGCGCTGCGCCACCGTATGCAAATGGGTACCATTGTGGGCGACTCTGTAATGAATGTAAAGTTTTTGGGAGGCGGTTATTTGGGTAGTATTGAAGAATGGTTTATATCTAAACTAAACCCCGGCGATACCTTTATTTTTGCAGGTCGCAAACTGGAGCTTTACCGTGTTAAGAATATGGAGGTACTGGTGCGTATGGCAAGCCCTGGTGCCAAGGCTATGCATGCCAGCTGGATGGGTGGGCGGTTAACGCTATCGGCACAAATGAGCGAGCTGCTTAGGGAAGAGTTGTATGCCGCCAATACCGACACCATGACCCGCGAGCTGCGTGCCCTTACCCCCATGTTTACCCGCCAGCGCAAAGAAAGTATTGTACCTAATGCCGACCAGTTTTTAATAGAAACTTTTAAGACACGTGAGGGGTATCACGCTATATTTTACCCGTTTGAGGGGCGTTTTGTACACGAGGCACTGGCGAGCTTAATGGCATACCGCATTAGTTTGCTAACTCCCATAACATTTTCGTTAGCGTATAACGATTATGGTTTTGAATTACTGAGTGACCAGGAAATAGACATGCAGCAGGTGCTGGATAACGACCTATTTACACCCCGCCACCTGCATGCCGATTTGCAGCACAGCCTGAATGCCACCGAAATGGCACGCCGCAAATTTAGGGATATTGCCGTAATAGCGGGATTAGTGTTTACGGGTTATCCGGGCAAGGTGGTTAAAACGAAGCATTTGCAAAGTGGGTCGCAACTGATATTTGAAGTATTCAGGGACTATGAGCCCGATAACCTTTTGTTTCAGCAGGCCTACCGCGAAACCTTTGAGCACCAGCTCGAGGAGGGGCGTTTACTCATGGCACTGGAGCGTATTCAGCGTCAGGAAATTGTATGGAAAAACTGTCAGAAGCCTACGCCTTTTAGCTTCCCAATTATAACCGACCGCCTTCGCGAAAAATTATCGAGCGAAACATTGGCCGACAGGATTAAAAAAATGACGGCAAGTTATATGAAAGGACTTTGATTGTTTTTAGATGGTTAGAATTTAGACACACATGGGGTTAACGATGTATATTGATACTCTTTTAACGTCTGTATGATGGAATAGCTATTCGATAATTATATGCTTTGTTTATCTTTGTGACTTCTTTGCGAGTCTTCGTTAAATCGCCGCAAAGTTTAGCATGAAAGAGATTAAATGACATTAGAAATTCAAATTAACAGCCGCGACTTTGTACTGCATTGCTCCGGTGCATTATATTGGGTAGAAAAACGCATGCTGCTTATTTCAGATGCACATTTGGGTAAGGTATCGCACTTTCGCAAATACGGTTCGGCTATACCGGGCGGTGCCATCCATAAAAATTTCCTGAAACTTAATGAGGCTGTTGCTTATTTTGAACCTGAAAGTATTTGCTTTTTGGGCGACCTTTTTCACAGCACATTAAATAATGAGTGGCATTTGTTTAAAGAATGGGTAGAGGGCGTTGCCATTCCTATAGTGCTTGTAGCCGGTAACCACGATATTATTTCGCCCACTAAATACCACGACATAAATATACAAATTGTAAGCGAATGGTCGCTGGGCGGTTTCCTGCTTACCCACCATCCTGAAGAGCGTGAAGGCTTTTTTACCCTTTGCGGGCACATTCACCCCTCCATACTATTGGCGGGTAAAGGGCGACAGTTTTTAAAACTGCCCTGCTTTTTCCGTTCGCCGCACCAAATGATACTACCTGCTTTTGGCGAATTTACCGGTACCTATACTATGCAGCCTAAAGAAGAAGATGTTGTATATGTAATAACTAAAGAGGCGGTGCTGCAGGTAGAGGTTTCATGATGAGGTTTGTTGCTGGCTTTAAAAACATGTCATAGTTTTAACTGCATTTAAATTGCGTTACACGATAAAGTAATTGCAACTTTATAAAACATAAAAAAAGCCTTCACATTGCTGTGAAGGCTTTTACCAGTGGTCCCACCTGGGCTCGAACCAGGGACCACCTGATTATGAGTCAGGTGCTCTAACCAGCTGAGCTATAGGACCGGTTTTGTGAGTGCAATATTACGGCATTACTTCAATGTTTCCAAATAAAATTCCATATTTTTTTTAAGTTGTTGAAACACAGTTTTCTTTGAAGCGGTGTTTTACAAAGAAGCCTTAATTGTCTTGTCTAAAAGTGCAAAATGCTTCATGATGTAAGCCTTCGAACCTGTTTTTACGGTAAACAAAAGTGATTTTTCTGTAGTGAAAAGTTTAATGGTTTTAATTTGGGTAGTTAAAAGCTTGTCAAAATTTTGCTTCATCATAGCTGCTGTGCCTTTTTTAGGCATTAATGCAAAGGCGGTGTTAAAGCCTATTGGATCGCAATCTGTTTCAGATATCTGAGAGCATTCTGCCGTTGTGCCGTCTTTAAACGTAATAATTATTTTGCCTTCGCCGTCTTTAAGACAGCCCAGCGTGTTGTCTTTATGTACAATGTTAAGTTCTATAAAATACAAATCGGTACTATTGCTTCCTGTGTCGATGTGTTGATATCCTGCCGAAAAAAACACCAGTCCATTGCTTACAACACTATCGTCTGGATTTAGTTCGCCGTTTTCGTGGTTGTTTGTTATTATGGTTCTCGTGCCGGTATTTTTGTCTATACTGTTCATTTGTATTGTTTGTGCAAAAGCACCCTGACAAATAAGTAATAGTAGCAGTAGTTTTAGTTTCATTGTGTATAGTTTTGTTATGGCAAATATAAAAGGTAGACGCAAATTATTAGTAAGCTTTACCATAATTGTTTATAAGGCTATAAGGTGGCAAAAAAAATATCCGGGCCTTGCGAACCGGATATACCAAAATTAAACCTCAGAAAACTATTATTGTTTAATAAATTTAAAGTTTAACGTGCCCTGTTGCGCTGTAGTAACTGTAACAAGGTAAAAGCCCTTAGCAAGGTTGCTAACCGGTATTTCGGGGCTGGTGTTGCCGTCTACGGTAACTTGAGTATTCCATAGTTGTTTGCCGCCAAGATCGCTCACTGTAATAGCTGCTTTGCCGGTTACAGGTGCTGCAAACTTAACTTTAAAGCTGCTGCTTGCGGGATTAGGAAACAAAAAGCTTGTGGCATTAGTTAAAGATGCGTCATCTGTACCGGCAGTTGCACCGGTAATTTTATAAATTTGCGCATCTGTTCCGGCAATAGTAAATGCTAACGAACCGGACCCTGTAACTACAGATCCTGAATATAATTCAGTTGCGGTATAGCTTCCTGTAAGGCCCAGGCGGGCAAGGTCTATAGTCATATCTGCACTGTCGTTACTATAATTAAATACCGCAGCATATGTAATGTTGCCTTGTGTTGCGTAAAATATTTTTGACGCTACATTACTCGTATTACCCTCTGCAGGCCTAAAGTGCATATCAGCCTTAGCTAACAACAACACGTCGGGATTTTGCAATATAGATTGTGCCCTTGCTGTCCAGGGCCCTGATGCAGAATAATCGTCGCCCAGGGTAATAGTACCTGTAACAAGGCTGGATGTGTATCTTGCACGGTTTTTTTCTTCAGAATAGTTTCCAAATACTACGTGGTCGGCATCTGTAAAATCATACATCTTGTTTTGCCACCAGCCGTACGTTGTACTGTTAAGGGTGTATTCTGTTTCACCAATATCGCCGTAAGAGTCGCAGGCTATACGTCGCATATGAACGTAAGGGCCTGTAGACATTGTAGGAGATATAGCGGCCTCTATAAGCATGTTGTTGCCCACAGCATCTATAAGGAACTTCATACCCTGGTGGTAGGCTTCCATACCGGTGTGTATCTGCCAGTCATAATAACTGTCTGCTTCCAGGCTGGCGTGGCCTAAAAAGTCGAATTTGATCATTTTAAAGCCTGCATTAATAAACCGGTTTATAAAATAGGTTATCCTTGCCTGTGTAGCCGGGTGGGTAGGGTCCATGGCAAGAGTCTCGTCTACTCTAAAAGGGGCATCATTTATCCGTGTCCAGGCTTGCGAGTAGTTGTATGAACTACCCTCTACGGTACGCGCCCCGCCAATCCAGTCCACAAACGGTCCCCAGTAAATACCGGGTTTAAATCCGCGTGCCTCGCAGTATTGTGTAAATTCTACAAGCTGGGCATCGGTAAGGTTGTCCCAAAAAGAATCAAGGTCTAAGTAAAGCGTGTTGTCTTCGGTACGGAATGCCGGTACGTCATTCTGAAAAAAGTCGGCAACTGCTTTGGCTTTCTGAAGGTTAAGGCCTGTTTGTATAGACCCCCAGCTGTTCCAGCCCATAGGTTTGCTTGCAGTCCAGTCATGTACATATTTGGGCTGAGAAAGAGCGGCTACTTCTCCATAAGTATCAAATGCTGTTCTCCAGTCGTTGTTAGCAGTAATTAAAACCTTAGGCGAATCGCAATAGTCAAGGCCTATATTCACCCATCCGTGGCCGCGGCCATCGCGGGTAAGGTTACTGTTAGTATATCCGTTTATTACAGATACATAGGCTGATAATGATCCTGCACCAATTACATTAACTCCTGTTTTCCAGCGGCTGTTATCTACAGATCCTATTACAAGGCCATGTCGGCTATCATTACTGTAAATATTTGTCACTTCACCTCCTGTAAATTCTGCTCCGCTGAGGCTGCTCGCGTTATACCTTACAAATGAATCATTATCATAAGGTACAAAAAGCGCTCGCGTATCGCCGCCCCCAAAATTAGGGCTTACATTATAACTTGTAAGTGGCGACATTTGGTAACAATTTGCCCCGCTGCCGGTTAACGCAACCTGTACTGCTACATATTCTTGACCGCTGTAGGTATAAAACGTTTGAATCATGTTCGTATTAAAGCCGCCTGTAAGTGTAAAGGTGTGCTTAGTGCCGCTGCCTATGTTGTCGCTAAAACTTTCAGATGTGTAAGCTACATTACTATAACCCGTACTTACATTGTTTTGATTTCCTTTAGCAAAAGCCGATGCGCCCGATATTGCCGTAACACCATCAAAAACTAAACTATATGTTTTGCTGTTCGTATCATACACTATCTGGTTATTTGTGCCAAAGTTAATAGTTTGCAATTGTGTGGCGGTAATGGGCGATAGTACAATTTTGTCGAGGTTAGGGGCGTACGACGGACTTGCAAAAACAATGTTGGTGTCGCCTGCGTTAAGATACAGGCTTACATTTTGAGCCGCTGCTGTACTCCATCCGCCCGATGCCGGAACAGGGACAATAAGTGCAGGACCGTTGCCGGGGGTAATTTTAAAAGTACGCGGGTCTCCGGTGGCGTAAAATACCTGCATGTTGTACCAGCCTTCCGTGGCAACGTTTACTGTAAGTGTTACAGTACTTGTATCGCTCAGGTTGCCTACAATAGAGCCGGAGCATGAGTCGCAGCTCTGTACATCGGCATTGCCCTCACGGGTTCCGCTTTCGGCTTCATAGGTTTGTGCAAAACCTGATAATCCTAAAAATAGCAATCCTGCCGCGAGTAAATTTTTTAGGGCGTTGCTCATTAATGTAAATTTTTTAGCATACATAAAAATGTTTGTTTGAGTATTAATTAAAGAGGGTTATTGTTCTATACTATACTATCATACAATATTACAAAAAATATTGATACTAAAAATTTTTAGGCGTTAAATTTGTTTACACGTAATAAAACACTGGTTTTAATAAGATATCTTCATGCTGTTACAATCGTTGTAAAATGAGGTGTTATATAGTAAATTTGATATTTTGCCATTAATGTTCTAATAATTAAACTGTTTGATTTACGAAGTGGTTATAGTGACCTTTAGTTTAAAAAGAAGCTCATTAATTGCGCTAAATATAATTTGTTGTTTGAATTTTGCAATATTTATTTTTAATTGCTGAGGTTTTTTATAAGGTTTGATTAATTGTAATGCCTTATTTTGTATAGCTGCTATTAAATTACAGGATGTACTTAATTGTAAAATATAGGGGTAGGTCATGGTAAAACAATAATAGCTGAATAAGGCCATAAAAAAACTCCGCAATTGCGGAGTTTTTATGTTTTATAATAAGGAGTAATTAAATCGAATCGGCTTCGGCTTCAATTTTTCCTGTTGCCTGCGCTTGCAGGTTACGTTCTATTTTATGTCCGGGTCGTGTCCATCTTGGTTTTTCGCCAAGCGGTGTAAATTCAGAATCTTCTGCTTCTACAGTTTTAGGCTGAGAAACCTTAGTGAATGGTTTTTGCGGTTTAAGCCCCAGCATCTCAAACATTTTCATGTCGTCGTCTACATTAGGGTTTGGTGTGGTAAGTAATTTATCGCCTGCAAAAATAGAGTTGGCACCGGCAAAAAAGCACATTGCCTGGCCTTCGCGGCTCATCTCTGTACGTCCTGCAGACAGCCTTACCTGTGTTTCGGGCATTACAATACGGGTAGTGGCTACCATGCGTATCATTTCCCATATTTCAACAGGTTTCTCGTTCTCCATTGGCGTACCTTCTACAGCCACAAGTGCATTAATAGGCACCGATTCTGGCTGCGGACTAAGCGATGCCAGTGCTACAAGCATACCTGCGCGGTCTTCTACACTTTCGCCCATGCCTATAATGCCGCCGCTGCATACAGTAACGTTAGTTTTCCTTACATTCTCAATAGTTTGCAAGCGGTCTTCGAAACCTCGGGTAGAAATTACCTCTTTATAATATTCTTCAGATGTGTCAAGGTTGTGGTTGTAGGCATACAAACCGGCTTCGGCAAGGCGTTTTGCCTGGTTCTCGGTAATCATGCCCAGGGTACAGCAAACTTCCATGTCAAGCTTGTTTATTGTGCGCACCATTTCCAGCACCTGGTCAAACTCAGGGCCATCTTTAACGTTACGCCATGCAGCGCCCATGCACACGCGGCTGCTGCCACTGCTTTTAGCGCGCAAAGCCTGTGCTTTAACCTGTTGTACAGTCATAAGGTCGTTACCTTCTACTTTAGTGTGGTAACGTGCTGCCTGCGGGCAATAGCCGCAATCTTCGGGGCAGCCCCCGGTTTTTATAGATAACAGGGTGCTTACCTGTACTACGTTAGGGTCGTGGTGCTCACGGTGTATGCTTGCGGCGTCATACAGTAAATCCATCAACGGCTTGTTGTACAGCGCTATAATTTCATCCCTGGTCCAGTCGTGCCTTTTTATGCTCATATTGGTAAAGTATTATCGCTCCAAAAGTAATTAATTTATACTAAAGTAGTGCTTTATGGCATTAAAGTTTAGTTTTGGGCTATACTCCTATATAGTATAGGGGTGCTTGTAGTAAAGTGTGTATGGTATTATTTGTATTCTTTGAATTAGTTATGCAAAATTTGTTGCGGTGCAATAAATGTTTGTTGCGGATATTAAAAATAAAAAAACCCATTAATTTGAGTTAATGGGTTTTTAAAAGTACCTAGAGTGGGAATCGAACCCACACACCGAAGTACGCGAGTTTGAGTCGCGCGCGTCTACCAATTCCGCCATCCAGGCATGTAGTATGCAGTTTTAATCTGAATGCAAATTTAGAAAATATTATTTAAATTCATGAAAAATACAGGATAATTTACCGTCTGTGTAAAATTAAATTTCTAAATTTGCACCCTCGTTACACACAACAACACTAACTAACTACTAAGCAACTAATTAAAATGCTGCACACAGAACCGGAAGCTAAGATTTTTTCATGTTCTAAGAGCACTTACCTGGCAGAGAAAATAGCAGACCGCTATGGCATACCGCTGGGCAAAGTAACCTTGTCTCACTACAGCGATGGCGAATTTCAGCCCTCGTTTGAAGAGTCTATAAGAGGGATACGCGTATTTTTAGTATGCTCTACCTTCCCAACCGCAGATAACCTTATGGAACTGCTGCTTATGATAGACGCTGCCAAAAGAGCCTCTGCAAGGCATATAACTGCGGTTATACCCTACTTTGGCTGGGCGAGACAAGACCGTAAAGACAAACCACGTGTACCCATAGGGGCTAAGCTGGTTGCTAAATTACTGGAAACTGCCGGTGCCACACGCATAATGACGATGGACCTGCATGCTGACCAGATTCAGGGATTTTTTGAGAAACCGGTAGACCACCTGTTTGCATCAACCATATTCCTGCCGTATGTAAAAAGCCTTAACCTGGAGAACCTTACTATAGCTTCGCCAGATATGGGTGGCTCTAAAAGGGCTTATGCATACTCTAAATTTTTAAACAGCGATGTAGTAATATGCTACAAGCAGCGCAAAGAGGCTAATGTTATAGAAACAATGGAGCTTATAGGCGAAGTTGCAGGGCGTAACATTATACTTATTGACGATATGATAGACACGGGCGGTACCCTTGCAAAAGCGGCCGACCTGATGATAGAAAAAGGTGCGCTTAGCGTGCGTGCCATTTGTACCCATGCTATTTTAAGTGGCGAGGCGTACGAAAAAATCGAGAAATCGCAATTGTCTGAACTTATTGTTACAGATAGTATTCCGCTAAAAAAGCAAACTGACAAAATAAAAGTTGTTAGTTGCGCTGATTTGTTTGCAGAGGTTATGCACATGGTGCAAAATAACAACTCTATAAGCGGCAAATTTTTAATGTAAGAATTTTTTTATTATTAACTATATTAATTATTTCAAATGAAATCGATTACGATTAAAGGATCTGAAAGAGAAAGCGTAGGTAAAGCGGCAACGCGTACGTTACGTAATGCTGGAATGGTTCCTTGCGTGTTATACGGAGGAGATCAGCCAGTACATTTTACTGCAGAAGAAATTGCATTTAAAAACCTTGTTTACACTCCAAACGTACACACTGTTGTAATTGAGCTTCCAAGTGGTACAACTAACGCTATCCTACAGGATATCCAGTTTCACCCGGTAAGCGACAAAATTTTACACATCGATTTTTACCAACTTCATGATGATAAAGAAATCACTATGGAAGTACCGGTAAAAGTAACAGGAACATCTCCGGGTGTACTTGGTGGTGGTGTACTACGTGTTAACCAACGTAAACTTAAAGTTAGAGCTTTGCCTGCAAACCTTCCTGACTTTGTTGAAGCTAACATCTCTGAACTTGAAATGGGTAACAAACTTTACATTACTAAGTTAGAGGCTAATAACTTTAAACTACTTAACCCTGATAATACAGTGGTTGCTCAGGTTCGTATTTCTCGTGCTGCTATGAAAGCTGCTCAGGAAGCTGCAAAAGCTGCAAAAGCACCTGCAAAAGGAAAGAAAAAATAATTCGGTTTATTTTCGATATTCAAAAAGCGCCCTCACAAGGGGCGCTTTTTTTATTGGGTTATGTATTACGCTTTAATATACAATACAGACTGCCGTGTAAGTATGGACTAATTGCTAAAACCGATACGAAAATGATAGCATTACATAGCGGGGCAGTAACCTGTAGGAGCTGGTGCTGTAGCCCAGATCGCTAACGCTGTAGGTGGTAAATGTATTAGTATTAAAAAGGTTACGCCCATCCAGGCTTATGGCATATTTGTCTTTTTTAAACGAGTATTTTACCTCAAGATCGGCAAAAAAGTAATTGTTGTTATTGTCGAGCCCACCAAAGTTATAGTGCTCCGTTTTTACCTTAACATCCAGCTTGTTGCTTACTGCATACATTAAATCAAGATAACTGTTTTTTGACTTATTTTTAAAGGTATAGTCAGAATGTACCTGCGAGAAATTCCATTCAGAACCCAGCTTAAAATTAAAAGGCGATTTAAAGCTGCTGCCCCAGTTTACTTTAAAAGACTGGTTGTAAATTGTATTTTTTCGTAAGCCCGACCCGTTTACTTCATTATAATATACCGTTCTGTAACCGCTTCCATCAAAACCTAAAGTACCTTTTAAGGGTTTTATTACATAATGTGACCCAAGGGTTATACCTTCCCTGTCGCCACCACGCATTACAAAAGCTTCAGATAGTGAGCTGTTCTGGTCTAACCGGCTGCGGTAAGAGAGTACATCATTTTGTTTGGAATAGTTTAAGCCAAATGTAAAACTGTAGCGGTTTAAATAATGTTTGGTGGTGTACCCCATTGTTGCCGTTGAATTTTCTAACTGGTTAAAATACCCAAGCCCTTTTGCAAAACTGCGCGATGAGGTAAGCAAGTAAGCATCGTTAACCTGAACAATATTGCTGTTGGTTACATTATATCTATACGATGCTGTTACTACATTATCAGGCTTTATTTCCCATTTAAAATATAAGGATGGGTTTACATAAAAAGGGTTTTGCGTTTTAGCTGTTCCATTCTTATTTTCGAAACGGTTAAAAAGCTGGTGTACATCAAGGTTGCCGCTTAACGATATTTTTTTAAACTTCCAGCTGTAACCGCTTTGTGCATAGAGGTCGCCCACGTTATAGCATGCATTAGCCTGAAAATCTGCCGGGCGTATTACTCCGCTATCTGTAAACAGGCTAAATTGCGTGGCAATATTATCATGATGGTTTTCGAAACCCACAGTAAAAGCTATCAGGTCGTTATTTTTTTGCTTAAGTTTAAAATCGGCCTGGAGCCCGGCATACTGCATGCGGCTTTTAATGGTGTTACTTACGCTATTTATGTTATCGTAGGTAAACAAATCGCCCATAAGGTAATCATCTATAGCATATGTTTGCGGGAGGCGGTCGTTTAAATAACGGCCTTTTATAAGCACTACATTACGCATGTTCCATTTGTGGGTGTAGGTAAGCTGCTGGTCTATATATGTGTTTTTGGTAACCAACTGTTCGTTTGTAGCAACGCCATTAAAAACAAGGCTGTTGCCAAAGTTATTCTTCCCACCATTTAACGTAGTCAGGCTTTGCAGCATTTGTGTAGAAGACAGGTCGCTGCTAATATAAGCACTCATATAGCCTTTGCTAATCCCTGTAGATGTGTTACTCGTCTGGCTGTTTTCAAAATTAGTATTGCCAAAATTAAAAACGTCGAGCGAGCTTTGGTAGATGTTTAATCGGTCATGGCCTAAAAAACCATTAAGGCGCAGTTTTGTTTTACTGCCAAGCGGCAGGATGGTGCTAAATGTTCCTCTTTTGGCATTATTAAAGCGGGCACGGCTCTCATCTATTCTTGATACCCCTGCTGCAAGGCTCATAACCTGTGTGGCACGGCTGCCCATGCCTATGGTCTCTAAATCAGATGAGTTAAACTGCATTTCAGATATATTGCCCACATCATCATAGCCCGCATTGTTTGCCGAAGCACTAAAAAAGTTCTTATACTTTTTACCAAAGTTCATGAGGTTGCCTGATGCCTTGTACCTGTTATCGTTACCATAACCGGCGGTAAGGTTGCCAAACCAAATGGTTTTAAACTTCTCGTCGATAGTAAGGTTAAGCGCCACTCCATCAGAATCTTCTACGCCTTTTAAAAGCTTGTTTTTAGAGTAGTTGCGTAAGACCTCTATTTTATCGAGCGGCTGTGTAGGCATATTTTTTGTAAGTAGCGAGTAGCCCCGGTTAAAAAGGTCGTCGCCATCTACCATTACTTTTTCTATTATAGCGTCCCCATACTTTATGGTGCCGTCTTTTTGTATGGTAATGCCGGGTATATTCTTTAGCAGGTCTTCTACCACAGCCTCGTGGCCGGTGCTTAGTGCTTTGGCATCATATACAAGGGTATCGCCTTTGCGTTTTACAGGGGCTTCAGCCTCTATAACCACTTCTTTAAGCAATGCGCCGCCTTCTTTTAGGGTAAAATGTTTAGTAATGGTTTTATTGGTAGCCAGGATAGTTACAGGCACCGCCTGTTTTTCATATCCCAAAAAATTTGCTTCGAGGCTGTACTCGCCCGGTTGTTTGGTTTCAAGCAGGTAACTGCCGCCATCGCCTGTTATGGCAAAAGCAGTTATTTTTTGGTCTTTATCCTTGAGCAATACAGATGCTCCCGGCAGCACTTCGCCAGATGCCGCAGTTATTTTGCCACTAATTTCTGTTTGGGAAAAAAGGGGTAGAGATAAAAATAGTAAAATAAAAAGAAAACGATTGATTCTGTATTTTACTCCCATTCATATTTAAGTTCCATTCCCGACCGAGGTGCACGGGTAAAAGTAAAGCTTCCGTTAGTTTGAGAGGCCAGTTCCTGATGAATATTATTAAGGCTTTCTTCATATTCTTCCAGATACTGTTTAAGGCTAATGGGTTCTTTATTCTTCGATTTAGTCAAGGTGCTGAACTCTTTTTCGAAAAGGTCGCTTTTTTTATTATTTTGTATTTTTATAGCCATTATGGTATATATATTACCAGTATCATGAGCTTCAAGTATCAGCCCCGGCAGACCATGTAGTTTCCAAGGGCCAAAGGCTGCAGCGATATCTGGCGCAAACCACACCACCCAATTTCTACCTCTAAAGTCAACAGTGGCTTTATGACACTTATAACCAGCAACTTCTTTGGTTTCTTCGCTTATCTTCCAGGCAAGTGCAGTGTATGTATCTTTGATTAAAGATATATATTGTATAGATTCATCAAAATATAATAATTCTTTTTTTTTATGGTCAATTTTATAGTAGAAATCAGGTATTCCACCAAGCGCGGGAGTAATTTCATCGCCTTCGGCATCATTTTCTAAATTTTTCTTTGTAGTATATTTTTCGTTATAGATTGAAGTATTATCCTGTATATATAAAGTACAGAACATTTTAAAAGGTAGATCTATATTATTGTATACCTGGTATTCTACCTCAAGGTTTGTATTCGCATTTTGGGGCAAGCAAATACTATAAAATAATGAAGTTATTATTAAATAAATTACTTTCATATAAATTAAAATTAAAGGGCTGCAATAAGTAATTACAGCCCCTGAAATTGGATAAATTATGAATGACTTACAAGTTTTACTACATGGTACCAATACTTGGCACCTATTAGTGTTTGAGCACCATAGAGTTCTTCCATGCAATCATTCTGATTTGTGGTGTTAGAAACGTACGATTCATAAGCAATCAGTTTATTTTTGCTGTTTCTAATCTCGAATACTCCCCAGCAAGGGGCAACATCTGAAAGTTTTTTTGTTATTGAATTTACAGGCTGTTGCTCTTGGTCTGCAGCGAACGTTGTCGAAGCCATTGCCAAACAAGCAACAGCACTAAATAATAATTTTTTCATAATAATAAATTAAAATTGGTTTACAAAATGTTAACAAAAATTTAAATAAATGCTAATACTTTATAATAATTGGTTATTTATTAGATGATTATATAATCAATTATTATTTAAATGTAATACGAGGTAATTTTTCGTGAACCTCTAAAATTAAGAAATTATATATTATTCCTCCCATTCATATATTAGTTCCATTCCATTCCTTGGCTCTCTTTTAACTTTAAGTGTAACGCCATCGCTATTATTAGCAGTAAGCATTTTGTCTACATTTTCTCTGGCTTCTTCCTGGTCTGCTACAAATTTTTTAATATCTATGGCTTTTTTTGATTTTACATCCATAAGGCTGTAAAATTCCTTTTCGAATAGATCACTTTTAGCATTTTCTATTTTTACAGCTACAAATGCATACATATTTGTACTATCACTAGCTTGTAATATAAGTCCGGGAAGTCCGTGTAATTTCCAGGATCCAAACGGCAACGGTACATCTGGTGTAAACCAGGCTTCCCACTCCCTCCCCCTGTAAGTGGTAGTTGCCTTTATACAATTATATCCCGCTATTTTTTTAGATTCTTGTGATATCTTCCATTTCAAATCAATATAAATATCCTTTACAACCATTATATTTTTGCCTATAGCGTCAAAAAAAAGTATTTCCTTTTTTATGTTATCTGTCTTTATGTAAGGCTCATAATCGGATTTAAGTTTTTGTGGGTCTATCTCAATTTGTGTAGGTTTTTCGACCCACCTCTCTGTAGTGCTTGATTTTTCCTTATAAATAGAGGTATTGTTCTTAATCCATAATAATGTCTGATACTTCAGCGGCACATCAGTATCACAAAACATTTTATATTCTACTCTAATTTCTTTATTATCCTGAGAGTAAGAAGCTGTTCCATATAATAAGAACAGTATTATAGCGGCATAATATTTCATAAGAAATGGTATTTCAAATTAAATTCGCAGTAATTATATTAAAAAACAGTAGAGATTCTTGTTTTACACTGTGGATTCTAATGTAACAAAAAATATTTATGTTTGTTAACTGAATCAAATAAAACATTTATCATTAGTTAGTTACCCATGATGTTGTTGTTAATAATCAGGTTCGTTAAAATTTTTATATGTAATAAATAGCATGATTCATTGTTCTACTCTTCCCATTCAAATTTTAGTTCTTCGCCTTCGCGGGGGAAAGGAATTCTTGTTATTGTAACATTTGAATCCCTAACATCATTAATTAGATTGTCATTAAACTCTTCGGTATCTTTTAAAAATTGTTGGTACGTAATGGGCTTTGTATTTTTTGTTTCCATTAAAGTGGCAAAGTCTTTTTTTAAAATATCATTCTTTTTAAATTCAATCTTTATGGGTTTAAAGGTGTATTTATTATCGGTATCATAGGCTTCAACAATCAATCCCGGCAAACCAAACAATTTCCACGGACCAAATGATATCGGTATTTGTGGCGTAAACCATGCCACCCATGTTCTCCCTCTGTAACTTGTTGTAGCTTTGATGCACGGATAGCCTGCGATATTTTTAGTTTCAGAAGTTATGTTCCAATTAAAATCAGGATAATTATCCTCAACCAGGAAATTATTACTTGCTATAATATCAAAGAAAAATATTTTTTTACTGTTGGAGTCAATTTTAAAATAGGAATCATCCGGATCTGTTGCTCCAAATCTTTTTACTCCTTCAGGGAGTTTTTTGGCGTGCTCCTGCCAGTCTTCCGCGGTACTGTATTTTTCCTGGTAAACGGCAGTGTTGCTGTTCGCATATAAGGTAGTGAACAATTTTGTTGCTTGGTTAGTATCGCAAAATAATTGATATTCTACCTGTATTTCCTTGCTTTCCTGCTGCGAAAAAGCAATTAGATTTTGTAAGGAGAATATAAATGTCATTAATAATTTCATAATAAAAAAATTAAATTAGTTATAGGGAATTTTAGTTGTTCTATTTACTCCCACTCAAATTTTAGCTCTTCGCTATTGCGCGGTGCTTTTACTGATGTTACAGATCCGTCAACACTTTGGTTTAACTGTTTATGTGCATTTTCCATTGCTTCCTCTTCGTTTTGTAAAAACTGCTTATACGTTATAGCCTCCTTATTTTTGGTAACCATGAGGGATTTAAAATCTTTAGTAAAAATTTCATTTTTTTTATTCTCTATTTTAACCGCTTTTATAGCAAACCTATTTGTAGCATCGTTGGTTTCAAGTATAAGGCCGGGAAGGCCATGCAGTTTCCACGGGCCGAAGGGAACCGGTATATCGGGAGCAAACCAGGCTATCCATTCCCTTCCGCGAAAGTTAGTGGTTGCTTTTATACAATTATAATCAGCAATTTTTTTCGTTTCCTGAGTTATTTTCCATTTTAAATCTACGTAATTATCCCTGATGATGTAGTTATTGTTTATTATATAATTAAAAAACAGGATTTCTTTATTTTTGATGTCTACCTGTATGTAGGGGTCGTACGGAATATCAGAATATATTTCAATTCCATTAGGATCGTGTGTTTTAACTTTATCTTCTTTGTCCCAATCCTGGCTTGTAGTGTATTTTTCCTGATAAATGGATTTTAAATTAGTTACCCATAGGGTGCTAAAAAATGTTAGTGGAAAATCAGTATCACAATACGCTTTATATTCAACTTGTAAGTCTGTCACATCTTTTTGAGAATAGCAGAACATGTAATTTAAAAAGCAGAGTATAATTATTGAATGTTTCATAAAAATATTGGGTTTGCTAAAAAAGTTGCGGGCATAAGGAAAAAAATAAAACTCAATAATTCGAAATATTTTTACTCTTCCCATTCGTATTTTAACTCGTAGCCCGTACGCGGCGGAATTATCAGCTCTGCATTTTCTCCTTTATCATTCATTTGTTTTACCATATTTTCCATAGCCTCGTCCCTGTCTTCTAAAAACTGTTTATACGTTATTGGCTTTTGATTATTAGTAGTTTTAAGCTTTTTAAAGTCTTGGTTAAACAGTTCACTTTTTGCCTGTTCAACTTTAAGGCCACGCATTGTAAATATTTCATCCTTGTCGTATGCCTCTAATATAAGACCCGGGAGGCCATGTAATTTCCAGGGGCCGTATGGTATAGCTATATTCGGCGTAAACCATGCTATCCAGTTTCTTCCTCTATAATTTGTAGTAGCTTTAATGCAGGGATAGCCGGCTATATTTTTTGTTTCGTTAGTTATGCCCCAGCTTAGTTCAGGATAATTATCCTGTATTAAAACTTCAACTGTTGGTAATGCATCAAAAAGTAGAATTTCTTTTGTGCCGTGGTTTATTTTTATATAGTCGTCGCCCAGGTTTTTTGACGTAGCCATGTATGGGCTTATTTCTGTTTTCATTTTACCGCCCGCCCAATCCTGCTTAAAAAAAAGTTTCATCTAATAAATTGTAACGCCATTTTTTACGTGCAAGGTGGTAGGGTAGGTTAGTGGTAAATCGCCATCAATGTATAATTGATATTCAACCTGCACCTCATTACTATTTTGTTGCGAAAAACAAAAATAGCTACTTATCGAAAATATAAAAATATAAAATAGTCTCATAAATTTAATATTAGTAGTGGAAAGGTTTCTTTCCACTACTGTAGTTACTAATTCCAGTTGACGTCTGTTTCATATTTATAGTAAGTTGGCGAATATATTCCAATTACCCGCGTCAATTCTTTTAAAAATCCGTCAGAACAGGCTTGTAGAGTAGGGCCATTAGACGTAGAAGCCTCACTGAAAACAACCTGTCCTGCTCGATTCCTTACGATAATATAACCCGAACATGGGGCGGAAAAATCACTCTGTCCAACAATTTCCGTAAAAGTATAGTCGTTTTTAATCTGATTTTCTGCATTTGCAGAAAAAGCTGATGTAGCCATTGCCCAACAAGCAACAGTACCAAATAATACTTTTAATAATTAATTAAAGTTGGTTTATACAATGTTAACCCTAAATCAAATGCAAAAATGTTAATTTTTTAGCAATGAGAATGATTACATACAATAAAAATAGTTCTTATTTTGGCGGGTTTCCTCAATTGTATAAATAATTAATGTTAAAATTTTCAAGTATAGTTCTTTGATTAAATTGCAGTTATACCCATTTAGAATGGTCATAATTATATTTTATTACCTTAGGGTAGTGTTGTATATAATTCAATTTTTAAAAAGATAATTTGATATTCTAATTTCGGTTTGGTAAAAAGTGGCAAAAAAATAAACTAAACTAATTTGAAATTTAGTTTATCCATAAAAAAAGAGCGCCATTAAGCGCTCTTTAATTGTATAGGTAAGTGGGGTTATTTAACCATTACTTTTCTTACTTCTTTGCGGTTACCATCTTGTACAGTTACCATATAAATACCGCTTTGTACATTTTGCAGGCTTATGTTATGAGAGAACATGCCTGTGTTAGCAAAGCTGTTATTAAACACTTCGCGGCCTGTAATGTCGTGAACTAAAACACCAATGTTGTTTTGCGATTGCGACTCGAACTGTACCGTAAATGCGCCTGTATTAGGGTTAGGGTATAGTGTAAAGTTTTTAAGGCTAAACTGCGCAGCACTAAGTGGTGTAAACACCTGCCCGCATACTGTCATGCTCCATGAGTTTAGTGTGCCGGTGCTACTGGCAGCTAAATCGGCTACATTAAGATTCCAGGTGCCTATAGCGCTTTTTCCTGTAAATGCAGATAGAGAGCGGTATGGTCTGTATGTATTACCAAGCTCTGTGCTGGCGCAAACAAGAGTATTACCATTATCATCAAAGGTAATATTCATATCGTCATTACTGCTACACTGGCGTTGCCATAAAATTACCTGTGTTGCATCCGGACTGGTAGCATTAATTAAAAGGTTGCCCACAAAAGGATGTGTTGCATTTACAGTTACAGTTACAGATGTAATATTGTCTATCGCATTTACAGTTAAAGGAGATGATGTAAAGGCTGTAGTATTATCTGGTATTGCTATTGCTGTTGTATTTGTGTAAGTATTGCACTCGTTAGTAATGGCATACCCTATAGTAAATGGAGTTGCGTTTACAGCATAGTATATGTTGTTTACAGGCTCTACCATTATGCGGCAGTTACGTGCTAAAATATTAGGTACAGTTATATCTTCTGTACCATCATTATCTGTATTAGCAACCAGTACTGTAGTAAAGGTAAGCCCTGCATCTGTAGAAAGAAGGATATTTACTTTCGATGTATTAATGTTATTTGCATTTGTACCGGCAACATCCCATGTAATTGTTTGCTGTGTTCCTGCTACCCAGGATAAGCTGCTTTCTGCCTGAGATGTTACCATAAACGGACCCGCGTTTTCCCTCACGTTAACATTGGTGTTTCTGCTTGTCGTTTGGCCGCCTAATGCGTTATTGTCTCTTACAGTAAGGGTAAAGGCTAATGTTCTTCCTACATTACTAATTACTTCATAATCCGGGTAAAGCTCGCCGGCAAGTACACTTTCTAATTCTGGCATATAGCGGTTTTTGCTTGTGCTTGGTGGCCTCGACCTAAAGTTAGGCCCTGTAGTATTATCCGGAGATGGAACATTTTCATGATTAGCTGTGGCATTTGCCTGTTCCCATGTATAAGTAAGTGCATCGCCGTCTGCATCTGTAGCATCGCTGCCTTTAAGTATAAAGGCTGTACCCTTAGGTATGCTGCGAGAACTTACTGTTGGTACAACAGGTTCGCTATTGTTAATGCTTGTAGTTGTTGCGCAGCTTGTATTTGCAAGTACGTCAGAAATTTCTCCTATGCTTACTGCATTAAAATAAGCATCCGAGTGTAGCTGCACATCTGCACTGCCACATATACCCGCATAACCCATAATGGTTGTGCCACTTCCCGGCTCTACAGATGTAAATTGGTTAGAATTGCGAAAACAGCTGCCGCTTACACCGTTAAACGTATGGTTAGCGCCAAACTGGTGCCCCATTTCGTGGGCTACATAATCTATATCATAAGGGTCGCCCACAGGGGCAGCACTGCCGGTAATACCGCTTGCTTTTGAGTTTGCTATACAAATAACACCAAGGCCTGCAAGACCGCCACCACCTGTACTAACAGTATGGCCAATATCAAAACTATCGCTGCCTAAAGTACTTGTAATAACACTTTGAGACTCGCTTATTAGAGATTGATCGCTATAATTGCTAAAACTATCACTGTCAATAAAAATAATTTCTTCATTATTATCTACAAGTTGCATGGTAACAGCAAGGTCTACTTCATAAACAGAATTTACACGCGTTACTGTAACAACCATAGCAGATAGTACTGCTTCTATTTTTTGCTCATCTGTACCTGCGCTAACGCCGGCAGCATTAATATGAAATGCGGCATACTCTATAGTACATGCCATAGCAAGGCGATACGTTCTTAAAAGGCCATCGCTAATAAAAGCCGATCTGTGTGCGCTATCACCATTTTCACCGGGAGTACTTTCAGCTGTAATAACATTACACGTAAAATCTCTTGTGCGCGCAAGGTTTACTTTGTTGTAAACTATATAGTTGTTAAGGTCTTTAGTATAAGGGTCTATATAAACAGTGCCTTGAGGAGTAAGCATCATGGCATGAAGGCCAAAATTGGTAAGGCTAAAGCGTATGGTTGCCTGTGGCGTTTCTATACCCTGGCCTACGTATGATTTTAGCTCCGGGTGCCTTGCTGCTATACCCGGTTGTAGCACACTGGCTTCATAAACACGGTAATGTTGTATTTTTCCCTGTGCATCAGGAAAAGGGATAATAACATTTGATGTTACACCTGTAGTGCGTGCCGGTGCAGCAGTAAGCGATTGCTTTAGCTGTGCAAGGTCTGTGCTAAAAAGAGCGTAGGTGGTGGGCATATTTGCCCTGTCTGTTTTTTGTAAAGATGCAAGGCCGCCTTCATTAGCAGGCTTCCAACTTGTTTGGGCGTTCCCAATGCCAAAAAGAAATAGGGTTGCAACTAAAAGTAATGATTTTTTCATAATTGTTGTAGCTAAAGTGCAAAGGTAATTGCTAAATAAACAAATAGTAACCTTTTATCGTTAATATTTCGCTTTGATGCAAAAAATATCTGTCTTGTTTTTAATTACAGTTATAAAATATTAAAAATTATGGCACTTTGTTTTATTTAGGGCACAGATAATTTAACTTTGCCTAACTTTTAATAATGAGGTTTGAAAATTTTTAACGCTATACAGGAGTTTTCTTCTCCTGCCGGAACCATAGTAACCCTGGGTACTTTTGATGGAGTGCACAAAGGTCATAAAAGCCTGCTTGATAAGCTTATAAGCAGCGGTAAAGCTTTAGGGTATGAAACCGTGGTGCTTACCTTTTTTCCGCATCCGCGAATGGTGCTTCAGCCGGATGCCGATGTAAAGTTGCTTAATACTATGGCCGAAAAGGCTGCATTATTAGAAGATGTTGGGATAGATAATCTTATTATCCATCCGTTTAGCCGCGAATTTTCGCGCCTTACTGCCGAAGATTTTGTAAAAGACATACTGGTAGGGAGACTTAATGCACGTAAAATAATAATAGGCCACGACCACCGTTTTGGCCGTAACCGCACAGCAACCACTCAGGATCTTGTGCGTATGGGGCAGGAGCTGGGTTTTGAGGTAGAGCAAATATCGGCAATGGCGGTAGGTGAAGTAGCTGTAAGCTCTACAAAAATCAGGAATGCCCTTTTAGAAGGCGACCTTAGCACTGCAAATAATTATCTGGGCTATCCTTATTACCTAACAGGTACTGTTACTACAGGCAAGCAACTGGGGCGCACTATAGGCTATCCTACTGCAAATATTAGCGTGCCCGAGAACTACAAGCTTATACCCGCACAAGGAGTGTATGCGGTATCGTCTATAATAAATGGTGTTACTGTTTATGGCATGATGAATATAGGTACACGACCTACTGTAAATGGTACTGGCCAGACTATTGAGGTTAATTTTTTTAATTTTGACACCGATATTTATGGTGCCCGTTTAAAAGTAAGCCTGCACCACCGCCTGCGCAGCGAGCAAAAATTTGATGGCCTCGATGCCTTAAAGGCTCAGCTTGCTGAGGATAAGGAAGATTCTTTAAACTATTTTAAGCAACAATAATAACGCTGCATGAAAGAACGCCTGTTTAAAGAAATAGACAATGCGCCCCTTATTTTATTCAGGATCTTTCTTGGCTTTTTACTTGCCTGCGAAACCTTTGGTGCTATTGCTACAGGCTGGGTACACGATAATTTTATTACTCCAAAATTCACATTTTCGCACATAGGTATGGAGTGGCTGCAGCCGCTGCCCGGTAGTGGTATGTATTTTTATTTTGCAATAATGGGTGTGCTGGGTATGCTGGTAATGGTGGGTTTTAAGTACCGTTACAGCATAGGGCTGTTTACAGTTATGTGGGCAGCGGTGTATTTTATGCAAAAAACGTCTTACAATAATCATTATTATTTACTGGTACTGGTGTGCCTCATGATGTGTTTTTTGCCGGCAAACCGGTATGCATCTGCAGATGTAAAGGTAAACCCGGCACTAAAAAAACTAACCATGCCCGCGTGGTGCTCCTGGGTGATGATAGTTATGGTAAGCATTGTATATTTTTATGCTACACTGGCAAAGTTTTACCCCGGATGGCTTAACGGTACCTTTGCAAGGCAGCTGCTTAGCAGTTCGGTTAAAAACGATGCGCTTCGGGCGGTAATGACCCAAAAATGGTTTTACCTTTTTATAGCCTACTCCGGTATTGTGTTCGATTTGCTTGTTGTGCCGCTATTGCTATTTAAGCGCACGCGTACCATAGCCTTTATTGCATCGCTTATCTTCCATATATTTAATTCCATTACGCTGCAAATAGGTGTTTTTCCGTTTTTTGCTTTGAGTTTTGCGGTGTTCTTTTTTCCTCCCGAAAAAATACGTAGTGTCTTTTTTAGTAAAAAGCCTGTAGTTTTTAGCCATGGCGTTACCAAAGAGGGTAGCGGTGCATTTGTTTACTTTTTTATACCTTTCCTTATAGTACAACTGTTCCTTCCGCTTAGGCATTATTTTATTGAAGGCGATGTACTGTGGACGGAGGAAGGCCATCGCCTTAGCTGGCGCATGATGTTGCGTACCCGTAATGGTGGTACCCATTTTAGGGTGGTAGACAAGAGTACTAATAAAGATTTATTTTATGATGCCTACAGCGACCTTACCCCTAAACAGGAGGTGGCAATGGGTACCCGGCCCGATATGATATGGCAAATGGCACAGCATATAAAAAAGGAGTTTAAAAAGAGGGAGCAGGATGTTGCTGTTTATGCTATTACCAATATATCGGTTAACAATGATCCTTATAAAGTGCTCATAGACCCCACTGCAGATCTTGCAGCCGTATCATGGAATTACTACGGGCATTGCCCATGGATTTTGCTATATGATAGTAAAGATAATCCTATTAAATAAGTGTTTTAACAATATCTTTGTTTTATACTATTTCTTTTATTAAAATTTTACTAAACCCTGTTTAGTTGTCCTGTAATATGGCTAAATTAGATAAAAATAACTGCAAGGCATTTTTGCCTGCTGTCTTGTTGTTTATAACAGCTTATAAAACAAACACTAACGGAATAAAAACACAAAATTTTAAGATTATGAAAGCTTCAAGAATTATTACTAACGGTTTACTTATTTTTATAGCCATTGGCTTATTTTTCCTGCTGATGGATGCCCTAAACCTGTCGCATATTATTTACTTAAGGCTTGTAAATTTTGTATTTGTAATATGGGGTATTAACAGGACTATAAAATCTAACTTTAACGATAACCTTAATGGATATTTTACCAATATAGGGTCGGCAATACTTACCGGTGTAGTAAGCCTTGTGCTTAGTGTATTTGCGTTTATGCTGTATGCTGAATATAAAGGGGGAGAGGAGTACCTGCAAAATTTTGCCTCTGATTATATCTTTGGCGGTGGTAACCCATCTCCGTACCAGTTTGGTATTGGGTTATTTATAGAAGGCCTTGCATCTTGTGTAATCGTTTCTTTTGCGCTAATGCAGTTTTGGAAAGATAAACTTGAAAAAATTAATACTGTAGATGACAGGGCACACAACCCACATTAATACACAACCCACAATTGTAAAAGCCTCTTTTTAAGAGGCTTTTTTTATGCCTGAACTTTACTGGAAGCATATAGTTAGTGTTAGCATTTTGCAAGATGCCTGCTATTGTTGTTTTTTAAAATGGGGAATACGCTACCGCACGAGCACGTAATTTCAAAATAGGCGAGAAGTTAGCCTAATGTCACAAAGAGCGTAAAGCAGCTGCTGGCAGTTTTATGTTCTTAGTCACGCTTCTTTACAATTTTACAAATTTAGACCTGCGCTTTTCGTAAATCTCAATAATGTATCACGACTACGGTAAATATAAATATGGCTCTACAGTTTAATGTCGTGTGCAGTTGTAAAATATCATATTTCTAATGTCTTAATCTATTTATTGTGTGCGCAAATTATTAATAAGCGCAAAAAACAGCCCGCACAACAATTGTTATGCGGGCTGTTACAATAAATAATCAACTTATTTTTATATGACTATCGCACTATAAACAAGCTTGCAATTGATGTAGCAGTTGCGCCTGTAATAGGTTCGTCAAAAGATTCTGTACCACCGGTTGCGGTTAAACGCGGTGTAAATGATCCCGGCACGTTGTTAGTCATAAAACCAGCCTGGTTTACATTTTCTTCGCCGTTGTAAACCGCTTGTGTTTGCTCTGGCATACCATCTCCACGCTGATTACCCACTATCCATCCTTTTAAACCTCTCATCCTACGGATTTGAGATGCATGGCGTGCCTCTACAGAGTGTATTTGCAATGCTGTTGTAAGGAATGCCTTTTCTGTAATTAAGTTTCCTGCCTGGCCTTTGTAAGCACGAACACCTGTATCTTCAAATGCCTGAGCTACTGCAAGAAATGTTTGATAATTTGTAAAAGTATCAAAAGCACCACCTACAGTAAAGTCAAAAGTAGGTTTTGCAGGTGCGTCAGTTCTAAGTGCATTTTTAAGTAATGTAACGTGCGACTGTTCGTGTTTAGATATTTGTGCAATAACATCACGATCTCCAGCAGGTATTAAACCGTTGGCAGCAAGACCCATGTCATAAAATTCGTCTTCAAGGTATTCAAGCGTAAGTGCAAGTTGCAATGCGCTTAATGGGGTATCTGCAGCTGCTGCCATAGACGTTGCAGCACTTGCCTTTTGCGAAAATAACATGCCAAATGGCACAGCGGCCATAGCAGCTGTAGCGCCTGCTTTACCAAACTGGGCAAAGCTATCTCTTCTTGATCCTTTACTGTTTAGGCTTTCTAATACACCTTCGTTTGTAAACGATTCTAAAAATTTTAATATGTTCATAACGTAGAGAATTAATTGTTAGTTGATTATTGTAAAAACTGTGCTGTAAAAGGTGTCTGGATAATGTTTAATGCAGCTACCTGACGGATAATTGCAGAAGGATCTTCTGCTTTATCAAGTCCTGTAACAGGATCTACAGCATCATCACCTGCAAAAGAAGCTCCACCGTTTAAAATGTCCCTAATTGCTGATGCATGTCTTGCCTCTACCGAAACAATTTTACCGGCAATAACCAAATAATCAGCATTTGTAATATATTGTCCTGCGCCGTTGTAAGCTCTTACTCCGGTATCTTCAAGAGCCATAGCCGTTTGTAATACTGTAGTTCTGTTTGCAAAGTTTAAGCCACCGTAATTAAATTCTAATGCCGGTAATACGGTACCACTTGTTCCTGCTAATGCTCCTGTAAGGGCTGCTTTAAAAAACTCTCTGTGTATAACCTCATGGTTATAAAGGTCTACAAGTATAGCTCTTTCTACCTCGTCAGGAAATGTACCGTTAAAGTTTGAGTTATTTACAACACGTGTGTAAAAATCGGCCTCAAGCTGCTCTAATGCATAAGCATAAGTAAGAATGCCTGCATCGCCTCCGCCAAGGTCAAATTTACCGTTTCTTACACCCGGTAACTGGTTGTCTGTTGGTGTTTCTAAATCGTCGTCGCTACATCCTGCAATTAATAGTCCTGTGCCTGCAAGGGCAAGGCCACTCATTTTAAGAAAATTTCTTCTGCCGTTAGGTCCCGGTGTGGTAACTGGCTTAACGTTTACTGCTGTGTTTTTCATTTTAATAACATTAATGGGTTAATAATTGTATTTTTAATAAAAACGGTGTGGTCTCTTATAAAGAATCGCAAAGTTTTACGGCTTCCGAAACTCAAAGTTAATTTTACATACGCCAATTAAATGTTAATGGTTTTATGTGTAGATCACTATTTTTTGAGTCTTAACATAAGTTTGGCAAAGTTTTTAACAATTTATCATTTCGGCAATCCTTTTGTTTATTAGTATAATTGGTAATTATTTAATTATCAATACTATAATATTAAGAAGTGTTTAACTTTAGTTTTACAATATAATTAACAGCAGCGATGCAATAATCATAATTTTTGCATAAAACAATTGTAAGGTATAGGCTACTAAACAATTTGAGTATATTGTAACTAAATTGTAGTGTAGGGTTAAAAAAATCGTTTTTTCTTAATAGCTCCTACTATAATTTCGTAATTTTTTCGTTACTTTACCCGTATAAATTATTTTAGGATATGAGAGCAAGAGCCACTTTAAAACAAATTGCAAAAGAACTTAATGTATCAGTTTCAACAGTTTCTAAAGCATTAAGCAACAGTCCTGAAATTAGCGAACCTACTAAAATAAAGGTGCAGGAGTTTGCAAAACTTAAAAATTACAAGCCCAATAATATTGCTGTAAACCTAAAGAGCAAGCGTTCTAAAACCATAGGCGTTGTTTTGCCTAATATTTTAAACCCGTTTTTTGCTAAAGTATTTAGCGGTATAGAAAAACAGGCTAACAAACGTGGGTATAATGTTATTACATCTATATCTAACGAGTCGCTCGAAAAAGAGATATATGCTATGGATATGCTTAGCAACGGTACTATAGATGGCTTTATACTTTCAATATCCGAAGAAACCCAAAAAGAACACGAAGTAAAGCACTTTAAAGATGCGATTGCCGATGATATTCCTATTGTAATGTTCGACAGGATATCTGAAGATGTAAATTGCGATAAAGTAATTGTAGACGATTTCGATTCGGCTGTGCATGCCGTTACGCACCTTATTAAAACAGGCTGTAAAAAAATAGCCCTTTTCTCATCTTTAGATAATATTAGCGTAGCTAAGCTGCGCGACGAAGGTTACTACAAAGCATTGCAGGATCATGGTATTGCTATAGACGAATCGTTAATTATACGTACAGAAAGTACCGATGAGTTTGATGAAAAATTCATTCCGTTTTTTGAGTCTAAAAGCGGCGATATAGATGGCGTTTTTGCAATAGACGAACATAGTGCGGTATCTATAATGAAAGCGGCGCTTAAAAAAGGTATTAAGATACCGGAGCAACTCTCAATAATAGGCTTTGCCGATGGTGTATGGTCACGCAGGCTAACCCCAAGCCTTAGCACAGTGAGCCAGCATGCGCCCGAGATAGGGGAGGCTGCCGCCGATATGCTTATAGACAGGCTGTTAAATAAAGATGAAGAGGAGCCGCCATATACTACAAAGGTTATTAAAACCGAGTTGAGACAAAGAGAATCTACAAGGAAATTATAAATTTTCCAATAACGTCTATTGGAAAATACACTTAAGCAAATAAAATCATTATACCCGTTAAGCGATAGCGCACTTGCTAAGCTTACCGGGTTATTTTATAAGCGGTATTTTAAAAAAGGCGAACTTATACTTAAAGCAGGTCGCATAGAAAAATCGGTTTTTTTTATAGAAAAAGGTATTGCCCGCGCCTATGCAGATTTACCAACCCAGGAACTTACCTTTTGGCTTGGTGCCGAGGGCGATTACATAATATCTGCACAAAGCCTTATTAATAATAAGCCCGGCTATGAAACCATCGAGGTGCTGGAAGATAGTATTTTGTATGAAATAGATTCGGCTGAAATGATAGCCCTGTTTGAGAGCGATATTGAGCTTGCCAACTGGAGCCGCAAGCTTGCCGAACATGAACTTATTAAACTGGAACAGCGGTTTATTTTTAGGCAGTTTAAAACTGCTGCACAAATGTATGCCGATATTTTAGAGAATAACCCCACACTACTGCAAAGGGTTCCGCTTAAGCATATAGCATCATATATGGGTATAAGCCAGGTAAGCCTTAGCCGCATTAGGGCAGAGGTAAAGTAATGCTATATTTATCTAAGAGCATTTTCTATTTATACTTGCTGATGCAAAATAGAAATCGGGTATTTACTTTTTTTTCTGCTCTAAATACTCTTTGCTTTTAGTAACTAAATAATCAGTAAGTTCAAACTCTTTTTTAGGATCCAGCAACGCCAGGCTGTCTGCTCCAGTATCGCTAAAAGTAAGAAACAGTCCTATCTCGTCTTTAGGTATTTGCAGCAATTGCGTAAAAAAATTATAGGTAAAACGTGCCTTAACTGTTTCCGGAAAAGACTGGGCATCTTCTAATGAATAAATTTCGCCTCTGTCTTTTTTCTTTTTCTTCTTAAAGAACGACTCATAAATACGCACAAAATTTACACCTGTTAGCTGGCTGCCCTGCACCTGGGTGGGCAATGCCCCATTCATATTTTTGTCGTATTTATTGCGCTCTACCCTAAATTTATTTTGTTCTCCTACACCCGTCATGGCAGATGCTACTGCAAGAGTTTTAACTTTTTTACTATCGCCGGCTAAATCGCCCGTTAATACGGTTGGTTTTATAATAACCTCGTCGAGCACTTTTACATCTATATTTAACTTTATAACTAACGGATCCTGTAAAAAGTGACTTTCTTTTATAACAATGTATGCGGTGCGAAAGCCCACACCCGAAAAAGAAAGTGTATCTGTAGCGCGGGCATAAATGGTAAACATACCGCGGGTGTCTGTAACGGCACTAATGCGCGACGTGTTGTTTTTTATGGTAAGGTTGTCTACCGCAAGCGAGTCGGCTATTACCATGCCATGCAGTATCTGGCGTGGATTTAACTTTTGGCTAAAGCCAAAAAGTGGCAATAAAAATAGTAATGCTAAGAGGAGTTTGCGAGTCATAATAAGGATGGTTGTTACTGCAATTTACCACAAAAAACAGTAGCTTATCGCAAAAAAAATGTGTTAACACATTTATAACAACACAACGGCAATTTTTACTTTTTAGTATCAGTTCCGTCAGAAATTACATCAGGTTTAATCCCGCCCTGGGCAAGCAGGGTATTGTATTTTTTAGACAGGTCTATAAGTATAAGCTTTGCAAGCTCTTTATTATTATCATTTAGGGCAGTTATAAAATCTGCATCTTCTACCACATAAAACAAAAAACCGTGTACATATTCGGCCGGTACATTAAGTTCAGTTTCAATTTGATCTTCCAGATAAATGCCATCTATTTTTTGCATAGCAAATTCTTTCTTTTCGGTTTCCATTGCTTTTTTAAGCATTTTTAACCTGCCGCTTATTACGTTTATAATATAATCAAGGCTTATAGATATCCCTCCGGTTAAATCTACCCCAAGCTGTCCCCCCGCTGCACGGTAGCGCCTTTCGGCTACGGTATACTGCACCTGGTTCTTTTTTACAAGCCCTAAAGACTCCGGGTTAATGTGGCTTATTACAACCTCTTTAAGCTCTGTTGATTTTGGTTTCACCTCCATTATATAAGGTACCTCTTTGTAAGACTGCTCGTTTACGGCAAATTCCCTAACCTCTATTTTATCGCTGTACACCACAAGCTGGTCGCCGGTTTTTGCAGCAATGGTAAATAATCCGGCAGCATCTGATTTTGCTTCGGCTCCTGTAACTTTGTTTATTACAAAAACATTATCTACTATATAATCTCCCGACTTTATTTTACCATGTAATGGCATGCGTTCCTGGCAAAATACCGAAATACTAATAAATAAAAATATAAGGTTTAGATGTTTCATTTATTTGTCGGTAATGAGTTTGTTGTACTTTTCTGCGAGGCCCAAAAGCTTAAACTTTGCCAACTCATTATTTTTCGATTTTAAGGCTGCTGCACAATCAGCATCCTCTACAGCAAAAAACAAAAAACCCTGTACATATACTGCCGGAATTTTAAGCTCGCTTACAATTTGCTCTTCGGTATATATACCGTTAAGCTTTTGTATGGCAAACTCCTTATTTTCTGTCTCCAATGCTTTTTTAAGCATTTTGGTACGCCCGCTTATAGCATTTATAATCGCATCTGCCGATACAGATACGCCCGCCATAGTGCCTATACCCATTTGCGGATCGAGGTCGCTGGCTGTTTTTAAACGTCTTTCGGCAGGGGTATATTGTTTTTGATTTTTAGGCACCAGCCCTAAAGATTCGGGGGTAATTTTATCTATAACTATTTCCTTTAGCTCATAGGCATTAATAACAACCTCCATTACATAAGGCTGCTCTGCAAAAGTAGCGGTACTAACAGCAAAATCTCTGGCAGTTATACCGGTACCATATACAGCAAGCATATCGCCATTACGTGCAGTGATAGTAAAATTACCAGTAGCATTTGTTTTAACCTCTGTTCCTGTAGCTTTATTAATAACAAAGACACCCACTATAGCACTCTCGCCAGATACCACCTGGCCCTGCAGCGGCTTGCGCTCCTGGCAAAATGCCGAAATACTTATGCATAACAGTAAGTAAAGTAACCTGTTCATTTATGCTGTTATTATTGTTGCCCGGTGTATGGCGTTATTTGTAACCTTAAAGTGGTAAATGTAAAAAATTACTGCTTTGCATAAGCAGCAAAAGGCACGCCAGTTTTTTATTATTCTTTACTTGCTGCAAGATATTTTTCGGCAAGGCCTGTCAAAAGCAGTTTTATAATTCCTTCATTATTCTCTTTTAAGGCATTTGCCAGCTGAATATCTTCGGCAACATAAAAAATAAATCCCTTAGTATTTTCGGCAGCAATCTTAAATTGGTCTATAATTTCCTGATCGGTAAACATGCCGTTAAGCCTTTCTATTACGCTTTCTTTAGCCTCCGTTTCGGCTGCTTTTTTCAGCATGCTTGTTCGCCCGCTTAAGGCATTAAATAAAGCGTCGGTACCCTGTGTAGCGGTATAAATTCTGCGTTCCTGAACGGTATATTTTTTTTGGTCTTTAGGCACAATTCCTAACGACTCGCTTGTTATGGCAGACCCTTGTATAACAACCTCCTCCAGCTCATACGATTTTTCCTCTACCTCCAGCATATAAGGCATCTCTTTAAACGAGGCGTCACTTATGGTAAAATCACGCACATTTATTTTACTGCTGTATACTGCTATTTTATCGCCGGCTATTGCAGGCAGCGTAAAATTACCCGCAGCATCTGTTTTAACCTCTGCGCCGGTAGCTTTGTTAATTACAAAAAAGCCCTCTGCAGCCATAGCACCCGCAAGCACACGGCCCACAAGTGGCAGGCGCTCCTGGCACAAAGCAGTTGTGCAGGTAAACAAAAGTAAGGTAAGCCATTTATTCATTTTTTATAAGTGCCGAATACTCCTGGGCAAGTGCCGTGATCCTGAATTTTGCCAGGCTTTCGTTCTTTGCTTCCATGTGGACAGCAATCTCTTTATCTTCTATTACAAAGTAAAGAAAGCCGTCTACATGCTCTTCGGGAATTTTAAAGGTGTTAGTAATTTCGTCAGGAGTGCAAATATTGTGCAGTTTTAGCAGCAGGGTTTCGCGTTTTTCCTGCGCCACAAGTTTTTTCATTCGCTTAGTCCTGCCGTTTATAGCGTTTAATACAGGATCGAAAGGCATAGAACCTCCTATTAAGCCTAATAAGCTGATAAATTTAAAATCGCCGGCGGTATATAATTTTCTTTCGGCAGGCGTGTATTGCTTTTGGTTTTTAGGTACTATACCCAGTTTTTCGGCAGTAATGTTTCCATCTACCACTACTTCTTCAAGCTCTACAGATGATGCTTCTACCTCTATTACATAAGGGTTTTCGGCAAAAGATTCATCGCTCACGACAAATTCTCTAAGCGCTACCCGCGGGCTGTACACCACAAGCGCATCGCCGGTTTTTGATGCTATAGTAAAACTGCCATGCGCATCGGTTTTAACCTCTAAGCCTGTTGCTTTGTTAATTACAAAAACATCTGCCACTGCTGTACCACCCGAAATTACTTTACCCAAAAGTGGTGTGCGCTCCTGGCAAAAAGCAGTTGCAGTAATAAGCAATAGTATGGCAAACAGCTTATTCATTACTTATAATTTCGAGATATTTTAAACCAAGTTCACTTAGCAGGAGTTT
>Ga0247806_10000224_pt1 | contig 39198 bp, 64 predicted proteins | sample UWRJL059202B1_FD_179935 | JGI IMG/M metagenome (GOLD analysis project Ga0247806, IMG submission 179935) | Plant litter microbial communities from Arlington Agricultural Research Station in Wisconsin, United States - UWRJ-L059-202B-1 | ecosystem: Environmental > Terrestrial > Plant litter >... | reverse complement strand
CGGTATGTCTCGTATAGCAAATACCCCTATTCCATGAATGTCTGAACGGCCAAGAGTGGCCCATACCGTAGCGTTTAGGTACTCGTACTCCTGCATTATCGGTTGGTGCCCATGTTAGCCCTATTGCGCGCAAACTGATTCTTTAGGGTAGATGCCACGAGAGCGCGTTCCTCTGACTGTGCGGGGGACATCTTTGCCCTTATCACGAAATACATGCGCATCAGCCAGGTATCTGAGTGATCAGGCGAATGTCCAATCAGAGCCGCTACATCCTCCTTCGGGGTAGCCATTCGCTTGCCGTCTCCCTTAGAAGCGTCCTGGTATGTAGAGAGTTCCTCGATTATGGCTTCCTTGTGTCGCCCGGTTACTCGTGAGGCTATCTTGTGGTTGTTTACGAGATCAGCGAGCGTGAAGAGACACTGGGACCGGAGGTTCCTGTAGTCAGAGGTGAGGCTGGCCGCATTCGGTATGTATCCCACATTAGGGAGGCGTACGATGTCGAGGTCTGTCTTTATCGGCGCGAAAGAGGACTTGTAGCCTATGATTCCGTCCAATAGTGAGGAACTTGCTACTCCTGCACCCACACCGATAGCATCCACAGCTATATTTGAGTAGGGAATGCGCTGGTCTGCTGCGTATTCTCGTATCTTGTTGATGATGGATTCTGTGTTTAGCCGCGCGAAATCCTCCCTACGATACTCCTCTAGCCCCTCCCAGAAGGAGAATATGGTCTTATCCGAGCCGTCATCTGCGATGTCTACTATGAGGAACTTACGGTCTTCCTTGTCTACGGTATTGGTAAATACGTCTACGAGGCTGTCGTATTTAAAGAGTGCTCCGGCATTATCTACGTATTCTGCGAGGTATTCCTGGCGGTAGGTGTCCTGGTCGAGCTCTGCCTGCGCTTTGTGGAGCTCTGAACGGTCAATATGGGGATTGTCCCACGTGGTGAACTGGAATGCTGCGTAGTCTGGGTCTGTTTCCGCGATCTTCTCTAGTCTGCGTAGATTAGGGTTTTCTTTCTTAGGGGTGCCTGAGAACATGGCCTCTCCCTTCATATCTGTTAGCGCCGGGCGGAATATCTCTTGGAAGCCTATGAAGAAGTCCTTCATCGTATCTACCTCGTCGAAGTAGATTTTCTTTGCTTTTCTCCCGCGAAAGTTCTCCCTGTTCTCCCATCCAGCAACAGTAATGACTGATTTACCCCCGTCTACGGTAGGTACGGTCATCTCTAGGCGGGATTCGTTCGCTTCTCCCACGCCTGCGAGTTTTGATTTAAGCTCTTCCCAGATGATAGCCCTGGCTTGGATCTGAGTAGGCGCTATGTAAAATACTGGACTATCTGCCTTTGATACAGCAGTAAAGCTCATATCCTCTACCTCTAGCTTGGTCTTTCCGCCGCGCCTTCCAGCACGGACGATCTTGAACCTGGCCTTAGACCTAACTATTTCCTTCTGTTTCTCGTGGAGTAGCATTGAATGTTGGGTCGAAACTAATCACTAGGGCTGTGCCGTCTGCGCCTGTATGTTCTACGCGGTCTGAGAACTCGTCCTTTTCCTTGCGCTTCATCCATTCTTTTCCGGCATCATAGCCATCAGCACTTGCCATCTTAGCTATCCAGGCTGCGCGAGCGAGTCTATTTGGCTCGTTCTGCCAGGCAGTGACTTTGAGACGAAGCTCGTCGTCGTTCTCTATCCAGGTCTGAACAGTTGTTCGAGGAATTCCCGCATAAGCACACGCTTTTGCAGTATTACAACCCATCTTATAGAAAGGTTCTAGTATGGTTATTACTTCGTCTCGGTCCCACTGTTTACCCTGTGCCATAGCTAGTTTTTGTTGTGTTTCTGGGCGATGTAGAGTTCTACAACTTTATCTAGATCAAAATCTTTATCGAAAACCCATCGATCTAAGGAGACTACAGGGAGAGTGTTTACAGACTGTATAAGTTCTTCTGTGGTAGGAATGTATACGCCGTTCTGGAACCTTGGGTCTATTGAGTGCTCTTCTCTGTCGCCGGGCTGGGGGAAGCCTGCGTCCTTTAACCTTATTGCCTGTTCGTAGGTTATTTCCATGTGTCAATTATCCCACGAGAAAACCCGCCTGTGAAGCGGGTATATCTCTTTGTTTCTAGTCTTCTGTCTCTTCCGGCTTTTTCTCCTGCGAAATTGGGTCTACTTCAACAAGGAAGCTGTTCAGCCAAGTTACTACTTCCTGGAAGGGCCCTGCTTCGCTTCCTTTCATGTCTGTGCGGGCAAGGAATACGAGGGCATTCTTTGCGAGGGCTTCTGTGTTCTGCATATTAGACTGCTGGGCCTACGAATCCGAATACGCGCGCGAAGAAGTAGAGTACGAGGGCTACCTTAACGAGCGTTCCGATGATTGCTGGTAGTGCGAATCCGAGCATACCGAGAGCCCACGCAATGATCACGAGGACGATTGCGATGATGATTACCTCTAGAAGGGCTGAGAATGCGCGTCCTACCCAGCCTGTGCCGAATGTGAAGAATGGCATATTACGCAGCTTCCTCCTCTACTGGTGCTTCCTCGGTCTCTGCCGGGAAAGTCTCCTCTGTGTCTTCTGCTGGTACTGCTACCTCGACTCCTTCTGTTGCCTCCTCCGCGTCCGGGGTGACTTCTGTTTCGTCAATCATGATTGATGCTTTTATTACTAGACCTTCATTATACATTGCGCGCAAGGCTAATTGTATGGCGTTGGGGTGGATAACTTCTGGAGGTATCCAGGTTTCTTCTACTGCGCCGTTTACGGGTCTTTTGTCTACCGTTATTCTTCCAGCCGCCACTTCTTCTGACCAGTAGTCGAAGTATGGTTTCCAGGCTTCTGGGAGGCTGTTACGGTAGTTTGCTAGCTCGCAGAGGTCTTTTATGTAGTCTAGGGATAGTTTTGGCATTTATCGAGTGTCTCGGTGTTTTTCGCAGAGAAATCCTCTACGATCGCGGGAAGCATAGGCAGGACCTACGTATTTAGAGTTTCCGCATTTTAGACATGGCGGTTTTAGATTCATGAGACAGTGTGAGATACAGAACCTTTTACGATTCTTTCAACAATCTCCTTAGGAATTACCTCTCCTTCGAGGGAGTCATAGTGCCAAACAAACTTATCGTCTACGTATATTTCTCTTGTTTCCATATTATTCATCAGTTAGAGCTGCTTCGAGGGCGGAGTCTTTCTTTGCCCGCGTTTTTCTCACATAAGTCCGTTCGCATGAACGACAAATCCTGTACTTACCCTTCCTCATATAGGTGTTTTCTGTAGTATATTCATGCCCACGAGCACAGTGATTGCGCTTTAAGTAGTTGCTGCTTGCCACCTTCTTGAGCCTAGCGCTCTCAGTATCGTCGTACTTAACGTGGCAACTTACACACAGTTCTATGTAAGCACTTCTATCCTTCTCATAATCCCGTCCTATCTTCAGGGCAAATTGCGTGTTCTTACTCTTTCCTTCACAGGTCTCGGACTCACACTTTCCAGTTTTCTTGTAATGGTACCTGAGCCAACTATGAACTCGATCATAGTGCTTTATATCTGTGTTCCGCCTACCAGGACGGTCCTCTAGGTTAATACTCTGTTTCTCGTTTTCCATGGAATCTTTCGTCTAAAATACCGCTTACAACCTCAATGCTCTGGTCTCCAAACTCACCTATAACGTCCTGGACCTCGTTTATAACCCGTTCTCGCACTTCCTTTCTTTCTTGGGCGATGAACTCTTTTATGTCTTCGGTATCGGCATACATTATCTCATCGGCCGCTCTATGTATGATTCCCGACTTGTAGTCCGTGAACTTCTTATCGAACCTCTCCTCCCAACTATCTGTAGGGAAATCTGGTACTGGCACAGAGTCAGCATCGAATACAACCTTTCTTTTTATGCCAACAAACCCATGCGGGCAGAAAACCTTATCGCACACCTCTCCATTTTGGGTCTCGGGGTCATAGTGCTTATGAATTGGTGGTGGTCCGACCTCGAAACTATCTGTAGGGGTGTCACGAGTAACATCTGTACCTGAATGTGACCTGTCTGTTACCTGTTCTTTGGTGCTGGTCTCTTTCTCGGGGAAGGTCTTTGTGCCGTCTGGGTAAGCGGGCATCGGGATTGGGTCTGTTGTTGAGTAATTTTCTATCTTTATGGCGTTTTTACGCATCGGGTGGTCTTTATCTAGTCTTAAACCAGAAATCCTACGATTGCATTCTGTGTGTATGGCGTATTCGCCTTCAGCATAAAAGGCTTTAATACCTCCCCACGCAAAACAATCACACTCTTCTTTCTTGGAGTGGCATATGCAAGGAGAGAGTCCTTCAACCTCATAAGAACAGAACGACATTCCGTTAGCTCGTCCGACACAGTGTGCGCAGCAATGATCTTTCTTAGTATTCATGTGTTTAGTGTGTGGGCTAGAGGAAGTACATAACTATTGGAAATAAGCTCATTAGGAAGTAGGTGTCGGCCAGTATAGATACCGCAAGGGACAGAAACCACATTTCTCTCCAGTTTTCCCAGTTCCTTCGGGTTCCGGCTAATTTGGGCCAAGCGAATAGAGTGATCATAGTTCTTATTAGTTATTCCTTGGTGGGGGCATGTCGCTCGGCTGTAGTTTGCTCTTCCATTCAAGGAACGTGGCGCGTTTTATGATTTCTGCCGCGCGATCGGAGCTGAACTCCTTGTTGAGTTTCTCCTGCGAAAGAGCGCGGACAGAAGGTTCATAGAACAAATCGCACTTCCCACACCAGAAAATATCAGGATAGAGGGTGCTGGCGGGAACGAATACCCAATCTCCATGTCCTTTCGGGCAATAGGTATAGTCTGTCTGGAATTGAATGTGTCTCATAGGGGAGAGTTGGTTTATTTGATGGGGGTTAAGTTTTCTACGTAGTGCCTATAGCAGAGCTTCCGATAGTAGACCTTATTGCCTCTTGTCTGGTTGATCGCCTGCTGTGTACTGCATCCTGGTGCCTCACATATTCCCCGCTCCTTGGTCGTTTTCGGCCCGCGCCTAACGAAGTTATCTATCGGGATTCCGTTTCGTACCTTCCAGTTCACGAACTGTTCCGACATGCAGTCAGTGCAGCGAAACGACTGGAATATGAGCTTGGTGTTGATTTCCGTACGCTCATGCCCGTTTATACAGTGAGTCTGGCGCGTACCTACCTTGTACTTCGAGAATACTGCGCGGTTTATGTTCTCCATCTGCGTGACAGCCTCTAGGTGGCCTGGATTCACGCACTTACGATTCATACACAAGTGGTCTATCTGTAGACCTTCGGGTATATCTCCCTTCGTAATCAGGTAGGAGATACGGTGAGCCACGTTCGTTTTTATCCCGCGAAAATGCCCAATACCATACCCGGCCTTATTCAAAGCCCGTGACCATTCCCAACAACCGTCAGATACGGTTACTTTCTCCCAAAACTTATCTACCAGGTCTTGCGGGTACTTCATACGGCAAAGTTCAGTTGTAGTGAGAGGAGAGGAAGGCTGCTAGTTTCTCAGGAGAAAATTTCCGCGAAGTAAGCTCTACGGGCTCGGCCATTCCGTCGTGGCCACGATTAACAATCGTAATTTCTTCGGTTATCTGCTCTAGAATCTCCTGTTCGGTCATACTCTTTACTGTACCAGGGTGTTAGGGGGTTTTCTGGTGAGGGTGTGGACAAGTTTCCTAGAATGGTCTTGTATTCCGCGATCAGGGCGAAGTAGAAATCCGGAGTTTCCTTCAGGATTATGGATTTCTCTGCGAATAAACGGTCCACATACTCCTGCCCCTCGATTTCTACTAGCTTCCGGTAGAAGACTGCACCGTTCCCTGAAAGGTCTATGTTGCAGCGGTAACACTGAGGCCGTAAGTTCCTCAGTTCGTACCTGAGCGTGAGGCCGCAGATGCTCCTCGGAATGAAGTGGCCTGTCTGCCATCCGCTTCCTGCTAGGGGTGTCTTATCACAGGTAAAGCAGGTGTTTCCGTACTTGGCGCGGATGATGGCCTTACAGAGCTCCCAGGTCTTATTTCTGAGGCTTTTGATAACCGTGGGCGGCTTACGCTTCTTCGCCTCTCCTGGGGCAGTTTTGAGTGAGGATGTTCTCTTCAAAGGAACTCTTCTCATACCTGGACTGGTTCCTTTGAAGGGTTGTAGTACTCGACCTCCTTGCGGGCGCGGATATATATCCCAAATATGTCCTGCCTCCCAATATCCCTAGGGGCGAGAGGGAACGAGGTTTTTTCTTTTTCCCCCTTATACCCTGTTCTAACTTCGACCCGCAGGGAAACTCCATCCTTTAGGGCAATCAAGTCGCACAGACATGCTGGGGAAAGTGCACGGAAAACGGCATAACCTTTCTCCATCAAATCCACAGCTACCGCCATCTCGGCAATCGCACCGACGGTTCCGGCACTAATGCTTCTATCAGACGATCGACCCCACTTTTCTCCTTCTCTTTTCTTCTTACATTCTTGTGAACAGAACTTTGTATGTGCCTGCTTTGCTACGAAATCTTCGAGACAGACTTCGCATGTTGTTTCGTGAGTCATACTACTATTATAGTACCCCGAATAGGTCTATTCAAGCCCTACAGAGGCCTTCTTCAGTTGCTTCCGTACCAATGTACTGGGCTTACGCTGTAGGGCCGTTTTCTTCATGGAGGCGCATGCCGCACGATTCACAGATAACGATAGTCTTTGGGGAGTGTACGTGGTCGGGGTTGTCTGCTTTTTCTTCCCGCAATTCCCGGCGTGAGAGTACGCGTGCCTTCGCTATCTTTTCTTCCGGAGAGCCGTCGAGGTCTTTCGCAAGATAAAGTCGTTCATAGTCTATGCCTTCCAGGGCTTCCGGCTGTACCCCACCTTCGAGGATGTAGACCTTGTTCACGGTAAGGAGCTTGCTGGCGAAACTCTGGGATACTCCGAACTCCTCCTCTACGAACTTTCCGAAGTTCACATCGCCGGGAAGGGAAGACTTAATCTCGTACAGGTTCTGCGCGACCTTGATAAGACTGCCGCGCACAGCGTTTAATAGTTGCTTCGTCTGTTCTATGAGGGTTGTTTGGGGTGTCATGGTTTATGTTGTTATTTCTAAACTGTTCTCTACTTCGTTTCCCCACGAGTCCCATCCAGGCGTTTTTTCTCGTGCGAATAGTTCTACGCGCGGGAGGTCACCCATTAGCTTCTCAATCAAGAGATAGGCCTCCTTCGGTTTCTTTGAGTGTGCTTCTATCGGAGATTCAATGACTGAATGTACGGATGCTGATATCCTCTTTGGATTTCCTCGGACTCCGAGAAGACAGAACTCTGGATTAGAGCGTGTCCACCACCCCATGCCCCAGAACAGACCCTTACCAGACTTGTTCTTCTTTACCCATGTGAAGGCAACGGACTTATACTCAAAGCCCCAAGCCTTCATGCAGTGGATTGCCTCGGGAATCAATGGGGATGTCGCCCAGAGGAACAAGACACTATCTTCCTCGGATATTTTCCGTACATCCATAGAGAATATATCTACCATCCTCATAGCGCGATACGGTCTTGAGCCAGGCCGCCCACTCGGTATCTGCGAAGTACTAGATATTGACCAGGGTGGGTCAGCGTAGATTATTGAGTATTTCTTCATACATTTTCTTCCTTATAGTCCACATCCTTCCTGCAAACCCTACACAGGAACCGCCATCCGATATGAATACATTGTCTACGCTTACCGCATGAAGCACATGCTATACGTTTTCCGGTCATAATTAGATTCTTTCTGGTTCCCAGCTTTCTGTATCTTCTAGGCAGTCGCCAGTGCACACCTCTTCGGAGGTGGCTGCTCGATGACCGCACTTATCGCATCCATGAGGCAAGTCTATGTATGCAACCATCTCATCCATCGCGGTACGATATGCCTCGTTCATACCGAAGTTCGTATCTCTATCTACTAATTTCGCGGAAAGATAGTCTCTTGCATGTTCTGCTCGTGTCTTGGTCATACAATCTATTCTCCCATAGGTTTGTTGGTAATAGGGGCGTTGTCCCCAGTTCTTGCGCGGCCTTCTGCGAGCTTTCGTTCCCAGATTTCATCGAAGGTGGGTGTGTCTTTGAGGGTTTCGGCGTTCTTTAGGTGTTGTTTTGCAGTTCTTGGGAGGTTGTCTTTGAGTGCTCGCTTCGCTTCCCGGAGGAAGTATTCGCGGTAGGTTAGCTTCGCCATGCGCTTTCTCCGGCTACAGTTTCGTGCCGCCCTTCCATGACGAGACGGCTGCTCACGAGGTTCATCTTGAACTTCCAGCCGTGCTTCGTTCCGTCCCGGCGACTCTTGCCTATCTTGAGGAATGATCCGGTGTCGCTCTCCTTATCGCGGTGGATGTGCCAGATGTTCGTTGCCGCCGCGGCGATTCCCTTAGAGTCAGCGATGTCAGCGTTGTTCGTCTCGTTCGTGTTGCTGCGGGTCTGCTTGGTACAGTGCGCGATTTCAAAGAGCATGGTGCGGTTCTCGATAGTGAACGCGCGGAGCTCTTTGCACATCTGGTCTATGAGGCGGCTGTAGTTCTCTACCACGCCCTTCTCGCGCTTCTTCTCGATGTCTCCGAGCGTGTCTATGAAGATTGCGCGTACGCCCTTCTCCTCAATCGCTTTCTTCATGTGCTTGATTACCCACTCGAAGTCTCCGTCCAGGGATTGCGGCACGAAGGACATCAGATCGTGGTTTGCGCCCATTTCCTTGAACGCCTCCCAGAGCTCCGTGTTGGTCATCTCGTAGGAGAGCCAGAGGGTAGGAATTCCCTGCTTGTGGAAGTTCAGCGTTAGGTCTCGGGCGAAGGTGGTCTTTCCCTCGCCTGGAACCGCCGCGATCACCGTCACGTCTCCCTCGCGCATACCACCCTTCATACAACGGTCGAGGTCAGGAAAGCCGGTAGAGATAGGCTCGCTCACATCCTGTGCCTCGGCCTGGGCGGCATCGAAGAGGGGAACAATCTCTACACCGAGCATTTCTTCTACCTGACTCTTCATCTGTGCTTCGAGAGCGTCGAGTTCGTCGGGGTTCATAGGCCGTTTCGGTTAGCGAACGCTTGTATCTTCGTCCAGTTACGTTCGAGAGCCGTAGGACTTTCCCAGGAAGGAAAGAAGTCGTCTTCGGCGTGCTGCTGGCAGAAGTCGAGTATTCCCGAGAGAGCCACACCGCCACGAGCGTGCAAGAGTTCCGCGTGCTTGAGTTCGGTGGTGTTTATCGTCCAGGACTTCTGGGGGTTCGGGAACATACTGAAGATGTTCTTTGCGTTCGGGTACTTAGGTGGCTTCTTAGCACGCTCTTCTCCTTCAGAGACCTTCACTGCTACCAGCGGCTCGTCTTCGAGCGCGCCAATCTCTACTTCCCTATCCTTACCTATCCTGAGTTGACGTTCCGTTAACGTAGCGTTGACGTCCTCTAGCTTGTAGTGTCCGTCTGGTACTTTTATCGCGTGCCCATCGTCATTAAGGGTATATGCACCATTCGCACGGATGAATAGGGACCGCTTCAAATCAAGGTATTTTGTCTCCTTGTAGATATCCTTACGCACGAAGTTATTGATCCTCCAGTGCTTGATAACGCAAACTCCATCTTCAAACTCTATGAGGAACTTCTTTGCCATAAGCACCTTGTAGTCGTCGGAACTACCCCCGAGTGTACGGAGTATCTTCTTCGGGTTTGCCACGAATCCATCGTCGTCGGCACGGGCATTTAAGTGGAAGTAGAGGAGCTGCGAGGACATGGGCATGTCCAGGAACGCGTCCGTATCTATCACCTCCAAACTCGTCATTCTTCGTTGAGCCATAGTTTTTTGCTAGGCCCCCTGTACGTTGTAGCCGCCTTGCGAGTAGCTACAACGTACAGGGCGCAAGGCTGTTAATCGCACCTAACGATTATACCTTACGACCGGCCTGTACCACTTCCTTCTCCCTGTGGATAGCGCATTTCAAGCACTCCTTAATGCCTCCCTTAGTCACCGGACAGTTCACGAAGCTGAACGGCAGGTCGCAGGTAGGACAGGTGTTGTCGGGGGTCTTTTTCATTTGTCTGCCTTTTCGTTATTGCAAGTCCCGTGTGCGAGCTGAAGATTGTCTTTGTCGCGCCACTGCCAACCTTTCTCGTATACGAATTCAGGCCTGCGTCTTAGGACTCCACGCGGTATCTTGTGGTCTACGGTTATGTTGCAATCCGTCCTACGAAGAACCTTCCCTGCAAGCTTGGCAGTCTTGTCTCTAGGAGCGAGTAACCATCGGTGTAGGTCTTCCCAATCTTTCTGAAGCGATAGACCACATATTCCACACGTAAGTCCGTCTCGTTCCTTGAGTTCGCGTAGGAGATGATATTTATTTATCTTCCCCTCTGTTTTCATACCGCCAGCGCAGCCTTGATACGTTCCCGCAAAGACTCATCCTTGAGTGCTTCTATGAGCGCGACCTTCCCGCGAGCTATTCTTTCTCCTGCGAAAATGTAGAACTGTCCTTCCTTGGTGATTGCTCCCTTCTGTTCCGCGATCTGCGCCAGGTCTGTACCTACGGCGAACCCGGTGTTGTTCATGAGGTTCAGCTTCATCTCCTTACCCTTCGTGCCCCACATATGGTTCTTTTCCACGCGTGCCGTAATGGTGCGTCCCATGACGGTGTCTCCTCGCTTGAGCACTTCCCCGTTGTCCTTGAAGCGTACGCTTATCATCTTCTTCTCATGCCACTTGTTCCCGCCCAGGCTGTATATCTTCCCCCAGTCCATCGTCTTGCGTTCGTGCGATATACCGATAAAGAGAATTCCGCGATAGTTGATGTGGTGCGTGTTCTTTTCGAGGAACGCCTTGATGAGCGAGGACTGCGTACCGATATGCTTTTCTCCCGCAGCCTTCTCGTAGACGATCCTAGAGGAAAGCTGACCGATGGAGTCCATGACGATGACGCGATACTTCCCGGACTGGATATGCTCCTCTAGTTCATCGAGTAGCTTTTCTGCTACCGGCTCCCTAAGCACATCGAGCTTGCTTGCGTCGATACCAAGCTGTTCCGCATAATGCGGCATGAACTTGAACTCCGTATCTACGACGAGACACGCGTCCCCGTTCTTCTGCGCGGCAGCCACGACCTGAAGAGCGGCGGTAGACTTCCCCGTATCCTTTTCTCCGAAGAACTCGACGATGTACCCGTACGGCATGGCCCCGCCACCGAGCAGCTCGTCGAGGAACAAGCCCGTCTCAAACGTTTCTACCTTTCCTAGATTCGAGGCTTTCTGTACAGGCATACTACCGGTTCCCAGTATTCGAGTACCAGAACTCTACACATCCTCTAACAAAAGAAGCCTCGCTCACTTTCAGTTGCTTAGCCTTCCTCCTGATAATCGCGCGCTGTGCTTTAGTGAATCGTACGAGTAGTGGTTCCATATGCTCTTAAATATAGCAATTGCACGCGATATCGGCAAGTGGAAAAGATATCCACAGGTGCTTACCGGGAGGCTTGCGGCGATATCGGAAGGTGCTATTGTTACTAGGTAAGCAAGTAATCAACACACCACATATGAGCCGCACGATGGGAGAGCTAGAGAATCTACAGAACGCACGAGAGGATTTTGAGGTCTTTCTCCGCGAAAATAAGTTCGCAGATTGCCAGGTAATTATCGACAACCTTGGAGACAGCGGATACCCGACCGAAGCAATGTTCCTTCACCGCGCCCTTCTCCGCAAAATGACCGGAGGAAGCTCAGAGGATGGAGATGTGAAAGAGACCATGCTTCGCGCTAATGATGAAGAATAGTATGGAAACTAAGAAATGCGAAGGTGGGTGCGAACAGCACGTGGGCGAAGTAATCACCGTAAAGACCTATGGAGACAAGAACTCTGTATGGAACGGTACTGAGTTCGATTACTGCGAGACCGCCATTCAGGAGGACAGAGAGCGTGGCTTCCAAATCGAGATACCCGTATTCATTCACAAGAAATAGTATGGACCCTCGCGAAAAGATAATTACCGGATACTGGGATGGTCTGCCGATTTGGCGGTACAAGACGGCAGAAGAGCAATTAAAAGAAGAGCTCGCTAAGCGTATGAAGGTATGACTCCTCTCGAAGCAGTACGCGCGAAGGTGATAGAGGCGGTGCCGAACGCAGCAAGCTGTAACGTAAGCGGTTGTAACGGCCATCACCTATCCATCACCCTAGCCGACGTACTGCGGGCGATAGAGAAGTATCGAACGGTAGAGCAAGTCTTCACTGTGTACCCAAACGGCATCATGGCTTGGGAACAACAGGACGACATTGGCTATCCGCAGGAGCAAGCGTCGCAACGCTGGAACCTCGCCCTCTCCCTAGACGAACAGGAGCCGGATGTTATCGAATTCCTAGCTAAGATTCTTCTATGACCTACGCACTACAACTAATGATCGTGGCAGTACTAGCCTCTATCATTACAGACTTCATTGTTCTTTCGGGGAAGGGAGATGAGCCGTTCGATATATTCACTTAACATCACTATGAACAAATCAGACTCAATAAAGGGTATTTCCGGCGCACTGGTGAAGTTCCACGAGAAGGTACTTCCAGTGAAGAAGGATGTAGACAATAGTTTCTTCAAGTCTAAGTATGCTTCGCTGGATAATATTCTCCGCGAAATCGAAGAGGCGCTGGACTACGCGGGGCTCTCGTTCGCGCAGTTTCCGGACGGAGACGGACTTACGACCATTCTCATGCACCCGGAAAGCGGGGAATGGATGGAGAGCACCTTCACTGTCCCCCTCGCAAAGCAGGACCCACAGGGAGCAGGGAGCGCGCTCACCTACATGAGACGCTATGCTCTAGGGGCTGTCCTTGGACTCGCCACAGAGACAGACGATGATGGGAACAGTGCTAGCGCGAAAGCCGCTCCTAAGGGCGTACAGGACGCCGTAGGAGACCCATTAAAAGACGACTTCAATCTATAAATCTATGTCTGATAAGAAACTAGCAGAGGGTTTTTATTTCGATCGTCCGCGCGAAGGTGCGCCGGACTTCGTGAAGGGCAAGCTCTCAGTGAAGGCAGAGCGGGCAATCCCTTTCATCGAGGCGAACAAGAACGAGAAGGGATACATCAACCTGGACTTGCTCGTATCGAAGGAAGGAAAACTCTACCTTTCCTTGAACGATTGGAAGCCCGAGGAAAAGAAGCAGGATGATATTTCTCCTAGCGATGTACCGTTCTGATTTCACAGGAAGATTCGTTCTTCCTGTTCTCCGGCCTTCATATGCTCATGTGGAAGACTCGTTCTTCCACTACCCGGTCCAAATTACCTCATGTGGTGTGACGGAACTCCTAGGACCGGGTAGTGGGGGTGGGATTCTTCAATCGGTACAGCCCACTGCCATTCTTGAGGCGACCAGAAAGTGCCTTATCTAAGGGCATGCCGCGGTACACAACCCTCATATATAGAGTTCCTTGTCTCATGCCCTTTTCCTTCGCCCACTCTGACAAAGTCATGCTCTTACCTTCGTAAGTGTAGAGCGTCTTCGCGTCCACGTTACCCACGACAGGACCGACGGGAGGATTGAAACTATTGACCCGGTTTGCTGCCTGTTCTAGTGCAGTTACCCACCGGCAATTTCGCGGAGAATATCCCTGGTCATTGTCTATACGATCAAGACTTAGCTTGTCATTGTAGCCGTTCTCTACTCCCCAGTTAGCGAAGCTCGTAAAATCCTGCCACTCGTCACATATAACTATACCGCGGCCACCGTAGCGATGATACCTAGGATGATTCTTGTTTGTTGTCCTTTGCTTCATTGCTCTCCAAATCCTGTATAAACGGTTCGTTTGCTTTCTTTTTTGGTGGTCCATAGTTATACACAGTCTACCAACGAAGCCCCTTGCAAGCAACACATGCTAGGATATACTCACTATATAACCGTAAGAAATCACCACATGAAGTCATCAAAGATAGAGTTCGACATATCACATATAGAAGGTCCTTTGCGCCGAAAACCAATACAGAAGTTCGACCATAAGGGATGGGCGATAGATATATTCCTAGGAGCTGTCTTCGCGGGAATTATCGTAGGTATCATTGCCACCCTCTTCCTTCTTTGGCGCGCAGATATAGCCTACGGGGCAGAGCTTCCTAATGACAACGCTTCCCTTTGCGCGGGATTCCTGGAAGGAAAGTATTGGGTAGCGGCGGAGGATCGTGAAGAAGTAGAAGTCTATTGTGAACAGAATCATGGATAAGCTCGAAGAGTTCCTCGGAATCAGTGCCTGCGATTGTTATAGGGAATGGTGTCAGTTTTTCGGCGGAGGCATAGGCGAGTATGGGGAATCGTTCTCGCGCAAACAGCTCGAACAGGAACTAAAAGACCTGGAAAATGGCGAGGAATTGGTAAAGAAAGTACGCGCACACCTTACAGGACTACTCGATAACTCCAGGAATCATGGATAAGAAGACTTACGATGTTTGGGTAGTCAGCGAGATTGAGGGAACTCACGCAATAGACATCTGCAATATAGATTTGCGCGGCAAGAAGGGAGAGTTGCTCGGTTTCAGCTCCTGGGCGGTGTTCACGAGCGAGGAAACAGCGAAGGAGGCCGTAGTACACGCCGCGAAGAACGGAATAAAAGAAAAGATAGAGATTCGCAAGGCAGAGATTACCTACGAACTACCCACCCAATAAACAACACCCCTATATATGAACAATAGTTACTTCAACATATTCTTTCGTTACCTCAACGGAATAACCATAGGATTGCTCATTGGAAGATTACTAATGTTTTATGTATACGGCCTATGACCAACGAACGTATTGATTGGGAGATACCCCTACAGGAAATGTGTCTTGAAATATTAGATGGTGACCGAAGCGCGCGTGACATAGTTAATTACGTAAAGAATCTCCTCTTCGAGAGAAACGCAGCTCTTAGGGAGAAGGTGGAGGGGATGAAGAAAGTCCCGAATCCTAACAAGTCGTTGAAGCAATACGTCGTCGGGAACATAGATGGTTGGAATGAGGCGATGGATTCTGTAATAGCCCTATTAGACGAAGATATATGAGAAAAACTAACGAAATAAATCTTGAGAAGGGTGCTGGAGCTCACGCGATGACGATATGCGGCCAGATGCTCTATATCTACGCAGACAATGGAAAAGTATACGAGTATGAGGTTCCGCGCGAAACCCTCTGGGACAAGCTTTTCAAGCTTCTGGCGCTCAAGAAGTACTCGAACCCGCCATTCCAAGAGTTTCCTGATTAAAAAGCCATTAACACATTCACCCACATAGTAGGTATGGAGAAGAAACTTAAATGGAAAGGGATGCTCGCTTCATTGTTCTTTGCTTCGCTTTTAGCTTGGGGCTGGTCTATAGGTATCGAGTGGCCCGCAATATTCGCTATCGTTCTGAGTGTCACGGCGATTCGGGACACACAGCAAGAATATTAATCGTCCCACTATTCAACTGCGTATGGAGAAGACTTGCTGTGAAAGTTGCGACCTCGACATGACAGTTTCCACGAATAGGCATTGGTGTAAGGAGAAGTCGTGCCCGTGCCACGGAAAGTTAGAGCCATACGTTGAAAGGCCGCTTGCGGACGTCGTTGTTAGAAAAGGAAAAACAACGCACAAGACTATTCGCCCCTAAACAGATACATACACCATGGAACTTACATTTGAGAAGAAGGAAAGAGGCGACACGATCATGATAAATGGTCTTCGTTTGCCCGCAAAAATCAGCGAGAAGGTGAAAAAGATTGCAGAAATAAACGAGGTAAGCAACAACAAGGTCGTTCTAGCCATTCTCGAAAGCACCATTGATTCAATCAAGGTATGAACACCGCAGTACATTTCTCCTCGAAAAGCGAGGAATGGGCGACACCTCAGGCGATATTCGACGAATTGAACGAGGAGTTTCATTTCACGCTCGATCCTTGTGCTACGCCCGAGAATGCCAAGTGCGCGAAGTTCTATACTAAAGAAGACAACGGGCTAGAGCAGTCCTGGGACGGGGAGATAGTGTTTTGCAACCCTCCCTACGGACGCGGGCTAAAGAACTGGGTACGCAAGGCTGCTATGGCTGGAGGAGAGACTACGGTTCTACTTATTCCTGCCCGGCCGGACACCTCATACTTCCACGACTACATCTACAACAAGCCGAATGTGGAGATCCGTTTCATTCGCGGGCGTCTGAAGTTCGGCGGACACCCAAACAGTGCGCCATTCCCTTCGATGGTAGTAATATTCAGGTCATGATCCTATTTATTTCTGGCTTCGCTGCGGGGGCATTGTGTATGTTCTTCTCGTATGGACACTGGCTTAAAATTCTTTACAGGGCCTTAAACAAAAGAAGGGGATAAGTGATTGCACGAAAGTTTCGCATGGTAAACTAGTAGTAGGTAGGGGTGGGTTGTCAGGGGGATTCGCGAAAGCGACTGAAGGGGTAATTGACTGCCCTAAGCGCTGAATGGAGATAGCTACCGTTCGGCTTCCCGTGACAGCCCATCAGAGGGGGGCAGGTGAGTTGATGGGGGAGCGCTAGGATTCCGTTCGAAAGCGTGTAGCCAGCACGAGTGGCCTACACGAAACGACTCTCGTGTTTAAGTCGGCGGATTCGGGCCTAGTGTTTCATCCCCACCAGCTCATCTGGAAACTTGCCCGTAATCAGAGAAGAATAGTTCATTAGCTATTGACATTCAGCAGGAGTTATCAGAAATCAGTGCGGTATATACTTCTTTCTATAGTGCTGGAATGGCCGAATGGTAAAGCGAGATCGTATGTTCCGCGAAACACATACACGAAGGTTCGATTCCTTCTTCCAGCGTCTCTGAATGGATAGTTAGCCGCCCTTTTTACGGGGCGGCTTTAGTCTTGCAGGTAACCGCTTCGTTCCTGCGGCGGAGACTGGATACCTCCTTTCAGGGGCCTTACTCCCTACAAAAGAATGGGATGCCCTTCGTAGATTCCTTGGTCTTCTGGTTCCGGCTCTTCCGGCTTTTCAGGGACGGGATCGAGCGGGAACAGGGTAGGGATGTCCTGGATATATTCGGTCAAATGAGCCTCCTGTGCGACCTCTCTTATTGTACGACAGCAGGCCCCCGAAGGAGCCTGTGTCTAAGTACTGGGGTATAGGGTTTTGTTCCGGGGAACCTCCCTATTAAAACACGAAACCACCCGGGGCAGAGGGTGGTTTCGTGTATCAGTGCGCTTATAGCGGCACCTTTTGATTATATCTTATGGAAACACTCCCATTGACTGCTCGGACCCGAGTCATCGAATAGGAACCGGGCGAATGCGATATTACCTTCTGGCGTGTACACATCCATTCCCATGCTTTTCGCGCGAGAAACCCACTGTGAGCCTATCTGAAAGATACCGATGTAGTTTCCCCCGCCCCCGCCCATTAAAACCTCTCCAGAGGGCAAATATTGCCTTACAGAGGACTCGCAGCGTGCGACGTCAAGCATGTAAGGAGCGTCTGGGAAGGTTTCTAGTATTAACGCAGAAAACCCAGACGTATCTGGGCTCTGCGCTTGTTGAGACGGCGGGTCCGAAAGTTCAGGCGTACCTGACTCAACAACTATAGCAGTCGTAGTAGAGAGCGCCAGACCTGTGTAGTCCGAGCTGTGGATAAGAAGTGTCTCTTTCTCCTGCGAAAATGCGCGGGCAACGATTGGGTAAAGAATCAATGCCGCCAGAAGCCCTATAGTTATTCCTGCGAATAGATGTTTTGTAGCTTGAATTGTTCTAGCCGCCCGTCGTTCAGAGCATCTCAGGCGTTTCAGGGGTCGAACCCTACTTCGCCATGCCGTTCAGTGTAGTTTCTACTGCTTCTCGAAGGTGATGGTGTTCGTGTCGATATTCGACGCGATAGCCGCCTCTACCTTCTTGTTTTGCGCACGATCCCAGCTACCAACTGCTACCGACGGAAGGAACCATGCGATAAGCGCGGCATTAAGGCCGAGAACCCAACTGCCGGTCTCTACATACACGCTAAGGCCGGTGGATAGACCGACTGCACCGAGCTGCCAGAAACGGGGAGACATCAATATAGCCCACTTGTTTGTTTCCATGATGATTATTTTACCACGCCCCGAAGCATTTTAAGCAAGGATACAACCTTAGTAAGGAGAGATACTTGAAGCTTCATGTTCTGAATTACCGTGGAAGCGAGTATCCCGTTGTAAAAATCCATAGGGTTTACGCAGCCGTTTAGGCCATTCCAGTAGTTCACGATCTCGATGTACGATCCGTTCCATACATAAGTACCATTTGCGTCCGATAGATACTTCTTTTTAGGGTTTACCTTGGAGACTTTCCGGCATTTTCGTACTTGTACTCCATGAAGGTGTCCGCCAGCGCACGGTACTTTCGCGCGGATTTCGTTCGTCACGCGCTTTCCGTTCATATATACCTCCCCCGTGTTCCCTAGTGTGCCGATCACATCGCCTACTCCATACCACGTACCAGGTACGGCATAAATCTTATCCAGATGACCGTATGATAGCTCATACACGAACTCACCGTCCTCAACGAGTATGAAGACAGCACGGTACTTATCGAGGTTCGCGTTGTCCTTATTCATAACCGAATAACAGAATCCGCGAGCGCAGTTGTAAATAGAGTCGCCACATTTGCCGCCATAGTCGAGCGTTGTGTGACCTATGAGGCCGTTTTTCTTGTAGGTCTCAGTAGCATTTTCAGAGAAACCTTGCGTTATCGCGCTTCGCGGAAATGGTTCGTAGAGTATCATTGTGACTTTCGTTGTGTTAAAATTATACCATGAACACATGTCTAGTTTGTGGTGCAGAACGACCATCAAATCGTAAGAAATATTGCTCTGTGAAGTGCATAAAGCTTGCGTGGGCGATAAAACACAAGGGAACTAAATCCTATTTAGCTCACAATGAAGGTTTCTATGGCACGGAAACCGGTAAGGGGTTTACGTGGGAGAAGTGGTTTGCTGACAAAATAGGGGCAGAACACACAGCATTTTCTAGGGATGGGGTAGATGTGCGGAAGGGGGACGTAAACTACGATGTGAAAGTTTGCGAAGCGTATACCAATCCCCGTGGCGCGACCCAATGGGTATTCAATCGAAACAATTACAAGGAACATATACACTACTACGCCTGCATCGCCCTACAAGACGGAAAGCCGAAACGTCTACTCTTGCTTCCTAGTAAGGATTTCCCTAAATCTGGTATGACGATCGGCCGGAAGTCCAAATACGATATCTACTCAGTACCCTTTAGTCCGTGAAGCCGAACTGAGAGTAGACATCCGGCCGGTAGACACCCCATTTCTGATTAATCTTCCACGGCTTCACTTCGTAGGCCAAAACGAGCTTGTTCATACTAGGGCATTAGCTTGTTAACGCTGTCGTTTACGGCGGTATGTATCTCTTCCTTTGCAAGCTCTCCTGCGGCAGTTTTATTGAAGGTGTCGAGGCGGTTTATCTGTTCGAGCTGAGCTACCTGGTGTCTGAGTCCTGAGAGCTCTATCTTTAGGTCTGCGTTTTCCGTGCGGAGAACCAGTATTTCCTTATCCTTGGTGTTCCTGAGCTCATCCATCTCGCGGCGGAGCTGGCTGATCTCGTCATCCCGCATCTTCTCGCGATCGAGCCATTCCTTAGTGGTGATCTTATCTGCCGCCTCGCGGAGAGCACGCGCATCGTTTCTTTTGTCTGCCTCCTTGAAGCGGGAGTATATGAAAGCACCCAGCCACGCGCCGAGACCAGCGAGCAAGCCTGAAACGGCCGGAATGAAACTACTCCAATCCATAGTATTCAAGGATATTACGGATAAGGATTGTCGCCGAAATCAGGGACATAATCCCGAGCCACGGTATGAGCATTCCGGTGGGATTCGCAGAGAAAAAGAGTACGAACATTATAGAGAACAGAGAGAACGCTGCCGCTGAAGCAAATACCCTCAGACCCCGTATACCGGCGCACACGGCCAAGAACTTTGTAAGGGAGACGAATAGTAGTATGGCCCCGAACCACGCCTCAGGGAGCCACCTGATGAACTCAAATGTCCTAGACGAGCCGTATATATCAAACGTAGGGTTTAGCACGGAAAGCGCGGAAACGAACAAGAACATAGCAAACAACAGCTCAAAAGGCTTCTTTGGTCCGTAGAAGAATGCTTCAGCGAAACAAGATCCTATGGAGTTCATTCCCCGTTTTGTTTGTCCAAGAATGCTTTGCATGACTGTTCGTTAGGGAACCGTATCTTCAGGGCGATATTTGAGGGCATGGAGTCCTCGTGCCAGCACTTCGCACCGTACCTGGTAACTCCCCACGGGTTCGCCGAGGCACTGGCATACGAGAGAAATCCTACGCCAAAAGCGATGATCGCGATGATTGCTATGAGTACCCAATGGAGCCTATCCATGTCGTGATTATACAATGTCAACCATCTTGTCATCTTAGGGGATAGCCACCGAGTTCTCCCTGAGTCTATGTAACGTCGAGCTCTTCTGCCTTGTCTGCAAGTGCTTCAAGATCGGCGAGCTCCGTATCGAGTGCAGCATCTTCGGCGGCACGAGCTGCCTGGATTGCTGTCACTTTCTCTCCATGCCGGGAAATAGACTGGGCGATGAATTCAGAGGTCCATTCCTCAACCTTAACCTGAGGGACACTTGGAATAATGGTTGTCTTTTCGAGCTTTCCGGCGTCGTTCTTTCGGTAGGTAATTTCCATAGTGTTTATTTAAGTTTTTCGCATGCGAAACCATCGTTGTCGCCGTCTAGGTTCTTATTCCCCCAATTAAAGGCCTCTTGAGCTGCATCCTGTGAGGTGAAATCGCTGCATGTAGAGCGCATGATTTCACCCCAGAGATAGAGCCCACAAGCGACTAATCCGCCCACGAATATCACTATGAGGAGTAGCCAGATGATCCATGTTCGGGGGTCTTTCATGTGGTCTAATATAGCACTTTACGCCAGATTTACTCCTCGGGGATTAGTACCCGAGAAGAACCTGCCTTGCGCCAAGAACGGTATATGTCGGAGTTCCGGTGGTCGTTATAGATCGGAAGCGTACATACTTTCCTTTCTCCACGATACCGGACACCTGACAACCAACCGCGTCATTCAGAGTAAGTCCCACCACGAGGCCGCCGGTGTTGCTATTTCCACAGCGTCCAAGCTCTACGACATTTGTCGTAAAACCTGAGTTATCAGCCTGTTCCATCACGATGTCTCCTGCTGCGCCTCCTGTGAGGGTGAGCACGTTGGCGATACGGAAGGAACCACGGATATCTGCGGCCGAGGTAGTAGCTACCTGGAAGGCCGTGCCAAGAGTAACCGAAGTAGTCGAGAACGACATAGACGGCTTATTCTTGATGTATCCAGGACTAGATGTAGAAGTCTGGGTCCAGTCAGATTGATTAGTCGTTGAGGCAATCGCAGCCTGTATGTCGGCCTGGGTAAGAGTCTGCATCTGCATTCCCTTGCTCAGGGTGTATCCTCGATTTGATGCGTCCACGAACACTGCACTCTGAATCGCGGATTGCAGCGTAAGGTTATCTACATACGCTGAAGCCGGCACGCTCACGACTCGCTGCTCCATCTGTGAGTCATCCTCAAAGTAAGCAACATTTACTGACACACCGTCTCCCGTTGCGAATACGGGCTCCACAAATACGCGATTAATTGCTGCGAACGAAGTAGAAGGTGCAAACAAAGCAAAAAGCAACGCAAACACCAGGATTTTCTTTTTCATGATTACAAGGATAGATATATCCCTGTCTGAGCCTCCTCCTTCATGTCTTTCGTATAGGAGTACGGCAGGAACACCCCCCTCAGGGCGAACCACCCAGACAGGCCAGAATCGCGAATGTATCCGTGAGCCTCGGTCTATCTACGTGGTGACTACTAGTAGTACTCGTATACTACGACGAATCCTGCTGATCCTGCACCGCCCGCAGCAGTTGCTCCGTTATTAGAGTGACCTCCACCTCCGCCAGCGCCATAGTTTCCTCCATCCTCACCTGTCGCACTTCCACCGCCACCTCCGGTTGCTCCTCCTCGACCTCCTCCGCCGAATGCAGACGAGCCTCCGTTACCTCCCTGGACAGCGCCATCTGGTCCAAGTCCGGTGTTAGTTACGGTACCGTTTCCGCCAGGCGTTCCCTTCGCATTTATATTTCCTGAAGCCGCAGTTCCTCCTGCGCCCCCGCGTACACCAGCCAATCCGGTGTTAGAACCATCACCACCGCCACCACCATTTCCAGTAGCAAGCGCACCGAATGTGGTGTTCCCACCCGCGCCGCCAGCAAGTCCGGTATTTGCACCTGCTGTTCCGGCGGCACCTATCGTCACCGTTTCACTTGATGCCAAAGAAGCTGCAGATATGATTCTCTCACAGTACCCTCCAGACCCTCCTCCTGCTCCTGCATTCGATTCTGAGGCAGACGCATCTGCACCACCTCCACCACCGCCACCACCCACAAGACGGACTACTACATATTTCAGGTTTGCTGGCTTTGTCCATGTACCGTTAGCAGTGAATGTCTGAACACTAGGTGTCGTGCCTCCAGAAGGCGTTTGCCAGGTTGCAGTAGTGGAGCTGGTGGCGGTAAGTACCTGACCACTTGTGGGGGCTGTAGCGGCAGAAACATCTACAGTCGTCGTTGCAGACTTTAGTGCAAGAGTTATTCCAGAAGTGAGGCCTGTAGCCGTTCCGGTGGCATTGGTAGCCACAAGAGCTGTAGGAGTTCCGAGTGCTGGAGTAACGAGAGTAGGAGACGTGGCAAACACAAGCGCCCCTGAGCCTGTTTCATCAGATATAACGGTTGCAAGCTGTGCAGAGGTGGTTGCTGCGTTGTTCTGATCGATACGGTTCGCGACCTTACCTAGAAGAGCCTCGAACGTAGCTGAAATATCTATGACGGGCGTGGTGGTTCCAGTGGCTACCGTAATCCTGTTAGTCGTTCCTGAGACCGATGTGACCGTTCCTGCGCCCTTAGCATTTATCTGTGCCTGGATTCCCGAGGTGACACCCGAAAGATAGCCGATTTCTGTGTCTGTAGCAGCCGAGACCGTGAGGAATCCTGAACCATTCGTTACTACAGCACGGTTTGCGGTGAGAGCAGCAAGTTTGGTGACGGCGATGGCTGCTGAGGCGTTTACGTCAGCGTCTACGATGACTCCTGCGGCGATAGAGGTAGCGTTTCCTACGCTCGTAACGTCTCCTGTGAGGTTTGCATTAGTAGTCACGGTGCCTGCGGTGAGACCTGCTGCTGTACCCGTAATGTTCGTTCCTACGAGAGTCGATGGGGTTCCCAGGTTAGGCGTTACCAGGGTTGGGGAGTTTGAGAAAACCACGGAGCCGGTGCCAGTCTCGTCCGTGAGTGCTGTAGCGAGGACTGAGGAAGCAAAGGAGCCAAATGCAGTAGTGTTGGAGTTCGCAGAAGCGGTCACTACGCCCGTAAGAGCCGCACGCTGCATGGTGATGGAGTTCGCAGCATTCACTACTGTTATGGAAGTAGTGGAAGTTATGCTCTTTACCTCCTGGGCCGTACCGGCTGCATTGATACCGAATATCTGGTTTGCTGTACCGTTTCCAAGAGCTGCTGTGGAAGGAGTAACGTGGATGGTACCTACAGTTGCACTAGAGACGCCCACGATACCCACGCGGTATCTGTAGTTAGGTGCGGCTGGTGCGGTCGCTGTGAGCCCTCCTGCGACTGTAGAAGAGATGTATACGGTCTGTCCTGCGGTGAAAGCCGAGGTATCAAGTCCGCGAACAATACCAATACAAGTGACGTATCCTGTGGCTCCGTTAGCGATTGATTGGGTCGTGAGTCCTGCGCCAATGGTCGTGGCCGCTGCGTTCGACTGGGCGAGAGCGATTGTTGGCATTCCTGCTGAAGCACCGTTAAGATACACAACCGCTCCGTTAGCGATCGTAGAGCCTGTGTTGTTTACTACACGTATCCACTCCTCCTGACCCACCTGGAGAGCCACATTGGAGTTGTTATTAAAGAAAGTAAGGGATTCGTTATCCGTGTCGTATACGAGTCCTCCCTGTACGTATGCGGGGGCCGCGACACCTGTGAAGGTGAGCCCCTGGGTTCCCGCGATGATTCCTGTAGTGTCGGCGATCGTGACCGCACTATTCTGGATGAGTTTTCCTGTGGTGGTATCAAAGCGAGCGATTGCGTTGTCTGTTGCCGACGCTGGTCCGAACACATCCCCTCCGCCCCCACCTCCCGCATAGTTCGGGATATTAAGAGTGTTTCCGATCAGGGTAGCCGCACCAGAGGTTCCTGTAGTAGTAAGTGTGATAGGAGCCTGATAATCAGTACCGGCAGTGGCATTAGAAAGAGTGCCTGAGGTGCTCTTAACGAGACCGTTTGTGAGGGACGAGAGATTGACCGTTCCCGCAGCATCCACGCGCATACGTTCAGTAGCGCCTGTGTAGAACCTAATAGTGGCAGCGGCGTTTGAAACACGGAAAGAGAAGCCACCCGTGCCGTTGGCGAGCATGCGGGCACCGCTTACTGCGTCGTCTCCGCCGCCAGTAGGGGTCCATAGGCTAGAGAACGTATCCAGTGTCATTGTTGCTACGTCAGACTGTGCCGTGATAGCAACACGTGACGTAGTACCTGCTGTGGCATTAATTACTCTCGTCTGGGTGAGCGCATTCTGGTTCCTTTGGACGTCAAGAGGGTTGCTCGGGTTGGTGAGGCCGATACCCACGTTTCCTGTACCTCCAAGAATCACCATGCGAGTTGTCGCAGTCTGTATGGTTGTTCCTGAAGTGGTTACGAGACCTGTCTGGAATATGAAATCTCCAGAGTTCGCGGCCCCGGTTGCCTTACCAGAAACCATTGTCCACGCAGTTCCCGCGATGTCGGTACCCCCAGCGGCCCTAGGCCCTTCGAGAGTGACTGCTGCTGGGGTGGTAGTAGCGTCTCCAGACCCGATACGGAGGAGGGTGTTGGAAAGGGCCATTCGCACTGTGCCGACCCCGCCCGTGGTTGTCGAGTTCGTCGCAAAGTTGATTCCTGTTGCCGCGTTCGCTCCTGAAGTCACGCCACCACCGATGAATACGGTATTGGCTACAGAGGTGGTCTGACCTCCAATAACCCACATAGGGCTTGAGGCGTTGGCATAATGGGGGAGCACCGTACCGAAGAGCTTAACGGTGTTATTGGTCCTCGTGTCATTCGAGGTGTTGTCCGAGCCCATCTGGAAATACTGTCCTGTGAAGTCGAGCTTCCATAGGGAAGATGGGGCGGTGGAGACTCCTATGAAACCAGCGTCATTCACTTCAAGCATCGAACGGCCTGCCGAGTCATCTACGCGGAAAGCGGTGTTTAGGGCACTCGTACTACCGGACATCACTTCGAGTTTTGCGGCAGGGGCGTTGATTCCAATACCTACACGATCTGTAAGGGTGGCTGGATAGATGTACCCGCTTCCAGTGTTCCGACTCCAGTAATCAGAGGCAGAGAGCGAATTGAGCTGTGTTTGGATCGAAGAGGTGACACCCTTAACGTACGAAAGTTCTGTTAGCGATGGATAGGTCGCCGTGGAAAGGGCTCCTACTGTGTCAGTGTCTACCCAGTAGGTTATCTGGTTTGCCGTACCAGAGCCGTCAATAGTTCCTGCATACTGCGGGACGTTAATTACTCCCGTAGTAGAGTTGTAGGTTGCTGCGCCGCTAGTGCCTGTTGTTGTGAGGCTAATCGCTCCCCTTGCTAGAGCGTCTGTGTACTGAGTAATGGTCGAAGAGACTATAGGATTTACCGGATCAGTAGAGTTTACGGAGATTCCTGCCCCAGCCACGACGCTGTTTACCTGTCCACCAGAACCTCCACCGGAGCCTGGCACCCACTGAGTACCATCCCAAACGATTGTGTTTCCTACTAGGAGGCCGGTTAGGTTTACGTCGTTAAGAGCCCAGAGTGGCTTATTTGCGCCGATGATACGGGTGATACCGTCATCATCCTTCTTTGTATTCTCCTTGAAGAACTCTTCCAGTCCTTTGATAGCTGACTTGTCGAGACGCTCGTCGCCATCGAGGAGTTCGAGCTTGTTACGGATGTCCTCTGCCGAATCAGGAGAGCCATCCTTCCCAGGAATAGGCTCCGGGAATTTCGCAAGAGAAAGTACACGGGCGGCCACTTCCTCCACATCTGCGTCCTTTCCAGGAGCACCCGGAGTGAGCTCTACGTTCCTGATTTCGCGGCGCAAAGATTCAAGACCCTGAGAAGAATCCTTAGCAAGGGTAGAAAGCCTACGATCAATGCGACCTGTCTCTTTAACGACAAGCTCCTCTGTATCTCCTATCTTCTTCTCTAACTTCTGGCGAACGACACCTACAGCCTCAATAACGGGGGACAAGGCAGAAGCTACATCCTCTGGGGTTGTGTAATCCTGGTCCGCTAAGTCCAGGAGCTTTTCCAGCCTAAGTAGCTTTTTTTCATCCATGGAGAATTCCTATAACCACAGTATATAGGAAAAAACAACCCTATGGACGGGGGATAGTGCTAGTCTAGCGTCTCTTCACAAACGTATATATCTGATTGGAAATCGAACTCGCACGATCGTCCACACTCGTATTTTCCGGTCCCTTGTGACTTCGCCCACATACGGCACTCCTCCAATGAGGAAAGCTTATCACTTGCCTTATAAGCCTCTAACGAGCCTGAATCGGGGTAATAGAACCCCGTCCAGTCGTTCCAATCATGCACAAAGAACCAGCCTATTGCTAGAATAGCTACCGCAAACACCGTGCTACCCCATTTTATGTCCATTTCTGGACAATACGCCCTTTTGCAGGAAAGTAAAGGAATACGGTGTTAATAACTATTCTTCCTCAAGACCCGTGAAAGCTGCCGTAATTGCATTCAGAATCTCTGTCTGTACAGCTGGTTCAAGATTTGCGAGTACCGGGGAAAGGGTTTTGTCGAGCTGGTCTATGATTACCGCCCCGCCAGTCTTTGTGAGAGTAGACTCTGCTGCTCTCTTCAGACCTGCTCCCACCACTGCACCTGGTATACCTCCTACTGCACCTCCGAACCCGCCAGATATAAGATCACCTAGACCTATGATTTGGTTGCGGCTAGACCCAGCGAGCTTTGATTCTATGAGATTCCTAAGTTGTATCTCTTTACTAAGAGTATTAAACGCAGCACGAGTACCTTCTGGTGCCCTCTGCTTAACCTGTTCGCGAAGAGCATTGGTGAAATCCATTAGAATACCCTTGTTGTATGGAAGCTGGGCATTTATGAATGCGCGATTCCCAAGAGTACTGTCGAGCTGCGAGCGTAGAGAGTTTGCCTCTGCAAGCGAGAGACTCTCTTTTGAAAGCGTTCTCTTTACCTGTGGGGCGAGAGATTCAAGAATCTGTTTTACACCCATCTCGTCTATTTCTCCGCCAGAGTTGTTTATAGAGGCTGCCAAGTCATTGATAGTTTCCTTTAGTGAAAGTTTCACGCCTGGTGCTGCTTTAAGATTCTCCTTGATTATCGCGTCAGCCTCAGATATTGCCTTCTGAGAAGAAGCGATGATCTGTTCAGCTGTACCGATACGCTTATTTTCGAGAACGTATTTAGATATATCCTTCCCCGCAAGAATTTCACTCTTGGACTGTCCTGTTGCACTACGGATAAGGCGTTCTGGCACTGCACGGAAACTCTTTAGGAAGGCCTCTGTGCCGCTTAGGGCCCCTGATACGGCTGCACCAGTCGCTGCTCCGATTGCCGCGTCCTTTGCCACAGTGCCGAGATTATTACCCTCGGCACTAGACTTCCCTCCTGACATCACGGCTCCAAGCCCTGCCGACTGTAGAGCGTTCTTAACCAATCCACCGCCAGTTCCAACGCCCTTGAACCCCGCAACGGTAGCCGCACCTGCTGCGACATCTCCAAGCACCTGGGTAGTGGAAGGGCCATTCAGGTCATACTGCGATTTATTTTCCTTTGGAGTTAGGACATACCCAGCAAGAGCACCGATAGACTCTCCTACCTGCTTGCCTGGGAAGATAGAATTTACTACGTCTCCAGTCTTTTGCAGAAAATCCCTATTGTCTACTGGCTTTGTGAATGCCATTGCCGCCTGCTCAGGGGTTGCCGAGCCCTGAGAGACAACGCTGTACTTACCCTTTAAATCGCTTAATTTCATAGTTCTGTAAGTGTTTCTCCATCATCTCCCACCTGATAACTCTTTCCATCGTAATCAATCACTGACCCTGGTAGTACTGGTTGCGCCACGTTCGCCTGGTTATATAGGCTATTTATGACAGTCTGGCGGTTTGCTGCCTTCTGCTGGACAACAGCAGGCTTGTCTCCTGGTTGAGGGAAGTACTGGGTAGCTGCGCTCTGGAACTCAGAAGGAGCGATTGCTGCGCCGGATTCACGACGAAGAATTGCATTTACGAAGTTCCTCTGAGCCTGTTCGTATACCTGACGATCTGCCGACTTCAAGAAGTTAGGAAGTACCCCTGCAAGTGAGGATGCCGGATTTGTGAAGTTTGCACCAATCTTATTGATTGTTACATCCGACTGGGCAAGTCGGTCTGCATATCCCTGCACAAGACCCTGAGCTGTGGTCTGTGCCTTACCGTTAAGGGTGCCGTTAGGGTTTCCTACGCTCTCCGCAGCACGTGCCGATATCTGAGAATATATATTTGCAAGCTCGGCCTGGTACTTTGGGTCCTGCTGGTCAATCTCTTGTTTATAAGCGTATAGGTCCTTCTGGCGCTCGTACTCAACTGCCGCCTGTTTTTCTTGTATATTTGCCTGAACCTGTACTTTCTCCGATTCAGTTAAATCGTTCGCAGACAATTGATAGTAGTCTTTCAATAGTTGTATCTGGGCTTCGACACCTTCGTACTTGGCGTCTACAGTCTGCTGCGCGATTTCTCGGGCAGTGTCGTAGTTACCGAGGGCTGCTGACTGCTGGATAGCGATATCTGCGAGCTCCTGGTTCTTATTCCTCTGAATGTCAGCTATCTGTGCAGCAGCTACCTCTGCGCCGGTTCCCTGCGGGTTAGAGTTCTGTATCTTTCTGATTTCGAGGTCGTATGCGCGTTCCTTTGCCTTGTACTGGTTAGTTAGATCGGTGACTTTCTGTGCTTTCCCGGCAATATCGTTCTCCTTGTTCACTTCGAGCGCGAAGTCTCCCTTTGTTCCAAGTTCATTTCCGAGTCCGAGTATACGGTCAAGTACCGTTCCCCTCTGGGAGACTGGAGCTGCTGCGGTGGTTACCTGTTCCTGCTGCTGTTTCTGAAGCTGTGACTGGATTCCGAGGGCCTGTTCCTGGATTGCCGCGAGAGAGGCTGCGAGGCTTGTCTGAGGCGCTACATTGCTCTGTACGGTGGGATAGGTAGGAGTTGCTTGTGGAGTCAGCTTAGACGCTGAAATGGCCGTCACGGGCGCTACAGGGGCTGCTACAGTGACAGGAGACATGAGTGGTGCTGCCGGTGCGGTGTAGGCAGTGGTCTGGGGGGTGTTTGCGACCGGGGCTTTCCCTGTTGCAAGAGCGAACGCGTTAGCGGCAGGCACGCCTCCTGCGGTGGGAGCTTGGAGAGTGGGGATCGTTGGTAACTTGATAGCCATATTATTTTAAAGGGGCATTTACAGATTGCATTTCATCTATCATAACATTTCGTCCGCGGAGCTCTACCTTGAATTGCACCCACGTTGCCGAGGTGTTTACTTGTTTCTCTGCGAAACCGGCGTCTAGTGCTGTTGGGCTTGTCGTATTGTTAATTTCCCCGCCGATCTTCCACCAGTTATCAACGATGAAGTCGAATTGGCCGGTAGATACGGGCATTTCTTCATCTATGGTGACTATGTAGGTGGTGGTTGCTTTGTCTATGGCAGTGATGTTGGCGGTATAGCCCCCTGCCGCGCCCTCTACCACCTCAATCTCGTCTCCCACTACCACTGACATGAAGGGCTTTAGGAGTGTATCTACCGTAAAAGTGGTCGGGGATGTCCAGTTTGCCGCGCCAGAAAAGAACAGAGGAGTTGGAAAGCCTGTTTTCTTCACTTTACGCCATTTTACGACTATCGAATCCGTTGCAAGGTCGAGATGATCGAACTTAGCTACTATCTTCTGGTAGGTATCTACTATCTTTGCGTTAGGAATCTTAGGAGTAACGAAATATCCCCTGTTCCTGCCCATTCCAAGACTCATCATTACGCCCTTCGAGGTCTGATTCTCGTCAATCGTTGCCCCGCCGAACATCACATCGCTGCCGTAGATTGCTGGCGGGAATGTCCTACCGAACGCCAAGAGTCCTCCTGGCTGGGTAATGTTAGTCTGTCCCATGCTCTCGTAGCGGTTGGTGTAGATTCTGTCTGTGGTAGGCGTTCCGGTAATGAGAATGTAGTTTCCGTTTACCGCGTCTTCCGGCGAGATAGCTACCCTGAGCGTGTTGGCGCTGTCCACGATAGCGTAGTAGACCTGGAATGGGGTAAGGCCCGTGAGGCCTCCCACATAGAAGAAAGGGTCTCCGGTATTCGCCTGGTGCGCTGTGTTGAACACTAGATAGTTTGACGCAACTTCCTGAATAGTCAGGTTGAGCATGGTCATATAGTTGTACCCGGCCTTGTGATAGAGGCCTGCTTGCCCGTCCAAGCACCAGAGTCCTGAAGGCTGTTCTGGGATGTATTTGCCTGGGTAGACCAGGGAAGTTGAGTTGAGAGAGCCGTCCACGTTCATGTAGAGCACGTCTCCTACTGTCCTCATGCCGCGCGAAGCTATCTTTCCTATGAGGGAGGTGTCTGCTGCCAGGCTTGTCCAGGAGTAGGTGGTGGTTGCTACGGGGAACTCTCCTATCTTATCGAATCCGCCGCCATTGAAGCGGAGAATCTCTCCCGAGCTCGCCACCAGAGCGATAGAGCTTTTGTACTCGGTCATTGAGTAAATCCAGTCGGAACCAACACCGTACTCGGCCTGGTTTCTTAGGCCTGTACCGTTCCATATGAAAAGCTTGGCTTCCCCGCCGTAGCGGTGCCTCGTACCTACGTAGATGTTCGTTCCGCGCATACGTACGCAGGTGATGATGTACTCTGCGGGGATCGTGAGCTCGTTAGCCGTGTCCCTGACATATGCAGTGCTGTACTGTCTGAGTACGTTTCCGTCTCCTACGAGCATGGTCACAGCACGTCCGTTAAGACAAAGAGGGTGCGGGAAGCTGGTAGACAGGTCTGTGATAGGGGCCGGGTTGTGCCAGAGCTGGCCTATTCCTAGGTTGTTGAGGTAATTTACCTTCGCGCCGCCAGAAGCGTGCATGAGGCCATTGAATAGGAGAATATCCGAGTCCTCGCCGAGGGTAGGGCCGTTCGTGGCGATTACCTCGTCCCCTGGCAGATAGAGCTGGTCAAGGCGGAAGCGGTACATGTGACCTACAGTGATTACGTACACGATACTTCCGTCAGTCTCCATCGCTAGCGGGTTTCCGAATCCGGCATCGTCTGAGAGCGAATAGAGCACGTTCGCGTTTTTCGCAAGAGAAATCACCCCGTCCTTATCCAGGGAGATATTCTTCGAGCGAATGATAGAGCCGAACTTCTCACCTGCTTGAACAGACTTGAAACGTCCGTCCCCAGGAATCGTGATGGTGCTCATATCGTAGCGGTGTAAGGAATAACGTACTTCACGCCTCCTGCCTCGAATATCACGTAGCCGGCGTATGCGGCGGGCACGCTGATGAATGTTGTTGGTATGGTTGCGATAGCGACACTCTGGGTAAGAGAGCCCGACCCAAGACCCTCCTCCGTAACAACACCAAGACTGTTCTTAGACGCCTCATCGAGAGGATAGCGTATCTGTTGTACCTGCCGAGCCTGGAAGTCAGCATACATCTCTTCGTGTTGTACTTTCTGTTCAGGGGTCATGGTGTTTTGTCTTGGTTGAGCCAGCTAGAGACGTTCTTGCTCGTATTATTCCACTTACTTGCTATCTCAGAAACTATCGGTGGAATCATTGTGGCCACTGCGGCTATTGTGATGTCTATGACCTGGGCGATAATGGGAGGAATCATAGTAGACACCGACGCTATAGTACCTATCTGAGGGGAGGATACGTCGGCAACCTGGATTATGTAGCCTGACGTTGCAGCGCCACTGAGAGTCACTGAGGCTGTACCTGTTGCTGCGAGAGAGCCACGGTATCCGTACGCTGCGGCGATACCGATAGATACGTTACTGGCAACGCTTACATCGTAAATCTCTGTCCACGTAGGATTGGTGGTCGCGATAGAGTATCCCGAGAACGTACGGGAAGGAGAGCTGTTCCCGTAGTAGCCGAATATGAGCATGATGTCGTCTGCCCTGGTTGGGGTTATGCCGGAAGTCGTTATGACCGTACCGCTAGTACCGTTAGAGCCGTTCACCTGGTCGATCAAGGTCACCGGGTCCGGGTTCGAGATAGCGATGATGCCTCCTACAAGACCCTGACCTGTAGTAGAGAACGTGAATGTGCTTGCGGCAACATCTGCGGCATCTGCGACCTTCTGATACAGGACGCCCAGAAGGATGGTAGTTACCGCCTGAGAGTCTTTAGTTGTCCAGCCTGCAGGCGGTGTGATGGTAGGAATCGGCGTCAAGTCGTCAGCGACCATCTGAGCAATCATCAGGTCTCCAACAGCAAGTCCGGCAGGCTTAGCGACGTTTATAGACGCTCCTGTCGTAGTTGCTGTCGCACTGGACCTGAATCTCGCTCCAGCCATTAGGAAATCTTAAATATGCCCGTGGAAGCCCACTGGATGTACAGGGTCTCTGATGCGGTCACGTGGTTGGTTCCGAGGTCTACATAGGCCAGGAGGGGGCTTGTGGCGGCCGTTCCGGTGGACTTATAGATGACGAGGTAGCGATAGTTGGCGATAGTCGTACCCGTTGCCGAAGCATCATCTGCGTCGAAGTATGCGAGGTCGTTTGTCGTATCTACCGTGATCGTCTTGTTTGCGAGGGTGATTCCCCCTGCTGCATAAGTTCCTGTCGCGGAAATCTCATTCGCGCTCACGTCATCGAAGAAATCCTGGGTGTCGATATTCGGTGTGTACGAGCTCGTGAGCACGGCTACCTTGATAGTGTCTGTGCTGAGGTTAAACGCTGCCTCCATCAGCTTCTTCTTTGCGGGGTTGTATACGACTCCTGTAACCATAAGTGTTTATCTAGTACTGTTAATCCTTGCAATCATCCTTCTCGGCACATCTCTCTCACGATCGCCGTAGTATTTCTCCACTGCTGCCTCCATGTTGAGCATTTCACCCAGGAAAGCTTGGGCGTTTGCCTCTGTATGGATAGACGCATACTTGTAAGCTGGAGCAATAGCGAGGTATTCATGGAAGGGTCCTGCAAAACCCGGCTTCTTAGTAGTGTCTGTGGTCAGGAAATACGAGGATTCCCGGTTTATGTAAACCTTCAGACCGTCTGGTGAGTTGTATGACGGTATGAAGTCCAGGAAGATAGCATTCGCGGTCTTGTCGTACCTGTTGGGGATTCCCTGCTTGTTCTGACCATCCGTGAGGCTGTTTACCCCGTTCCAGCCATTGAGGGTGCCGGACTGATTCCCCCACCTAAAGTCTCCATACGGCTGTTCTACGCTCTGTGCGTCTACCGGCCAAAGCTCCCTGTAGAGACCTGTATTCTGGTCCTTCGCTAGTACCTTGTATATGTCGAGTATGAGGTTTCCTGTCTCGTCTGCGGTGAAGGAGTAGTCACGTTGGCCCGCCACAAGGTCTGTGGTGATGATCGGATAGTCCGTGAAGTTGGTGTCGTCGTACTGCCACGCGCCTCCTGCGGCAATAATCATCGAAGTTATCTTGTCGAGCGCTAGGTTGATGTCTGCGGTGAACTCAGCGAGGAGAGTTGGGTTACTAGAGATACGGTTCTCGTCTCCAGGGAAGATTCGTCTCTCAAGGGCCTGGATGATTCCGCGCTTGGTTGTGGGGTCATTAAAGACTAGAGACATAGAGTGGTTGGGTTAAGTTCCCTTTAGTCTTCCCCTTTCGCAAGGGGAAGACTAAGGATTCTCAACTAGGAAGCGGTTGTGACCGCGACCCAAGTAGTGGTTCCGTTATTTACATATAGACGAGTTGCAGAGGTCGTACCAGTCGTATTGATGTAGAGGGAACCCTTAATCGCGCTGATCGTCGGCGCACCAGTACCATAATAGATACCAAGTCCGCTGAGACCCATGCCGATAAGTGGAGTAGGGTTTCCACCGGCCACCGTAGCGAGCTGCTGTCCCGAGGTAACAGTGCTCTGGTAGGTAGGATTTAGTCCGTTGGAGCCTGCCATATTATGCCTTCTTAGCTGCCTTCTCTGCGTCCTTAGCGGCCTTCTCGCGCTCTTCGCGAGCTGCACGCTCTGCCTTCTTAGCCTCGTACTTCTTAGGATTGTTCTTCTTTAGGTCTTCGAGATAGACATCCCAATCTACGTTCGACTCGTTGATGACGCGGCGTTCGCGCTTTACAACAGGAGTCTCGATGTAGTCAACCTTCTCACCTACGAAGTCCGATACGTTGTCCATCGAAGCTGCACCTGCGACCTGGAGATCTTCGGTTACCTTCTCGACCGATCCTCCCTCAAACGAGGTGGTGCCGTTGTCCTTCTTCTCGATGACTGGCTGAGTCTCGTCGGGAGTTCCCTTGGACCTGTCAACCACTTCGAGGTCTGCGCCCTTCGTCTCTACACTGTCAGTTTTATTCGCCATAGTTTTGTTGTCCCTTGCAGGGAGAGTTCTGGGCCAAAGCTGGTGGCTGAAGACCCAGAAGCCTCCCCACAAAGGGGGATTAGCTTATTACGCGAGGGTAATGTCAACGATAAGGTCCGTGTACGGAGCCCAGAGCTTGAATCCGATGTAACCGTAGGTTACGACCTCCATGCCCGTCTTACCGGAGACGCCCTTCTCCTCGAACTGGATGCCGCGAGGTGCAGCGTAGGTGGCGACGTTCTTGACTCCGAAGACGCGGTGACCAGCGTTGGTCCAAGTCTTGGTACCGACCGTAGCGTCTACGAAGGTTCCTGTGCGTACGACATAGATGTCGATACCCATGTAGGAACTCATGAATCCGTTGCGGAGAGCTGCGTCGGCGTAGCTGAAGCCCTGTGCAACCTGAGCCTGAGCGAATCCTACGACATCAGTGTTCTCGATGACGAGGAAGAGTCCCTTGTAGGTCTCTGCGTAACCCATGACCGAAGCTGCGAGGCTGGACATGATGACCGAAGCGTTTGCGGCAGTTGTGAAACCTCCTGCTGGGGTCGTGTATGCGCCTGTAGCGTCCTCTGTGAGGCAGTTGATGACGAACTGGTCGATCTTGGTAGCAACAGAGTTGTTCTGGTTGTCTACGCGCGAAGCGAAGAGGTCGAACGCGGTAAGGGTCTCCTCGAAGTCGAAGATGTGCTCACCAACGATGAACTCATCATCTACGGAGAGAGTGTCGTCCGTAGTCGTCCAGTTAGCGATCGAGTACGTTCCGGCAAGTGCCTGAACGACGGTCGTAGGCTGGGAACCGTAAGGAGACTGGATGCGCTTAGCCTCGGAACGGTCTACCTCGCAAATCTTCTCTGCAACGAGAGCGAGACGGAGGGTGTGGTCGAGCGTACTGCGGCGGTACTTGTCGCGGTACGTTCGGGAACTGATAGTATTAGCCATGATTTTAGGTCTTGCGACCAGGGATTTATGTTATCCCACCAGCTTTATGAGAGTCCTTTTCGGGCCTTCAGCAGAGCTTCAAGTCCTGCGTCAGTGTCCGGTAGTTCTCCCTTTCTCGCCTTTTCGAGCACAGCAGACGGGGTAAGTGATGGTCCCGAGCGTCGTACAGTCCCTACGCTAGTAGCTTCTGCGGTCGCTTTCTGCTCTGCCTTCTCTGCGAGAATCGACTTAACGAGCGTTGTCTTCAGGGCCTCGGAGACCGAGATTCCCTTCAGCTTGGCAACTTCCTTGATTTCGCTGATCGCGTCCTCTGGAACATCTGCCTTGATAAGCGCGTATAGGTCTGTCTGTGAAAGGTCTGCCTCTTTCTTCGGCTGTGCCGCCTGAGGCTTATTCTCCTTGGCTTTCGCCTCGGCCTTCTCAGCACGTGTCTTGTAGTTGGTAGCAAGTTCTTCTGCTTTCGCAAGACGAGCCTTGATCTCTTCTACAGTCTCCTCTGGTTCTTCTTCACTGAGGTCAAGTTCCAGCTCCTCTTCCTCTGTTTCCTCTAAGGTGGGGGTAACCTCTTCTTCATTCATGACTAGGAGCGCGTTTTAGGAGGCGCAACAACTCCGATTTAGTTTTATAGTACGACAACTCTGAGATAAGTCGAACGGGGGATAACTACTTCGCGCTATCCCGCTTCAATCGCTCCACTGTCTGTTCAGGTGTCTCCTCCCTAGTCCCGGCAAGTACGTTCAGCTGGTTAAGCTGCTGTTCATTGTGGGAGATAAGGGTGTTCCTCGTAATGAGGTCTGTGTAGGCTGTGAACGCTTCTTTACCCTCAGTTCCGACCATGTCAGACAGACGAATGCTTCCGTTATCTTCCAGGGTGTTGAGTACTTCGAGCTGCTGTTCGATGTACTTTATGAGGGTTTCACGTGCAACGATGTGCGGCCATGCGTCCTCGGGAGTCTTGTCCTTCAGGTCAATGGTCATCCACAGGTCGATGATCTGGTGAATGGGGGTAGTCGAGTCGAGCTCTGGGAGGTACGACTTCCGAATGAGAGCCATAACGTCCTTCTTCCCTACCACATGGGCCTTCAGAGCCTGCTTATCTACCTCATCGAGGGGCATTTGGAGAAATACTTTTCGGATAGCGTAGAACAAGTCCTCGTTATCGGCGAAAGTGTTCTTTGCGAGCCCCATCTCCTCAATGCTGTAGCGCATTGCTTGTTTCTTCTTCTTTGTGTCTGACATGCCACCAGTTTGGTTATTAGTATCCTACGGCGTAGGCGCCGCGGTCGTCATATCAGGGGAAGGCATAGGAGATTGTGCCATCATTTCAGGTGGTACTGCTGGCTGAGGGGCGTTCTGAGCCTGTGAAAGCTCTGCGGGACTAATCTCGCCTGTTGCAAGGAGAATCTTATTGAAGATTACGCGGGCATTAGGGTCCTGGAGTACCGCTGGGTTGGTCGCGATCGTCTGGAGAATGGTCGTAAGGGTCGTAAGTACGGCCTCCTTGTCGCTCTGTTCGTTCGTAACCTCTACTTCTACATCCCAATCGAGGTCTGAGAATAGGTCTTTCCACTTCTTGTCTGAGATTTCGTCTGGCTTTATGAAGCGTACTGCGCCTGTAGCAGAGAGTTCCTGGCGAATCTGTGCCTCGCTTGCACCAAGTTCCTGGGGTTCTGGTACTTCTCCCTGAAGGAGAGCCTCCTTGATGAGCTTCTTGTTGCGGTCGATAGCCTCATTACGTACGAAGGTGTCCTCTACTTCCTTGATTCCGTGGGCGTCGAGAGTCGCTGCAATCTCCTTGCTCGTATCCATCTTGGTCTTGAGGTACGGGATGATGTATTCACGCATCATTGCCTCGATAGCCAGCCCCTTGTTCTCTGTCATGAGCTCGAAGAGGCTATTTGCTTCCTGGTTGAGGATGGCTACAGTCCGGTATGCGGTTCCTGAAGGCTGGTTTCCGCCTGAGATAGCCTCTGGGGTAGAGGTAATTTCGCGCGCTAAAACCTGCCACTGAGACTGGAAGTTCTGTAGGGAGCTAATGTCATGGCTATTATTCTGGAGCTGGGTGAGGGGTTGATTTGCCTCATGAATCATGATGTCTCCATTCTCGATAGCCGAAAGGGCATTCTGTCCTACGAAATTTCCATCTGAGGTCTGGAATATGAGCTTAGAAGCGAGGTCGAGTTGGTCCTTGATTGCCTTAACAGAGTGATTCTGCATCCACTGCGCCTCGAATAGGTGCTCTACTGCGCCGATTGCCATGGCACGCCCATCCTCCTTTATGAGGTGGGTGATCATGTAGGGATCTTTCTTCTCGCGGCCTGAAACAAGGCAGAAGTCAGAGTAGATTCCCTTCGTAGGGTAGTTTGCGACGAACGAAAGCACATGCATCTGCTGTACGTACTCGTCGAAATCGCTCTCGTCTGGCTCCTGACCCTTCGCCATCTTGAGCGTAGCGACGGAGAACTCGCCATGTACCTCATAGAGCTTGAAGTAGTCGTTCTTGTTGTCCTGGCGTTCCCTTGAAAGGAGCTGTCGTGCGCTGGCTGCGGCATTCACGAGCTCTTCCACCATCTCCTGATCGTATGCCTTGTTCTTCCTGAGCTGTGCCTCGGTGAGCTCTAGTACCTCAATCTTGGGGTTGTTATCGAAATCTATGGTGTCTGAGATGAGGCGGTTCCAAGGAACGACGCAGGCATGGAGCTTTCCACCCTTCTCCACGAACTTGACTGCTGCGGAACCATAGCGAGCCAGTGCACGTCCCCAATCGTTAAGAAATACGCCAAATGCATCCTCTTTCATCCAGTCCTGGAGGTGGACGGAGGCAAGGTATGCTCCCATCACGTCCTTGGCCTTGGTGGCTTTTATCCTTATGTTCTTCCGATCGATGTCTGTAGCCCTGTACCAGATGTTCACTGCCCCTGTGACGATGTTAAAGAAGGGCTTTTCGCGGCCAAGAGAGTCAGTATCTCCACTAATGTGCTTACTGTTGAGGTAGGCATCAATCTTGTTTATGTTGTCGCGCTGGGAAAAGCTGACATGCTCACTAATCTCGGTGTATCCGCTGATGTAGTCCTGTTCTGCCTTTCGCACGATTTCGCCGATAGTGTCGGCCTGCTGGGTGTAGTTCGCCATTTGCCTACAGTTTATAACGTTTTGTCAATATCCTTTTCCGGGGATAACCAAGTCATGTGTCTTTTGGTAAGAGGGTGCATGTTATCTATCCTGAAGGATTCAGTGAGTTCTTCGCCGCGCTTAATGTCCCTCAGTGCTCGTACCCCGTCAGTGTTTGAATCGTCTGAGTGGTTCATGAAGGAGCGTAGTATCTGATCGTCATTAGGTGAAATGAACTTCATGAGCCTGCCTTCCTCGAATAGGGTGCGGTCTAGGATGAGGGCTTGTATCTCTGGGAGTATATGCTTGAACTCTTTCTCTGCGAAAATGAAGGTATGGAAGTCTGTTGGGTTATCTACCGTGTTGTCAGTGAATACCTGATCTTTCGGTATGTCTCGTATAGCAAATACCCCTATTCCATGAATGTCTGAACGGCCAAGAGTGGCCCATACCGTAGCGTTTAGGTACTCGTACTCCTGCATTATCGGTTGGTGCCCATGTTAGCCCTATTGC
>Ga0247806_10000223_pt1 | contig 39224 bp, 24 predicted proteins | sample UWRJL059202B1_FD_179935 | JGI IMG/M metagenome (GOLD analysis project Ga0247806, IMG submission 179935) | Plant litter microbial communities from Arlington Agricultural Research Station in Wisconsin, United States - UWRJ-L059-202B-1 | ecosystem: Environmental > Terrestrial > Plant litter >... | reverse complement strand
GGTAAAAGACGTGGGCAGGCACTGGCTTTTTGCAGTACGGAAGAAAAAGTATACCTGGCCGAGATCGAGACGTATACCGGCGAGCACATCGAACATTACGAACTGACGAACGGTCAATACGAAGACATCCTCGGATCTACCGACGACGGCGTTTACAACTGGAAAAAGATGATCAATGACGCCAATAAGTTCGATGGTACGGAGGACGAATGGTAGAATCTGATCTTTCCACAGCCAGCTTAAATTCAATACGGAGTATGCAGATTCACTGCTCCGCAAAAGCAATCTGATTATCTATTAAAGGATATTGACCTCGCGTTCCAGCTGTACACCAAACTTTTCGTAAATATCTGTCAGGATTGCACTAGACAATTCGTAAATTTCTTTTCCGGTTGCACCGCCATAATTCACAAGCACGAGCGCCTGATTCAGGTGTACACCATAATTTCCAATTGTTTTGCCTTTCCAGCCTGCGGTTTCAATCAGCCAGCCGGCCGGTAGTTTAACGCTTCCTGGTGTTGCCGGATAAGCCGGCGCATGTGGATATTGCTTCAGGATTTCATCGTAAATCGCCTGATTGACCACCGGATTTTTAAAGAAGCTGCCGGCATTGCCGATTTTTTTCGGGTCGGGCAGTTTGCTGCTACGGATCGCGATCACAGCATTGCTGACGTCGCGGATACCTGGGTTTGAAATGCCCTGCGCCTGTAATTCTGCGTCGATGGCGCCGTAAGTTGTGTTGACCTGTGGATTTTTCTGTAGCCTGAAAGCGACGGAGGTAATGATGTATTTTCCTTTCAATGCGCGTTTGAAGACGCTTTCCCGGTATCCGAAAGCACAACTTTCTTTGTTGAAGGTATGTATTTCGCCGGTTGCGATCTCCAGGGCTTCGAGCGATTCGAAGATGTCTTTGATCTCTGTTCCGTAAGCGCCAATGTTCTGCATTGGGCTTGCACCCACACTTCCGGGGATCAGCGACAGGTTTTCAGCGCCACCAAATCCTTTGTCTATACAATACAGTACAAATTCATGCCAGATCTCGCCGGCTCCGGCACGAACAACGACAGTAGCCAGATCTTCTGCAATGACTTCGATGCCCGTCAATTCATTTTTGAGTACGAGACCCTGAACATCTTTCGTTAGCAGGAGATTACTGCCTCCGCCGAGTACGAGAAGTGGAAGGGAAGTGTTTGCTGCAAGGATTTGCTGAAGCTCCGGGATAGAAGAAAATGCGGAGAAATATTCCGCCCGTGCTTCAATTCCAAAGGTATTGTACGGTTTCAGGCTGATGTTTTTCTGGATCATGGCCCAAAATTAATTCAAAAAGTCAAAAAAGCGGTCAGCGCCGTGATATTTTGGTGCTGACCGCCGGTATATCTTAATCGATTGCAATTTCGAAAGGCATGCGCATCTGGATGCCCCTGAGCTGTTCCAGCTTTTGCAGCTGTAGGTAATAGTGTTTCACTGCTGCCGGCATTCCCGGGCTTTGCATTTTCAGGGAAGACTCTTCATCCTCGCTGAACTGCTCGATGAGCTCGGTGATCTGATCCGTTTTCATTTCCGGCCAGTATTTCAGCTTCACATCTTTGATGCCTGCCTGTTTCGCAGCAAATGCAATCGCATCTTTCACGCCGCCCAGCTGATCTACCAATCCGATGCGCAATGCATCTGTTCCGGTCCAGACGCGGCCACGGGCAATCTGGTTTACTGCTTCTGTGGTCATGCCGCGGCCTTCAGCCACACGGCCGAGGAACTGTGCGTAAATGAGGTCGACTTCCTGCTGAATGATGGACAACTCTTCTTCGGTAAGCTTGCGGTTGGTCGAAAGAATGGCGTGTTTGTTTGTCGTTGCGCGGTCAAAAGTCAATCCGAGCTTGTTTTCTAAAAGTTTACCTGTGTAAGGAATCACGCCAAATACACCGATAGAACCTGTGATCGTGGTTGGTTCCGCGAAGATTGTTCCGGCAGGGGAAGCAATGTAATATCCGCCGGACGCAGCCACATCTCCCATTGAAACAATGACTTTTTTCTTTTCGTTGGCGAGCTTGACTTCTCTCCAGATCTCGTCGCTGGCTAGGGCGCTTCCTCCCGGGCTGTTGACGCGCAACACGATCGTTTTGATGTCTTTGTCGAGACGTGCTTCGCGGATGTACTTGCAGATTTTTTCGGAAGTCAGTCCGTCGCCATCGACAGAAATATCTCCTTCAGCGAGGATCACAGCGATGTTTGATCCTTTTTGCGCGAGCTTCTGTTCCTGATAGAATTTCTTTTTCGCATATTTTTCCAGTGAAGAAAGCTCCAGCTCATCGGAGGATTTTACGCCTGCTTTTTTCGCCAGGATGGACAGGACTTCGTCGCGGTACTTCGCTGCATCGAGCAGTTTATAAGTCACGGCATCCGTCGTTCTGTGGATTTTCATGTTCTCTGCAATGTCGTTCAGGGCTTCTACAGAAATGTTGCGGTCTTTGGAGATGTCTGTGCGCACATCGTACCAGATGCTCTGGATGTATCTGTTCAGCTGCAAACGACTGGAATCACTCATGTTTGTGCGGAAGAAAGGCTCGACTGCACTTTTGAAATCATTGTTTTTTCCGCGGATGACCTGCATTTCCACTTCGAGCATGTCGAGCGTATTCTTGAAAAACATCATCTCAGCTCCAAGACCTACAAACTCCATTGTCGATGTCGGGAAACCATAGTTTTCATTCGCCGCGCTGGAAATGTAGTATTCTTTCTGTGTAATCACTTCGCCGCCGTTGTAGCCGACTACAAATTTACCTGATTTCTCAAAGTCGTTGATTGCTCTGCGGATCTCGCGTGCCGTCGCAAAACCGCATTGCAGGTTTTTGATTTCGAGGAAGATGCCTTTGACACGGTTGTCGGTTTTGGCTTTTTCAAGTCCGAACAGCAGGTCGCTGAGTCCGATCTTATTTTCCACACCGAGCATGGAAGGGTCGAAGCGCGTATTTCCGTTTTCGGCAATCTGACCTTCGAGGGTCAGATGCAAAACCGTTTTCTCTTTCACGACGAGTGGCGCGGCTGGTCCGCCGAAACTACCGACAATTCCTCCGAGAATACCGAAAAACAGCAGCAGGCTGATGATGGAGGCGATCAGGACTGCTACCAGGCTGGGCCAGAATATTCTTCCGAATGTTATTTTCTTTTCTGTCATGTGTATCGATTTATATGGATATCCAAAATTAGGGTTTCCGCGGCAAAGCTATTTAAACAATTGGATAAGTGGTGTCACACCTTATATAAGAAATGAATAGGAGCGGGTGAATGGTTTGTGCATACGCTCATTTTGTTCTCTGGCGGTACTTGTCTGAGAAATGCGGCCGGGTGTCGGCCTTCAGCTCCCTGTGCGAGAAGATCCGGATTTTCGTCTTATCGGCATATTCCGATATCCCTTTCAGTCTCCCGGCTACTGCAAAATGGTGATGCATCGTTTTATGGTTTAGCCTGGCATTAAGGTGTAGCAGCTTTTAACCGTATTTCACGGGGCCATAATTCTGTAAAACTTCAGATGCGTATTGAATTCAATGTGCAAAGACCGGAGTGGAATGAAATACATACGCCTGTGGAATAAAAACAGCGGATATCTAATCAGCATGTTCCGGCAGCAGATGTTTTTATATTTTTGCAGACATTCAGCTATGTGTCTTAAAAGGCGTTATTGCCGATTATTTACAAGTATTTTTGTAAATTGATTAAAATTTTAACTTTAGTTCCCGCTTTTTAATACATTACAATTCACTTATTAATCAGGTATGAAGTTGACAGCTACTGTATTTATAGGTCTCGGCACCAATCAGGGCGATCGCCTGGAAATACTGCGCGGTGCGTTGTCTGCGCTCGAAAAAATGGTCGGAAAACTATTGTCTTGCTCGTCATTTTATGAATCAGAAGCGGTTGGTTTTGTGTCGGAACACCTGTTTATCAATGCGGTAGCTTCTTTGGAGACGGTGCTGGGTCCGCAGGAAGTACTGGCTGCGCTGCATGCAATTGAGGCCGGTGCGGGCCGCTACAGGCCGGAAGGGCAGCGGTATGCAGACCGTACGCTCGATCTGGACCTGTTGTATTTCAGTGATCTGCAGATCGACGCACCGGATTTGCAGGTGCCCCATCCGCGGATTGCAGAACGTCGTTTTGTGTTGCAGCCGATGGCCGAAATTGCACCTGGCTGGATCGACCCGAAACGGGTTATGAACATTGCCGAAATGCTTGCTGGATGCGGCGATCCGAGTGTTTTGGCGGTTTACCCAAAATCTGTCAAATAAACTATATAATTGTTAACAAACTTTTTGTCACGTAAAAATTTTGTGTAATATTGCATGGAAATTTAGATAAGAAACTAATAATTGACTATGAAAAAGCAAAGTATCAAAGGTTTAGCGTTCATCGCTGTCGCTGGTTCGCTCGTTGCTAGTTGTGATCTTGTAAAAGACTTGGATTACAAAGTAACTCCCAATCCACTAGAAATGCACGGAGATAGCGTACGCGTTAAAGTAGACGTTACTTTCCCTGAAAAAGGTATCAAGAAAAAAGCTTCCGCTGAAATTACGCCTATGTTGGGTAGCACAGCACTCAAGCCAATTACTATATTGGGTGAGAAAGCAACTGGTAACGGATCAACGATCCAGTACAAGGCAGGTGGAAAAGTGGTTTACACGGATGTAGTTCCTTACAAACCGGAATATGAAGTAACTGAATTGACAGTTACAGGTCGTGTTTTCAAAGGTGGTAAAGAAAAAACAAAGCAGGCGATCGAAGCAACGAAAATTGCTGACGGAACGATCATCACACCATTCCTGGTGAATAAAGATTTCAAAGTAATCATTGCAAAAGACGAATTCAAACGCGTTACTGAGCAAGGTTACTCAGCACAGATCAATTACGATAAAGGTAAATCCATCGTAAAACCAGCTGAGCTGAAAGAAAAAGACATCAAAGACCTCGAAGCATGGTTGGCAGCTGCACAGTCCAATCCAAAGATCAGCATCAAAGCGATCGAAGTGACTGGTTATGCATCACCAGAAGGTGAAGAGGACAAAAACAACACTTTGTCTACAGACCGTGCAAATGCTGGTAAGACAACGACAATGGATCTCTCTAAAAAAGCGAAAAACGAAAAAGGTCAGACTGAAGTTTACAACCTGGCTGGTCGTGGTGAAGATTACGATGGTTTCAAAGTGGAACTGGAAAAATCAACAATGAGCCAGGACGAGAAACAATTGGTTGTTCGTGTATTGGAAATGTACAAAGATCCGGCTCAGAGAGAAACTGAAATGCGCAACATGGCGAAAACATTTACTTACCTCGATAAGAATGTATTCCCTAAACTGCGTCGTTCTGAGATCAAAGTGGTTTATGACCTGACTGGTAATTCTGATGAGGAATTGGTAGCATTGTCTAAATCTTCTATCGACAAAATGACTTTGGAAGAAATTTTGTTCACAGCAACTTTGACAAATGACCTGAACGAGAAATTGCGTCTGTACTCTGAAGCTGAGCGTTTGTATCCTACAGACTACCGTGCTGTAAACAACGTTGGTGCTGTATTGTACATGCAAAACAAAATGGGTGAGGCGAAAGCTAAATTCGAAAAAGCAAACGGTCTGAAAGACAATTCTATTTCTAAAAATAACCTGGGTGCCATTGCTGGTGCTTCCGGTGACCGTGCGAAAGCAAAACAATTGTTGGGTCAGGCAAACGGTGCAGGTTCTGAAGTTAAATACAACCTCGGTATCCTCAACATCCAGGATGGTAAATATGCTGATGCTGTTTCCAACCTCGGTTCCGAAGCTTCTTACAACAAGGCTTTGGCGCAATTGTTGAACCAAAATCCAGATGCAGCGGTTAAAACAATCGACGAGTCAGCAGACAAAGAATCCGCACAAGGTTACTACCTGAAAGCGATTGCTGCTGCACACCAGGATAAACTGGATGCAATTGTATCCAACCTGAAAAGTGCATTCGCGAAAGACGCATCTTTGAAAGCGAAAGCTGCTAAAGATCGTGAGTTCCTGAAATATTTTGAAAACGCTGCCTTCTCTGGCATCGTGAAATAAGTATCACATTTAATCACAAAATCCCGGTCTGTTTACAGGCCGGGATTTTTTTTTGTACATACCTCAAAATTCACGGTTTTCCGGAATTCCTATGTATAACTATTATTTTTTTTATAACTAAAACGCACATATTTAAGCGTTATACCCAAGAAGCATAAATTCTGTATCCCTTTGCTTGTCTGACACAGGCTCACAAAGTACCAGGTTTCATTTGATAAAAATGCGGTTGGAAAGATCTTTTAAAGATTTTGATACGTACGTACAAAATGAGGTCACGAATTCTTAAAACCTAGTGTTCAGACGCCTAAATCAGTGGGGGCTAAATACTTGATTTTTAGTTTTAAAGTAATTTTATACTTACTTTTGTCCGCTAATTCATTGATTGTAAGAAAATAAACCGGTATAATTAATATGAAAAATCAACGGTTGTTCATACTGTGTCTCGCCTTCCTGCTGCAACATACATTTACACATGCCCAGAAGGATACTGCATTTTGGTTTGCAGCTCCCGAAATTTCGGCTTCCGCCGGAGATAATCCGATCTACCTCAGATTTCTGAGCTATGACAATCCGGCGTCGGTAATTGTTTCGCAGCCAGCGAACGGTACCTTTGTTCCTGTTTCGGTCAGTTTGCCTGCGCATGCGGTCGATAGTATTAACCTCACCGCTTTCTTGTCCAGTATCGAAAGTCCTGCGGCAGATGCCGTTGCGAACAATGGGATCCGTATCAGTTCAACGTCGGAAATCAGCGTTTATTATGAGGTGAAGGCAACTTCGGGCAAAGAAATTTTCTCACTGAAAGGAAACAAAGGGCTTGGAACGAATTTTTACACGCCTTTCCAGAAATTCTGGAACAACGGAACGACCACGCCGGCTTCGTTTTCTTCGATTGAGGTGGTCGCTACGCAAAACAATACGACGATCCTCGTGACACCGCGTACGCCGATTACCGGGCATGTGGCCAATGTCAGCTTCAGCGTATTGCTGAATGCCGGACAAACCTACAGTGCGCGAGATATGAACGTCACAGCAGCTACTTCGCTTGCAGGCTCGATCATTTCTTCGGATAAGCCGGTCAGCGTAACTGTTTTTAGCGGTGCTTTGAGTCATTTGGGCTGCCTCAGCCCGGTAGGCGATCAATTGACCTCGACTGTTTTTATCGGTACAGACCACATCATCCACAAAGGAAATACGGCGGACAGGGTATACGTACTCGCTACGCAGAACGGGACCAATATCTCGATCCACAATTCCACGACAACGACTTCGCTGATCAATTCCGGAGAAACCTATTCCTATACGTTGGGTGATACTGTCAATTACATCCAGACCAACAAGCCTGTTTATGTATGGCACATGTCCGGTTATGGCTGTAACTTGTCCGGAGCGCAGGTTCCGCCGGTTTTCTGTGCAGGTACCTATGCAACTTCTTTTACGCGTTCGACTTCCGATTCTCTGGGCTTATTGCTGTATACACGCAGCGGTTTTGAAGACCAGTTTGCGATCAACGGAAATACGTCGCTGGTTCCGGCAACGGCGTTTAAAACAGTTCCGGGTACGGCGGGCGCTTACAAAGCGGCTTTGATCTATTATTCCACGGCGCAGATCCCGTTGAATTCCTACAATGAGGTCACGAACGGTGGAGATATTTTCGGCATGGCTACCCTGAGCGGTCAGCGCACGAAGGGAAGCAGCTATGCCTATTTTTCAGAATTCAATTCTTACCCGTTTGTGAAAGCGGGCAATGACGATACGATTTGTGCCAATGTGCCGTTTCCGATCAGCGGAACGGTGGGTGGCGGATCTGTTACGGGTTACTGGAGCGGAACGGGTTTTGGTTCTTTCCAGAACAGCGTAACACAATTGAACAATGCTTACATTCCAAGTCCGCTCGATACACTGATCGGCCCCATCAAATTGATATTGACTTCTACAGGTCCTTGTCAGGCGCGCAAAGACACACTGATCCTGCGCGTAACCCCAGCGCCGATCGTCAGTGCTTCTGCGGATCAGACGGTTTGCTTCAATGCCGCGAATGTACAATTGGCTGGAAGCGTTTCGGGCGGTGCATTCACCGGATCGTGGTCAACCCTCGGATCAGGTACTTTTACACCGAACGATACAGTGCTGCATGCAGTCTATGTGCCTTCGAATGCGGACCTGACAGCCGGAACGGTCAAATTGGTACTGACCTCCACGCATGCGGGATCCTGCATTGCGGTGACAGACACGATGAAAGTCACGATCACGCCGCCGCCATTTGTGGATACGGATGATGACACCGTTTATGTGTGTGCGAACAATGCAGTTGTTGAACTGAATGGTGCTGTTTCAGGCGCCACGACAACCGGTAAATGGACGACCTCCGGGAACGGGCTTTTCTCCCCGAACAACCTCGCGCTGAACGCCAGTTACCAGGCCAGTCCTGCCGATGTGGCTTCAGGAGGCGTGACCCTTTACCTGGAATCCACCGGAAACGGCAATTGCCTGCCTGTGAGAGACAGCGTGCGTGTTTTGTTCACGATCTCTCCGTTTGCGAATGCGGGCGCGAATACAATTGCCTGTACGAACGATCCGGAAGTGCAGTTGCATGGTGTTGTGAGCGGATTTACTTCCACGGGTGTTTGGTCGGGCGGAGCGGGAACTTTCTCGCCAAGTACGACCAACCTGAATGCACGCTATACGCCTACGCCTTCAGAAATTATGAGTGGAAGCATGTTACTGACACTGACCTCAACGAACAATGCGGGATGTATTTCCGTCAGCTCGAATGTGCAGGTCAATTTTGTAGCGCCACCTTTTGCCAATTTCAATTTCACGGACGAATGTCTGCGTACTGCGATTGACCTGGTCGATTTTTCCCTGCCGGGCTATGGAACGATTTCAGGCTGGAGATGGAACTTCGACGACGGGAACTTATCTACGGACCAAAATAACGAGCACATGTACAGCGCACCTGGTGTTTACGATGTGCGCCTGATCACAACGACGAATGTTGGTTGTTCGGATACGGTCATCAAGCAGGTGCAGGTTTTTGCGCCGCCGGTATCGGATTTTTCTTACACGGTTAAATGTGTCGGAACGCAGGTAGTCATCGATTTTACGGATCAATCGACTTCTGCTGTCGGTGCGATCAATTCCTGGTTTTACGATTTCGGGGGACAAGGTTCCATCGCGATGCCGAATCCGAGTCAGCTTTTTACCGGAAGCGGTAATTTTGTGATCACGCACATTGTGCGCACCGAACATGGCTGTGCCGATACGCTGATTGAGACGATCAACGTACCCGACAAGCCGAAGGCCGGATTCTATTACAATACAACGAACGGGTTGAATATCGGTGCTGTTTTCAATTTTATCGATACTTCAGCGTATGCATCTGCTTTTTCCTGGAATTTCGGGAATGGGAGTTCCTCGACTTTACAAAACCCTTCGAATACCTATTTCAGCAATGGCAACTATGTCGTAACACAATATGTATACGGCGCCTTGGGCTGCGTAGACAGTGCGAGCGTGCTGCTGACGATCAATACGGTTACAAACGAGATCAAGACATTGATCCCGAATGCGATATCTCCGAATGGTGATGGCAAAAACGATGTATGGAAACTGAATTTTATCGAGTTGATGTATCCAAACGCAACGGTCGAAGTTTACAACCAGTGGGGCCAGCAGATCTTTTCTTCCACAGGCTATGCCGTTCCGTGGAATGCCCTGTACCTCGGTGAGCGGGTTCCGGACGGCACTTACTATTATATAATCCATTTAAATAACGGCGGCGCTGACGACCTTTTCAAAGGAACTGTACTCGTCCTCAAAAACGGCAATTGATATGATGCGATTTTTACTTCTCTTTTGTTGGATGGGTGCTGCGCAATTGGCTTTCGGCCAGCAGCAGACGGTTTATACCAATTTCCTGCTGAACGATTATTACTACAATCCGGCGATTGCAGGCAGCAGGGACGCGACTGTTTCCCTGGCTTACCGGAATCAGTGGGCAGGTTTCGACGGGGCTCCGGTAGCGGTCATGGGCAATATGCATGGTTCATTGAAGAACCGCGGCAAACACGGTTACGGCGTTGCGGTTACTTCCGACAAGACCGGGCTTACGCAGAAAACGGGGTTCTACCTGAACTATGCACACCATTTCAAACTTTGGGACAATACCAAACTCGGTCTGGGTGTCCAGCCAGGCTTTATGCAGTACAGTGTTAAATTGTTTGATGCGCAACTCGCTGATGCGGGCGACCAGGTGCTGACGGGCAACATTCTTTCCGTTAATGCGATCGATATGAATGCTGGCTTCAACCTGTACGGACCGCGCTTCTTCCTGATGGGCTCACTCAGTCACCTGCTTGGCGAAAGCGTTCGTTTCACGAGCTACAATTCCAGCCTGACGTATCATTACAACCTGATCGCCGGTTATACCGTGAGCTTTCCATCGCGTAAACTGGACCTGCAACCAAGCATCATGCTGAAATATGCACGTCCCGTTCCGATGCAATGGACGGTAATGGCTAAGCTGACCTACGACAAAAAATACTGGGCAGGACTGATTTTCAGGTCAGATGATGCGGTTGGCATTTCGCTGGGCGTGACGATCAAGGATAAACTGAACATTGGCTATGGTTATGATTATTCCGTCATCGGATTGCGCAAGTACCAGGCCGGTTCACACGAGATCATGCTCTCCTACATTCTGAAACGCAAGAAATCGGACCTCGACAGCAAAGACGAAGAGCTGAACAAAAGCATCATGGAAGACATGAAAAAGCAAGTGAAGGAGAAAAAATAATTGAAAACAGAAATACAAAACACATGAGATTACTCAGATATATTTTGATCCTGCTGATGTTGAGCGCCTGGACAGCCCAGGAAGCGAAGGCGCAGATTGATACAGTCTTCTGGTTTGCTGCCCCATGGTCTACGCCGGATCACTGGTGGAGGGACCCGATCGCATTTCACGTATCCACTTTCAACCAGCCTACGACAGTGCGTATCCAGCAACCGGCTTCGGCTTATGACACGACCTTTATTGTGCCGGCCAATACGCTTTTTTCAAAATATGTGGATTTCATGATCGACTCTGTTGAAAGTAAGCCTGCCGATCAGCTTTTGCGTACTGGATTTAAGATCACTTCCGATTTTCCGGTGACGATCGTTTACGACATCATCACACGGAGTCCGAGTTTCTACAACCCCGAGACTTTCTCCCTGAAAGGACAAAACGGAATGGGTACAGAATTCATCCTCCCTTTCCAGACCAGGTGGAACAACAGGTCACAGGGCGGCGACCTGAATGGCGATGGCGTCACGACACAGCCTTATCAGCAGTTTTCCGTGGTCGCAACTGAAGACAATACGATTTTGTATATCACACCGAGGTGTGCCGTCGTTGGTCATCCCGCAGGCGTTACTTATTCTGTTGTACTGCCGTTCAAGGGCAATGTCTATACCTGCCAGAATGTAACACAATCTACCAGCGTGGCGGGAAACAACCTGTCCGGAACGATCGTTGTTGCGACCAAAGCTGTATCCATCACCGTAGCGGACGATTCTGTGCAACCCGTCGACGGTTGTGCGGATATCCTCGGGGATCAGATGGTTCCAACAGACGTGATCGGGAATGAATACATCGTCAATAAAGGTTTTTTATCGGCCTCTTCCGACGAATCTGTTTTTATCGTAGCCGTGGATAACTTTACGTCCGTCAGTGTTAACAACGGTCTTGCCACGACCAATACGATCCTCAACCAGGGGGAAACCTATAAATACAGCATCACGGAAGCATTGACTTATGTAAAGTCAGACAAGCCGATCTATCTCCTGCACATGTCAGGATACGGATGTGAGCTCGGTTCGGATATTTTGCCTCCACTGAATTGTGCGGGTTCCGACCAGGTCAGCTTTTCGCGGGCCAACGGTCAGAGTTTCCTGCTGAACATCCTTTGTAAAAGCGGTTCTGAGAATTCATTTACGCTGAATGGCAGCACGACACTGGTGACAGCGGCTAACTTCACGCCGGTTCCCGGAACGGGCGGATTGTGGCTCGGCGCGCAGATCAGCTTCAACACGACGAACGTTCCTGTCGGCTCGGCAAACCTGATCACGAACTCAACAGATCTTTTTTCCCTCGGGATCATCAACGGAGGATCTTCCACGGGCTGTTTATACCATTATGTTTCTTCGTTCCTGCGCCGTGTTTATACTGCAGCCGGAAACGATACGACACTTTGCAACGGAGAGCCTTTTGTCGAATTGCAGGGGAAAGTGAGCGGCGGAACAACAAGCGGCGAATGGGAAGTGTTGAATGGATCCGGAACGATCGCCAACCCGACTTCTTTGGATACGCAATATGCGCCAACAGCAAGCGATTACGCACAGGGAACGCTGACGTTCGTATTGAGCTCAACCGGCAATTGTGCACCGGTACGTGATACGATGGTCGTGACGTTTATCCAATCGCCAGTCGTATCGATCACAGCCAACAATACTTATTGTAAAAACAACCTCGATTCTTTGCCGATCGTAGGCACTTTGTCCTTTGCGGCCGGTGCAAGCTGGTCGGGAGGCAGTGGCGGGGCTTTCGGGAATGCGGCCAACCTGAATACTTATTATTCTCCATCTCCTGCGGATATTGCCGCAGACAGTGTGGCGCTTTACCTGACCTCTGCGGGAAGCTTTTTCTCGTGCCCGAACGACCAGGATACAATCGTCATCCATTTCACCGATGCGCCTGTTGCGATGGCAGGACCTGATCTGGTGATCTGCTCGAATGCCGATACGGTTTCACTTTCGGGAACGATCAACAGTATGTCGGGGACGGGTGTCTGGACAACTTCCGGATCCGGAAATTTTACGCCGGATGCGAATAACCTGCTCGTGGATTACGTGATCAGTAGCTCAGATACGGCTGTCGGTGTCCTTACGCTGACCCTTACAACGACAAATAATGGCAATTGTCTCGCGCAAGCGGATAGCCTCCAAATCACGATACTCGACAAACCGGTCGTGGAGATCACGAGCTCGGATTCAATCTGTTCGAATCTTTCTTCAATCCACCTTACGGGAACAATTTCCCCCGGATTCTCCGCAAACTGGAGCACGAACGGCGCAGGAAATGTATTGGCACCAGGTTCGCTCGATACGTATTACAACATCAGTCCGCTGGATACTGTCAACGCTTATCTGCAGGTGTACCTGACTTCAACTGCGGGAATTTGTGCTGTGGAAGTGGATTCGATGCGCATTTACTTCGTGAGTCCGCCGGTTGCCTATGCAGGTATCGATCAGGCTTTTTGTAACAACGAAGCAATCCAGCTGAATGGAAATGTGGCGGGCGCTGCACCTTATGGAAGCTGGTCTTCGACAGGAACAGGTGTATTCAGTCCGGGAAATAACTTCCTGGCAACGGCTTACATTCCTTCTGCTGCCGATATAGCTGCGGGAACGATCAACCTGATCCTGACTTCTGCTTCCGATTTCGGTTGCCAGGCGGATAAAGATACCTTAAGGGTGACCTTCAAACCAGCTCCGGTAGCTGATTTCGTATTCACCGCTGCCTGTCAGCAAGACAATACGGTGTTCACGGATTCTTCCACGACTACAGATGGAACGATCAACTCCTGGTTCTGGGATTTCGGCGATACCATCACTTCGATTGCAAACAATCCTTTGCATAACTATACGTCCAGCGGGATGTTCAATGTAACATTGACTGTAGGATCCACGAATGGCTGTTACGATACACATACAGCTACTGTCACCGTGAATCCATTGCCTATTGCGAATTTCACAAACACGATCTCTTGTCAATACATGCCGGTCACATTTACGGATCACAGCTTTATTTCTTCAGGATCGATTGTTGGCTGGCAGTATAATTTCGGCGGTGGTTCAGTCAGCCAGCTGCAGAACCCGGTTTTTGCTTTCGGTGCACCCAACAATTACCCGGTTACTTTGCAGGTGACTTCAAACTTTGGCTGTGTTGGTACTTTTACCGATACGGTACAGGTGCTGAGCGGTCCTTTGGCAGCCATGGAAATCAACCCGAATCCGGCATTGGTACTCGAGGACGTGAATTTCACGGACATTTCTACAGGCGGGCCGATTGTGAGCTGGTACTGGAACTTCGGTGACGGAGAAGGTGATAATTCCCAGAATACGTACCACAATTATGGCGAAGATGGCGATTACCAGGTGATACTGACCGTGACCGATGCATATGGTTGTCAGGACACAGTGGCTGTTAAACTGTCTTTGTCGCTGCTGCCTGTGTTGCCAACCGGTTTCACGCCGAATGGCGATGGTGAGAACGATGAATTTATCATCCGCGGCGGGCCTTTTGCTACGGTTGATTTCAAAATCTACAACAGCTGGGGACAGCTCATTTTTGAGTCCAACGATGTCGACAAAGGCTGGGATGGAACCTACAAAGGCGAAATGTCGCCGATCGGGGTCTATACCTGGACTTTTCTCGTCGGCATTGCAGATGGCAGAGTCATTAAAAAATCAGGTGACGTCACCTTAATACGATAACAAGATGCAGAAGATCTTACTATGCACGCTATTGCTGCTGGCCGCGGGGAAAGTGAAATCCCAGGATTTCCACCTGTCGATGTATGATGCAGCCCCTTTGTTCCTGAATGGATCGATGACCGGTGTTTTTGAAGGGCAATGGCGTTTACATGCGCAATACAGAACGCAATGGAAGTCGGTCAATTACAAGCCGTATACGACGGCGCTGATCAGTTTTGATATGCCTTACAAAAAATGGGGGTTCGGCGGCCAGATCGCGAATTTCAGGGCAGGAGCCGGGAACTACAATGCGCTCCAGGTATTGGGTTCAGCTGCTTATACACTGGGTATTGACAAAGCGCAACGACACAATTTGTCTTTCGGCGTTCAGGCTGGCATCACCCAGAAATCGTTGGTCAACCAATTGCTGACTTTCGACAATCAGTATACGACTGTCAATGGCGGAAGCTTTGACAACGGCTTGCCGAATGCGGAAAATTTCCAGGGGCAATCGCTGGTTGTGCCGGTGACGAATATCGGCGCGCTATATTATTACGCGAGACAGCACAGCAAATTGAACCCTTTTGTAGGTGTTTCGGCCTTCAACCTGATCTCGCCGCAGGAATCTTTCCTGGATCGCGACAGTAAACTGCCACTGCGGCTTTACCTGCATGCCGGTACGCGGATCAACATTACTGAGCTCTTGTATTTATTGCCGAAAGTACTGGTGATGAAACAAGGGAAGTTCAATGAAGAGACTTATGCCCTCGATGCGGGTTATTACCTGAAAACGCCGGAACTATACCTGCTCGGCGGATTGATTTACCGCAGCAAGGATGCCACCGTGTTTTCGATCGGTGCGCGCAAAGACAATTTCATCGCGAAGATTGCTTATGACCTTAATACGTCCTCGCTGTCGCTGTCTTCAACGGGCCGCGGGGGATTTGAGCTTTCTTTCACGTATATGAAACAGGCAAAACAGCGGAAATCGGTCACAAAAATCTGCCCACGTCTGTAATTGACCTCATTTTTAAGATGCATTCATTTATGAAAAACTATATTTTACTTTGTTTTGTGTTGGCTTCTTTCAGCTTGCTGGGTCAATCCAGGAAAGTGTTCCTGTTCGATGCGGATAAATATTATGCGCAGGGAGACTACATCAATGCCCTGAAAAATTACCAGTCGACGATTAGCGATACACTGAAGGTGCAAAGTGACGTGCTTCCTTACGAAGTCGTGATATCTACCCAAAAGCTCAGCCATTCGAAGGTGCAGGTTGATAGTTTGCGCAGGGTTTCCCTGGAAGATTATGTCATTCACCAGATCGCTGTTTGCTACATGAAAACCTTTGATTATCCACATGCGGCAGAACAGTTCAAGGTCAGTGTTGAAAACGGCGCTTATCCCGAAGATGTCTATTACCTCGGTCGCGCATTGATGCAGGTCGGCGAATACGAGCAGGCACTGGAAAAGTTCGATGCATATGCAAAGGCCCCGACTTCGGAAGATTCACTCGTTCGCAATGCGTTGCAGGCGATCACGGGTTGTCAGTATGCGTTGAACGATGAGCACCTCAAAAAAGAAGTACGCGTAAAAATGGCCGATACAGCGGTCTTCAACAAAGGGACAGCCGCATTCGCCCCCATGTATTTCGGCTATGAGGAAAGATTGATTTTCTCTGCTGCGCGCGCAGGAGGCGTATTGCTCGACCCGGAAAAACAGCAATCTGAGTTTCTCTGCGACCTCTACTGGACGGAAAGGATCAATGAAGAAACATGGGGAATAGCGCATAACTTCGGCCGACCGCTCAACAGCGCGCAACATGAAGCTGCGGGAGCGTTCAATAACGGGAACGTGATTTTTTACACGCGCTGGAGCGACGACAACCAGGAGGAAGATCAGGCGATTTACCTGGCGCGCATGATCGATTTTAAATTTTATGAAGCATACAGGCTTGAAGACGCGGTCAACGTACCGGGTTACAAAAGCGTTCAGCCTTTTGTCTCTGCTGATGGCCAGACACTTTATTTCTCGAGTAACCGTCCCGGTGGACGAGGAGGAATGGACATATGGAAAATCGCGATCGACTCCTTGGGGAACCTGCGTGGGACTGCTGAAAACCTCGGTTCGCCGGTTAATTCCGAATTGAATGAAGGGACACCGTTTTATCATGCGGTATCTTCGACTTTGTTCTTCAGTTCCAACGGACACAATTCGATGGGCGGGCTCGATATTTTCAAAAGCCGGCACGATGTGGAGAACAACCAGTTCGAAATTCCCGTGAACCTCGGTATGCCGATTAATTCGAGTCAGGACGATGCCTACATGATCTGGGACAAGCAGCTCAATACCGGGTTTTTCGCGAGTGACCGCGAACCTTGTGCAGGTGGCCATTGTTATGATATCTACGAAGTCAGCAATGAACCGATCCACATTTTCCTCGACGGAATTGTCTACGATGCGAAAACAGATATGCCGATCCCGAATGCGAAGTTGACTTTCAAGGATGTGCGATTCAGCTTTAAGCCTTTCGAAGTAGAGACCGATGCACAGGGATATTACAAGCTGGAGCTGCAGCAAACGTGGGAGCTTTTCATCAAGGCACAGAAAACATCTTACTTTGCCGATGCAGCGAACATAGATACGCGTCCAATTACGGAAACAACGACGCTGACGCAGGATTTTCACCTGCAAAAGATCCCGAAGGAAGAGATTCGTCTGGATGGTATCGAGTACGATTTCAACTCGGACAAACTGCGTCCTGCTTCCATGGTCTTGCTGGATAAATTGTACGACTTCCTCGTGTTGAACAACGACATTGCCGTTGAAGTAAATTCACACACAGACGCCCGCGGGAATGATGCTTACAACCTCGATCTGTCGCAGCGCCGCGCAAAATCCTGTGCGGATTACCTAATGGCGAAAGGCATTTCGGGAGATCGGGTGACAGCACTTGGTTACGGTGAAACAAAACCTGCCGTTCTGCTCGACGATCAGGGAAATCCTGTTTTGGATGCGAATGGGGAGCAGATATTGCTGACAGAAGCATACATCGCCTCAAAAGGTGCAAAAGACAAGCAGGATCCTTTTCACCAGAAGAACAGGAGAACGACCTTTAAGGTACTCAACCAGTAGTAGGCGGACATGGATCGTTTGTGTATCTTTGGGTCGGTTGCGCAAGTGCCCTTCAATTCCGATTTATGAGATATAGATTGTTTTTTCTTTTCACAGGCCTGCTGCAAATAGTAGCTGCGCAAACCAATTACAGCGATAGCGTCAGCAAGTTGCGCGAGCAGCATTTCACCGAGCTGAAAGACACGGCTTCCGGGATTTTAATGCGCGATGAGATCCGCGAATTTCAAGGACTCAATTATTTTGAGATCGACGAAAATTTCAAGGTGCAGGCGACCTTCACACGTAGCAGAGGAAAGAAATTTGAAATGGCGACTTCTACCGCGCGTCTGCCGGTGTACCGCCGGTATGGATACCTCGATTTCGTGATCGACGGACAGAACTGTCGCCTGACCATTTATGAAAGCATGGATTTCAAGGATTACCTGTTCATTCCTTTCCGCGATGCGAACACCGGTCACGAAACTTACGGTGCAGGTCGTTACCTGGATATTCCGGTGCCGGACGGGCACATAGTTGTACTGGACTTCAACCTGGCTTACAATCCTTATTGCGCTTATTCTGTGCGCTATTCCTGTCCGATTGCTCCAGTAGAAAACACGTTAAAAGTGGCAGTGAACGCCGGGGAAAAGGTTCCGGCAGGGCATGAGTGAGGTATTGGGATATCGGGATGTACCGATATTGCAATAGGTGGTAAAAACGCATGGATATAACATAAGCTATTGGTAATAGCCGCCGAGATATAGACTTCGAACATGAAGCGCCGTCATATCGCTATATCCCGAAATGCAGCGTAAATTCTCTGTAACTTTTGCGAGATATCAAAAGCTTCTGCATGACCATTCATCCGTAGAATCCATTTCAACAAAAAATGCCCCGGATTGTATTTCCGGGGCGCATATCTATTCTGAAATCAATAATGCATTTTTAAAGCCTTCCGGGTTTCGCAACCTTGGCTGGCGAGCTGCTTTCACTTTTAACTGGTGCAGGTGTCCTGGATGGTTCCTGCGTCTTAGCTGGCGTGGCCGGACTCTTCACCGAAGCAGGAGCTGTGATTGTGGTCGCCGGTTTGGAAGGAGTCGGCGTTGAAGCCGGCGCAGGCGTTTTCACAGATGCTGGCGTTTTGGAAGTTGTAGAAGAGGCGGGCGTCACAACTGTTTCTCTCGCTGCCGGTTTTTTGATTGGATCTTTGGCCTTGGTTTCCTCCGGACCTGGATAATAAACGGGTTCTTTTTTCGCAGGTTTTATCACTTCTTTTTCCGTTGGATCCTGTGTTTCTGCGCTGGAAGGATCTGTCGCCAATACCATCGGTCTTCTGGTGGTTGTAGCTGGCTGAGGCACTTTTTCTTTGACTTCCGGCGCTTCTGAAGTAGAAACAGGACGCGCGATGTTCGTTCGGCCGGATGGTGAAGCGGGTGCAGGAGCCGGCGGATTTACATTTGGTCTTGCCTGATCGCGTGGAATACGGGCGAGTACAACACCATCTGCAGGATTGCGTGAAGCTGGTCTGGGATTGGGCGGCAGGCCGATGTGTCCCTGATCGAAAATACAACCGTTCATTTCTTCCGAGCTGACGCCTTGCTCACGGCACTTCCTGCGTGCTTCTTCCTGCCTGTCGCGTGGAAGTTCGCTCACGGTGCGGTGAACGATTGGAAACATCGGGTTGGTGTAAGAATCTGTATTTCTTCCCGGCAGGTAATCAAACAAAGTATTCATGCTGTTCACACGCCAAACCGAGCCGAGCTCGCGGGCCACGTTGGCCAGGTATTGTTTTTCCATGTCTTGTTTGAGCGCAGGATCTGCCTGACTCATGAAAACGGTGCTGAACATGTCCGGACGATCGCCGCGAATATCGTCTTCAGGATTCCCGTTGGCATTGCCTAAAATACCGGCATAACCGCCATTGTTGCACGGAGAGATTTCCATCGTCACATCCATGAATCCAAAAGGAGATCTGCTGCGCACCTGCATCATCACTTTTTCACCCGTTGGCCAGGTAACCGTATAGGTTTTGTTGTGGTGGCGTACGGTTCCGCCGTTCGGCAGGAAATAGGTTGAGTTTTCCAGTCTTACAGCGCGTCCGTTGATGCGCAAAGGTGTCGAAATATCTTCTGTATTCGGCGAGGTCGAAGCATCGGCATATACGCCGACGCGGTCACCGGCGACAAACATGGCTGCTGCGGTGGTCAGCGAAAAATCACTGTCCTGTTCGCGTTGGCGTGTCTGGAGCTGTACATTTCCCGAACCGGAATTGGCCAGGATGAATTCGCCGACGGTCTGGAAGGAAAAGGATTTGCCGTCAAAAGTCACGAGGTGTGGATCGCCATAGCTGCGACCGGATTTGACCTGGCAATTGTTAGTACGTGAAAAATCAGCGACCTGTTGCCATACGCGGCTATTTTCGCTGCGGTCGGTTTTGGCCCTGTTGTCTGCAATCGCCTGGATATTGGACCGCCTCGTAGCAGGAACAAGTGACATCATTTCGGAAGGTGTGAAATCCTCCGGGAAGTTGCGGTCGGGGATCGGTTGGTTTCTGGCCATGGCCAGCATGCTGTTGGACAACCATTCGCCACGAACGGAATCCCAGTCCTGCAATTCGGCGCGGACAGGGGCAAAGTCAGTGGTCAGTTGGTCCTGTCCAAAAGCCGGTTGTAGCATCAGGCAATTGAACGGAACAAGGAACAGGAAAATGTATTTATTTTTCATAAAACATTGTTTTTAGGGGTAACTGAAAGCGCTCATTTCAAATATTATACCAAAATCCGGATGTTAGCCGGTGCGCCGGATGCAGCTGTATTTGTGTGGAAATACTCTGTTTGCAAGACGCAAAAAAAGCGGAGAGGTTGATCTCTCCGCTTCCACTATTGTTGAATCGTTTTTAATTTATTCCGTTTATTTCCCGACGCGCAATTCGCGGAGCGTGTAGAAAAACACCAATCCGTAACCGATGGCCAGCATCAGGTGAAAAGGAACCATTCCTAAATCGCCGTAGATAGCCCTGTTGATCGCCGTAGCGCCAAATAATACCATCAGTAGACCTTCGCCTATCGTGATCAGGGAAATGCTCTTCTTGTCGTACTTGTTGCCTTTGAATTCATTCTTCGACAATACGTTGAATTTCGGTGTGCGCACGAACGAGCTTTTGATACCGAGGTAACCTTCGATCACGGCAACAGTGTTGCTGAGTGAAAGTCCCATCGATACGATTAGGAACTGGAAGAAACGGCCGCAGAACTGGAAGAACGAAGTAACTTTTTTATTCGTCTTGTCGCGGTATGCCAGCCAGTAATAATACATCAGGAAGATCGTACTCAGAATGAAGATCGAACCGAACTGGATGAAGAAGTTCAGGTCGGAGAAACTGTCCTTGATGTGCAATACCGGCAAACTCAGCAGGGACATGATCAGGATGAAAACGAAAACCGATGAGTTGAACAGGTGGGACAATCCATGGATACGGTCGCCGAGCTTCACACCTTTGAAAGTCAGGATTCTCCAGGCCATCTTGCGGAAACATTCTGCACCACCTTTCATCCATCTGTGCTGCTGGCTTTTGAGGGCAGACATCGTGATCGGCAATTCTGCCGGAGCGATTATATCTTCGCAGTATTTGAATTTCCAGCCTTTCAATTGGGCGCGGTAGCTCAGGTCCAGGTCTTCGGTGAGTGTGTCATGTTCCCAGCCGCCTGCATCTTCGATGCATTTTTTACGCCAGATTCCGCCGGTACCGTTGAAGTTGATGAAGTGTCCGGAAGCAGTTCTTCCGCCTTGCTCTACAGCAAAGTGGCCATTGAGACCGAAAGCCTGGAGCTCGGTGAGGATCGAATAATTTTTATTGATGTGTCCCCAGCGCGTTTGTACAACGCCGATCTGCTGATCCTGGAAATAAGGCATTGTTTTTTGCAGGAAGTCTTTTTCCGGCTCGAAGTCGGCGTCAAAAATGGCGATGAACTCGCCTTCCACCTCGTCCATTGCTGAATCCAATGCGCCGGCTTTGTAGCCCGTTCTGTCTACGCGGTGAATGTGTTTGATATTCACACCTGTTGCAGCTATCTCAGCTACTTTGCGCGCAATTACATCGCGCGTTTCGTCTGTGGAATCGTCCAGCACCTGGATCTCCAGCTTATCGGCGGGATAATCAAAAGCAGCTGCTTTTTCGATGATGCGCTCTGCGACGTATAATTCGTTGTACATCGGCAATTGCACGGTGACTTTTGGGGTATTGTCCGGGTTGAAAACTGGTTTCGTTTCTAAGGCCTTGTGCTTGCGGTTGCGGGCATAAGCGATCGACAGGGACAATTGCAGGATACTGTAAAAGAATACGAGGATCAGGCAGGTTGCATAGACAATCAGGATGACTTTTGCTGTCAAATGTGACCAGTAGTGCTCTTTCCCATAAGCATCTCCCCAGTTGAACAGCCAGGTTACTTTTTGAGATACGGAGAAGTCGAGGTTCGGACGGTGTGTCTCGGTCACTTCGAATTGAAAACGCTTGGTTTCATAAGTGCTGTCTTTGACGAGGAGATCGTATTTGCCTACCGGGATTTTTTTTAGTGTAAAAACACCTTCTTCATCGGTGACGGCACTCAGCTTCGTGGTAGAATCCGCGGAAATGAAATTGACCCGCAATTCTGTGACAGGCGATTTTGTTTTGAAGTCGGTGATTTTTCCAGTGAGGTTTTTGACAACCTGGCTTTGGGCTGTGAGCGCGAAAATTGTAATAATAAGTACAAGATAGATCCTTGTCATAACTTTACTTTGTATTTAAATAATTTACCGGATAGGTGGTCAAAATCCCCTCCAGGCTGTTAAAAAAAAGCAAAGATAATTTTTATTCCGGCAAACGAGGTATGTTTTGTCGGTCTGCATAGAATTCTACTCCAGTCCCGAAAATGGGATTGACCAGAAATGCCCGTGAATACAGGCCTACAGTGCTATTTCAGTATAGAAAATAATCTCAATAAATCTGAAATTTAAAAACTCTGAACACTCCAATTTTCATGCCATGATGTAAAAACCGTAATAATTGACCCTGAACAGCGGTATTACGGGGGATAAACCTTTTTAATCAGCAGATAAAATAACCAAATAAAGGTGGAAAACCAGGAATGTTGTCGTTAAAACAACACGTGAGTCGGTGGTCTGTACAATTGGGGCAGTCACAAAAAAACGGGGACTGATGGGTCCCCGGCATGAAAAGTATGTTCCTGAATTCCTTACGGAACGAGTTCCTGCAATTCGAAAGACGGTGCTCCTTTGACGCCGTGATCGTCGTAGAAATCGAGGAAACGCAATTTGAAATACCTGTTCTCGTGGTTCCTGATCAAAAACGTACGGTTTGAATTTACGGAGTAGGTGCTCAGGTTGAAATCAAAAGTTTTCCAGGTGTACCCGATCACATTGATCTGCTCCGAAAAAGTGGTGGACAGGCAATCGCTGTAGTTGACTTCTGCAAAGGGTTTTCCGCTGAACTCAGCAAGCAGTACACCTGAACGGTTTGCGGTAACGCCATTCACGAGGTAAGGCGTATGTGCGTCAAAAACATGGGTATAGCTTGAGAAACAGAGTTCCCAGTCTGTTTTTTCCGGTTCTATCGTTACCACTTGTCCGCCATCGTTAAACGAGAAAAACGAGAAGTTACAGCTGTTTTCTTTTTGGATCGTGTGTGATATCCCGCTGGCGGAGCCTAAATCTGCCCATTCGATCTCATAGGAATTGGCATCTGAACTGCGGAAAATCACTTTTACCTTACCCAGCGGCGCACCCGTTGTTGAAACGCCGCGATCGATGATGTAAACCTGCTCGTCGTTGCGCCATTCGCCGATAGCGGTTGAGTCGTAACTTCCGCTCGGCCTGTCCCAGTCCCAGATGATACCGTTATCGTTGTGTACGTCGGCAAGCACTGTGTAGTTTGTTTTTCCCGCTGCCATGAGCTTGGCGCCATTCAGTACAATGTGCCAGCCATTTGCGCCGCTTTCGAAACCGAGGTCCCAGATTGCGCGGTCGTTTTGCGAAATGATCTCCTGCTGATCCAGGCTGAAAAACAATTGATTCGCGTAATCGCCACCCATGGAAACCTGTTTTACATTCGCAGATGTCGTGTGTTTCGGAACCGGGATCTCGTTTTTTTCGCAGGCTGCGAACAGGGCCGCAAAACTCAAAAGGATAAGTGCTGTTCTCATTTGGATTTCGAATATTGTAATTTGAATTGAAGTCGGATGTAATAGCTGCGTCCCCAGCCGATCGGGGAAGAGCTTCCACCTGCATGCACACCACCGGCTGAAACGGAACTTTGGATGTTCGTCACATTCAGCAGGTTCTTCGCGCCAATCGCCACGTTGATCTTCTTGCGGAAGAAATCGCGGGCTACATTTGCATCGAGCATGTGGTAGTCATTGATAAAAATTTGTTGCAAAGTCTGGTCTTCCTGCATCAGGTATGAGACGACCTTCCCTGTGTATTTGTAATACGCATAAAAAGACACGCCGGTTTTTACCCAGTTCCAGGCTACAGACGCATTCACTTCCGGAGAAGTTGCAAACTTGCTACCGCTGTAGTTGGTGCGCGTACCGGTATAATTAAACCCGGCCTTGGCCTGGATGTTTTTGGCATTGATGCCAAACGTAAGTTGTGCGGCTGTAGATTCAAATTTATCAAGGTTGAAATAGCTGTAATCCACACTGTTTGGATATTGCGCGAGACTGATTTTGTCGGTGATGTGCTGATAGAATCCGCTGATGTCTACGGTCAGCTCAAGCTTGCTGACGTTTTTCTTTGCATTCAGCCAAAGCTGGAAATGGTTGGATGTCTCCGGCGTCAGTCCGCTGTTTCCGGTAATGTTGTGGTTGATGTCGACAAAGTCCATGTAGAGCTCTTTGATCGACGGTGCGCGGAATCCACGGGCGTAGCTACCGCGTAGCGCGAATTTCGAAAAGTTCCATTTCGCATGCAGCGACGGGATCAGCGATGGTCCGTAAACGGAGTTGACAGCGGCACGCAAACCTGGTCTCACGACAATTTTGTCGGATAGCTTCCAGTCGGCAGAGCTGAAAACCGCATAATCGCCGATTTGCTGTTTGCCATCGGCAATGCGCTTGCCGGAAGCAGTTTCGTGCTGTACGTCGTAACCGATCTCGTAGGCGAAACGCGCGCTTTTGCCGGCATCTGAAAACGTAGCGCGCGACATCCAGGTTTCGAATCCGGAGGTATCCTGGTCGGCTGCGTTCTGTGACAGCTCCTGGTCGAGCGTCGTCAGGTCCTTGAGGTAGGTGTTTTTGATGCGTCGGTAATCGTTGTGTGCCACGACTCCCTGGATCTTAAAACGGTCTGTGAGCAATGACTGGAAGTGAATTCCCTGGTTGAAACGGCGCGTGTTGTAATTGTCGTCGAATGCCGAAATCTGGTAAGGTGCACGCGGGTAGCCACGGTTCACGACTTTTTCCGAGAATCCATCGATGTAAGGTGAAAGTGTTGTTTTGCGCAACTGTACCGAATAATTCATGGCCAGTTGGTATTGTTCCTTCGGTTTCCAGGATTGGAACCTGCCGGAGTCGGCCAGGGTCTCTTTCGGGAATTGCAACCATGGATCGGAGGCGTTCCAGCCGTCGAAATAATTGCGCCCGCCGGAAACGGAGAGCTTGTGCATTTTATGGGTGAACGCATAGCGGCCGTCGAGGTTGTACTGACCAGCTGTTTCGTAATAGCTGTTGAGATTGATCTCGTGGCCCGGCTTGCGGCTTTTTTTCGTAATGAGGTTGATGGTCCCGGCGAGGGCATTGCTGCCATAGGTTACGCTGAGCGGACCTTCGACGATTTCTATTCTTTCGATGTTGGCCAGGTTGAGCTGACTGAGGTCGATGTTTCCATCCATGCGTCCGATCACCGGAACGCCGTCGATGAGGATCTTAACATTTTCCCCGCTCACGCCCTGCATCGTCATGCCGCTTCCCAGCACCTGGTCCTGGCTGAGGCGGATGTTTAATTCGTTTTGTAGTACATCGCGCAGATTGACAGCTCCTTTGGCGTCTATCGTTTTGCGGTCGATGATCCGTACGCGCTGTACGGCATTTTCAGTAGTTGTAGCATTGATCTGTCCTGTGATGACGACCGGATCTATCTCGTTGATCAGCGGCACCAGCAGACAGGTTTTGCTTTCGCCCGTACGGATGCTGTCCGGGTAAGGCTCGAAACCATACATCCGCACGCGGAAATGCAGGCTCAGGTCGTGCGGGCAATTCAGGGAAGCCAGGCTAAAAACGCCCCATTTATCAGTGGCTGCCGAAAATTTGTATCCGTTGGAAGCAGAAAAATCTATCCTGGCAAAAGGAATTGGTTCTTTGTTTTCTTTCGAAAAGACACGTATTTCGCCTTGTCCCAGCAAATTGAAGGAAAGGCACAAAACAAATAATAACCGGGGTATTTTCATCCTATATTTTTTCTGGTGAAAAGGTCTGCAAACCAAAGGTCTGCAGACCGTTCTCGAATGATTCTTGCTTATACTTTCGCCATCAATGCGCTCCACGATTCCAATTCAGGAATACCTGGCTTTCTCGCACCGAATAACGTACAGATCAATTCTTTGTTGGCATTGAACAGCTCGAGGGACGTGATGATTCCATCTTCTGTTGGCTTGCGAACGATCCAGGATTCTGCAATTCCTTCTTCTTTCAGGTGCAGGTTGAACTCCGGATCGAGTACATTGATCCATGGTCCGTGGTCCACGATGTTTTTCACCGTTCCCGTGTGGATCTGGATGATTCCCGGGTTACCGACGAACACCATGATTGAAACCTGCTCTTCTGAAGCCATTGTCAGTGTGCGACGCAGTGCTTTGTTGTCTGTTTTAACCGCAAAATTACCGGCTGGGGCCAAACGCAATGCCTGTGTACGCGTCACTTTGAATTTGCGCAGCATGCCGAAAAATTCGTGTGTGTCTTTCAGTCCTGTCCATGCAGCCTGGAATCCTGCTACATCGATGTCTGCATCTGCCAATTCTGTTTCCGGCTGTTTCGGCGTTTTGTCCACCGGTTGGATTTGTCCCTGGTCATCGTTTTTGTATTTCGCTACCAGAGCGTGGAAAGCTTCCACATTGCTTTTCGGCTCCACGTAGATCTTGTGCAATGCCAGCCCATCTTTTCCGAAGAACTGGATGCTATAGCGCGGGCTTTCTTCTGATCCTTCAGCTACGCCGAAAGCAGAATCCCAGGCACTTGTGAAGATACGCAGGTCGATGTCTTTACCTACGAAAAGGCTTGCGTGCGGATTGGAGCTGAAGTTCTCATAAATCCCTTTGCGCTCGTGTACCACTTCGTCGTTGCGTGAAAGTGCCATCACATAGCCCAGGCTTTCAACTTCTCCGAGGATCTCGATGAATTCCGGACGCAGTCTTGTTACCTGGTTGCCGCAACCCAATACGAGCAGTTCCACTTCGGATACGTTCAGTTGTTTCGCTGCTTCGCGGATACGCAGTTGCGCATTTTCCTGTTTCAGCTGAGCATACTGCTCTCTCAGGTTTGGTGTCATTGTTTCCATCGTCATTATGTTTGTTTGTTTTATACTATTTTTTGTTGATCTCCTGCGTTTCCGAAACGGGTGCGGGGTTGGCAGAAAGATCACGGGCGTAGGCTTTTGTGTTGAAAAAGCTGGTGGTTTCCGATACGCGGAATTTCGTGATCTCCACTTCGAAGATCGAGCTGAGGACTTCCGGGTTGAGTGCCTGTTCGGTTGTGTCGTCGACAACAAGGTTCCCGTTTTTCAGGATGATGACGCGGTCGGCAAACTGGTAAGCCATGTTGATGTCGTGCAAGACCGCAATGACCGTTCCGCCGAGGTGCGTAATCTTCTCGCGGGCCTGCTGCATCAGTGCGTACTGGTATTGGAGATCGAGGTTGTTGAGCGGTTCGTCGAGGAACATGACTTTGTTGTTCAGGTCCGGACGATCTGTTTCCTGCAATTGGAGCAGGGTGCGTGCGAACTGTATCCTTTGCTGCTCGCCACCGGACAGTGTCTGGTAGATCTGCTGGCGTTTCTGCGTCAGGCCGAGTTCAAGTATGCTGTTTTCCACCAGCGCGTTGTCGCCGGCAGAAGGATTGAGGTCAAAGTAAGGGTAACGGCCCATTTCCAGTATTTCCGCAACTGTGAAGGAGCCTGAAATATTGTTCTGCTGATGGAGAAAGGACCGTTGCCTGGCCAGCTCTGTTGTTTTCCATTGAGAGACCGGGCGTTTGTTGAAAATGATGGAGCCTGTCGTAGGCGCGAAAAGTCCTGCGAGCATTTGCAGCAAGGTACTTTTACCTGCACCGTTCGGACCGAGGATCGCGACAAACTCAGGCTGTTGAAAAGACAAAGTCATTGGTCTCAGGATCTGTCTGCCCTGATTCGAAAAAGATATGTCGGATGCGAGGATCATCAGGAAAACAGGTTTTTCTTTTGTTTCAGCAAAATCGTGAGCAGCACAGGTGTTCCCATCAGTGCGGTGATAATTCCTACCGGGATCTCTGTCGGCGGAAGCAAAGTCCTGCTCAGCAGATCTGCAAAGCAAAGCAAAGTCGCGCCGGCAATGGCCGAAACCGGGAGCAGCGCCCTGTGTCCGGGACCCACCAGCATGCGCATGATGTGCGGAATCACCAGACCTACAAACGCAATAACCCCTGCGAAAGCGACAGAGGCTCCTACCATGGCGGTAGAACAGAGGAGGACAACGATCTTGGTGCGCCGGATATTGATCCCGAGAAAGTGCGCTGGATTTTCTCCGAGTGAAAATGCATTCAACGCTTTCGCGCTGCGTTGCAGGATCAGCATTGGAAGAAGTATAAAAGGGAGGAGGATCGCGAGATTGCTCCAGGTTGCCCCGGCCAGACTGCCGAGCGTCCAGAAAGTAAGGTCGCGCAGCTGACTGTCGTCTGCAAAATAAGTCAGCAATCCGGTCAATGAGGCTGTCAGAGCATTCAGGGCGACACCGGCCAGGATCAGTACGGCGATGTTAATCCTTTTTTGGTACTGCGAAATACGGTATACCAAAAAAGCAGTAAGGGAAGCGCCTGTGAAAGAAGTGATGGCCATCGTGAGCTGGCTGTTGCCGATCACCAATGCGGGAACGAACCCGTTGAAAAGAATGAAGCAGGAAGCAAAAAGCGAAGATCCGGAAGCGATCCCGATCAGCCCGGAATCCACCAAGGGGTTCCTGAAAAGTCCTTGCAATGCAACACCGGACGTAGCCAGGGCTGCGCCGATCATAACTGCAAAACCGATTCGGGGTAAGCGCAATGTCCACAAGACATTCTCCTGATTCTCTGAAAACAAAATGGACGATTTGACACCAACGGATTTCAGGAGAATGGCCACAACCTGGCCTACGCTCATGGACACTGCCCCCAAACTGACCGACAACAAGATTGCCGCGATCAGCAAAGCGCTTAATAAAAAGAAGATATTTCGCTTTTTGTTTTTCATGTATTTATTGCTGTGCTGCCAGTTTTTTAAATTCTTTATTCAACAGCAGCAAAGCTTCTCCGACCCTTGGGCCAAATCCACTCAGTAATTGTCCGTCCATCGTGATCAGATTTTTCTGTTTGCCCGCTGTGGTCATGCTTACACCCGGAACAGCGAAAATCCCGCCTTCTCCGTTTAAGCTGTTCGCACCGCTGTCAAACATCAGCAGGACATCCGGATTGGCTGCTACAACTGATTCTGTGGTCAATGGTTTGAAATCCACGAATCCTGTAACAGCATTTTTTCCGCCTGCGAGCTCGATCATGCTCTTGAACTGGGAGTCGTCACCGGCTACCATCAATGTTCCTGCGCCCCTGGCGTAGATAAACAAAACGGCTGGTTTCGCGGCTAATTTCTCCACAGCTTTTACATCTGTATCGATCTTCGTTGTGAGCGTTTCGCCGGCTACCTGCTGGTCGAGCCATTTCGCGCAGTCGCGGATGACTTGTTTCGCACCTGCAACGCTGAATTCTCGGTCAAAGAGAACGACTTCGATGTTTGCTTTTTTCAATTGCTCAACCAAAGTTGGGTTGAACTCATCTTTGAATCCGATCACGTGTGTCGGGTTCAGTCCGAGAATACCTTCCGCAGAAACCATGCGGATGTGTCCGAGGTTCGTGAGTTTGGCAGTTTGTTCCGGATAAGTACTGGTTACATCCACACCCACGAGTTCTTTCTCGGCGTGCAATGCATAGATGATTTCCGTCAGGGTTCCGCTCAGGGAAACAATTCGCTTGTTTTCCTTTTTGTTTTCCTGCTTCTCCTGTACCGGGGTGGTACAGGAGAACAGGAATAAAGCGATGCCTAATATGCTGAATATCTTTTGCATCGTCGGGATTTTTTAGTGTTGTACAACAATTTTCTGTGCAACAGATTTTCCGTTGGACGTGCAAACTACCTGGTACAGACCATTGTTGAGATCAGCTACCGGAATTTGTACTTCCTGCAATTGGTTGCCGGATACTGCTGTTTCGTAGCAAAGTGCGCCCAACAGGTTGTATACGCGGATCTCTGCGTTCTCACCATTACTTACGGCCATGGAGAAAGAGGTGTTTGCAGGGTTTGGGAACGCAGCTGTAAATACCGCAGCTTCACCTTCAGACAGACCCAAAGTTTCGAGCTTCTCTTTGCTGAACATGGTTTTGCCTTCGCTTGCTCCTGTGAATCCAGTGAAGATAATCTTCCAGATATCACCTGTTTGGTCTTTCACAAAGTAGACCGTGTTAGGAGCCATCGTGTAAATGTTGTTTTCAAACGCTTTCCAGTTGTAACCGATCGTGTTGATCTCTTCTGCGAAAGTAGCTGACTGCCAGTCTTCGTATGTCGCTGTGTTGTCTACGTCAATAACTTTTGCAGACTCAACACCAACGTTGTGCAGGATTCCTGTTACCGTGTTGAAAGGTGCAGGAACAGCAGTTGTTTTGTACTGTGTGAAAAGCAGGTCCCAGCTAGCGCTCGAAGGCTCTCTGGACACCAATGCAGGTGCAGCACCCAATTTTACGTATCCGAAGTTACGACCTGCGTAATCCGCAAGCAGCATGGTTTGTGTTCCCTGCCCTGTGTTGTCGAGGTTAGCGAAAGTAACCGTGTATTTCGCGATCGGAAGGAAAGCCAGGTCTACATAGAATTTCACACACGTATTGTCGGTATACTTGATCACGAAAACACGGTCTGCAGCGATCCCGGAGTGAGAAACGCCATCGTAAATACCCCAGCCGTAGTCAGGATGCCCGTCAGCCATGGTATTCAAAGCGCCGTTTGCCCAGTTTGTTTCATCGTTGTCCAGGGGTGTCCATGTAGAAAGACCCGTTGTATCTGCAGTCGCAAAGTTGGCAATCGTAGCTCCTCCAATCTCATAAACGTTTCCGCTTTTTAAGTTGAAGATGATAGAGGCAACCAATGGACTTGACGGATTGATTGTCGCTGCCAGACCGAGGTCCCAGTTAGTCGCAGATACTTCCGCCTGGTTGTCATTGTCGAGGCTGTACCATACGTTGTTTGCATAACCTGCACCCATGGATACAGTATCTAATACTGCCTGGGCGTTTGCTTGTTGGATAGCCAAAGTGGCTAAAATTGCTGTGAATATTGTTCTTTTCATAACTTATTTATAATTAATCTAAATTAACACGGCAAAATTACAGGACAGGTATTTGTGCTGCAATCCCCTTGCTAGGTGAAAATACTACCCTGTTTAGGGTAGGTGTAAAATACTTCATTTTTAACATCCCCGCCGTTGCATGGGATGGTTTTGTTTTATTAGTCGATCAATCCTTCGTGAAACGCAAAGAGTGTCACTTCGGTAGCGGAGCTAACGCCCAGTTTTTTCATCAGGCTTTTGCGGTGCGTATGTACGGTGTGCGGGCTGATGCAAAGGATTTCAGCGATTTGTTTGTTGGTATTTCCCTGCGCGATGTAGCGCGTAATCTCTGTTTCTCGCTCTGTGAGCTGAATAGGCGTATAATTGTTGACCGGCTTCCGGATCTCGAGTAATAACGAAAGGATGCGCTGACAGTAGAATTTTTCATTTCTGGCAATGCTTTGCAGGCTTTTCTGAATCTCTTCTTTGTCGCATTCGTGTGTCAGGAACCCTTCGATACCAATCTCGAGGCTTTCCTGTATTTCCGCAGCATGTTCCAGCTCCGAAAGTACGATGATCTTCAGGTCCGGGAATTTTTGCTTCAGGTCTTTCATGGCCTGGTGGTTCAGTGCTGTTTCATTGTTTTTGTCAAAGAACAGCAGTTCTGGTTTCTCGCGTTGCACAATGGCCGTCAGCTTATTGGTGGATTCCGGTGAAAGGATCGCAATGGTTTGCCCGGTTTGCTGCAAAACGTGGTGAATTCCGTTCCGGATCAGGGTGTTATTACTGGCTATTAGCGTGCGCATATTGCTTAGAATAATTCTAAATAGCAAAGTTGAGGGTATTTGAGGGAAGCATCAATACCAGATTCATGGTATTTTAAACTGTTTTTCAGATTTTTTACTTTCAGTGAAATTTTGGTCGCGCCAGTCCGCATGGGGCTTGCACGTTGGTTTGTAGCAAAATGCAACAGCTTCCCGCATTTCTGATCGTATTTAAAAATGAAATATTAGCTTTGAGGAATCCAAATCAAACGTGTATGCAAAAAGCAATTGTTTCCCTGAAAAGCGCGCTGTTTAGCTGTATTGTGCTCAGCAGCTCTGTCCTGCCTGTACTTGCGCAGACACCGGCCAAACCCAAATTGGTAGTGGGCATTGTGGTGGACCAGATGTGCTACGAATATTTGTACCGCTACCAGGCGAAGTTCTCGAGACAGGGTTTCGTAAAGCTGATGAACAAAGGCACGCATTGCCGCAATACACAATATAATTACGTGCCAACCTTCACTGGTCCGGGACATGCTTCTATTTATACCGGCACGACGCCCGTCAATCACGGGATTGTCGCGAATGACTGGTATGACCGCAGCCTGCACAAGTCTGTTAATTGCGTCGGCGATACCACTGTACAAACGGTTGGATCGACCTCTACGGGTGGTTTATGTTCCCCGAAAAATCTGAAGGCACATACGATTACCGATCAGCTGAAACTGACCTATCCTGCTTCGAAAGTTATCGCGGTGTCCATCAAAGACCGCAGCGCAATCCTGCCGGGTGGACATTTGTCGGACGGATCCTATTGGTTTGATTATGCGACAGGCAATTTCATTACGAGTACCTTTTATCAACCTGCACTGCCGGCCTGGGTGAGCGATTTCAATGCGCGCAAACAAGCGGACAGTTATTTGCAGCAAACCTGGAATACCTTGTATGACATCTCGACGTATTCGGAAAGTGGTCCGGACGATACGCCTTATGAGATCCTGATGCCGGGCAAAACGAGTCCGGTTTTTCCTTACGACCTGAAAGCGATGTCGAATGGCACGCCGAATTACGGATTGTTCACCTCAACGCCTTTTGCGAATACTTTCCTGACGGATTTTGCGCTGAGCGCGCTCGGCAGTGAGCAACTCGGACGGGGGAAAGAAACCGATTTCCTGTGCATCAGCTACTCTACGCCCGACATTGTTGGCCATGCATTTGGACCTTATTCCGTGGAGATGGAAGATGTCTACCTGCGCCTTGATCTCGAGCTCGGTCGATTGGTTCGCCAGTTGGAACAACAAGTGGGCAAGGACAATTTCGTGCTTTTCCTGACTGCTGATCACGCCGTTGTGCCCGTTCCGCAATACCTGACCGATCAGCAATTGCCTGGGGGCTATATTTTCCTGACGCCGCTGATGGAAAACCTGAAAACGAAAGCTGCAGCGCATTTCGGGGCTGACTTTGTGATCACCGAAGAGAACAATAATATTTATTTTGACCGTGACCTGATCCAAAGCCGCGGCATTGACCTGCTTGAAGCGCAGGAATACGTGCAGGCGGAGATTCGTACCTGGACAGGCGTGAAACATGTGTACACGGCCCGCGAGCTCGAGACGACGTCAGCCGACAATGCCTGGCGCGACATGGTGGGCCGCGGCTACCGCTATGCGGAGAGTGGTGATGTGCTTTTCCTGACCGAGCCGGGCTATCTCACGAAGGGGACGGATACAGAACGCGCACACCGCGGAACAAGTCACGGTTCTTCATTTAATTATGATACGCATGTACCGCTGATCTGGTATGGCGGAATGATCCCGAAACAGGAGATTATCCGCAGGGTAAATATTACGGATATTACGGCGACGCTTGTTTATCTGTTAAATGTGCAAAAGCCGAATGCGACGACCGGGGAACCGATTTTAGAATTGTTCCGCAGTAAGTAATTGCTTCTCCGGAAACGCAGGCACTATATTTGAAAGGTTTTAAATACAATAATAATAAAGGTATGAAAAGTAAACTTATTTGGATGCTGGCGATACTGCTGCAATTCCTGCCGGGCAGCGCCCTTGTTTTTTCACAGCAAACGGTTGCACAGCCCGGAATTCCGGCACTCAATGAGCAAATCATTGCGTTTGTAACTTCGAAGCTGAACAAGAAGGTAGGTACAGGAGAGTGCTGGGACCTCGCTGCCGAAGCGTTGAACGCCGCCAATGCCACCTGGGACGGCCAACTCAAATTCGGCAAGGTGGTTGATCCAAAAACAGCGGCCATTTATCCGGGCGATATCATCCAGTTCGAGAAAGTACAGGTCAAATACAGCGTTGGTCAATCCAATTATGCGGAATCCTATCCGCACCATACAGCAATTGTATATAAAGTGCTGGCCGACGGATCTTACGAGATCGCGCAGCAGAATACGTCTGCGACAGGCCGGAAAGTCGGCATCGGCAAACTTGATCTGAAGAACGTCACGAAAGGGGAGCTTACGTTTTTCCGGCCGGAGAAGCTGTGAAACTGAGTTCGGCTGAGAGAAAATCTTCCTTGCAAAGGATACTTTTTCATTTTTAGGCTGTCATCAATTTAAATCAGCGGACCATCAGAAAATAGAAATAATTACAACTTCATCCGGATGCGCCATTCCTTCGGATACAGGTTGTTGAACCTGTTCCCGAGGTGTTTGATCCAGCCAAGCGGCTCATTTTCATAGGTCATCAACGAAAAACCGTGCTGACCGTCGATCGCAAAAGTATCTCCGTGCAGGTAGGACAATGCCTGTTCGAGGGTGAGCGGGATGCGCGGAATACTGGCTTGCAGCAATTGCGGACAGAGGGACAACGCTTCGTGCGGGATCAGTCCCTTGCGGCCTGTTTCTCCGAGCTCGGTGCCGAGCTTGATCGTACGCAAATGGTGTTGCAGGAAAATCGCTTCTTCAGCGAATGCTTCCGGCAGGGCAAAGGTATAGTCGTTCCATTGCAATACTTCACAGTGAGTCAGATCTGCGAGTTCTTGGAAAGGCGTTTTGTCTTTGACGCGGGTGACTTCCGCTGTTTTTTTGAGCTTTAGCCTGCGCGGACCTGCTTCGCCTTTTTTGCGGATCACCGCGAGAAAAAAGCCTTCTGTATCGACGCGGTCAGGAAGTGCGTATAAACCGATGCCGGCGCGGCCCGGCGTGAAATGCGTGGTATCTACTGGGATCAACTCTGCATCGAGCTCGCCCAACAACCACGAAACATTGTCCTCATTTTCGGCGGCATTGAATGTACAGGTCGAGTAAACGAGAAACCCGCCGGGCTGGAGGCTTTCCCAGACATCCATGACAATCCTTTTCTGGCGGCCTGCACAGAGCTCTACATTTCCCGGCGACCATTCGTCGCGCGCTGCGTGGTCCTTGCGGAACATGCCTTCGCCGGAGCAGGGTGCATCCACGACGATCAGGTCGAAAAAAGCCGGTATGCGCTGAAAATCAGCAGGATCATTGTTGGTGACGATCGTATTGATCGCGCCCCATTTCATCAGGTTTTCCTTCAGGATGCGCGCCCGTGGCTGAATCACTTCATTGGAAACAAGCAATCCTTTGCCGCTGAGGTGGGCTGCGATCAGTGTTGATTTCCCACCCGGCGCTGCACATAAATCCAGCACCATCGGTGCTTCCGGCAGGTCGAGCTGCTGTAAAACCGTGTCCAGGAACATTGATCCCGCTTCCTGCGGATAATACGTTCCGGCATGAAACAAGGGATCTTTCGTGAAGAACGGCCTTTCCGTCAGGTAATGCGCATGGCTGCACCATGGAATGGCTTTCAGCTCGGGCAAAACAGCTTTTGTTTTGAGCGGGTTCCGACGGATCGAAACGGGACTGACAGTTTCAAGTGCTGTGAGAAGGCCTTGTCCGAGGAAAGAATCTTTTTCGACACGTTGAACAAAATCAGGAGGTAATGCAGCAGACATGGTGTGGGGAATTATCCTTTGTGAAATGGTAAGCGGGCAGTAGCGCTCACGGATTGATCGGTAAACAGTTCCTGCTGGTACATGAAATAGCCGGTAATTGCGATCATCGCGGCGTTGTCGGTACAATATTCGAAACGTGGAATGTACACTTCCCAGTTGTGTGTCACACTCAGCTCCTGCAATCTTTGGCGCAACCCGGAATTGGCGGAAACGCCTCCTGCGACTGCAATTTCGCGGATGTTGAGGTCTTTCGCAGCCTGGATCAGCTTGGCGAAGAGGATGTCGATGATCGTTTTCTGTACCGAAGCACAGACGTCGTTCAGGGAAGCCTGCGTGAAGCCGGGCTGTTCTTTCTCCATTTTCTGCAGGAAATACAGGATGGATGTTTTGAGTCCGCTGAAGCTATAATCATAGCCGGGCATGTTCGGTTTCGCAAATGTAAACTTGCCGGGATCTCCAAGCTGTGCGTATTTGTCGATCAGCGGTCCGCCGGGATAGGGGAAACCCATGATCTTCGCCGTTTTGTCGAAAGCTTCTCCGGCAGCATCGTCTGTCGTGGTACCAATGACTTCCATGTCGAGGTGACTGCGGACCAAAACAATTTGTGTATGTCCGCCCGAAACCGTGAGGCAGAGGAATGGAAATTGCGGAACTTTTTTCTCACCGTCGCGGATAAAATGTGCGAGCACGTGGCCGTGCATGTGGTTAACATCAATCAGCGGAATTCCTTTCGCGAGGGCAAAAGCCTTGGCAAAAGAAGTGCCAACGACGAGCGATCCAAGCAGTCCGGGACCTTTGGTAAAGGCAATCGCATCGATATCAGACAATTCGATGCCTGCTTCGCGGATCGCTGCATCCACAACGGGTACGATGTTCTGCTGGTGCGCACGGGAAGCCAGCTCCGGCACTACGCCACCATATTTCTCATGTACTTCCTGTCCGGCTACAATATTTGATAAAATGGTGTCGTTTTTGATAACAGCGGCAGAAGTATCGTCACAAGACGACTCAATCCCTAAGATGATTGTGTTTTTGTTGGCCAACTTTGCTTAATTTTGTAAACGATGTCAAAAATACTGAAAATTACAGGAAGAATTACCGGCGGTCTGCTGGAGTGGTTGCTGATCCTGCTTATTTTCCTGGCTTTTGCGATCCGCACTTCCCCGGTGCAGACTTTCCTGGCACAACAGGCCACTGCCTTTTTATCGAAGGAGCTCAATACGACTTTCCACATTGAGAAAGTATCGATCATTTTCTTTCACAAAGTAGCGCTCGACGGTGTTTTTGTGCGTGACCTGCAAAAAGATACGATCGCTTCCCTCGAAACTGTTTTTGTGACGCTCAAAAGCTTCGATGCAAAACTCGGCATCATTTCTCTTGATGAGGTGAACCTCAAAGGAGGCGTTATCAAGATCAACCGTGCGAAAACGACGGGCGATTACAATTACGGGTTCATTGCCGATTATTTTGATTCCGGCCCGAGCAAATCCCCGAAGAAAAAACCGATGACCGTGACGCTGGACGACTTGCGCCTGACAGGCATCAACGTACAATACGACGATTTCCGCAAGGATTATTCCAGCTTCGGGACGGATTACGACCACCTGAAATTCAAAAACGTTTATTTATTCGCGAGCGGATTTGTCATCGACGACGGAACCATCAAAGGTTTCGTAAAACATATTTCCTTCCGGGAAAAAGGCGGATTTGAGCTGGATAAATTCTCTACGGGTGTCACGGTTTCGCCAACTGGCTTGTACCTGAAAAACCTGCGCATCCGCACGCCGTTTTCGCAGATTCATGCTTCCCGGCTGAACCTGCTGATGGATGAGCGCGAAGACCTGCAATCTTTCGAAGACAGTGTCACGCTCGATGTCCGCATCGACAAAAGCCTTATTTCCCTCAAAGACATTTCCTATTTCGGCACATCGCTGGAAGGCATGGATGAGGTCATTACCCTCGAGGCCGATTTCAGCAAAATGGTCAAAAACCTGAAGATCGCGAACCTCAATCTTAGTATGGGGCGCAGGACCAAAGTGCAGGGGACGATCAACCTGCCTGATTTCAGGGCTTTCAACGAGGCATTTTTCCAGGAGAAGCTCAGTTATGTGTATTTGGACCTCCAGGACTTGCAGGAATTGCGCCTGCCCAATGGCGCTCCGCATCAATACCTCAGCCTGGGCGAAACAGTCAACCGGCTGGGCCATTTCGAAGCGCAGGACTTGCGTATCGACGGATTTTATTCGCAATTTGTCGTCTCCTCCGACAAGATACGTACGCGCCTTGGCAGTGTGCAGCTCGACAATGGGATTATGTTTTCAGAAAACAAAAAGAACAATTCCTTCCTGTTTGAAAAATCCTATGCGAGCAAATACGATGTCAAGATAGACAGTTTCCAGCTCGGCAAATTTGTGCAGAACGACCTGCTCGGTTCCGTTTCCGGGATCTTTTTCCTGAGTGGCGAGATTTTTGACAATGGCAATATCAATTTCAACAGTATCCAGGGCGATGTAGACCGGCTCGACTTCAAAGGCTATCCTTACCGGAATATTGCGATCAGCGAAAGCCGGTTTGTCGACAATGTATTTGAAGGAAAGATCGATATTGCCGATGAAAATCTGGATTTGTCTTACACCGGGATGCTCGATCTCAATACGCAACAACATTTCCAGTTTGAGGTGGACATCCGCGAAGCGCTGCTCGACAAGCTGCACCTCACCCCAACCGAAGGCACAAAATTGGTCACTTCATTTTATGCGGATATTTCGGGAACCGATCTCAATAATTATTCCGGAACTGTTTCGTTGGATGGGCTCGTCTACACAGAAGCCAAAAAGCGCATCGATATTCCTTCGTTACAGGCGCAGGTGCAACGCGGCGGCACGCAGGATGATCTCCGGATCACAAGCAAGCTGGCGGATGTACATGTGCATGGGAAAGTCAATTACAAGACGATCGGCGATGACTTCAACAACCAGCTGAGCGTCATTTTTCCGGCTTTATTCACACCTGTCGAAACGAAAGGCGCAGCGCGCAATAACCAGTTTACTTACCATGTCGAAGTCAAACAGATGGAGGAGCTCCTCGCTGTTTTTGTACCTGATCTCACCGTGAGCCCCGGAACGACCATTGATGGATCGTATGTCGGCAGCACGAATGAATTTTCGATGGACCTGACTTCACCTTTCCTGCGTTACGACCGTTTCAAAGGCTCGAATATCATCT